>OODO01000870.1_pt1 | contig 24232 bp, 19 predicted proteins | sample 1671261 | NCBI WGS metagenome assembly OODO01 (sample SAMN06348138, study PRJEB24527) | human gut metagenome | biome: human gut; feature: ankylosing spondylitis patient; material: feces | host: Homo sapiens | place: China | collected 2015-10 | reverse complement strand
GGCTTTCGGCGCGTCTGGGATATTTTTACGGCAAACAGGCGTCTGTGCATGGCACAGGCGCCTGTTTTTGTCACATTTTACTCCGTGGGCAGCAGCGGGCGGCTGACGGGCTGGGTGCCCAGCAGCATCTGGTAGTCGCCGTTGAGCAAAATCTGTACCTGCTCCACGCCCTCCAGCGAGCACAGGGAGTTCACCAGACCCTCCAGCATCATGCGCTGCTTCTGGCTATCCTCCGGCAGCAGGGACACCACGCTGCCCGGCAGGTTCAGATAGCAGGTGCCGTCCTCCACGCTGGCGGCCAGAGCGGTGAAGCCCTTGGGCAGCAGGCGCTCCAGCCCTGCATAGATGTCCATGGGCCGCTCCGTCAGGGCCTTCACCACCGCCTCCGCTGTAAGCCGCCGTTCCTCCGCCGTCAGGTTGCCCAACTCGTCGGGGAAGTACAGCGTTACCTCCACGGTGCGCACGATGTCCTCTGGGCTGGTGAGCAGCACCTGCGCCGAGGTGTAGACCTCCTCATGGTTGGCAGGCGACACGTCCATCACCGTGATGCGCACGGCGTAGATGCCGGTGAGCTTCAGCAGCGACAGGGTGATGCAGTAGTCGGCGATGGTGCGGTCGATGCCGGTGAGATGGTCGTATTCGCTGCTGAGATCCACTGACACCGTGCCGCCGGTGACAGTACAGCTGCGCAGGGCGGTGCCGTCCGGCACGGGGCTGGTGAAGCCCGACGCCTTGCACGCTCCCAGCAGCTGTTCCATGATGTACTGAGCCTGCTGCTGGCGGCCCAGCTGATCGCCGCCGATCTGCTGCCAGTCCACCTGCACGCTGGCGATGGCGTCGCCGCCGCCGGTGCTGCGGCTTTTGGTGCTGAGCTCCGCCGGATAGTAAAGACGCAGCTGGCCGGCAGAGTTGGTGCTGCCGCAGGCGGCGAGACTCAGCAGCAGCGCCGCGGTCAGCAGCGCCGCCAGGAAATGTCTCATCCCTCTCATGCTTCCTCCTCTCGCTGCGCCAGCGGCAGACGGACGGTAAACGTCGTGCCCACGCCATCCGGCCCGTGGCCGGCGGAGATGACGCCGCCGCGTCCCTCGATGGTATCCTTCACGATGGACAGTCCCAGACCGGTTCCGCCCACCTCTCTGGAACGCATCTTGTCCACGCGGTAGAAACGTTCAAAGACTCTCTTCTGCGCTTCTTTTGGGATACCGATCCCTGTGTCTTTCACGGTCAGCATCGGGTGTCCATTCTCCGTGCCCGTCATGATCGTCACTTTCCCACCCTTTTTATTGTAACGCACCGCATTGCTGCACAGATTGTAGATCAGTTCGTCGATCAGGTTTCTGTTTCCCCTGATCTCAGCGGAATCTCCCTGTACTTCCACCGTCACCTCGTTCTTTTCCGCCGGGATCTCCATCATTGCCTGACAGTTTAACGCCATCTCATGGAGGTCTAACGTCTCAAACTCGATCTTTGTGTCGTCGCTGTCTAACTCGGAAAGCTTGATGATATCATTGATCAGATATTGCAGACGCTCCGCACTCTTATGGATTTCCGTGGCAAAATGAATGGTATCCTCCCCGCTTGTCATTCCACTTGCAATCAGTTCTGCATAACCGGAAATCGCGGTGAGCGGCGTCTTTAATTCGTGGGAAACATTTGCGGTAAATTCCTGACGCATCTGGGAATGTTTTAAGATGTCCACATGCTGCTGCTTGATGGTCGCAACAAATGGCTTCATCTCATCGTAAACATCATTTTCTTCCAGCAGCACAATATTGTCCGCCATCTTTTCGATCGGTGCCACAAGACGTTTGGTAAGCCTGTGTGCAAGGACTGTGCACAGTACAAATACGCAGAATCCCACAGACAACGTGAGATATACCATCTTGATGATCAGACTGTAGATGCTGTTACTGTCTTTTCCAATACGCAGAACTTTTCCGTCATCTGTTCTCATTGCATAATAAAAAGTATGTTTTGCGGACGTAGTCGATTTCCGCATCGCACGCCCCTCTCCGGCTGCCAATGCAGAAGCGATCTCCGGTCGTTCCCTGTGATTTTCCATCTTCGACTCGTCTTCCATGCTGTCATAGATGACGGTTCCATCCTCATTGATCAGCGTGATACGCAGCCCATCTTTATTCAGATTATAGTTGATCTCATCCGGCAGATCCTCCGGTTTCATCATGGAGATCACATGGGCATTTGCCTTCAGATCGTCAAAAATCTGTTTTTTCAATATATCATAAAAAAGCACCATGGCACAGATTGCCATGACAATAATTGCAATCGCTGAGATCAGCATAAATTTGCTGTTGATTTTCTTTTTCATCCCATCACCGTCTTACGTCTGTCCTGCCTTTTCCCTGCTCCTTAACGGACGTCACTCCACCATGTAACCGACATTGCGCACTGTCTTGATATGGCTTCCCGCCTCTCCAAGTTTCTGTCTCAATGTCTTGATGTGCATATCGACTGTCCGGCTCTCACCCTCATAGTCAAACCCCCACACCTGGTTCATGATCTTATCCCTTGACAACACGATTCCCTTGTTGATGACAAGGTATTTTAAAAGTTCAAATTCTTTGTAGGTGAGTTCACACAGTTTTCCATCCACGTAAACGGCGTGTTTATCATTATCCACCAGAATATTCCCGTAGGAGATCTGTGATTCTTCCTGCGCATTCGTGGTTCTGCGCAATAATGCCTTGACGCGGGAGATCAGCTCCATGACACCAAACGGCTTGGAAATGTAATCGTCCGCTCCGAGATCCAAACCTTTTACTTTGTCAAGTTCGGATGTCTTTGCAGTCACCATAATGATCGGGACTTTTGCTGTGTTTTTGTCTGTACGGATCTTTGTCAATATATCCAGTCCATCCTCATTCGGAAGCATGATATCTAACAAGATCAGAGCCGGGACTTTGCTCTCTAACCGCTTGAAAAGGTCTGCCCCACACTCAAATTCTTCTACATGATATCCACTGTTTTTTAACGCGTAACGCTCGATCTCGCGGATATTCACATCGTCTTCTACTATATAGATTGTTGCCATAGCCGTTTCCTCCCACTGTTCGCTTTGTAAATAAATTATAATACAGCCTGCTTTGTTTTTTCCATAAGTCTTTCCCGGATTCACGAAAAATTCGCAACACAAATATTGTGCTGCGAATTTCTTCCCAGATTTAATCTATCTCATATTTGTTTGCAAAATCATTTTCTAATTTTTCAAACTCTGCACTCTCTTTTTCATCCATCTGCTCTGTAAAACTGTGTTCCTCCAGACCGGTATCATTTAACTGCATCATATATACTGCGATATTGGAGCAGTGATCGGCAACACGCTCGTAGTTCATGGCAAGATCTGAGAGTACCAGTCCAAGTCCGATCGTGCATTTTCCCTTGCGCAGACGCTTCATATGATGTTTTTTTACCGTTTTGTTCAGACCGTCAATGACTTCCTCTAACGGTTCCACGGAACGCGCAAGTGGAATATCGGTATTGATAAACGCTCCGGTCGTTCTCTCTAAGATATCCCGCACGGCTTTGGAGTAAATGTTCATCTCCTCCTCCGCCTTCTTAGAAAACTTTGCATCCTCTTTCTGCATCTGCTGTACACATTCTACCACATTTACCGCATGATCGGAAATTCTCTCAAAATCCGTCAGACAGTGTAAAAGTGAAGTCACCCGCAGACTATCCGTATACGAAAGATCGCCACTGTTTAATTTCGTCAGATAGGCGCTGATCTTATCATCATACACATCTACGCGGTTTTCTTTTGCGATCACTTCCGCAAATTTCTGCTCCGAAGGCTCTTTGATACATTCCATTGCCTCGATAAAACTGTTTTTTGTGATCTCTGCCATCTGGTTTACTAAAGTTTTACATTGCTCGATCGCAAATGCAGGACTGCTCACAAAACGCTCATCTAAAATGGCAAACACATCTTCTTTGGCAGATTTTTCCTCGTCAGATTCCGGGATTGTAAGGTAAGCCAGTTTTTCCAGCCCACGGATAAACGGAAATAATACTACAGTTGTAAAGACATTAAAAATACTGTGGATCAGCGCGATCCCTGCAACTCCTACCGTCTCCCCGACAAATTCAAAACGAAAGATTGCATTCCCAATATAAAATACTGTAAGGAATAATAAGGTTCCGATAATGTTGAAATATAAATGCACGAATGCGGTTCTCTTTGCGCCCCGGTTTGCACCGATTGCTGAGATCATCGCTGTGACACAGGTTCCAATATTCTGTCCTAAGATAATCGGAATAACCGAACCGTAAGTAAATGCTCCTGTGACAGACAATGCCTGCAGGATACCAACAGAAGCCGAAGAACTCTGAATGACTGCGGTGAGCAGCGCTCCTGCTAACACTCCAAATACCGGATTGTTGAACATCGTCAGAATATCGGTAAACTCCGGCACATCCGCAAGCGGCTTTACAGCATCGCTCATTGTCTCCATACCAAACATTAAGATTGCAAATCCAAGTAAGATTTCACCGATATCTTTCTTTTTGTCCTTGCCGGACATATACATAATAATACCGATCAGTGCGAGAACCGGTGAAAAAGAGGACGGTTTTAACATGCTGATCAGGAAATTGGAACTCTCGATCCCGGTTAGGCTCAAAAGCCATGAGGTAACTGTCGTTCCAATGTTTGCACCCATGATGATTCCGATCGCCTGCGACAGTTTCATGATGCCTGAATTTACGAAACCGACAACCATGACCGTCGTAGCTGAGGATGACTGGATCACAGCTGTCACGCCGGCTCCAAGCAATACCGCTTTAAACGGATTCGAGGTCAGGCTCTCTAAGATACGCTCCAATTTTCCGCCGGACATTTTTTCAAGACCGCCACCCATAACACTCATTCCGTACAGGAACATTGCCAGACCGCCGATCATTGTCAGAATTCCAAAAATATTCATAATCTCTCCCTTACATAGACATATACTAGGTTATTGTTTACATTTCGATTCCATATTATAAACTACATGTAAATCTTATGTCGGTTTTATGTAAAATCTATGTAAAATTGCAATCAGGAGTCTTTTAGCATACCTTTTTTATGTCTGTAATGGAAAAGTTTTCTTAAAATTTATTTGTCTTCGTGTTTTCCGGTAATAGAATAGATCACCCATTCTGCAATGTTGGTTGCATGATCGCCGATACGCTCAAAATATTTTGCGACCATCAGCATATCCGTTGCCATCTCACCATTTTTTACATTCTCATTGATTTTTTGGATGAGTTCTTTCCGGAAACTGTCAAAAAGATCGTCCACCACATCATCACGGTTGATGACCCAGCGTGCCAGTTCGAGATCTTTGTTGACAAAAGCATCCACACTCTTGATAACCATATCGGTTGTCTCTTTTGCCATCTCTTTGATTACTTCCATATTAATGGCGCTTTTTTCATAATCGGAATCTGCCATCAAAATGGTCATCTCCGAAATATCCGCTGCATGATCGCCGATACGCTCCATGTCCGTGATCATTTTTAATGCTGCGGAAATTAATCTTAAGTCTTTTGCTACCGGCTGCTGTTGCAGCAGCAGTTTCATGCAGAGAGATTCGATCGTTTTCTCCTGTTCGTCTACTTCCACGTCAAATTTGATCGCCTGCTCTGCTTTTTCTACATCCTGTTTTACCAGTGCTGATATCCCCATCTCAATCGCCTGCTCAATCAGGCTTCCCATCTGGATCAATTCATTATTTAATTCTAATAACTGTCTGTCAAATCGATTTCTCATATCATTCTCTCCTTTTTATTTATGTCAACCAAAACGTCCTGTGATATAGTCCTCGGTACGTTTATCCTGTGGAATTGAGAATAATTTTTCTGTCTCGCCAGCCTCGATCACCTCTCCTAATAAGAAGAATACGGTTTTATCCGAAACACGCACAGCCTGCTGCATATTGTGTGTGACCATGACGATGGTGTACTGTTTTTTCAGTTCAATGACAAGATCCTCGATCTTGGATGTTGAGATCGGATCAAGTGCGGAAGTCGGTTCGTCCATTAGGATGACTTCCGGTTCCACTGCCAGTGCCCTTGCGATACATAATCTCTGCTGCTGTCCACCGGACATGCCGAGTGCACTTTTTTTCAGACGGTCTTTCACTTCGTCCCAGATTGCCGCATCACGCAGGGATTTTTCCACGATCTCATCTAATTTTGCTTTGGAGCGGATACCGTGGGTTCTCGGTCCATAAGCAATATTGTCGTAAATACTCATCGGGAACGGATTTGGCTTCTGGAATACCATGCCGACTCTTTTTCGTAAAAGATTGACATCCATACCTTTATAGATGTCCTCGCCATCTAACAGGACATTTCCTGTGATCTTACATCCTTCCACCAGATCATTCATTCTGTTCAGACTTTTTAAAAAGGTCGATTTTCCACAGCCGGATGGTCCGATAAAAGCTGTGATCTCGTTTGCATGGATGCTCATATTGATATCTTTCAACGCATGAAAATCACCGTAATATAAATCAAGGTTTGAAATTTTAAATTTTTCACTCATATTGTTTCCTTTGCTTTATCTGTCTGTTCACAGACGTTTTATTTTATAATGATCCATATTCAGATTTTTATCTGAATGTTTTTTCGGATTTACTTTGTTGCTGCTTCCAGTTTCCTTGCGATCAGGGACGATAATCCGTTGATGAGAAGCACCACGATCAGAAGAACGACTGCTGTTGCGTATGCTTCATTTGTGTGAAGTCCCTCTCTCGACAGCGAATACATATGAATCGCAAGGGTTCGTCCGGAATCCATGACGCCTGCTGCTTCCGCTACGGTTCCTGCTGTATAGATCAGTGCCGCTGTCTCTCCTACGATACGACCGATTGCAAGGATGATACCGGACAAAATACCCGGAATCGCCGTTGGAAGTACGATTTTAAAAATGGTTCGGAGCTTTCCTGCGCCGAGTCCGAAGCTTCCCTCACGGTACATATCCGGCACACACAAAAGCGCTTCCTCCGTCGTTCTCATAATGACCGGGAGAACCATAATTGCAAGTGTTGCCGCACCAGCTAACATGGAATATCCCCAATGCAACGCTGTCACGAAAAACAACATACCGAACAGTCCATAGATAATGGATGGGATACCGGTCAATGTTTCTGCCGTGATACGCACCAGCTCAACGAGTTTATTTCCTTTTTTTGCATATTCCACAAGATAAATTGCCGCTCCGATTCCAAACGGAACAGAAAAAAGCAGTGCGAGCAATACCATTGTGATGGTGTTGATGATCGCCGGCATCATTGACACGTTATCGGAATTGTAAGTCAGTGAAAACAGGCTTGGTCTTAAATACGGAACACCGTGGATCAAAATATAGCCCACCAGATAAACAAGCACTGTCACGGTGATCACTGCCGAAGCTCCCACCAGAAGCAGTAAAATAAAAGAACCCGGATGTTTTTTATAAGATTTCAATCTGTCTTTCCACGACAGTTGATTGATCGGAGTGATATTTTTTTCCATACTGCCTCTACTCCTTTCCTCTACGTTTCAAAATAGAAAACGATATATTAATAATAAGAATAAACACAAACAGAACTACGCCTGTAGCAATTAATGCTTCCCGGTGAAGATCCGTGGCATATCCCATCTCAAGTACGATATTCGTTGTGAGTGTACGCACACCTTTGAAAATACTGTCCGGCACTCTCGCCTGATTGCCGACTACCATCATGACTGCCATTGTCTCACCGAGCGCACGTCCTACGCCGAGCACAACTGCTGCAAACACACCTGATTTTGCTGCCGGAACAACAACCGTAAAGACACTTCTCTCATGTGTGGCTCCCAGTGCGAGCGCTCCCTCATAATAGCTCTCCTCCACTGCTCGGATGGATGACTCGGACACGCTGATAATGGTAGGTAATATCATGATTCCAAGTAACAAGGCTGCTGTCAAAATGCTCTGTCCATTGCCTTTGAAATGCTCCCTGACAAACGGAACCATAACAACCAGTCCGAAGAATCCATAAACAATAGAAGGGATTCCAGCCAGAAGATCAACAATCGGTTTTAATACCTTATGTAATCTGTCCGGGCAAAAGCGCGCCATGAAAATGGACATCAGAATTCCGATCGGAACTCCGATCATCAATGCGCCACCCGTCACATAGATACTTCCCAGGATCATCGGGAAGATACCATATAAACCGTTGCCGGGTTTCCATTTTGTTCCTCCGAGGAAGTTGGCAAATCCAATCTCTTTCATTGCCGGAACACCGTTTGCAAACAGGAACACACAGATCAGTACAACTGCCACAATGGAAATGATTGCTGTAAACAGAAATACATATTTCATTACAATTTCTTTTAATTTATTGATATTCATATATTTATGTTCTCCAAAATCTGAGGAATGTTCCTTATCAAAAATGTTTTCTGATCATGAAGATTCTTGTTTCCGAAAAAGACCGGAGGAGTTTTCCCATCCGGTCGTTTCGTTATCTCATGCCAGCTTATTTTTTACTTACTCTGCAAGTTCATCCCAGCTTGTAACATCTCCAACATAGACACCTTTTACCTGATCGGATGTAAGGTTTGCTGTTGGGTTGTCAAGATTTACGACCACTGCGATACCATCCATAGCGATTGTTGTTGCGGTAAGTCCCTGCTCTGTCTCAGAATCTTTTAATTCACGGGAAGCCATACCGATATCACTTGTACCTGCTGCTGCGTCTGTCATACCTGTTGTGGAATCACTCTCCTGAATCTCGATCTCTGCACCGGAGTTTACGGCTGTGTAAGCTTCTTTTAATTTTTCCATGACCGGTGTTACAGAAGAAGAACCGCTGACTGTCACTTTACCGGTTGCTCCGTTGGATTTGAATGCTGCCGCATCATCTGAACCGATATATCCGTTCTCTGTGATGACTGCCTGACCTTCTGCACTCATAATGTAGTTGATGAAATCCTGTGCGATGTCGCTTACTTCACCTTTTGTTGCAATGTTAAATGGTCTTGCAATCGTGTATGTACCATTTTTGATATTCTCTACTGTTGCTTCTGCTCCGTCAATGCTGACTGCTTTTACAGTGTCATCTAAAGAACCAAGGGAAACATAACCGATCGCATACTCATCACTTGCTACAGATGTAAGCATTACGGATGTGCTGTTTGTGATGATCGCTTCCTCTGTTGTGTTGTCCACTTTATTTCCGTCTGCGTCTTTTTCTTCGATTCCAAATAATTCGATGAATGCACCTCTTGTACCGGAACCATCCTCGCGGGATAATACGTTGACATATTCGCTTGCGTCAAAGTCTGCGCTGTCTGCTGCTGGTGTTTCCTCTGCGGTTGTATCTGCTGCTGCATCTGTAGAAGCATCTGCTGTGGTATCTGCGGATGTACTGGTGTCTGCTGTATTATCAGAACCACATCCTGCGATCATGCTGACTGCTAACATTCCTGTTACGAATAAACTGATTACTTTCTTTTTCATTTTGATTTTCCTCCAAATCTTTATGGGATCTTGCGTTTCCCATCTTTGTTTTTTGTCTCTGTCTCATTGACAATGACTACTTTAAAGCCAGCGTGTAAAATCTAAATATCTCCCTTTGTAAAACGTCTGTAAAATGATGGTAAACAGAAAAAGTTCCGGAAACCATCTGGTTCCCGGAACTTTTTTCATCCCATATACAATTAATCTCTCTTCACTGCCGCCCTGATCAGATGTGCCGTTCCTTTGATCCGGTGTCCATTTGCCATCTCTGTCAAGGCTCTCGCCATCTCCATTGTGACAAAACCACCTGTCATTTTTGCATATCCACGGATTGGCATATTGTAGTTAAACAAAACATTTAAGTTCGGTTTACCCTGCCACTCGCTGATCTTTAACAAAATGCGGAGCACTCCGTAGAGCAGTTTTCCTAAGATTCCCTTTCCGTAGTAGAGCTGGCACACTGCATCGTTCATTCGGATCTCACCGCTCCAGCTTCCATCCGGGATCTCTCTTCCATAAAGTTCTCTGTACTCAATATCATCTACATTTTCAATCTTACCGCTGAAATACTCCGGTAAAATCTCTTTGCTGTAACCACCGTCTGCCACAGTTCCGGCAATTTCCAAGCTGCCTTCTAATACCACGGTATCTGCATCCGTTCCTACCATAATCTGATAATTGCCGGATTCTACTTCCCATGTATCCGTTCTTGTGTCATAGAAACGGAAGGTCTTGTCATCAAATGCAATATGCACGGATTTTTCCTCGCCAGGAGCTAATGTCACTCTCGCAAAACCTTTTAACTCACGGATCGGACGGAAAATTGTCTCGGACTGTTTTCCGACATAAAGCTGCGCAATTTCTGTTCCTTCCACATCTCCGGTGTTTTTGATCGTGAAGGTCACGCCGTCTTTTTCAACGGAGAGATTGCTGTATGCAAAAGTTGTATAACTCAATCCATAACCAAATGGGAAACGGACTTTTTTGCCGACCGTTGTATAATAACGATATCCCACATAGAGAGCCTCGCGGTACTCGCTGCTGCGCTCCTTACTTGGATAGTAGTGGAATGCAGGAGTATCTTCATAGTGAAGTGGATAAGTCTCATTTAATTTTCCGGATGGGCATACCTTTCCGGTGAGGACATTCATCATTGCAGATGCGCCTGCCTGACCACCTAAATATCCGTGAACGATACCCTTTACATAGTCAAACCACGGCATCTCAATAGAAGATCCTGCTGAGAGAACAACAACCACATTGGTATTCACGGCTGTGACCGCATCGATCAGTTCATTCTGTGCCTGCGGCATATGCATATGGGTACGGTCAAGTCCCTCGGACTCGCTGATCTCATCCAATCCTGCAAAAACAAGAACAACGTCTGCATTCTTTGCTGCTTCCACTGCTGATTTTGCAAGTGCTGCATTCGGTTTACGGTTGCGGATATATCCCTGCTCATAAGCGGTCATTACAAGTCCGCTGTCTGCGATCACATCTAAGATGGATTCCGGCTGTCTGGTCGGATTTACAAGGGAAGAACCTGCGCCCTGATAACGCGGAGTCTTTGCAAAATCACCGATCACGGCTACTTTTGTTCCCGGTTTTAATGGCAGGATATTATTACTGTTTTTCAGTAAAACAACACTTTCTTCGGCTGCTTTTCTTGCTAATGCATGGTGTCCTTCAACATCAAATTTTTTGCCTTTTCCATCAACTGTTGCCTGATGGGTTGCAAAAACAACATTTAACAGTTCATCCAGACGCTGATTTAATACTTCTTCCGGTAATGTACCGTCTTTTACCGCGCGGACAATATCATGCATGCCTGATTTTCCGGTTCCCGGCATCTCAAGGTGGCTTCCGTTCATAACGCCGAGTGCATGGTCGTTGCTTCCGCCCCAGTCTGATACGACATAGCCGTCAAATCCCCACTCATCGACTAAGATTTCCTGTAACATGTGACGATTCTCATTCGCATAGACACCGTTTACTTCATTATAAGAAGACATGATGGATTTGGATTTTCCCTCTTTGACTGCGATTTCAAATCCGGTGGTATAAATTTCCCGGAATGTACGCTCATCGACAACAGAGTCGCTTGCCATACGGCGGAGTTCCTGGCTGTTTGCCGCAAAATGCTTTGGACATGCTGAGATTCCCTTGCTCTGGATACCTTTTACATAAGCGGCTGCCATTTTTCCTGCATGATACGGATCTTCGGAAAAATACTCAAAGTTACGTCCACAAAGCGGGCTTCTCTTAATGTTAAGTCCCGGTCCTAAGATGACATTGACATCCATGGTCACCGCTTCCTCTGCAAGTGCAGTACCGATCTCCTCCCCCAATTTTTCATCCCAGCTATTTGCGATCGTTGCTGCGGTCGGGAAACAGGTTGCCGGAAGGCTGGCATTTAATCCAAGGTGGTCTCCTGCACCGGCCTGACGTCTTAACCCGTGAGGTCCGTCGGACATTGCCATGGATGGGATTCCGTACTTCTCAAAATCTACAGTCTCCCATGTATTTTTACCGGACATCATCAGTGCTTTTTCTTCCAGAGACATCTGTTTTATGATTTCCCCATATTTTAAGCTCATTTTTCGTTCTCCTGTTCTTTTGGTGCTCACGGATTTTATTTATTGTGTTATTGATACCAAAATATATGTTATCTGGATCGCAACAATAAAAAATAAAACCCATGCTGCTATTATTTTTTGTTAGCATAATGGTAGCATGGATTTTATTTATAAAATGAAAAATGGCATAAATGGTTGTTTTTTTTACATAAACTGCAAAAGTTACCTTTCTTTGACCATATACGAAATATTCACTTTCACAATATTGTCATTATTTTATATGGATTTGCTGAAATCAGGGGAGCTGCCTTAACAGCTCGCTCCCCTGATTAGTACATTCTTTATCTTATAAATAATATGGATTTGACCATGCTGTTCTTCCATGTTCATCCACACATTCCACACGGATGTATGTCTCTGTGCCAGTCAATTTCATGCTCGCTTCTGCAATCTTTTCTCCCTTTGGAGCCATTATCGTAGTTCCTGCTCCTACATAGCCACCGGCTATTATATTCACACGTTCTACCGGACTGCAGGATACCGTTACATTCCTTCCATCGATGATAATCTGATCTATCCGTGGTCCATCCACTCCACCTACAGAATAATACTTCCCTTCCATCAGTGCATTCAAAATATTATCGTGCGTCAGACTTTCCGCTGCCACCATTACATAGCCACCAAAATTGTCTGGGAAATTTCCATTATGATTATCATCCGCTGCATCCGCATTCACATGCATACCTTTTCGTAACATTTCATCCCAGTATGTGGTATTAAATCCTGTTCCACTCTCATTTACCGTATTGTAATTATAGATTTCGAGTGAATCGTAAATTCCATCTATCTCAAACTCGTGAGATTCGACACGCGACCAGACTGGATGATTATATGTAATAAAGCATCCATGATCTCTGAGATTTTCCGCCATTTCTTCTGTAACTTTTCTTCCATCCCAGTCACCATATGCAACAATTGGTTCGATTCTCTCCATATGTTGGAATAACCCAGATTTTGCCTGTTCCTGCATTGCCTTTGTACCCAAAATGCCATTCAAATGGTGCATTTTTAAATATCCGTCCTTTTCATCAAAAAGAACTGCTGCAATCTCAGTTCCCGGAAGAATCAAAAATAAATCACTGTTATATTTATAACGGTAATCTGTATACAAATTGTGATCGCTTAAGCATAAAAAAGCATACCCATTGGCTTTATAATGCTCCACAGCCTCATCCGGAGTCCATGCTCCGTCCGAGTTTGTAGTGTGACTGTGAAGATTTCCCTTATACCAGTTTGCATGTTCCGGGAAAAATTTAATCATTGGCGTATTCAACCTCCAGATTTACTTCAAACATCCGGCTCCATGGCATAGAAACTTTCTTTATTGTTACACTGTCTGAAATTGAGGACAGACTTTCCTCCATAAATTTTTGTAATTCTTCTTTTACCATAGAGGCAACCATTCCATCTGGCTCTCTGACATCAAAATAATTCATGGATTCTGGTAGCTTTTCTGTAACTGATTTTCTCACGACAGAACAATATCCTGCATCCTCCACATAACGCTCTGCCAGAAATCTCTGATGTTCTTCTGTTACCTTGTTAAGATAGCTGTCTACCCCTTCTGCAATGGCTGTTCCAAGTGTATTCGCAGATGTATTCCATCCTGCATAACCATCCACTTTCATCAGAAGGTGATTGTTGTTTAAAATCTTAACAATTCCAAGATCCCCGCCATTTGCATACGCATTGTCAGCAATGGTAACTATTTTCTTCTGGCTGATACAGTATTTTAAAAGTTCAAACATTTCTGCTATGTTTCGTTCCACACAGTACTCCAGCTTCTCAGACGGCTGTTCCATCGCCTCTTCCATTCCTCCTGCAGGTGCCGTCATAAAAAGTACGATATCTGCTGATTCATAGCTTTCTGTCGCAAGGCATCCTGCCGATAATATATGATATTTTACTGTATTAGCAAGTGTGCAGCCCTCATATAACGGAATAATATTTTTTGCCATCTCGGATGTATACTTCACATACACTTTCGGCTGCCTGCCAGCAAGCACATTGAGCATTCTTGCCAGCAATGTCAGTTCAACCTCATCCGCACCCGGATACATGAGTACTTTATCTTCCATATTATACTCACTGATTTTCTCCCGGATCTCTTTTTGATCGATTGCCGCATATCCGTATTTGGAGGAATCATCCTGTGGAATGACCAGTGCATCGATCAACCCGTCTCTCGCCATTTGAAGTGTTTCCACATTCATGTAGCGGTTGATCTCTCTCCTTGAGATATAATCATCCAGACACTTCGGATCTACTTTCTCCATTGCCGTTTTGACCGGAACATCACTCTCGATTCCAAGTCTGCTCTTGTGTACCGCTACTCCGAGCTCATTGATCTCTTTTCCGTAAATGCGGTAATAATCCGGCTCCTCATCATCACTGGAATAATCCGGGCATCTCATAATAACCTGAAATGCGTAAATGATAAGGTTTTTATTACTTTCCCTGATCTCTTTTAAAATTTTAATTCTCTCTAACAGAATTTCTTTCTCTTCGTGATGAAGCCTCGATGGGATCAGCCCTCCATATAAAAGCATATCCATCGACACGACAAGACCGCTGGCGTCTTTGCACTCTTCTCTTAAAAACTCAACGATCGTCTCAAAAGAAGCAGGTGTTTTTTTATTTCCGAGTTTTTTCGGTCTGACGATTTCTACCTTATCATGACTGAATAACTTCATCGGAAATTCATAATTGCAGGGTCTTTCATCCAGTGGCAATAATACAATTTTCGTCTTCAACTTTCTATCCCCTTTATTTATCAAATTCTTTATAAGCTGCCAGATATAGCCTTTCTGCTTTGAATCCGAACTGTCCGTAAAAATCCTTTAGTATTGTCCAGTCAATATTCACGCGGACTGCACCTATTTTTCGCAGCTGTTGAAGCGACTGATTTAAAATATAATCTCCAACATGTTTTCCCCTGATTTTTTTTGCAATTCCTATCGGACCTAATCCACCATAGCCCTTATCATCAACAGAAAGCATGCAGTACCCGACGATCTCCGTCTTATCCTGATTCCAGAGAATGACAATACTCTCCGGATCCTTTCCTTCTGCGATAGCTTCCTCTGCCTCAAATACCCATCTCCCCGGAAATTCTCTTTCTAAAAATCCGAGCAGTTCCTTTTTGTTGTCTTTATACGATGCCACAGTAAATTCTTTATCAAAAGAACTTGTATCAAAGCTGTCTATCAGCCTATTATCTGTAATATCTGCTTCCAGGTCAAAATGTCTGTCCCTGTTTAAGGTAAAACCATTTTTTTTGAAAAATATTTCTTTTCCTTCGTCCGGATCCGGTATTCCGGAAAAGAAATTGTTAAAATCCTGTCCGACATAAATTTTGTTGATTCCGTTTTTATGAAGTGACTGGCACACCTGATTTAAGACCATCGTGCCATAACCTTTTCCCTGTTCTTCTTTTTTTACGGCAAAAATACTGATCCATGCAGACGCAGGATATAACTGTTCGTTATGGGAAACCTTCACTCCGATAAAACCGATCATCCTTCCGTTTTTTTCATCTACAATTTTTTTGCTTTCCTCTGCGGAAAAATCAGGATCTTCAAATAAGCTTTCCAAAATACGTTCTTCCGTAATATGATATTCTTCCCGAAAAGTTCCCCTGCATAATTCATACACTTCTCCGGCATCCGAAACTTCCAGTGGTTTTAAACTTACTCTTTTCATATAATCCCACCAATCGTAGTTAATAATATAGGAAAGATCAAAAATCATACATCCGCCAGTCTTTGCAAAACATACAGACATTGCCTCCTGCAGGCGCTCCGGGTGTTCCCTGTACTGCTCAATGAACAGACTTCCTACCAGTCCCTCTTTATGCTCAGTAGCTTTCGCCGCAATCTCATAGGAGCCTTCCACACTGTACCAGTACGCCGGCAGATCTTTCTCTTTCGCCTCTGACATCCAGATATCGCTGTAGTAGAAACCTGACAATATACGGTCTGTGAGTTCCGCATACCCTGTCTGTGCAAGCTTCCCGGCATCACACCATGGGAATTCCGTACTTTCATACTGTTCACTTGCCCAGTTAGCTCCTACCTGATAATACAGCGGATACCAGGAACCGGTATAATCACAAAATTCGATTTCCGGACTAGTTTCCTCTAACATTTCCCGGACACTTTTTATAAATCTTTTTATGACAGATGCACGATACTCAAAAAAACTTCCAAAATATTTTCCTGGTATTTCTCTCCATCCACCTTCATATTGTTCAATCGTATAGATATCTTCCGGCCAGTTTTCTCCTGTTACGTGTGCATATGCTTCCCATTCCAATCTGGAACATTCACTAAAATCTGTGGATAATCCGACATATCTCACCCGGTCCAGAACGATTCCATCCGGTTTATAGTTCTCTGCAAACTCTTTTAACAGGCTCAGTTCGTAAGAACACACTTCTTTGTTTCCTGGGTTGACAAATATCTCGCCAAAGTCATCTATAGAACCTACTGTTTTTAATGCTTTTTCTTCGGTACTTTTCTGAATGACTGCATTTCCGCCTTCATCCAGTCCATATACTTCGCATTGCCATCCTTCTCTGAATCCTTTCATAAGAGGATGTCTGTTTTTTTTATTGCCCTCCGCAAACACATCAAATGCTGCATAGCACTTCATTCCTAACTCTCTGATTATCTTAAAACACTCTGCGGCGTAATCAATATCTGCGGCAAATTTCCCGTCAAATTCTGAATAATGATCTGCCAGACTGCTCTTGTACAGAACAAACCCTGACGTGTCCTTGACGCTTAAGATAATTCCTGTCATCCCGGCTATTTTGCATTTTTCCATTGCCTCACGGAATTTTTCACTATCTAAAATGAGTTTTTTATTTGCCTGGATCTCAATCCAGACTTCGTAAACCTGATCCATAATTTATCCCTTTACAGCTCCGCTGACTGCCTCAATATAATTTTTCTGGAACATCATGAATACGATCAGCACCGGAATGATGGAGATAATTGTACCTGATGCAACATATCCAAATTTATAGCTGAACGAACCATTTAAGTACTGCAGTGCTGTTGCCAGAGGATATTTCTCCGGATCCTGTAATACGATGATCGGCCATAAGAATGCGTTCCAGTTTGCAATAAAGTCAAAAATAACGATTGTTGATACACTTGGAAGTATTCCCGGAATCATAACATTTTTCCAGATTTTCAGTTCTCCGGCACCATCTAATTTTGCAGCTTCGATCAGTTCCTTTGGAATGCCAAGGTATGCCTGTCGAAGTAAAATAATACTAAAGGCTTTTGTGGATGACGGAAGAATAACGCCTAACATCGTATTCAGTAAATGCATTTTCGTAATGATCAGATAGTTGATGATCATGCCTGCGGCTGCCGGAATAATCATCGTTCCAACCAATATCGTAAATATTATATTTTTTCCTTTAAACTCCATAGTTGCAAGTGGATATGCGCAAAGGGAAGAAAATACCACGTCAATTATAATTCCGCCAAAAGTGATGATCACTGTGTTCCAGATGTATTTTGGGAGATTCATATACTCCATAACTCCGGTATAGTTGGAAAACGAAAAATCACTGATACTAAAATGGAGATTGTAAATATTGGCTCCTGTTCTTAACGAAGACAGTAATAACCAGATAAATGGTCCGGCACAGATGATTGCAATGACAATCAGCAATAAATAGGTAAAAAAGTAATCTGCGGCTTTTTTTGCTTTTCTTTTCATGACAAGTTTATTCATTGTTTGTCATACCTCCTCTCTTACCATATACAAATACTACAATACTTAACATTGTTGTGACAACTGCCTGTACTGCTCCGATGGCTGCTGCATACCCAAATTGGAAATCCGAGAAAGCTTTCGTATATGAGTAATAATTGATAACCATTGTAGCGTCATTCGGACCACCCTTTGTCAATACAAACACAACATCAAATACTCCGATTGCCGAAATAACAGAATTCAGTGAACAGAACCAAATGTATGGTTTCAACATTGGTAATTTTATTCTTGTAAATACTTTTACTGCATTGGCTCCGTCAATGGTTGCTGCCTCACAGAGTTCCTGAGGAATCCCCTGTAAACCTGCCAGATACATCATCATATAATAACCAAGTCCCTGCCAGATAGTAATAAACATTAAACATATCATGGCCGTGTTTTTATCACTTAAGAATCCAAGCGGCATGGAAATGACTTTCAATTCTTTTAATGCTGTATTGATGATACCGCTGGTATCAAAAATAAATCCCCACATAATAGAAACCGCTACCATAGAAGTAACAACCGGTATATAAAACAGGGTACGGAAAATCCCGATTCCTGGTAATTTCTTATTTACTAATACTGCTAAAAGAATTGATAAAATCTGAATAATAGGAACAACGACTACAAAAATAACGGAGTTTTTAATTGAAATCCAAAATACCCTGTCATGAAAGGCTTTCACAAAGTTCTTCAGACCTACAAATTTTGTCTGTCCAAGTACAGAATAATCATAAAACATCAATACCAGACTTCCGATAATCGGTATTATGGTAAATAAAATAATAATAATCAGTGCAGGTGTCATAAATCCATATGCTTTTAATGTCTGTCTTCTCTGCACACTCGAATGTTTTCCGGTCATAAATAAAACCCTCCTGTATGATATCGCCCCAGGAACCGATATCTATCCTGGGGCGGTGCATCAATTTACCCTGCTATATTCTATTCAAGTTCAGCAAGGATTCCATTTACATCTGCTTCTGCCTGATCTAATGCAGTCTGAACATCATCACCATTAGTGATCGCTGCTTCATATGCCTTATCAACAGCGGTCTGGATATTGGACTGATCTCCAATTCCTAATGAAAAGTCTTTAGAGGTTAAGCTTGCCTTTGCAGACATTGCACTTGCCTGTCCTTCCAGAGTCGCTGTGTCAGATGTGAAATATGGATCTTCACTTGCTGCTGTTGTTGACGGGAAGATAGAAACTTCTTTACAGAATGCAAGCTGGTTCGCATCGTTTGTCACATAGTTAGCAAATGCGATTGCTGCTTCATGGTTTTTGCTTGCTTCCGGAACAACAAGGTTCATTAATGGGTTTCTGGATAATCCATTTTTACCTGTTAATGGTGTGGATACACCAACTTTCTCATAAATATCCGGAGCCTCATCTTTGATTCTGGAAAGTGAGGAACCGGAAGAGCTTACGATTGCCAGTTTTCCGGATTCAAAAAGCTTTAACATCTCATCCCAGTCACCCCATTTTGTCTTAGGAATGACCCCTTTATCTGTATACTCTTTGTATTTGTTCAACAGGTCAACCGTTTCCTGTGTATTAAATGCTGCTGCAGTCTTATCTGCATTTAATACATCAATGCCTTCCTCAAAGAGGATATTAAAGAATTCATCCGGCATAAAGAGGTATGCACCGGTTTTGTTGTAGAACTCTTCTGCTTCTTCTAATGCCTCATCAAATGTTGTAGGAACTTCTATTCCTGCCTTATCAAATAATTCCTGATTATAGAACATGATGTCCGGTGATGCGTACCATGGGAATGCATATACGGAATCACCAATCTTGGCAGAATCCCAGAGATCCGGGATATAAATAGATTTCTGCTCATCTGTAGCTTCTTTGTTCAGATCAACTAATGCTCCCTGTCCGGCTAATGTTAAAGTAAACTGTGTGTTTAAGTTCACAACGTCCGGCGCTGCTCCTCCGGCTACGGATGTGACAAGTTTGGACTGGATATCTCCATAAGGAACGTCTGTCCAGTTAACTGTTACACCCGGATTCTCGCTTTCATACTGGGCGATCATGTCATTAAAGAAATCACCGAATGCTGCTTTCAGATCGATTGTCCAGAACTCAATTGTTACATCTTCTCCTGATGCCTGATTGTCCGCACTTGCAGTAGTCTCTGTGGCGTCTGATGCTGTGCTGTTGTCTGCTGCTGCGTTGCTGTCACTGCCACCACATCCAGCGAGCATGGAAACTGCCATAGCTGCACATAAAAGTGTACTTAAAAGTTTCTTTTTCATATTTTTTCCTCCTTAAGAAAATAATCTATATAAACCTGTCCGGTTTATAATCTCTTGTTCATCCGATCACGGATGGTGAAACAATATCTGACCATAAATTATAGTTAAGTTCTTCGATATTATTTTTCTCGAAGTAACAAAATGGCTGATATGTTTCTTCAAGTTCTTCAATACAGGCAAGTTCTCCATTTGCATACTGCTTTAAAATTCTTGCCGTGTCTGCCAATCTTCTGTCTAATCCTCCGATACGGATGGTCTGTATCTCAAATCCGAAAGATTTATTCTCTCTCTTCCACTGCTTTTCGAACGCAACATAAAATGCATCGAGTTCTCTGCGGATTACCGGGATATCTTCCCTTGCAATTGCAAGTAGTTCTTTTTTTTCTCCCTCCGTGTAAGCCTTTCGGATTCTTATCCCGAGATCAGCTTTATGCTTTAACACTATGCATAGCAGCTGCATATTATTGAACATGTACGCCAGACATCCATGTGAAGCTGCCTGTTCCATATATATTTCCGCCTGTGCAAATCTTTCTGCTGTATCCTCTTTCACTACAGAATCAAACGTTCCGATCAGCGGATCGTTATAGAGCAGATATTTGCTGCAATTATTATGAATCCTGCCATCCTCAAGATAAGGATTCACGAGATCTATCTTCATAAATTCACTGAATTTGTACCCCGTAAGCTTTTCAAATGAACGGTCGTTCATCTGACTTTCATATGCCACCGATGCATCTTTAAAGAATGTTGGCAATACAGAAAAGCAGCTTGCTTCTGCCCCATCATCTCCCCAGCATGTGACTGTATAAGAATCTATTCCAAATTCTTTACAGGACTTCATAGATGCCCCACCAGCCAGAATACTATAGGCATTGTGAGGAACAAATCCTGTCCATTTCCATGCACCACCGGCAAATCCAAGTCTTCTGCTGATTGGAAGCTGTTTCTCAAAATTATCATGATAGCGCTTTTCTTCTGTTGAATAATAATCCCAGTAAACAATCTGTAATTCCTCCGGGATCGTAAAGCTGTTATCTCCATTGTCCAGCATATGGACAAACATATCACTCCACATCTGTGGTCTTAAATGATATTTTCTGCAAAGCTTAAGTACCATCGACAGATGCGCCATCATAAGCTCACTCTTCTTTTTAAATCCATTCTTTGTCAGGTACTTTCCTGCCCCTAAAAGCTCCGCTTCATCCATTCCAATATTGATAAAATCAGTGGAAAAACATTCCGATATATTTTTGATCACATGATCTAAAAATGTTTCTGTACGCTCATCACCGACTAAAAGAATATCTTTTGTGTCGGTGATTCTGTCATATTGCTCATATCTTACAATCTGATTCAAATGTGCAAGTGTCTGAATATATGGTCTCAATTCAATTCCGAATTCTTTTGCATATCTGTCCAGTTCACAGATTTCCTCATGAGTCATTCTGCCACGCATATATCCGAAATATGGTTCCTCTTCCACAAAAAAGGTATCTTCCATGTAAAGTCCCACAAACTTATATCCCAGACAGGCTGCATAACAAATCATCTGCCGGATGGTATCTGTTTTCAGTACTGCATTTCTGGACAAATCCAGCATAATGCCAAAATCACTGAAACTACATTTTTCCCCGATCTCCTGCTTTACCTGATGTTCCATTCCTGAAAGAAGAAGCAGTGCACGGCACATATCCGGCAAGCATCCGTATTCCACCACATACCTGTCATCCTCTCTGTGGATAAAATAGCCATCTCTGTCTGTGTTCTTTAATTCGATGACAGCAGTCTGATCAAGACTTTTCTCTTCACGGAAAAGATCTGTATATTTTTTCATTTCTTCAATTGCTTTCTGTTCCTGCTGCTGCGTATTCAAAATTGCAAGATTCATATTTTATCCTCTCAACTGTTCCTGATAGCTGCAATTATAACATGACCTCAATTTTGCACAAGTAGTCTGGCCTTTTCGGAAAGTAGAATATAAAATATGACCAAAACAAAAATTGTCTGAAATTACTTTCAGACAATTTCTACACTTATCTCTTTTTCTGCAAATGCTCTATATAATTTCATACTTCAATTCTAAGAACTTTCTTCTTCCATTAATTCTGCATTTCCCTGAACAGCGGACATAGTTTCTTTGTATTTTTTTACCTTATAATACGTATTATTTGCAAAATAATATGCAAACAAGACATCAAGCAGCATAAGCAGTGAAAACTGTGGCGACACCATATTTCCAGCCTCTGCATTTTTCGTTCCCGCCACTCGGATCAATTCGTCACAGCACTCTGCCGTCTCAGCATTTTCATTTGTTGTTATGTAAACCACTGATGCACCTTTCTTTTTTGCGATCCGCACACTGTTGTTCACTTCTTTCGTTTTTCCGCTCAATGAGATTGCGATCACCAGTGTTTCTTCATCTGTAAGCGCCGCACACATCTGCATTAGCTGCGCATCTGTCACTGCCTCCATCGGGAGTCCGATGCGGATAAAACGCTGCTGAAACTCCTTTGCGATCAACCCTGGACTTCCTATTCCAAATATATAGATTTTACGTGCATTCTCCAGCTTCTCAACTACTTTCCTTATCTGTTTCTCATTCAACAACCCAAACTCTTCCTGAAGAATACTCGCATAACTTCCTTTTATCTTCTTCGTAAAACTACTGATATCCGGTTCTATATCCTCTTTCGGAATATCATTTTCCAAATCCTTTTCATAAGAAAAAATCAATTCCCTGTATCCCTTATACCCACATTTCTTCGAAAATCTTGACAAAGCTGCTTCCGACACATAAAGACGTTTGGAAATGTTCTTAGATGAAAAATCCATTTTTTCCGTATTGCTGAGAAAAAAATCTGCAATGCTTCGTTCTACCGGTGTCATATTGTTATAGGAATTAAACATATTCTGTTTGGTTTCATTCTGATAATATATCATAGAATTCTCGCTACTCTTTCCAATCCATGATTTCTAATATTTTTTCTTTCAAAATATGTGCTGTTTTTTTGTGTGTCATAACCGATGGATGATCACCTGTTCCCATTCCATCGTTTTTATTCATTAACGGCAATTCTAAAAAATACCATTTCACTCCCTGCCTGCTGCATTCTTCCGCAACTGTCTGTATTGCGGGCAGTAACGTTCTCTCCATCAAGCCATACTGTAATAAAATTGGTGTATCTGGATATACTTCTGAAATTCTCCGGACAAATGCCAGATATCTGGCACCAAACTTTTCTTTTCTGCCCTCATCATCTCTAGTATAACTTGCATCATTCGTTCCGAGATTGATTGAGATTAAACCAGGGACAAAATCCAAATCCTTACCTGTCTCAAATAATTCCGGCATTAAAATATCCGTAAGCGGCAATTCGGTCTCCGGTGGTATCCATCTGGAAATAATTCCACCCCCACTCCAGCAGACATACCATGGATCTGCCGATACTTCCTTTGCTATCAGGTAAGGATATGCTTTTGTCACATCTTCCGTCTTTGTTGTAAAAACAGTATCTGACTGCTCACCGTTCACTCCATAACCAGCAGTAATGGAATCCCCGATAAACAATAATTTTCGCTCCTTTGGTTCTGTTGGTTTTATATTTCCATCCGTATCAACTGAATGGATCTGCACTGCCCCATATTGCATTTCAGTTAATTTCATAACTTTTACGACTGTATTTTTCTTCTCCGATGTCCAACAGATTTCGTAATGATGCAACCCATCTTGTATTTTCCATACTGTTTCCGGTGTATCACCCTCATTTAAAAACACACCCACATATGCTGCGAAATCACTTTCATCAGCATTTCCTGAAATCTTCATGCTGACCTTGCCAATTTCCCCATAAAACTCAATAAATGAAGCTGAATGTACGAGTTCTATTCCTGCATCTGTTTCAACCGCTTTTCCACAAACTCTTACCTCATGCTTACCCAATTTATATTTTTGCATCTCCTGCTCCCTGATTTTCTTATGCTAATAACTTTTCCGCAAGACTGACTGCTCCCATCATGCCCGCCGTGTTTGCAAGCTTTGCAGGAACGATCTCCACGATCC
>OODO01000868.1_pt1 | contig 24310 bp, 20 predicted proteins | sample 1671261 | NCBI WGS metagenome assembly OODO01 (sample SAMN06348138, study PRJEB24527) | human gut metagenome | biome: human gut; feature: ankylosing spondylitis patient; material: feces | host: Homo sapiens | place: China | collected 2015-10 | reverse complement strand
CTACACTCTTTCCCTACACGACGCTCTTCCGATCTTTTTTCTCTCTCCGAAACCGCTCACTTCGCAGAATCGCTGTGGTCGTTTTCGCTGTTTTTTCGCTTTGCCGCCCGGCTGTAAAGGGTCTGCACCGACTGCCGGATGTGCCAGCGGTGCTTTTTCTTTTCCGGCTGGCTGGGCTGATTCGGCGTGCCGGAGGCGGTCTTTTCCCGCATCACTGTATAAATGATGGACATGACCGGAACGCCCACGATCATTCCCAGGACGCCGAACAGTCCGCCGCCCACCGTGATGGCGAACAGCACCCAGATCGCCGGGAGTCCCACCGAGGTCCCCACCACACGGGGATAGATCAGATTGCTGTCGATCTGCTGTGCAATGATAACGATAATGACAAAGGCGATGGCATGACCCGGGTTCACCATCAGCAGGATCAGCGCACAGGGAATCGTACCCATCCAGGGTCCCACATAGGGGATCATGTTGGTGATGCCGATGATAACGGCGATCATCATGGGGTATTCCAGCCCGCCGATGCTCATGACACAGAAGATCAGCACGCCCAGAATGAACGCATCCGACAGCTGACCGCTGATAAAGTTGGAGAAGGTGGAAAAGGTCAGTCTGCCGTAGTGAGACAGCCGGTGATAGTGTTTTTCGGGCAGGAAATGCCGCAGAATCTGCCGTCCCTGGCTGCGGAGCTTGTTGCGTGCGGCGAGGACGTAGACCGAGAAGATCAGCCCGATGAAAAAGTCGATCACGCCGCCGATGAGACCGCTTGCCCAGGTGCTGAGCGTTCCCACAGCGTCCGGGATGTAGGTGGTCAGACTCATCAGCTTGGTGCGGAGCATCGCCGGGTTGATGTCGTTGTCCTCCAGGAATTTGAGGATCTGTTCGCCCCGGCTGCTGTTGAGGAACTTCATGACGTTGTTGTAGTAGAGCATGATGTTGTCCCCGAAGTCCCGGATACTGGTGATAAACTGCGGCACGATGATCCAGATAATGACGCACAGCAGTGCGAGCATCAGAAAGTAGGAACAGAATACCGCCATCGCTCCGGTAGGAAAGCGTGGGAACTTTTTCCGCACACGCTGAAACAGCTTGTCGATCTGACAGGTGGGGCGGTACAGGATGAATGCAATGACCAGTCCGATGGTGATGGGGCGCAGAACGTCAAACACATAGGACAGCAGTCCGGTGAAGATCTCGTGCTTGATGAACAGGAACGCCACCAGCAGCAGAACAACGCCGCTGAAAATGATGGTCGCCGCCCACTGCTTGTTGACGAAGTCCCACTTCCGGACTTTTTTCTCTTCGCTCTCCGGCGCATCAGAACGGGTTCCGGTCTCGTTTGGCTCGTTTGTCATAATGGTTGCCTCCTTGTCAGCCTACCACTTCTTTTGCGACGGCTACGGTCTCCATGGCGTCCTTGGCGTAATAGTCGGCGCCGATCTTTTCCGCATAGTCGGCGGTCAGCACAGCGCCGCCCACGACGATTTTGCAGTCCGGGCAGGATGCCTTTACCAGCTGGATGGTCTCTTCCATAGCGCCCAGGGTCGTGGTCATCAGCGCCGAAAGTCCCACCAGCTTGACGCCGTGTTCCTTTGCCGTGTCTGCCACCAGCTGGCACGGAACATCCCGTCCCAGATCCAGCACCGTATAGCCGTAGTTTTCCAGCAGTACCCGGACGATGTTCTTGCCGATGTCGTGAATGTCGCCCTTTACCGTTGCCAGGACGATCTCGCCACGGCTGACCGGGGCGGCATTGCGTTCGATGAGGGTGGTCTTGATGACCTCGAATGCCGCCTGCGCCACGCTTGCGGTCTGGATCAGCTGGGGCAGAAAGATCTTGCCCTGTTCAAACAGCTTTCCGGCGCTGTCCAGTGCCGGGATCAGAATGTCATTGACCACTTCCATGGCGTCGGTGGTTTCCAGCAGCTGCGCCGTGATCTTTGCGCCCTCGTTTTTCAGTCCGTGGGACATGGCGTAGGGCAGATCCAGGGTCTCCGGCGCTTTTTCCGCCGCCGGTTTTGCCGCAGCAGTCGGCGTGGCTGCCGCCGTGGCAGTCGGCATATTGGCGTATGCCTCCACGAAAGCGGCACAGTTTACATCGAATCCCCGGAGCAGGCGGAACGCCCGGACAGCCTCTGCCATAGAGGCGATATTGGGGTTGATGATGGGCAGATCCAGTCCGTTTTCCAGCGCCATGGTGAGGAACGTCCGTGTGACAGCCTCACGGTTCGGCAGACCGAAGGAGATGTTGGAAACGCCCAGGACGGTTTTCAGTCCCAGTTCCGTCTTGACCCGGTGGAGCGCCTCCAGGGTCTCCTTTGCGCCGTCCTGTTCCGCCGATGCCGTCAGCGTCAGACAGTCGATGTACACGTCCCGTTTCGGGATACCCAGTGCCGTGGCACGATCCAGGATGCGTTTGGCGATGGCGAACCGGTCTGCCGCCTTTTTGGGAATGCCGTTTTCGTCCAGGGTCAGTCCCACGACCGCAGCGCCGTATTTCTTGACCAGCGGCAGGATGTTTTGCAGCGATGCCTCTTCGCCGTTGACGGAATTGACGATGGGCTTACCATTATATACCCGAAGTGCAGCCTCCATGACAGCCGGGATGGTGGAGTCCAGCTGCAAAGGTGTGCCGCCGATGGACTGGAGCGCCTTTACCGTGCGGATCATCATGCCCTTTTCGTCGATGCCCGGCATACCTACATTCACATCCAAAAGGTCAGCCCCGGCATCCACCTGCTGCACTGCCTGATCCAGGATGTAGTCCATGTCGTTTGCCTGGAGCGCCGCCTTGAACCGCTTTTTGCCGGTGGGGTTGATGCGCTCGCCGATGATGCGTGGCTGGTCGATCTGCACCACTTCGGATGCAGAGCAGACTGCTGCCGGGATCTGGATGTTTTCCCGTTTCGGGATCTCTGCCTGTTCCAGCAGGTCATAAGCCGCCTTGATATGCTCCGGTGTCGTGCCGCAGCAGCCGCCGTAGACGGTGACGCCCAGCTGTGCAAACTTCACCACAGCCTGTGCAAATTCCGCCGGGTCTACCAGATATTCTCCGGTGACCGGGTCCGGGAGTCCGGCGTTGGGCTTTACCACCAGCGGCAGCGTGGTCCACTTTGCCATCTCCTCCACAATGGGAAAGAGTTCGTCCGGACCGAGAGAGCAGTTCACGCCCACAGCGTCAGCCCCCAGGCCTTCCAGCGTCATTGCCGCAGAGGCAACGGTGCAGCCGGTAAAGGTGCGGAGGTTCGGCTCAAAGGTCATGGTGCAGATCACCGGCTTGTCGGAATTTTCCTTTGCCGCCAGCAGTGCCGCCTTGGTCTCGTACAGGTCGGTCATGGTCTCAATGACGATGAGGTCGGCATCCTGTCCGGCGAGAACCTCTTCCTTGAAAATATCGTATGCCTCTTCAAAGGTCAGCGTTCCCAGCGGTTCCAGCAGCTGTCCGATCGGGCCGATGTCCAGCGCCACCTTGGTCTCCGTTCCGGCGCAGGCTTTCCGGGCGCAGGCGATGCCGGCGGCGATCAGTTCCTGGACAGAATAGCCGGATTTTGCCATTTTGTGCCGGTTTGCCCCGAAGGTATTGGCATAGATGATGTCCGAACCCACGGCGACGAACTGTTTTTGTGCATCAATGATGCGTTCCGGTTCTGTGATGTTGTAGACTTCCGGCAGTGCGCCGACCGGCATACCGCCTTTTTGCAGCATGGAACCCATGCCGCCGTCCAGACGAATGAATTTGCGGTGAGGAAATAGGGAAGAAAGCATAGGGGAGTGTCCTTTCCAAAAAGTGATTCAATAGTTTTTACAGCACATGATAATACACATAAATATCCTGGTACACGCCGTTTTTCAGCAGATAGCCGCCGGGGATCACGCCCACACGCTGGAATCCCAGCTTGGTGTACAGCTGGATCGCACGGTCATTGCCCTTGACAACGGCATTGAAGATCAGAATGCGGTAGCCCAGCTCCTTTGCCTTTTCCAGCGAGTGGCGCACCAGTCCCTCGCCGATCTTCATGCCACGCATTTTCGAAGAAACGGCATAGCTGGCGTTGGCGTGGTGACCGCATCTGCCCACGTTGTTGGGGTGCAGGATGTACAGCCCGGCTACTTCGCCGTTTACCTTTGCCACGCCGGCAAAATCCTGTCTGCCGAAGAATTCCACGCCGGTCTTGTGGTTCAGTTCGTCCAGCTGGGGGAATGCAGCGCCGTCCCGAACAACTTCGTTCCAGATCTCGATCATAGCATCTACGTCAGCCTCTGTATACGGCATAATTTCATATTCCATAAGAAAAACTCCTTTTTAATATAGTACGTGTTTCCGTAGGATTCGCCGAAAAGGTGTGTCTTAGGAAAACAAGTTCCAGATAACACAATATGGACACAGGTATCTGCGTCCATGCTGCAAGTTGTTTTCGCAATTTTAGCAATGTGTGCCGCCTTTGCGGAACATACAGTTTTCCCGCATCCGGCAGGTGGCACAGCCCCGTGCGCCTTTTTTCAGCGGATGATCCGCCAGGCCGATGATCGCCGTCACGGACTTCCGGGGGATGAGGATATGCTCCGGCGTCACCGTCAGCCCCAGACGCTTTTGTGCATCCAGCAGCTGCAAAATTTCCGGCTGGAGCGCCAGGGGCAGGTCTCCGTAGCCCGGACTGAACCGCCAGGTAAAGTAGACCTCCGGCAGCTGTTCCCGAAAGCATTCCTCCGCCCGGTTGCAGACCTGTTCGATGCCGGCGCTTGCCAGGGCATCCATGGCGAGGGAGCGTGTCATATCGGAGATGCCCACACGGTGGATGAGCTGGTCTGCCTGTCCGGAAAGGGTCGCCGCCATCAGAATGATCCGGTCACACTCTGCCAGATGCCGTGCGATATCTTCTCCGGCAAGCACCATGCCGCCGGCAGAGAGAACGCCGTTTTCCCGGCAGAGCGGCAGCACCCGGTAGACCACGCCCGGCAGAACAGCACGCCGCAGCTTTTCTTCGCAGTCGTTGACGACTGCCAGCAAGGACGCATCCGGCGCACCGGGACATCCCATATAGCGGAGCGCCTCCTGCTTGTCGATCTCGTTCAGCGGCAGGGTCAGCATTTCGGCGCTGCCTTAATGATGCCGCCGACTGCCTCGCTGATTTTCCGTGCCACATAGGGATTATTCATGGTGTACAGGTGAATGCCGTCCACCCCGTCGGTCACCAGGTCGACGATCTGGTCGATGGCATAGGCAATGCCGGCATCCCGGAGCGCATCCGGATTGTCCTCGAAACGCTGTACCATCTTGGTAAACTTCCGGGGCAGACTTGCGCCGCACATGGTGACCATGCGCTCGATCTGTTTCCGGTTGGTCACCGGCATAATGCCAGCCTCAATGGGAACATTCACGCCGGCACGGGCAGCACGATAGCGGAAGTCGTAGAACGAATCATTGTCGAAAAACAGCTGGGTGATGAGATGGCTTGCGCCGGCATCCACCTTTTCCTTCAGATGGCGGATGTCCGTATCCATGTTGGGCGCCTCCGGGTGGCACTCCGGATAGCAGGCGCCGGCAATGTCAAAGCTGCCGTCCTTGCTGCGGATGTAGCGGATAAGGTCGGCGGCGTGGTCGAAATCGGTGGTCGGTTCTAAGCCCTCCACCCGGTCGCCACGGAGCGCCAGGATGTTTTCGATGCCGTTTTCCCGGAACTGCTCCAGGATGGTGTCGATCTGTGCCTTGGAATAGTGGATGCAGGGCAGATGCGCCATGGGCAGTACGCCGTAGTGTTCCTTCAGCCGCTTGGCAATAGCAAGGGTGTTTTCGCCGTTGCCGCTGCCGCCTGCACCGAAGGTCACGCTGATAAAATCCGGGTGCAGATCCTGGAGCGCCTCCAGGGTGTCATAAATGGTTTCGATGGAAGAAGTCTTTTTCGGCGGAAAGATCTCAAACGAAAAAACAGTCTTTTCGGAGAACAGGGATGCGATTTTCATATCTATTTCCTTTCTGCGGCTATTTCCTTTCTGCGGCGTGTGCCGGAATATATGATATTTTAGTAGTACAATCATATTATAGCATATTTGTAGGTGTTTGGGTAGACGGAAAAATCGTATCGCTTGATATCATTTTTTTTTATACCTGATCGGCGCTCTGCCGGAACCAGTTCCATTCCTCCGGCGAGTACCGCTCCCGGAGAACCGCAGCGTGCTGTGTTTCATAATTCCGCAGCAGCTGTGGTGCTTCTTTCAGAAAATCTTCGCCACGTTTGCAGTATCTTCCGTTTTCGGAAAAACCAGCCATATCTTCATAGCAAAGGGGATAGATCTGTTCCAGGGCGATCTTTTCCGGCGGCAATTGCAGCTGTTCCAACAACAATTCCCTGCGGACTGCCGGCAGAGTGGTGCCGTCTGGAGCATTTTTTGCCGATTGCTCTACTGGTCGTTCCGACCGCCAGACATAGCCGTCTTTCTGCTGTATCGGAAACTTGGCGTGTGCTGATGTGGGATACAGCCGGGAATATCGCTGTAACTTTTCCGCCGAATCTGCCAGCAAAAGCTTGTCATATTGTGCCGTCAGCTTTTCAAAGTCCGTTTCTGTCAGCGGCTGCGGCTGGTCACCTAAAGCAACTGCCGTTTTTCGCAGGAACTGTTCCGCCTGTACGAAAAAGGCATCCCGTTTCGGCTGGGGCAGTGCTGCCAATGCCTCTTTTGCCAGGGGCAGCACGGTGAATACCAGCCGTGTTCCCAGCAGCCAGCACCAGTCTGTGTCTTGTTCCGGGACACATTGCCGCAGTTGGTCGGCTATGGCTTGCAGCAGCTGTGGCGTGACCTTGCCGGACTCCCACTTCCATGGCAGGAAATCCTTTCCCAGCGGCTCGGCATATTCCGGCTGGCACAGCTGTATCTCTCCGGAAAAGGGGATCCCCTTTTGCCGGCAGAAACAAAAGTATGCCGCCAGCACCTGCTGCCGTTCGTTTTCATCAGTTCCAAACAGGCGGCACACTTTTCGCTCTGCCGTGAGGGCAATGCCGCCCAGCAGCCGACTGCATCTCCACAGCAGCCAGCTTTCCGTGCTGCCGTCATCTGCGGAAAAACCGCCGGAAACCGGCTGCAGCAGGTACGCAGCAAACCGATTTTCAAAATACAGCATCCCAAACCGGGTTTCCAGGAAAGTGCAAAGCTTTGCATGGGAGAAATCGTGTTCCTTTCGTCTGTCATATTCTTCCCGTCGGAATTGCCCCAGTGCCTCGGTCAGATCGGCAGCGTCGGAGAGCGTTTTCAAATGGTTGACAGAAGGAATTTCGCCGCCCACCCAGCGAAAATCGTGCCGGAGAAACTGCGCTTCCAACATTCTGTTGTACGCATAATCGAAAAATGCGAAACAGCGTTTTCCCAGAGCCTGTTCCGTATCCCGCCGCTGCTGTCTGCCGGCTTTGGAAAAGTAATAGGCTGCCATTTCCGGCAGCAGTGCCGCATATTCGCCGTGATAGCGGGTGGAAAGACGGCGAACTGTATCCCTGTTTTCTTGCAGCGTGACAGTGGCTGCCCCTTCCGGCAAAAGTGCCGTCATGGTGTAATCGTCGAATCCGTCATCACACCGTTTGATGCAGTCGGAGAGAAATTCCGTGACGAACATCTGCGTTCCCGTGGTTTCCTCCGTGAGAATCGCCGATGGGATTTTCTCCAGCAGCAGGCTGTATTTTTTCAGACAGTGCCGCAAAAAATCCATGTCGCAGTACTGCCAGCGATAGGAATACGCCATATCAGATGCTCCAGTCGATTTCCGGCAGCCCGTGTTCCCGCAGGAATGCGTTTGCCTTGGAGAAGTGCTTGCAGCCGAAGAATCCGTGATACGCAGACAGAGGGCTGGGGTGTGCGGCGGTCAGCACTAGGTGCTGGGGGTGCTGGATCAGCGCCCGTTTCGCCTTGGCATTGTTGCCCCAGAGCAGGAACACCACCGGCTCTTCCCGCTGGTCCAGCAGCCGGATCACATCATCGGTGAACTGCTCCCAGCCCTTGCCCTTGTGGGAATTCGCCTGTCCGGCACGGACGGTCAGCACCGTGTTCAGCAGCAGTACCCCGTGCTTTGCCCAGTTGGTCAGCTCGCCGTGCTTGCCGGTGTTGTCGATGCCCACATCATCCTTGATCTCCTTGAAAATGTTCACCAGAGACGGCGGCGGCGCTACGCCTTTCCGCACGGAAAAGCTCAGTCCATGCGCCTGGTTCGGACCGTGATAGGGGTCTTGTCCCAGAATTACGGCACGCACTTTGGCGTAAGGGGTGTATTTCAGTGCGTTGAAAATATCGTACATACCGGGATAGATGGTCTGGGTGCGGTATTCGGTCAGCAGAAACTGCCGCAGATTTTGATAGTAGGTTTTGGCAAATTCGCCGTCCAGGATGGTGTCCCAGTCGTTGCCGAAGTGTACCATTGTCTGTCAGTCCTTTCGGAGCGCCTGTGCCGGCGCCGGAATCGTATTTTTCTATTGATATGATTATATCATAAGTATCGTGGAATTGCAACGGCAATTCCAAAAGTTTTCTCCCGGTATTTGGAGAAGTCGCCGAAAAAACCGCTTTCAAATCGGCAATGTTGTACAAGTTTTGCCGTGCCTATTGACTAATTGCGAAAATTGGAATATAATAATAAGTAATTGTCGATCGTGCATTCTGCCGACGGCACAGTTTATTATGCGGAACCTGAGACAGACAGACCGCAGCACAGGAGGCTAAATCGTGAGAAAAGTGAAAAAACCCGTTTTCTTCATTGTATTTGCCGTAATCGCTCTGTTTACGCTCACCACCATTTTCGGCGTGCATACCCAGTTTGGTGATGTGGTAAAGACCTATGTTCACGGGGTGGATGATATCCGTCTCGGCATCGACATCCAAGGCGGCGTAGACGTGACCTTTGAACCGGCGGGCGATGTGGATGCAACGGAGGAACAAATGGATGCAGCACTGGAGACCATCAAGCTGCGTCTGGCAAACCAGAACATCAGCGACAGCGAAACGTATCTGGACTACAAGAGCAATCGTATTATCGTGCGTTTTCCGTGGCAGGCAGGCGAAAAGGACTTCAATCCGGAACAGGCTGTCAAGGAACTGGGCGAGACCGCAGAACTGACCTTCCGCAAGGGTACAGACACCACCACCGATGAAAACGGCGACACCGTTCCGTCGGGCGATATCGTGCTGACCGGTGCGGACGTGGCACAGGCATCTACCGGCGGTTCCAAGGATGACACCACCGGAGACATCACCTGGGTGGTTACCCTGGATCTGAACGACAGCGGTACAGAAAAGTTCTATGAGGCAACCTCGGAGCTGTATCAGTCCAAGGGACAGATCTCCATCTGGATGGACAACACCATGGTCTCTGCACCGTCTGTCAACGCAGTGATCTCGGACGGCAAGGCATCCATTTCCGGTAACTTTACATATGAAAGTGCAAAGGAACTGGCAGACAAGATCAATTCCGGTGCGCTGCCGTTCTCTCTGGAGACGACAAGCTTTAAGACCATTTCTCCGACCATGGGCGAGGGTGCGCTGACGGCAATGGTGATTGCCGGCGTTATCACCCTGGCGCTGATCGTGATTTACATGATCGCCCTGTACCGCCTGCTGGGCGTGGTGGCATCCATCACGCTGATTGGACAGGTTGCCGGTATGCTGGCGGCTGTTTCCGGCTGGTTCGGCTTTATGTCCAGCACCACGCTGACGATCCCTGGTATTGCAGGTATCATCCTGTCTGTGGGCATGGGCGTCGATGCGAACATCATCACCGGCGAGCGTATCCGTGAGGAACTGCGCAAGGGCAAGACGCTGGATACGGCACTGTATTCCGGCTATCACCGTGCGTTCAGTGCGATCCTGGACGGTAACCTGACCGGTATCCTGGTATCCATCGTGCTGATGGGTGCATTCGGCGTGCCAGACAGCATCTGGGCAAAGATCTTCAACCACACGATCTTCTGGTTCTTCGGTGCGACCACAGAGGGCGTTATCTACTCCTTCGGCTTTACACTGATGACCGGTCTGATTATGAACTTTATCATGGGCGTGTTTGCGGCAAGACTGATGACCATGTCTCTGTCTCGGTTCAAGTGCTTCCAGAACAAGAAACTCTATGGAGGTGGTATCAATGTCAAAGCAGACTAAGGACGCAAAGCATTTTGATGTAGACGTAAAAGTACGTGATTTCTGTTCCAAGTCGAAGCTGTTCTTTATCATCGGCTTTGCACTGATCCTGATCTCGTTGCTCTCCACCTTTACCGGCGTAGACGTTGCGCTGGAATTCAAGGGCGGTACGATCATCACCTACAGCTATACCGGTGATGTGGACGAAAGCAGCATTTCCAAGGAACTGACCAGTTTGGTCGGCTCTACCGTAAAGGTACAGCAGGGCGACAGCCTGGACAGCGACACCAAGACCCTGTCCCTGTCCTTCACTTCCACCGAAGGTCTGACCATCGACCGTCAGAACGAAGTGACCAACAAGGTGAAGGAACTCTGCCCGGACAACGAGGTAGAGCTGCTGGACGCCAACGACGTTAACGCACGTTCCGGCGGCGAATTCTTCGCCAAGTGCATCGTGGCAGCAGTATTCGCTGCACTGATCCTGATCGTGTACATTGCGCTCCGGTTCAAGCAGATCAGCGGCTGGTCCGCAGGTGTGTGCGCTGTGCTGGGACTGCTCTCCACACTGATCGTCACCTATGGCTGCGTGGTTCTGTGCCGGTTTGAGATCGACTCCAACTTTATGGCAGTTATCCTGACTCTGCTGGGTTATGCGGTTAACGATACCATCGTTATTTACGACCGTATCCGTGAGAACCAGACACTGCTGCCGGGCACACAGATCCAGGAACTGGTCAACATCAGTGACTCCCAGTCGCTGCGACGCAGTATCCGTACTTCTGTTACCACATTCAGCTCCATGCTGATCGTTACCATCGTTGCGCTGGTAATGGGTCTGGATTCCATTCTGAGTTTCTCCGTGCCGATGATGGCTGGTATTGCAATGGGTACGTTCAACTCCATCTGCTTTGTGCCGAGCCTGTGGGTATGGTGGCAGAAAAAACGTGGCATCAGCGTGCTGAAACCGCCGAAGAAAAAGGCAGCAAAGGTAAGCGTATAAGCGTTTGTTTCGCTTGATATAGGAACAGAAAACCGGTATGGGCAAGAGCGCCCGTGCCGGTTTTTTGCGCATCTGCGGCATGAAAATCGATTTTCGTACATCTGTACAAAAATCTATTGAAATTTCGATTCGGGTATGGTATAATGAAAAAAGCCTGCCGCACCATTTCCGGTGCAGGGCAGAATGCAGGCAGAAAGGAGTGGTTGTATGCTGCGTGCCGGCGTTTCTACGGCTTGCCTGTATCCACGGGTGGTGGAAGAGGCACTGTATGATCTGGCGCTTTCCGGCGTGTCTAATGTGGAAATTTTCATCAACAGCCACTCTGAACTGCGCCGCAGCTTTGTGGATACCATGGCACGCCTGCTGCATCGGTTCGACATGACCTGTGTCTCGCTGCACCCGTTCACCTGTGAGATTGAGCCGACCATGCTCTTTTCCAATTATCCACGGCGTGCGGACGACTATCTGGAATACTGCCGGCATTATTTTTCCGCCATGCAGCAGCTGGGCGCAAAGGTGTTCGTGCTGCACGGGAACAAAGTCCCGGCGGCATCGGTCAACAAGGAGATGTATTTCGAACGCTTTCGCCGGCTGGCAGAGCTGGGAGACTCCTACGGCGTCCAGGTGGCGCAGGAAAACGTGGCACGCTGTACCAGCGCATCCCTGCCGTTTCTGCTGGAAATGCGGGATGCCCTGGGGAAACAGGCGAGATTCGTCCTGGACATCAAGCAGGCGGTGCGCTCCGGCGAAGATTCCCTTGCCATGCTGCGAGGGCTGGGGTCTCATGTGGTACACGTCCACATGAGCGACCACGGCGAATACGGCGACTGCCTTCTGCTGGGGAAGGGGCGCTTTCGGATCAGCGCTTTTCTGGAAATGCTGGCGCAGGTCAGCCCGGACTGCTCCGTGATCCTGGAACTCTACCGCAGCGGCTTTTCCGATGTGGCAGAGCTTGCCGCCAATTACACGCTGCTCCAGAATCGGATTCGCTCCGCAGAGACGGCAGGGAAAGGTAAGGTGTAATGCCGCTATGTATTGTCCCTTTTGCGGAAACATCAACACTCGTGTGATGGACTCCCGTTCGACGGATGAAAAGATTCGCCGCCGCCGGGAATGCCTGGGGTGCGGAAAGCGCTTCACGACCTATGAGGCGGTGGAACGCCCCATGCTGATGGTACAGAAAAAAGATGGTTCTTATGAGCCGTTTGATCGTCATAAACTGGTGACAGGAATTTTCAATGCCATCAAAAAACGTCCCGTGACCTCCAGCCTCATCCTGAAACTGGTGAGCGAGCTGGAATCCCAGTATGCCCAGGAGATGCGCAGCGTCGTCACCTCCTCGGAGATCGGGAATGCGGTCATGGAACGTTTGAAACTGATCGACCCGGTCGCCTATGTGCGGTTCGCCTCGGTCTATCAGGATTTTACAGATGTAGCCGGATTTTTAGCTGCCATCGGCGCACTGGATGAAGAGGATTTACGGCAGCGCAGAGCAGAAAGGAAGATCAGACCATGAGCAACGATTTCAATGATTTTATGAATACCCCGGACGATACCGGAATGTACGACACCCAGGACATCCAGACCAACAAGGTCTGGGCAGCGCTGTCCTATGTGGGCATCCTGTTTATCCTGCCGCTGCTGGTAAACGGCGGACAGTCCCGCTATGCCAAATATCACGCAAACCAGGGATTTATCCTGTTCCTGGCGAACATTGTTGTGGGCATCGCCAGCGCCATTCTGGGAAAGATCCCGGTTCTGGGCGCAGCTCTCTCCGCATTGCTGTCTCTGGCAAGCCTGGCGCTGATGATTATTGGCATCATCAATGCAGCGAACGGCAAGGCAAAGCAGCTGCCGCTGATCGGCGGACTGTTCCACGTATTTGACAAGTGATTCCGGAGTCTACGGTTGCATGACCGGAGACATCTGTTCCGGTTGGGTGCAGTCATACTGCACCGCACCCAGCAGGATCTGATCCTCACTCAGCAGCAGCTCTGTGCGCAGGTGTGCCTCGCCAGGGCTGCTCTGCGTATAAGTATAGCGGACGGCTGTCTCGCCCAGGTGTGATGCCAGCGGCAGCGCCTGTGCCTGCTGGAGTGCGGCGTACTCGCTGTAGCTGCCGTCCGCCGCAGCAGGCAGCTGAACGGTCTCTGTGGCGACGCAGCAGCGCTTCGGCTGTCCCTGGCTCTCCAGGAATGCCAGCCGCTGTGCGCCGTCCTGGAGACAGATCTGGTGCGTCTCCGGTGCGCTTGCCGGCAGATGCAGCCAGTGCCACAAAAAGCCGCAGCCGAAGATCACGCCTGCGGCGCCAAGAAACAGAATCCCTCGTTTTTCCATGATGCAGACCGCCTTTCGAAAATGCTGTGTGTTTCTCTGGGTATAATCTATGTGGACAAACGAAAAATAGAACAGGAGGTCTCTGATGCGATTAGATCAGTTTCTCTCTGCACGCACCATGTATTCCCGCCGGGAACTGCGGCAGATGATCCAGAAGGGAAAGGCGACCGTGGACGGCGCTGTGGTGCGAAAGGCAGACCAGCACGTACAGCCGGACGAGAACACCGTCTGTCTGAACGGCAGACACATCCCCGGCGACCAGTATCTCTATGTGCTGCTGCACAAGCCCAAGGGCTATGTCAGCTCTGCGGATGAGCCGGGGCAGAAGAGCGTTCTGGAACTTGTGCCGCCGGAGCTGTGCCGGAAGGACCTGCGACCTGTGGGACGGCTGGACAAAGACTCTACCGGGATGCTGCTGCTCACCGATGACGGGCAGCTGGCGCACCAGGTCATTGCGGCACGGAGTCACGTGGCGAAATACTATCACATCGTGCTGGCTCGCCCCTGGGAGGACGGCTATGCGGAAAAGATGGCAGAGGGCATGGTGCTGGCGGATGGCGCACAGTGTCTGCCGGCAAAGGCTGCCCCGGTGGAGGGCACAGACCGTGAGGCGCTGATCTGTCTGCACGAGGGAAAATATCACCAGGTGCGGCGGATGTTTGCGGCGGCTGGAAATCATGTGGCAGAGCTGGCGAGGATCGCCATGGGCGGACTGGAAATGCCCCAGGATCTGGAAATTGGCACGTGCTGTGTGCTGTCTGAAAAAGATGTCCAAAAAATGCTGAATTGTGAAACCAATTTTGCAAGTTTGCTACAAACGCTAAAAAAGCATTCGTCATAATGGATAAATGTACAAGCAGAATTTTGGGCAAATAACGACTTGAAAAATGTTTTTATTTTTGGTATGATATATATATCATCGAGAACGGCGGACGGGAAACGCCCGTGAGGACGTTCTGGAAAAATCTTATTTAGGAGGAACTGCGCAAATGGCAAGTTTATCACTTCGACATATTTATAAAAAGTATCCGGGCAATGTAGTCGCTGTAAAGGACGTTAACCTGGAAATCAAGGATAAGGAATTCATCGTTCTGGTAGGACCGTCTGGATGCGGTAAGTCTACGACCCTGCGTATGATCGCTGGTCTGGAAGAAATTTCCGAAGGTGAGCTGTACATCGGCGACCGCCTGGTAAACGACATCGCTCCGAAGGACAGAGATATCGCAATGGTATTCCAGAACTATGCTCTGTATCCGCACATGACCGTATTCGACAACATGGCATTCGGTCTGAAGCTGCGTAAGGTACCGAAGGACGAGATCGCACGCAAGGTAGAAGAGGCTGCAAAGATCCTGGATCTGAGCCACCTGCTGGATCGTAAGCCGAAGGCTATGTCCGGTGGTCAGAGACAGCGTGTTGCACTGGGTCGTGCAATCGTTCGTAATCCGCAGGTATTCCTCCTCGACGAGCCGCTGTCCAACCTGGACGCAAAGCTCCGTGCGCAGATGAGAACTGAGATCTCCAAGCTGCACAAGAAGCTGGGTACCACATTTATCTATGTAACACATGACCAGACTGAGGCTATGACCATGGGTGACCGTATCGTAGTTATGAAAGATGGTATCATTCAGCAGATCGATACACCGCAGGCTCTGTACGAGCGTCCGGGCAACAAGTTCGTTGCAGGATTCCTGGGATCTCCGCAGATGAACTTCATCGACGCTGTTCTGAAGAAGGCAGACAACTACTATGTAGAGTTCGGCGCAGATGCTACCAAGACCAGCAAGGCTGTGAAGTATCAGGTTGAAGTTCCGGCTGCAAAGGTAACTCCGGAGCTGGCAAAGTATGTTGACAAGGAAGTTACTCTGGGTATCCGTCCGGAGGCTCTCCACGATGACGAGATGTTCCTGTCCAACGCATCTACCGGTGTCGTTGACGCTACTGTTGAAATCACCGAAATGATGGGTGCTGAGACTTATCTGTACCTGGTATGCGCTGGCGTTCAGATGACTGCTCGTGTTGATCCTCGCTCTACCGCTCGTCCGCAGGATGAGATCAAGATCGCTCTGGATCCGAACAAGATTCACCTGTTCGACAAGGAAACTGAGGAGACCATCATTAACTGATTGGTGCCTTTTGCGTAAATCGAAATAAAATGAAAAGCCTGTGCGCCGGATGGCGTGCAGGCTTTTTTGCGTCTCTTGCATAGCTATGGAAAAATTTGCAGAAAGTGTGGTTTCTTTCAGCCTATTTTAAGCTTTTTCCGGTATACTAAAAGCATGGATTGAAGAAATCCCCCAATTCCCCTTTTTATGTCCTGTTTTGACGTCATGTCTGACGGATATGCAATGGCTTCATCTGTTTTTAGACCTGCAATTTCCCTTTTTGCAGGTCGTTTTTTTATGCGGAAAAACGAAAAAAGCACTTCGAAATGAAGTGCTTTTTTCTTGGCGCGGAAGGAGGGATTTGAACCCTCGCGCCGGTTTCCCGACCTACTCCCTTAGCAGGGGAGCCCCTTCACCACTTGGGTACTTCCGCATTTTATCATCCAAAGGAGGAACAGCTGTAAATGTTCCGCTCCATGTATTATTCGTTGGCGGAGAGGGTGGGATTCGAACCCACGGTTCCTCTCGGAATCACTAGTTTTCAAGACTAGCTCCTTAAACCGCTCGGACACCTCTCCATTGGACTGCATCAAACAGCTTTATTATTATACTATAAAAAGCAGATTTTGTCAAGAGAAAACAGCAAATTTTTTTGGACAATTTCAAAAAGTTCTGTTTTCAATGGAAAAAGAAAAAAATCCGGGAAAAAGTTGATGCTTGTGTTGAAAAAGCAAAAGAAAATCAGCGCCTTTGATGTTGAAAAGAAAGGGGCTTGCATTCCCGGGACAGATGCTTTATAATAGAAACAGCACAAAAAAGGAGCGATTGCCATGTTATACGCATATACATTAGAAACGCCGGCAGAAAATCTCTGCCCCATCACTGCCCAGGTGCAGGGCGCAGTGGCGGAAAGCGGCGTGACAGACGGCATTTGTGTGGTATACTGTCCCCACACCACCGCCGGCATCACCATTAACGAAAATGCAGACCCGGATGTAGTGACAGACCTGCTGCTGGCATATCGGAAAGCCTTTCCGGATCGCCCGGAGTTTCGCCACATGGAGGGCAACTCTTCCGCACACGCCCGTGCCTCTGCCATGGGCAGCAGTGTCACCATTCCGGTGCGAAACGGCAGACTGGTGCTTGGCACATGGCAGGGCGTGTACTTCTGCGAGTTTGACGGTCCACGCCGCCGGACGTTTTACGTCAGCGTCATTGCCGGATAGAAAGGGGAATCACCATGGATAAAGAAAAAATCGAACAGTTGCAGAAATGGGTGGATGCGTCTGACCGGATCGTCTTTTTTGGCGGCGCAGGCGTTTCCACAGAAAGCGGCATCCCGGACTTCCGCAGCCAGGATGGGCTGTATCACCAGCAGTATGACGTGCCGCCGGAGACCATCCTCAGCCATACTTATTTTGAACGGCATACCGAGGATTTTTACCGGTTTTACCGGAACAAGATGATCTGTCTCACGGCAAAGCCCAATGCGGCGCACAAAAAGCTGGCGGAGCTGGAACAAGCCGGAAAACTGCTGGCAGTGGTGACCCAGAACATCGACGGGCTGCACCAGATGGCTGGCAGCAAGACGGTGCTGGAACTGCACGGCAGTGTACACCGGAATATCTGCCAGGTGTGCGGCGCCGTCTATGATGCTGAGTGGATCATGCTGACAAACGGCGTGCCGCACTGTGAAAAATGCGGCGGCAGAGTCAAGCCGGATGTGGTACTGTATGAGGAGTCCCTGCCGGAGGAGACGCTGACACGGTCGGTGAATGCCATTGCCAATGCGGACTTGCTGCTGGTGGGTGGTACATCGCTGACGGTCTATCCGGCGGCAGGGCTGCTGCGGTATTTTCGGGGCGACCATCTGGTTCTGCTGAACCGGGACGCAACGCCGATGGATGAACAGGCGGACCTGTGCATCCGGGAACCCATCGGCAAGGTGCTGGAACAAATTCAAGTGAGGGATAAGGCATGAAGATGTTGGTACAGCGTGTGAAACACGCAAAGGTCTCCGTGGAGGGCAAAACCACCGGAGAGATCGAACAGGGATTTCTGGTACTCCTGGGCATTGCGCCGGAGGACACCCAGGAGATCATGGAAAAAATGGTGGACAAGCTGCTGCGGCTGCGGATCTTCTCGGATGAGAACGACAAGATCAATTTGTCCCTTTCCGATGTGGGCGGCAGCCTGCTGCTGGTGTCGCAGTTTACGCTCTATGCGGACTGCCGCAAGGGCAATCGCCCCAGCTTTGTCCATGCTGCACCGCCGGCGCAGGCGGAGGCATTGTACGAATCCTGTAAGGCGTACTGCCGGGAGCGTGTTCCGGTGGTGGAGTCCGGCATCTTCGGCGCAGATATGCAGGTGGAGTTGTGCAATGACGGTCCGTTTACCGTCATGCTGGATTCGGATGAGATCATAAAGCGGTGAGAGCTGCCTTTTTCCACGGCTTTCCACACCATAGCGTGTTGAAAAGTGGAGAAATCTGTGGAAAACCGATTCCAGAAACGACGCTGTTATGGTCTGTTTGACAGTGCTTTTCTGCGTTAGGGATGCCTACTGTCAAGTTGCACAAAAAGCAGATTGGATATTTTACATGAAATCCATCATCTTCCTGTTGACAATTTGGTGCAAATGTGATATAATCATAACAGAAGCAAGGCAGATGATTCACAGCATATCCCGCTTGTGATGATGCTTCGTATAGAAATACATTTCCGGCAAAAGAATTGCGAGGTGTCGGCGGTATTTCATTTTTGCAATTTTAGAATTTTGCAGTTATCTCTCTTTTTCTCATTGCTTTACTGAAACCGTGTTTTTCCGTTTGGAGAAACACGGTTTCGCTTTTTCCCGGCACATCTCTTGACAGATGCGGCAAAACAAGGTATAATGACAACAGGCGGCGCCGCTGTCCGCAGGGGACAAAAAGGGGTACCTGGGGCGCAGAAAGACAGGATGCCGCTGTGGAAAAGCCAAGCGTACCTGCCTGCGAATCATGCAGACGGGTTAGGACAGAAAGGACTTGTAAATGATGAAAACAAAAATCTGGACAAAAAGTCTGGCTGGCGTATGCGCAGCAGTCACCGCAGTGCCGGTTCTGGCAATGTCAGCATCTGCGGCGACCTATGAACCGGTTGCAGTGACGGGCTGTAAGGTAGTTGCGCTGGGCGATGACTGCCTGGCAGAGACAGGCGACGGAAAGTCTGCAGTCTCCATTGTGGCAGATTATCTGGGCGGCACTGCCGTAAACTATGCGAAGGTCGGTGCAACTTCCGGCGACCTGGTGACTGCGGTGCAGTCCGATGCGGCGCTCCGTGCTGACGTAGAATCCGCAGAAGTCATCATGGTCTCTGTGGGCGTAAACGATCTGATCGCACAGGTGCTGTATGAGAACACTGACCTGGTAGACCTCTCCAATTGCAGCACGCTGATCGATGTGGCAAACAAGCTGACCACCGATACCAACAAGCTGGATGCAGCCAATAAAAAGCTGGCGGCAAATCTGCCGGGCGTTGTGGATACCATATTTGCCAACATTGAGACTGTGGTCACCGATCTGCACAAGCTGAACCGTACCGCAGATATTGTGGTAGAATCTGTCAACAACCCTCTGGGCGTAGACTATAATGGTGGACTGCCGGGCGTTTCTCAGAATCGCCGTGCCGTTGTCTCTTACTTATACACCTATCTGGATGTGGCACTTGACGGCGGCGTTGTGAACAATTTCGTGCTGGAACCGATGACAGTCGCAGACGGACTGAACAAGCGCATCGCAAACCTGGAAGATGCTTCTGCGGCAGACTTCTATGCCTCTTATGTGGGCGCAGCCGGTGAAAAGGCGATCGGCTTTGAACTGAGCAACATCATGAATCTGGATATGACCTTTACACCGGTGGGACAGGTGGCTCTGGCTGCTGCAACGATCCAGTCGACCGAGATGCTTTCCCACGGAAACGGCAGTGTCGTTGCAGATGCTTATGCGGCAACCGGCAAAAGTGATGATATGAAAACACTTCGTGCGTCCCTGGACAGCATGATAAATGCTGCCGCAGCGCACACCATGCCTGCATATTACATGGGTGATGCAGATGCCAGCGGCCGTGTGGATACTGATGACCTGTTCCTCTGTATGTACAATATTGCTCTGGTAGGTGCCGGCTATGATACACAGCTGGATCCCGTTCAGCGCAAGGCTCTGGATGCAGATGTCGACGGCAAGCTGGACAGTCAGGATATGTTCCTTTGGATGTACTATATGGCACAGGCAGGTGCCGGCATTGACGTAAATCTGGAGGACTATCTGGCACAGAATAAGGCTGCTTAAACGCCTTTTCTGCACTGAAACAGTCAGAAACCCTATGAAATGTGGAATGTGAAGTCTTTGTGGGACGCATTTTACCTTCTTTTCTATCGCTTATCATACGTTTATCACATAAAACCGTATAATAATAATTACAGAAAGCGAAAAGCACAAAACCACCGCCGAAAACCAAACAGCGGTGTTCAGGATAGAAAGGAAGAAAAGATCATGGCTGACTTTGAAAACAAAAACAACACACAGTGGAATGAAAACAATGCGGCGCAGAACGGAGCATCTGCTCCCAATGCTGCCGGTACAGCAGACAGTGTGAAAAACGCTGCGCAGAACACTTCCGGCGCAGGATATAACACAAACCCCACCGATACCGGTTCCAGCGCAAACGGCGCTGCAAACCCGTATGCTTACCAGAACGGATATTACCGGAACACCACACCCCACCAGGATGAGGCAGTTCACAGCGGCGCTTACCAGAACGGCAGCACCTACGGCAATCCGGCAGGCAGCAATGCCGCTTACGGCAGCAATCCGTCCAACGTCAACAACACGGCATCTGCCGGAAACGGCGGCAGCGGCAACAACGGCGGTTATTCCTATGTGAACTATTATTCCGACCCCAACGGCGGCGACCCCAACAAAAAGCCGAAGAAAAAGCACACTGGTCTAAAGATTGCGGCTTTTGTTATGGCGATGGTTCTGGTCTCCGGCGGTTCGATCGGTGTCTATGAGGGCATCCGCTCTGCCAATGCTGACAACGGCAGTTCTATTGTGGCAAGCAATGATTCTTCCGCAGCAGATGAAAGCCAGAGCAAAAAGTCGGACAGCGATTCTTCCAAGAAGAGCAGTTCTGATCAGAGTTGGATCCAGCTGGCATCTACCAACGGTTCGATGTCGGTAGCAGATATTGTCAAGAAGGTGACTCCGTCGGTTGTCGGCGTACAGTCCACGTTCTCTTCTTCCAACGGCAATACCAACAATAACAGTTACGGCGGTTTCTTCGGCTACGGCAACGGACAGCAGGGCAGCGGCTCACAGGGCATGACCGGCGTCGGCACTGGCATCATCATGTCGAAGGATGGCTATATCGTCACCAATGCACATGTGATTTACGACGATGAGTACGGTTACGGCGAGGCATCCTCCGTACAGATCCAGATGTCGGATGAGACCACTACTTATGATGCACGCATCGTGGCATACGACAAAGAGGCAGATATCGCTGTACTGAAAATCGATGCAGACAATCTGACTGCCGCAGAATTTGGCGACAGCAGCAGCTGTGAAGTGGGTGAAATGGTAGTTGCTATCGGTAACCCGCTGGGACTCCAGTTCCAGAATACGGTTACCTGCGGCATCATCTCCGCACTGGACCGTAAGGTCACCATCAACGACAACACCATGACGCTGATCCAGACCGATACGGCGATCAACAACGGTAACTCCGGCGGTCCGCTCATCAACAGCTCCGGTCAGGTTATCGGCATCAACTCTGCGAAGATGTCCAGCACCTATTCCGGTGAGGCAACTGTAGAAGGTATCGGCTTTGCTATCCCGATGTCTGAGGCGAAGAGCATCATTGACGATTTGATCAACTATGGCTATGTGACCGGCCGTCCGCAGCTTGGCATTTCCTGCCAGGATGTGACAGAGGCAGTTTCACAGGCTTACAATATTCCGGTCGGCGCTTATATTTTCAGCGTCACCAGCGGCGGTGCAGCTGACCAGGCTGGTCTGCAGCCAGGCGATGTTATCACCGGCATCCAGGATCAGACCATCACGACCACCGAAGAACTGAACGCAGTCAAGAACCAGTATAAGGCTGGGGATACCATCACGCTGACCTATGTCCGTGCCGGCGAGACCAAAAAGGTCGATGTCATACTGGCAGAAGTACAGCAGAGTGAGAATAACTAATGATTTAGGTACTGCGTTATTCAATTGACATCTTGTTTTTTTTCATACATTCTCCTTATTATTTTTCGGGAAAGCGTCCGACAGTTTCTGTCGGACGTTTTTCTGTTACAACGGCTGTTTTCCACGTATCTTTTTGCAGCCTCACGCAGGATTTTCACGTAATTTCCATAAACATATGCAATAATAGGAACATAGAAAAACAGAAATCACGCTTGGGGAATTGGGTATCACATACGAGGAGTTTTAACAAATGACAAATTCACATCATGGGGTACCAAATACAAAAAGGAGCGTGAGTCTCATGCAAAAGAAAATATTTGCCTGGGCAATGAGCATGGCGGTAGCGGCGATGATCGCCTGCACCGGATGCACACAAAACAGCAGCACATCTAGCGGCACGGACAGCGAAACAGCACAGACGACCACGCTGGAAGAAACAGACGGCTCGGTCAGCAGCCAGAATCTTTCTGCGGTGCAGTCCGGAACTGCCGGCGTGACCACCGATGCAGGCGACCTTTGCGACACTTATGACAGCTTTGACGCAGAGATCGCTCTGGCAGACGATGATACCAAGGTCACCGGCAATACAAAAGCCGTTTCCGTAAAAAATAACCGGGTCACCATTTCCGCAGGCGGCACCTATCGTATCAGCGGCAAGCTGACAAAGGGACAGGTAGTTGTCACCGGTTCGGAAAAGGTGAAGCTCTATCTGGACGGCGCAGAGATCACCAGCCCGTCCGGTCCGGCGCTGGTGTGCGTCAATGAAAAGCGCACCGTCCTGTCACTGGCGAAGGGTACGAAAAACGTTTTGACAGACAGCGCCGACAACGCCGAAACCACAGAGAGCGGAAACAACGTGGATGCCTGCGCTCTGTTTGCACAGGATAAGCTGACGATCAACGGCAGCGGCAGCCTGGCGGTCTCCGGAAACAGCCGGGACGGCATTGTCTGCAAGGATACGCTGAAACTGGTGAATGGTACGATCACCGTGGATGCGGCAGAGGATGGTGTAAAGGGCAAGGACTGCGTGGCAATGTTCGGCGCAGATCTGACTGTGACTGCCGGCGGCGATTGTCTCCAGGCAGAGTCTCTGGTGTGGGTGACAGACGGTACGTATACCCTCACCAGCAACGGCACGGCTGTGGATGCAGAGACCGGCGAGACCTCCAGCAGCAAAGGTATTAAGTGCAGCGGTGATGTTGAAATCGCCGGCGGCACACTGACCATTGATGCGGCAGAGGATGGCGTGAACTGCGGCGGCGCTATGGAGATACAGGACGGCGAGATGACCGTTTCCAGTGCCGAGGACGGCATCCAGGCAGACGGTGACCTCACCATTTCCGGCGGCACTGTCCAGGTGACGACCACCGGAGAAGTGGCAGCCTCTGCACAGGACGACTTCCAGCCCGGCAATTTTGGCGGCGGTACACCGCCTTCCGGTGAAATGCCCTCCGGAGATGCACCCTCCGGAAATCCGCCGGAGCTGCCGGACGGCGAGACCTTTGGCGGCGGCAATCCGCCCAGCGGAAATGCACCTTCCGGCGATGTTCCCGGACAGAACGGGCAGAATGCCAACGTCGAAAACGCTGACGTCATCCAGGCGGCAGCCGTTCAGACGGATACCACTGCGGCATCTGTGACAGACGCAGCAGATTCGCAGACAACAACAACCACAACAACGGCAGATGATGCCACCAGCAAGGACATCAAGTGCGGCGGCAATCTGGTGATGAGCGGCGGCAGCTGTACCATTCACTCCACAGACCACGCTGTTCACGCTGCCGGAACGGCAGAACTCTCCGGCACAACGCTGGACATTACTTCCGACAACAAGGGCATCAGCAGCCACGGTGATCTCACCGTTTCAGACGGCAGCATTACCATTCACAGCTGCACCGAGGGCATTGAGTCAAAGGCGGAAATGAACATCAGCGGCGGCGAGATACGGATTCTGGATGCCACCGATGACGGACTGAACACCGGCGGCGCAGACAGTGGCTCCCACGCCATGACCATTTCCGGCGGCTATATCTACGTCAACGCCTCCGGTGACGGTGTGGATTCCAACGGCACATGGACAATGACCGGCGGCACACTGCTGGTGTGCGGTCCGACCAGCGGCGGAGACGGCTCGCTGGATGCCAACGGGGATATGACCTATACCGGCGGCACACTGCTGGCGCTGTCCAGCAAGGGCATGATGGAATATCCGGAGAGCGGCTGTCTGGTGGCAACCAACTGCAACGCAGCAGCCGGCGACCAGATCAGCATTGTGGATCAGAACGGTACGGTTCTTGTGACACTGCAGTCGCCCAAGGCAGTCTCCGATGTGATCTACGGCATTGGTGACGGCGACTCGTCGGATTATACCATTGTGACCGGCGGCACATATTCCGGCACGCTGAACGATGACGGCTATGCCGAGGGGACGTTCCGGACGAATCTTTGTTTCGGTAGCTACCTCAGCAATCACGGGCAATACGGAATAAGCTACATGCCCGGTTCCGGCAATAAAGG
>OODO01000862.1_pt1 | contig 24471 bp, 32 predicted proteins | sample 1671261 | NCBI WGS metagenome assembly OODO01 (sample SAMN06348138, study PRJEB24527) | human gut metagenome | biome: human gut; feature: ankylosing spondylitis patient; material: feces | host: Homo sapiens | place: China | collected 2015-10 | reverse complement strand
AATCATTTCCACAAGCACTAACAAGTTGATAGCAGTGGAAGTGTTGAGCAGATTTTATTCCAACGAGGGGGCTATTCTTTCTACTCAGAAAGTATTAGGTATGTTTACAAGCAAGATGAAGATTAACTTGCTAAAATCTCAACTTAACACAATAATCAAGTATAAGTATTTTTTTGAATGCCATAATATATTATGCTCTATCAATGTAGATTATGATACCTGTTTATATATATATGGCAATAAACAAATTCAAGAACTACTAATAAACAATAAATTTATAGCGATTGAGATATCAGAAAACTATCCTGATTTAAGCGATGAGGATTACATCATATCCTTTCTACTGACTTTGACAGATAATGTTTGGCTTGATGATTTTGGAAGTGGTAACGCCACCATGAAAGCATTAATTAAAAATAAATATCATGCAATAAAACTTGATAAGTCATTTTTTCAAGAGCATATGATTAAGCCTCATTTTGATGTCATTATTAGCAATTTAAAAAAGTTATGTCCGAATATCATCGCTGAAGGCGTCGAAAACATTGATTGTCATAAGTTATCAAAAGGGATAGGGCTATGGGGCGCTCAGGGATATTTTTTCCCATCAATTCCGCTGACGGAGATTGAGTCCATAGATAGTAAGTGGCTATCAGATTTATGAGATGCAGAGAGTTAGGATATTGATATGAACATCTAAGCACCTCATTACTGTGCTTAAAAGATGTTATCCTTACCTGTTAATTTACCTTGAGGAACTTTAGTGAGCTCCATCCGATAAAATGCTTTTATCATATTTACAAATGGCTCATATGGTGAATATTCGTTGTCTTGTTTAGTAACGGTGTCTGTCATTGTCCTGATGTAGTCTGCGCTTACCACGTTGTTGTATTCTGTTGCGAAGCAGCATAACAACGTCAGAACATGCTCTGTCGTTATTTCGCTCCAGTTGATGTTGAAAAACTCATCGCCTTTTTTATCGTGTTCGGAATCGAAGATGCTTTGGTGGAGGATGTATTTGCCGGATTCCTTGCGCGGTAACTTGATCGCTTTCTGGCGTTCCAACTCCTTGTAAATCTGCATTGCTTCAATTAGTACCGGCCTGCCGTTCATGAAGGGATCACGCAACCTTACACGCTGGCCAACTCGACCGGAAATAAAGCTGTTTTCCTCTTCCACCAGCACGATAAAACCCTTTTCCTCTTTTTCTCGCAATTCGCGCAGCAGCTGGAGTTCCATATCGCGGCGGCGTTCAGGGTAGCTGGTCCGCTCAGCCATTATCAGCTCATTGTTGATCCATGCAGCAGTCATTGACGCCGGTTTGCCGACGCTCATTGAAACAACGCATATTTTCTTATCCATAGCGCCCCTACAAAAAAGAAAAGCCACCAGCGGCGGCTTAGCAATACAACTGAAGGTAGCGCCCGGTACTCAGACTGTGCCGTCCATGGAATATTTGAAAGGGGATCCATCCGTACCGGGCATGTGATGATTCTGACTGAAGTCACTTGTCAGTTGTCAATCATTTATCATTAAAAATAATATATTTATTAGTGCATGATGTTTGCCATCTCATAGGCGTCAGCCAGTAACTCCATCTCTGACTTGTTCAGCAGGGTGAATTCTTTCTTGCCTCCAACCACACCATCGGCATGAACAGGGACCAGCCAGGGGTATTTTGCTCTTACTTCAGCCGGAGCTGCATGCTGGTGGTGCCATCTACAAAGTGGCAATTGCTTTTTATGACAACCCGGCGCGGTACGACCGGCGATATGGTGCAGAGACACCTCATTAGATATTACTCCATGCATATAGCAGGCAATGCAGGAGAGAGCGCCAAGAGCATTGGCGATGCGCCGTTCCTCCGCCGTTGGTGTTCTCCCCTTCAAGCCACGAGATTTTATTTTTACCGCGCTTTTCCGCGTTTTGCTGGCTGGTGGGCGCTCTTTCTGTTTAGCGATACGGCGGTCGAGAGTATCCCGCATTTTCTGATATTGAGATTCTCGCCAGACCGGATCAGCCAACTTCTCCCGTTGCCGAGCGATCGCTCGTTCTCTGGCTGCCTTCTGCCACTTGCGGCACTGTTCAATTTTTTGTTCGATTGTTTTCATATGGCAAAAAAAAAAGGCGGCCTAATGGCCGCCAATGATGTCAAGGAGTGAAGTAATGGCAACGTCTTCGTAGTTGACAAAAACTGCGGCTCAATTATAGCGATCTATTAGAGCAATGATAGATATTTTGTTTATCGCTAATCACATTTTTTCACTTCAGTACCTGTGTGCTATACTCCTTCTTGATTGATTGGATGCGGAATACAAACCCGCTCTTTTGTGCAGCCTGGCTCCTTGCCAGGCTTTTTTTTATTTCATCATGGAAGTTGTTAACGCTTTGGACCTTGCTGAACTGATTGAGAGGGCTTTGTCAACGTGCCCCAAAAATTCGCCAAACTCAGACATCACTTTAGCAAAACCGCGTCGTGCTTCTTCCTCGGTGGCATTCATCACGAAATGTTCAGCACCACGCATACTTTTGACAGGGAACGCAACGGATATTGAATCAATATCAGGCATTCTATCGCTCAGCTTTACAGTGACAATGACGGCTGGCGACTGAATATTAGTGCTTACAGACAGCACTACATATTTTCCGTCGATGTTGAAATCCTTTCTCATATGTCACCATAAATATCAAAGAATTAGAGCAATAATTTACGCGTTAATGGCTAATCGCCATCTTCCAGCAGGCGCACCATTGCCCCTGTTTCACTATCCAGGTTACGGATATAGTTCATGACAATATTTACGTTGGTCCAGCCACCAGCTTGCATGATCTCCGGTATTGAAACTCCGGCACGGGCCATATCTCGCGCGGCTCCGACACGGGCACTGTGTCCAGACCAGGCCAGGTACCTCTGGCCAGAGTCATCCTTAGCCCCGTAAATCAATCGGTGAGTTGCTTCAAAAATCCCTTCCAGGGCGCGAGTTGATAGCTGGCTGGTGGGTGATGGCGAGGCAACACCATTTTTTCTGACCCGGCAAAACAAGTAGTTATTCGGATCATCAGCCACACCAGAGACAGAAATCCATCGTTCGACCAGTTTAGTTACCCCCAGGCTAAGTGCCTTCTCTACACCCGCGGTACTAACCAGCGTTTTCGTTCTGCCAATATGGATTAGCATTCTCCCACCGTCTGTACGTGAGATATCTTTAACCCTGATCCTGGCAATTTCGGCTATACGTAACAGGGTGTTATAAGCGATCCCCAGAAATGCCAGATTACGTATATCCTGGCAGCGATCGCTATTTTCCATGAGTGAACGAACCTGGTCGAAATCAGTGCGTTCGAACGCCAATGCCTGTTTTGCACGTTCACCGGCATCAACGTTTTCTTTTCGAATCCGCCGCATGACCAGTGAAACAGCATTGCTGTCACTTGGTCGTGGCAGCCCGGACCGACGATGAAGCATGTTTAGCTGGCCCAAATGTTGCTGGATAGTTTTTACTGCCAGACCGCGCGCCTGAAGATATAGAAGATAATCGCGAACATCTTCAGGTTCTGCGGGAAACCACTTCCGGTTATTCAACTTGCACCATGCCGCCCACGACCGGCAAACGGACAGAAGCATTTTCCAGGTATGCTCAGAAAACGCCTGGCGATCCCTGAACATGTTCATCAGGTTCTTGCGAACCTCATCACTCGTTGCATCGACCGGTAATGCAGGCAAATTTTGGTGTACGGTCAGTAAATTGGACATTTAACACTCAGACAATAGTTTTAAGTAAAGTGTACAGGATTGGCTCTGCCTTTACCTGTTTATGGTTCTCGTCATAGAAACGCCAGCGACCGCGCGTGCGTTCTATTTTCTCTTCACCGCGCGATAATGACAGTTGGCAACTATCACGATCAAACCCTTTTGCCCGCCAGTAACCACGGTTTTTCTCAAGCTCAAGATGAGTGGACACTTTAGCAGCTGAATATCCCATTTTTCACCTCTGATTGATTGGTGGTGCTAAGTGCGCTACGCGAAATCTGGAGCACTAACACTGCCAACATTTCGCAGATTTTACGTAGCGCAACCTTGATCAAATGATCAAGTGATCACTATTTGACCTGATAAGGTATTGAACTGTATGGATTTACAGGTAAATTGATCATGTTCAATAACCCTTAAGATAACTTCGTATAATGTATGCTATACGAAGTTATTAGGTCTGAAGAGGAGTTTACGTCCAGCTGCGCATAAAAATCAATAATTATTAGAGCAATAAATTTTGAGAGAAAAATCCCACTCCACCAGCCAAAAACTGGATTGTTTTTCATGGTTGTTTGACAATTGCTCTAATAAATTATAGTTTTGCCGCCGTTACGTAATACGACTTTGGATTCACTATTTAATGTGTCTTCAGCGTTGTAGAGCGGCTCAGAAGGAAATGAGCAAACAGGGAAACCTTATACAACGGCATTACAGCTATGGAAGGTGCGAATAAGCAGGTCATTTCTTCCCAAGTTGACTCGCTGATTAAAATTTCGCGGATCTGGGCCGATTTTTTTCCCGCAAACACATCGAATCAGCCTATTTAGGCTATTTTTTCCACCATTTCTGGCGTTATTTCCGGTTTTTACTGAGATCTCTCCCACTGACGTATCATTTGGTCCACCCGAAACAGGTTGGCCAGGGTGAATAACATCGCCAGTTGGTTATCGTTTTTCAGCAGCCCCTTGTATCTGGCTTTCACGAAGCCGAACTGCCGCTTGATGATGCGAAACGGGTGCTCCACCCTGGCACGGATGCTGGCTTTCATGTATTCGATGTTGATGGCCGTTTTGTTCTTGCGCGGATGCTGCTTCAAGGTTTTTACCTTGCCGGGGCGCTCGGCGATCAGCCAGTCCACATCCACCTCGGCCAGCTCCTCGCGCTGTGGCGCTCCTTGGTAGCCGGCATCGGCTGAGACAAATTGCTCCTCTCCATGAAGCAGATTACCCAGCTGATTGAGGTCATGCTCGTTGGCCGCGGTGGTGACCAGGCTGTGGGTCAGGCCACTCTTGGCATCAACACCAATGTGGGCCTTCATGCCAAAGTGCCACTGATTGCCTTTCTTGGTCTGATGCATCTCCGGATCGCGTTGCTGCTCTTTGTTCTTGGTAGAGCTGGGTGCCTCAATGATGGTGGCATCCACCAAAGTGCCTTGGGTCATCATGACGCCTGCTTCGGCCAGCCAGCGATTGATGGTCTTGAACAATTGACGGGCCAGTTGATGCTGCTCGAGCAGGTGGCGGAAATTCATGATAGTGGTGCGATCCGGCAGGGCGCTATCCAGGGATAATCGGGCAAACAGGCGCATGGAGGCGATTTCGTACAGGGCATCTTCCATGGCACCGTCGCTCAGGTTGTACCAATGCTGCATGCAGTGAATACGCAGCATGGTCTCCAGCGGATAGGGCCGTCGGCCATTGCCCGCCTTGGGATAAAACGGCTCGATGACAGCGGTCATATTCTGCCATGGCAGAATCTGCTCCATGCGGGAGAGGAAAATCTCTTTTCGGGTCTGACGGCGCTTAGTGCTGAATTCACTATCGGCGAAGGTGAGTTGATGGCTCATGATGTCCCTCTGGGATGCGCTCCGGATGAATATGATGATCTCATATCAGGAACTTGTTCGCACCTTCCTTAGGCTGATAGGTGGCATCAATGCGACCGCCTTTATCAGCAAGGAGATTATCAACGCCAACGAATGAAGTGGCATCAAGTTTATCAGCATCAACTTTGGTTGTTGAATACCCGGCGATATCGCCCACTGCTTTCCATTCAACCTCAACCCCATCCAGCAATTTTTCCAGATAACTCAACTCGCTCATTTTTGCACCTCGCAGCCTTCAATTTCAGCCACAATCGCATCAATATCTTTACGCAACTGGTCGATTTTGCTGACCGTGGTTTTCAGCTCTGCATTCAACTCAGCGATATCGATAATTTCGCGAGTATCTTTCGCTTCCACATAGCTGCTCACCGACAGGTTATAGTCATTCGCGACAACGGTCTCAAACGCGACAGATTTCGCCAGATGAGCAACATCTTCCTTGCTGGCAAATACCTGCATAATCTGTTCGATATGGGCATCGGTCAGAATGTTGTTGTTAGTCTCTTTTTTGAACAGCTCGCTGGCATCAATAAACTGAACGTTGGTATCCGTTTTATGTTTAGACAACACCAGAATATTGACGGCAATGGTGGTGCCAAAGAACAGGTTCGGTGCGAGTGAAATCACGGTTTCGACATAGTTATTGTCAACCAGATACTGACGGATTTTCTGCTCCGCGCCGCCACGGTAAAAAATGCCCGGGAAGCAGACAATCGCAGCACGACCTTTGGCAGAAAGATAGTTCAGCGCATGTAATACAAACGCAAAGTCAGCTTTGGATTTGGGGGGCAGAACGCCAGCCGGGGCAAAACGTTCATCGTTAATCAGCGTCGGGTCATCGCTGCCAATCCATTTCACCGAATACGGCGGGTTAGAAACGATGGCATCAAACGGTTTTTCATCTCTGAAGTGCGGCTCAGTCAGCGTATTGCCCAACTTGATATCAAACTTGTCGTAGTTGATGTTGTGCAAAAACATGTTCATACGCGCCAGGTTATAGGTCGTATGGTTGATTTCCTGACCAAAAAAACCTTCTTCGATGATATGGTCATCAAACTGTTTTTTAGCCTGCAACAACAGCGAACCGGAACCTGCTGCCGGGTCGTAGATTTTGTTAACGTGGGTCTGGCCGTGCATTGCCAGTTGTGCAATCAGCTTAGAGACGTGCTGCGGTGTAAAGAACTCGCCGCCTGACTTACCGGCATTCGCGGCATAGTTAGAAATCAGGAACTCATAGGCATCGCCGAACAGGTCAATCTGATGTTCGTTAAAGTCGCCAAGCTTTAACCCTTCAACCCCTTTCAGAACCGCAGCCAGGCGGGCATTTTTATCTTTAACGGTGTTACCCAGGCGGTTACTGGTGGTATCGAAATCAGCAAACAAACCTTTGATGTCTGCTTCTGAAGGATAACCGTAAGCAGAACTTTCGATAGCAACGAAGATGCTGTTTAAATCTGCGTTCAGTCTGTCATTGGTATTTGCTTTCGCAGCTACGTTGCAGAAAAGCTGACTTGGGTAGATGAAGTAGCCTTTGGTTTTGATGGCATCGTCTTTAATGTCATCAGTAATTACGCTGTCATCCAGTTTCGCATAACAGATGCTGTCATCACCGGCTTCAATATAGCTGGAAAAATTTTCGCTGATAAAACGGTAGAAAAGCGCGCCCAGAACGTATTGCTTAAAATCCCATCCATCGACCGAACCTCTGACATCGTTAGCAATTTGCCAGATTTGACGATGAAGCTCTGCACGTTGTTGAATACTTGTCATTTTCATCCACTTATTTCAGGCTTATGTAATTGGCGGTGATTCTACAGCAACTTGGATGCTTTAGCAGTTCGGACATTAGGCTACGAATGACCTGCCTAGAGGTTTGTTAAGCCGCAAAGTGCTGGTGCTTTATGCCTGTGAAGTTTATAATTGTGTACACATAACGAGTACACGAGGTGTTTATGCAATCCATTAACTTCCGTACCGCGCGCGGCAACCTTTCTGAAGTGCTCAACAATGTTGAAGCCGGGGAAGAGGTTGAAATCACCCGCAGAGGCCGTGAGCCAGCAGTAATTGTCAGCAAGGCTACTTTCGAAGCCTACAAAAAAGCGGCGCTGGATGCTGAATTTGCATCCCTGTTTGACACCCTGGACTCCACCAACAAGGAACTGGTTAACCGATAATGAGGCATATATCACCGGAAGAACTTATTGCGCTTCATGATGCGAATATAAGCCGCTACGGCGGCCTGCCGGGAATGTCAGATCCGGGTAGGGCAGAGGCCATTATCGGGAGAGTTCAGGCCAGAGTTGCCTACGAAGATATCACCGACCTTTTCGAAGTCTCCGCCACCTACCTGGTGGCTACAGCGAGAGGGCATATATTCAATGATGCCAATAAGCGTACCGCGCTAAACAGTGCGCTGCTATTTCTACGCCGTAACGGAGTGCAGGTATTTGATTCACCTGAACTGGCAGACCTTACTGTAGGCGCTGCGACTGGCGAGATATCTGTATCTTCTGTCGCCGACACGTTACGTAGATTGTATGGTTCTGCGGAGTAGATTAATGGCACGCAAATACAACAAATTGTCCCGTGAAGCGTTAAAGATGCTTCTTGATGGCGTGAGTCGCCGCGAGGTAAAGCAATACCTGGTTGGTAAGCAAATTGGAGCCAGGACTGCTATTGCTGTGTTATGCCGTCAGGAAATGGTTGTGCTTAAACAGAGAATGCCGGGCAGCAGATAAAGCCCAATCAGTGATGAAAGGTGTGATGTGAAAGCCGTAATTACTCCCTTTGTACAGAAAGAGCTTGGCCTCGCCACGTTCAAAGTGGATCAGGAGGTCAGAAAGCTGGTGGAGGCTGGCCGTAAATTTATTATGGAGCCGGTGCCGCGTGAGTTAATCGAGCACATGGAAGACGGCCTCGTTGTTACCGAGCAAACCATGGCAACAAATGAGGCGTTGCAGCCGTTTTTTAACAGCGATGAACTGTTTCACCGTATTGGTGGAATTGACTCGCTGGTGGCGTGGTTGCGCAGGAAAGAGGGGCAATGCCAGGCCGCAGATCGTAGTTGGTGTGACAACCATATTGTCCACGCTGAACGAGACAAGAGCGCGGTGTTGTTGTGCTGGCATCACGATAACCATTACCGGATGCGTGGTTTTAATGAGCTGAAAGAAACGCTGCATAATAATCGCGTTAACTGGATACTGGATGTCGCCCGTCAGGAAATGGGGCTTTCAGATGGCCATGATTTAAGTATTCAGGAACTGTGCTGGTGGGCTTTCATGCGCAACATGATGCACCTGATGCCGGAAGAAGTTTGCCGTATATCAATAAATAAGATGAAAGCCGCAACGCAGGATAGCGGACCTCTGAAAGAGGCGGATATTCGCCCGTATGACGATCGCGCTACAGCATATGTTCAGATGATGGAAGAACGCGCCGCGCCGATGCGTGCAAAAGTATGCCCTGTGGATGTTGACTCCGACCCTGGCATGGCGCATTTCAAAATACCAAAACTGCAATCGCTAAAATTACCTGAGTACATGGACTTTGTTGCTTCCCGTCCATGCTGTGGGTGTGGAGCGGCGGGAGCTGGCGCTTACATTACGCCTTATATCGTTCGTCATAGTCGATTATGCGCGCATGACATTTACGCAATTCCTCTGTGCCAGTCATGCCAGCGTGATATTGAGCGTGACCGCGATAATTGGGAGAAGACGCACGGTAGGCTGGCGATGCATCAACGATTGTTCTTTGATTACGCGCTTGGAGTCGGCGCTATCACAAGTCACTCGTCGAGTGTTAGATAAAATTGCTCTAATGTATTGCTATTTCTTTAATCGATGGTATTATATTCCACGTTGATTAGTTGACATGGGCTAATCAGTAGGTGACAGGATGTTACTTAACTGGCAGGGACGCCACTTCATGGAAATAAATCACTCACGAATAACATCGTACGAGATTGCGGATTACATGATCCGCACTAAATCTCTTCTATCAGCGAAAGAACTCGCAGCAATTCTTGAAAAGGAATACCCACATCTGGATGTCGATAAGCGCGATGTTTATCTGCGCTTAAAGGCTATCGCTGTGTCTAAGTATTCGTCTGTTTTGATTGATGACAGTACACGCCCACGTAGATTTCAGATCCACTCTCTGAATCCTGAATTCTTTCGCCGTAGCCGCGCTCCGCGCCGGTTTGATGAAAAACTCCAGAACGAACTCTATATGACGCAGGACGAAAAGGAACGCCGGGAGCACCAGCCTTGGGTAATGGCGCGTCAACTTTTCAATAAGGTGGCCCGTCAGCACCGTCATTACGGTAATGCCACATCCGCACGTATCTGATTTATTGCTTGCCCGTTCCGGGCCTTTTGACATGTGACTTTCGTTACCCTCGCGTCAAAAAGAGTTTTTACGAAAGGAAGCATAAGTGACCTGGGACGATCACAAGAAGAATTTTGCTCGCCTGGCGCGAGATGGTGGTTACACCATCGCACAGTATGCCGCCGAGTTTAATCTTAACCCTAATACTGCACGTCGTTATCTCCGTGCCTTCAAAGAAGACACCAGGACTGCGGACAGCCGCAAGCCAAATAAGCCAGTCAGGAAGCCACTAAAAAGCATGATCATTGATCACTCTAATGATCAACATGCAGGTGATCATATTGCGGCTGAAATAGCGGAAAAACAGAGAGTTAATGCCGTTGTCAGTGCCGCAGTCGAGAATGCGAAGCGCCAAAATAAGCGCATAAATGATCGTTCAGATGATCATGACGTGATCACCCGCGCCCACCGGACCTTACGTGATCGCCTGGAACGCGACACCCTGGATGATGATGGTGAACGCTTTGAATTCGAAGCTGGCGATTACCTGATAGATAACGTTGAAGCGCGGAAGGCCGCGCGCGCTATGTTGCGTCGGTCCGGGGCCGATGTTCTGGAAACCACTCTTCTTGAAAAGTCTCTTTCTCATCTCCTTATGCTGGAGAACGCCAGGGATACGTGTATTCGCCTGGTGCAGGAAATGCGCGATCAGCAAAAAGACGATGATGAAGGTACTCCGCCTGAATACCGTATCGCGAGCATGCTAAACAGCTGTTCCGCGCAGATAAGCAGTCTGATCAACACCATTTACAGCATCCGGAATAACTATCGAAAAGAAAGCCGGGAGGCGGAAAAGCACGCTTTGTCTATGGGGCAGGCTGGCATTGTTAAGCTGGCATACGAACGAAAGCGTGAAAATAACTGGTCAGTGCTGGAAGCAGCTGAATTCATCGAGGCGCATGGCGGGAAAGTTCCGCCCCTGATGCTGGAGCAAATCAAAGCCGATCTGCGTGCTCCTAAGAGGGGAGCCCGCAGAATTCGGAAAAAATCGTACGCTAAGGTTTTCCGGGCATCCGTAAGGGCCGAAACTTCCCGTCTTCCAGTCTGCGGCTCTGCCGCCAGACGTAATCGCCGGTTAGGTTGATGTGCTCCCAGCCCAGCGGCGACAGGAATTGCAGCAGCTCGCCGTCCACCGGCTTGCCGGCCTCGACCAACCCCTGGGTGGCGCGTTCCAGGTACACCGTGTTCCACAGCACGATAGCCGCCGTCACCAGGTTGAGGCCGCTGGCCCGGTAGCGCTGCTGCTCGAAGCTCCGATCCCTGATTTCCCCAAGGCGGTTGAAGAACACCGCCCTGGCCAGCGAGTTGCGCGCCTCACCTTTGTTCAGGCCGGCATGCACGCGGCGGCGCAGTTCAACACTTTGCAGCCAGTCCAGGATGAACAGCGTGCGCTCGATCCGGCCCAGCTCGCGCAGGGCCACGGCCAGTCCGTTCTGGCGCGGGTAGCTGCCGAGCTTGCGCAGCATCAGCGAGGCGGTGACGGTGCCCTGCTTGATCGAGCTGGCCAGGCGCAGGATGTCGTCCCAGTGGGCACGCACGTGCTTGATGTTCAGGGTGCCGCCGATCAGCGGGCGCAACGTCGGGTAGGCTTGCACGCCCTGCGGCACGTACAGCTTGGTTTCGCCGAGGTCGCGGATGCGCGGCGCGAAGCGGAAGCCTAGCAGGTGCATCAGGGCAAAGACGTGATCGGTGAAGCCGGCCGTGTCGGTGTAGTGCTCCTCGATCCGCAGGTCGGACTCGTGGTACAGCAGGCCGTCGAGCACATAGGTGGAATCGCGGACGCCGACATTCACCACGCGGGTGCTGAACGGCGCGTACTGGTCGGAGATATGGGTATAGGGGTCTGAGGGCCAATGGAACGAAAACGTACGCTAAGGAAATAACCAATTGTTATAATTGATATTATTCATTCTTCTCTATGAACTGAAAGCCCGCACTAAGCAATGTTTTAGCCTCAAATGACTTTTTTACCTACCCAACTAACGTAACGATCGCACATCAGGTCGTTTTTCAACCGCATAGTGACACCTGCACTCACATGCGAGAAAACACATATGATTTTGACTTCTTGTTTTGGTGGAGAGACAATACCCATTCATAGCAGGAGTACATAATGCCAGAAATTGCATCCCTACAACTTTTCAAAATACTATCTGATGAAACCCGCCTGGGTATCGTGCTACTGCTCAGGGAGATGGGGGAGCTGTGCGTATGCGATCTCTGCACAGCGCTGGAACAATCACAACCCAAGACCTCCCGCCATCTGGCGATGCTTCGGGAAAGTGGCCTGTTGCTGGATCGCAAGCAGGGGAAATGGGTTCATTATCGCTTATCCCCGCATATTCCTTCCTGGGCTGCCCTGGTGATTGAGCAGGCCTGGTTAAGTCAACAGGACGACGTACAGGCCATCGCCCGTAAGCTGGCATCGGCCAACTGCTCTGGCAGCGGTAAGGCTGTTTGTATCTAAAAATTTTGCCTGTACATATATGTTTTTACGAATATGAGGTGTTAAAGATGAAAATGTTAACGGTGTTTGATCCGGCGATGTGCTGCAGTACCGGCGTTTGTGGTTCGGATGTCGATCAGGTTTTGGTCAATTTTTCTGCTGATGTGCAATGGCTGAAAGGGCGTGGGGTTCAGATCGAACGTTATAACCTGGCGCAGCAGCCTATGAGCTTCGTTGAGAACGAAAAAGCGAAAGCATTCCTTGAGGCTTCTGGAGCTGAAGGGCTTCCGCTGCTGTTGCTTGATGGTGAAACGGTGATGGCCGGGCGATACCCAAAACGCGCTGAACTGGCTCGCTGGTTTGGTATACCGCTGGAAAAGGTGGGTTTAGCTTCCACCAGTTGCTGTGGTGGTAAAACTTCCTGTTGTTGAGTATGTCAGGAGGACATATGAAATTCTTAGAGAATATCCCGTCTTACCTGTTTTTCACCGGTAAGGGAGGTGTAGGCAAAACTTCGATTTCCTGCGCAACGGCTATACGTCTGGCTGAACTGGGAAAGCGTGTTCTGCTTGTCAGTACCGACCCGGCTTCCAATGTCGGTCAGGTATTCGATCAGACTATCGGTAACACTATCCAGCCCGTGACTGCTGTGTCTGGTCTTTCGGCTCTGGAGATTGACCCGCAGGACGCCGCCCAGCAATACCGCGCCAGAATCGTTGACCCTATTAAAGGTCTTTTGCCTGATGACGTTGTTAACAGCATCAGTGAACAGCTTTCAGGAGCTTGTACGACAGAGATCGCTGCATTCGACGAGTTTACTGGCTTACTGACTGACGCTTCTCTGCTGACCCGCTTTGATCACATCATTTTTGATACTGCCCCAACTGGCCACACTATTCGCCTTCTTCAGCTTCCCGGAGCCTGGAGCAGCTTCATCGAAAGTAACCCGGATGGTGCTTCCTGTCTTGGTCCAATGGCTGGGCTGGAAAAACAACGCGAGCAATATGCTCATGCGGTTGAGGCATTATCCGATCCTGAACGAACTCGCCTTGTGCTGGTCGCGCGATTGCAAAAATCAACACTGCAGGAAGTCGCTCGTACTCATGACGAATTATCAGCTATTGGCCTTAAAAATCAGTATTTAGTCATTAACGGTGTCCTGCCTGCGAGCGAAGCAGAACGTGATGCACTGGCCGCTGCAATATGGCAACGGGAGCAAGAGGCGCTGGCAAATCTTCCTGCCGGGTTATCTGATTTGCCGACAGACAACTTATACCTGCAGCCACTGAACATGGTTGGTGTATCCGCATTGAAAGGCCTGCTCAACGAACACGCTGAGATAACATCGCTTCCTGAACAAAGCCCACAGAACAAGCCAGAGAATATGTCGTTGTCTGTCCTGGTTGATGATATCGCCCGCAGTGAACACGGTTTGATTATGCTGATGGGCAAAGGTGGTGTGGGCAAAACCACAATGGCTGCGGCTATCGCCGTCAGTCTGGCGGATAAGGGTTTTGATGTGCATCTCACCACCTCAGATCCTGCTGCACATCTCAGTACAACGCTCAATGGCAGCCTCAAAAATCTGCAGGTCAGCCGAATCAACCCTCACGATGAAACTGAACGCTATCGTCAGCATGTTCTTGAGACGAAAGGCAGGGATCTGGATGAGGCTGGGAAACGGCTGCTCGAAGAGGATTTACGTTCTCCTTGCACAGAAGAGATTGCGGTGTTCCAGGCGTTTTCACGCGTAATTCGTGAAGCTGGCAAACGGTTTGTGGTCATGGATACGGCACCTACCGGGCATACGCTATTACTGCTTGATGCTACCGGGGCTTATCACCGTGAGATTGCCAGGAAGATGGGGGATAAAGGTCATTTTACCACTCCGATGATGCAGCTTCAGGACCAGGAACGTACCAAAGTTTTGCTGGTCACTCTGCCTGAAACCACACCTGTACTGGAAGCGGCAAACCTGCAGTCCGATCTTGAACGTGCGGGGATTCATCCCTGGGGCTGGATTATCAATAACAGCCTTTCGATTGCACAGACGCAATCGCCGCTGCTTTGCCAGCGCGCCCTACAAGAGCGTCCTCAAATCGAGGTTGTGAAAAACCAGCATGCAAGCCGCATAGCGTTAGTACCGGTAATGGCTGCAGAGCCCACTGGCATCGAGAAACTCAGAGAGCTGGTTGTTTAATTTTTTTTGTATATACAGGGCGGCAAAGCCGTCCTGTCTGGAGGATTTATGTTACTGGCAGGCGCTATTTTTGTCCTGACCATCGTTTTGGTTATCTGGCAACCGAAGGGATTAGGGATCGGCTGGAGTGCGACGCTGGGCGCGGTACTGGCGCTGATCTCTGGCGTAGTCCATTTTGGTGATATCCCTGTAGTGTGGAATATTGTCTGGAATGCGACGGCGACCTTTATTGCCGTGATTATTATCAGCCTTCTGCTCGATGAATCGGGCTTTTTCGAATGGGCGGCGCTGCACGTTTCACGTTGGGGTAACGGTCGCGGGCGTTTGCTGTTTACCTATATCGTTTTGCTCGGCGCAGCGGTGGCGGCACTGTTTGCCAACGATGGTGCGGCATTGATTCTGACGCCAATTGTTATCGCCATGCTGCTTGCATTAGGTTTCAGCAAAGGCACTACGCTGGCATTTGTCATGGCCGCCGGGTTTATTGCCGATACGGCCAGTCTGCCGCTTATCGTGTCCAACCTAGTTAACATCGTTTCTGCAGACTTCTTTGGGCTGGGTTTCACTGAGTATGCGTCGGTAATGGTGCCGGTAGATATCGCAGCCATTATCGCCACGCTGGTGATGCTGCATCTGTTCTTCCGCAAAGATATTCCGCCAACTTACGACCTGGCTCTCCTGAAAGCACCGGCAAAAGCGATTAGGCAGGAACGTTGTCTTTGTAGAACATGCCCATAACTGTAGCTGTATGATCACTCGATTCGTGAATGCAATGGCTAGCAGCAAAGTTGGCACTGTTGCAAATAGTCGGTGGTGATAAACTTATCATCCCCTTTTGCTGATGGAGCTGCACATGAACCCATTCAAAGGCCGGCATTTTCAGCGTGACATCATTCTGTGGGCCGTACGCTGGTACTGCAAATACGGCATCAGTTACCGTGAGCTGCAGGAGATGCTGGCTGAACGCGGAGTGAATGTCGATCACTCCACGATTTACCGCTGGGTTCAGCGTTATGCGCCTGAAATGGAAAAACGGCTGCGCTGGTACTGGCGTAACCCTTCCGATCTTTGCCCGTGGCACATGGATGAAACCTACGTGAAGGTCAATGGCCGCTGGGCGTATCTGTACCGGGCCGTCGACAGCCGGGGCCGCACTGTCGATTTTTATCTCTCCTCCCGTCGTAACAGCAAAGCTGCATACCGGTTTCTGGGTAAAATCCTCAACAACGTGAAGAAGTGGCAGATCCCGCGATTCATCAACACGGATAAAGCGCCCGCCTATGGTCGCGCGCTTGCTCTGCTCAAACGCGAAGGCCGGTGCCCGTCTGACGTTGAACACCGACAGATTAAGTACCGGAACAACGTGATTGAATGCGATCATGGCAAACTGAAACGGATAATCGGCGCCACGCTGGGATTTAAATCCATGAAGACGGCTTACGCCACCATCAAAGGTATTGAGGTGATGCGTGCACTACGCAAAGGCCAGGCCTCAGCATTTTATTATGGTGATCCCCTGGGCGAAATGCGCCTGGTAAGCAGAGTTTTTGAAATGTAAGGCCTTTGAATAAGACAAAAGGCTGCCTCATCGCTAACTTTGCAACAGTGCCAATGCGAGCAAGAGCAAGAACGACGTTCCGCTCGTCACCCTTCCAATCCGACTCTGCATTCCACTGGGCAATAGTGTCGAAAAGCGCCTTGGAGAAATGCTCCTTCGGCACCGGCTCGAAAAACGTGGCTGCGGATGGGCCTAGAAGCGCAAGGCTGTGTTGCCTCGCCTTGGTCAGCAAAATCGCAAGATCGTGATCCAGAACGGCAGGCTCGAACGTTCCGGAAAGGATGTCGTGGCGGAGCCACTCACCGAACTGAAGCTCACGCCGCGCCGGATAGCGCCAAGGCACTACTTCGCTTCGAGCGACAACAGTTAGCTCCAGCGGTCGCCATGTTCCGCCATCGCCTGGCGGTGATGAGACTTTCAGCAAATCGAGCATTAGCGCCTGCCGGAGCGAATCGTTAGGTGCGGCGCTGACGGTCACGAGCAAGTCTATGTCGCTGTCCGGCTTCAGCCCTCCATCGATCGCAGATCCGAACAGGTGGATTGTGTCCAGTGTCGCAGCCAGATGGCGCTCGATCACCGCGCGAGCGTGGGACAGCTGCTTGAAAACTTGTGCAGGGAAAAATTCACCCATGATGCCTAACGTTAAGTTCAGCGGCAGCTTTTAAGTTGCGGCTTTGTGGAATACTTTTGCGCAGCAAAACCACAAAGACGCGACTTAAAAGCTGTCCAAGGAGCGAAGCGACTGGTGCTGCAACGCATTGTTAGCCTTTTTTCCAAATCTGGTATGTATAATTTATATTAGACATAAAAAACTGTTCAAAAACCAAATTGAAATTCTCAGGCATTATAGGGAATTTGATATCACCTTCGACTTCAACGTGAACAGTAGACAAATGAATTATATCTGCTTTTTCAATAAGGCTATTATAGATTTGACCCCCGCCAGAGACATATACATGATCTGTAACTTTTGATAGCTCTTTCAAAGCATTTTCTATTGAAGGAAAAACTAGGACGTTTTCATTTGAGCTTGAAATTCCGTTCTTTGACACTACTGCATATTTGCGATTTGGAAGAACACCCATAGAGTCAAATGTTTTTCTTCCGACAAGGAGCCATTGATTATATGTGAGCGCTTTAAAGAGTAGTTGCTCACCTTTTACTGACCACGGGATATCAGGACCACTACCGATTACGCCATTTTCTGACACTGCAGAAATCAATGATATTTTCAATTTAACTCCCTTAATGGCTAACTTTGTTTTAGGGCGACTGCCCTGCTGCGTAACATCGTTGCTGCTCCATAACATCAAACATCGACCCACGGCGTAACGCGCTTGCTGCTTGGATGCCCGAGGCATAGACTGTACAAAAAAACAGTCATAACAAGCCATGAAAACCGCCACTGCGCCGTTACCACCGCTGCGTTCGGTCAAGGTTCTGGACCAGTTGCGTGAGCGCATACGCTACTTGCATTACAGTTTACGAACCGAACAGGCTTATGTCCACTGGGTTCGTGCCTTCATCCGTTTCCACGGTGTGCGTCACCCGGCAACCTTGGGCAGCAGCGAAGTCGAGGCATTTCTGTCCTGGCTGGCGAACGAGCGCAAGGTTTCGGTCTCCACGCATCGTCAGGCATTGGCGGCCTTGCTGTTCTTCTACGGCAAGGTGCTGTGCACGGATCTGCCCTGGCTTCAGGAGATCGGAAGACCTCGGCCGTCGCGGCGCTTGCCGGTGGTGCTGACCCCGGATGAAGTGGTTCGCATCCTCGGTTTTCTGGAAGGCGAGCATCGTTTGTTCGCCCAGCTTCTGTATGGAACGGGCATGCGGATCAGTGAGGGTTTGCAACTGCGGGTCAAGGATCTGGATTTCGATCACGGCACGATCATCGTGCGGGAGGGCAAGGGCTCCAAGGATCGGGCCTTGATGTTACCCGAGAGCTTGGCACCCAGCCTGCGCGAGCAGCTGTCGCGTGCACGGGCATGGTGGCTGAAGGACCAGGCCGAGGGCCGCAGCGGCGTTGCGCTTCCCGACGCCCTTGAGCGGAAGTATCCGCGCGCCGGGCATTCCTGGCCGTGGTTCTGGGTTTTTGCGCAGCACACGCATTCGACCGATCCACGGAGCGGTGTCGTGCGTCGCCATCACATGTATGACCAGACCTTTCAGCGCGCCTTCAAACGTGCCGTAGAACAAGCAGGCATCACGAAGCCCGCCACACCGCACACCCTCCGCCACTCGTTCGCGACGGCCTTGCTCCGCAGCGGTTACGACATTCGAACCGTGCAGGATCTGCTCGGCCATTCCGACGTCTCTACGACGATGATTTACACGCATGTGCTGAAAGTTGGCGGTGCCGGAGTGCGCTCACCGCTTGATGCGCTGCCGCCCCTCACTAGTGAGAGGTAGGGCAGCGCAAGTCAATCCTGGCGGATTCACTACCCCTGCGCGAAGGCCATCGGTGCCGCATCGAACGGCCGGTTGCGGAAAGTCCTCCCTGCGTCCGCTGATGGCCGGCAGCAGCCCGTCGTTGCCTGATGGATCCAACCCCTCCGCTGCTATAGTGCAGTCGGCTTCTGACGTTCAGTGCAGCCGTCTTCTGAAAACGACAGAACTACGCCTTAGCGTGCTTTATTTTCCGTTTTCTGAGGCGACTCCAGTTGGGACGTACATCCCTGGACAAACAGCAACCCAGGGCGGAGGCGCGGATAATTTTCTTTTTTGTAAGGCGTATTCTTCGGTTTTAAGCCTCGTTTTTTATCAAGGCGGACCTTGCCCTGTCTTTTGCTTTTCAAAGCCTCTGAGGGGGCAAATTTTGCGATTTTTGGCTATATCCTGAGCGCCAACGCCCTTCTTACCCTTATTGGAAATGCCTTTTCGCTGTCCTGTGCGGCAACGTATAGGGGAATTTGAAGCAAGGGCCTTCGCGTCGGGTGTATTTGCCCCCGGCGGGGGCGCGGCGAAGCCGCATATCTTGGGGGAATCCTTTTAGCTGCCTTTGCGCGAAGCGCTTCTTTTTCTTCTTTTCTTCTTTTCTCTTTTCGGGAGGCTGGAAAGCCTTGTGGGAGTGGGGTTGCTGGGCGTAATTCTGACAAATTCCCCGTCTATCCCTGACAAATTCCCCCTTGAAAATCGCTGACAGCGAAAAATAATTGTCAGAACATATAAATAGCAAGTTATTTCATTATATTATCGTTTTATCCCTGACAAATTCCCCGCCTATCCCGCGTTATTCTGACAAATTCCCCACCAATTTCACTTGGGACAACTTCCACGGGGTGTCAGTTTTTTCTGACACGGTTGACACGTTGTCAGCTTTTGAATAAGTCAAAAAAAACAGCCCGGCTCAGTGCGCGAACACTGACAACCGGGCCTAACCACAACGTGACCGCTGGAGGGTCTAGCCTGGAGGGTCTTGTCATGGCTAAAAAGCAATTAGTCTTACCTGGAGAGATTGTCAAAAAGAGTAACGCGCTTGCCCGCGCCCGATGGAGCGCGGAAAGCGTATGGGAGCCACGCCTTGTGGCCCTGTTGGCCTCGAAGGTTCGTGCGGATGACACGGATTTTCACGTTTATGAAATCCCTGTTTCCGAAGTCATGCGCGATGGGGAGAGGGGGGGCAGAGACTACAGGGAGGTTGAGGGCGTCGTAGACCGGGTAATGAGCCGGGTATTGACCATCAAGGACGAAAAGGGGCGGGGCTGGACAAAGTACAACGTGTTCAGCCGGTGCCGGTACCGGCCCGATGAGGGCATTCTCGAACTGGGGTTTCACCCGGACTTGCGCCCGCACTATCTGAATCTGCAAAAGCACTTCGCCCAATTCAACCTGATGGAATACTTGGTTCTGCCAAGCATTTACAGTCAAAGAATCTTTGAAATCCTCAAATCATGGTCTGACAGGCCGGACGTGGTGATCTCTCTCCAGGAGCTTCACGAGATGCTCGATACGCCCGCCTCGTTGCGCCAGGACTTTGCCCAATTCCGGCGGCGCGTCCTGGATAAGGCGCATGCCGATATTTGCGACAAGACGAGCCTGCGCTTTGAGTGGGAGCCCGTCAAAAAGGGGAAGGCCGTAACCGCCGTGCTTTTCATCTTCGACGTGAAGCGCCGCATAGAGATGCAGAAAAAGAAGGGTGAAGAGGAACGCACCAAGCAAAGCAAGGCTGCTGTGGCCCTCATGCGGGAGGCTACCGCCTGCGCCCTGACCAAGGACTTTGTGTGTGTGAAGCGGAGTAACAAGGCCCGCGTATGCAAGGCCTGCGACAAGTTTGAGCTTTGCACCCCGAGCGCGAAAAGGGCGCATGAAAACGCCGTAAAACAGGGGCTAATCAAAGAAAAACCCGCCGCCAAGGCATAAGCACCGGCGGCGGGGTGTGTCTGGCCAGGGGCAACCCTGGCCTTTTTCGTTGGCGATTGACCAAAAACCAAAAGGTAGTTATCTTTGCTATCAACAGGAGAAACGGCCATGCAAACACAAACCCCATCAACCGCGCTATCTACCAGCATCAAGATACCCGGTGAGCTGAAAGAGCGGATACAGAACCTTGCGGAGGTGAGGCAACGCACCCCCCACGCACTTATGCTACAAGCCCTGGAAACCTTCGTATCCCGAGAGGAACAGCGCGAATCTTTGCGGCAAGAAGGCATTGCTGCATGGGAAGAGTTTCAGCGCACAGGACTGCATCTGACCGGGGATGAGGTGCGCGGATGGATTGACCAAATTCGCCAGGGCAAAAAGGTGCCCATGCCCAAATGTCACGTCTAATCTGGACGCCGGGCGCTTCGGTAGGCCTTGAGCGGGCGTATCTGTTCCTGGCGGAAAAGGATGAAGAGGCCGCAGTTAAAGCCCTTGACGCCATTGATAGCGGTTCGTTGCTGCTCGAAAAATTCCCCGAAGCCGGGCGTCCGGCTGAGGACCTGGAGCCAGAACACCGGGAATTACTTATTCCCTTTGGCGGGTCTGGCTATGTTCTGCTGTACAGGATAGAAGGCGCACTTGTTTACATCCTGGCCGTGCGCCACCAGAAGGAAGCCGGGTATTAATCTTCCTCGCAATCCGGCCAAAGCCCTTAGCCAAACAGCCTGGCCAAGAACCCTTTTTTCTTTTCTTCCCCGGTAACAGCCTGGGGAGCCACCTCCATAACGACGGGGGGAATGATTTCCACCTCCGGCGGGGGACTCTGTTCGGGCGCGGCTTCCGTGTTCTGGGGAGCATCGGAGCCGGGCGGCAAGAGCCGCCGCTCCAGCTCGCGCCGGGACTCCTGCTCGTGTTCGAGCATGGCCAGGAGCCGCGCCTCACGTTCCTGTGACACTTTCAACTGGTCTTTCAACAGTTCAAGTGTCGCTTCAAGAACATGTTGCGCGTTGCTGTTTTCAACAGGTGTCGCAACTGTTGCGGCCACACCGCTCTTGACGCCGTCACCTTTCAAGGAGCCGAAAACCCGCAGCAGCTCGGATGTTTCAATCACCTTGTTGCCTGCGGCATCTGTGGACACGCTTATCTTGCCGGTTTTTATGTATCTATGCAGTGTTCCCCGGTCTTTTCCCACAGCCCGCGCCGCTGCTGAAATGCTCAACTGTGCCATAGCTTGCAACACTCTGTTTTATGGTTGTCGTTTTATGCCGCATATACCGCAACAGCACCACATGTCAATGAAACACACTCGCCACGGCGCGAAGTGTGGCACGGGCAACAGCGATTCAGCAGTATGTCACATCTAGCGTCGGGGCAGCCTGGCTATAGTTTCTCCATTCTGGAGTTGCAACGTCTTTGCCCCAGGGTCAATAACTACCCACACTCCCGGCGTGCCCTGGATGTTGTCATAGACCTTCGGCAGCCTGGCCAGGTCCACGTTCATTGCGCGGATTTCAGCCCGCAGCGCCGCCGCCTCTTCCGCCTTCCATCCCACGAAAAACCAGGAGAAAGCCCCCAAGCCCAGGGCCACCAGCAGCAGGACAAAGAAGGCATACACGGACACCAGCCGCATGAAGCGACGGCCACCGGACTTTGCAATTTCTGACGCCTCTTTTGCAGCCTGTACGGCCTCTGTAAGCTCTTTTTTTGCATCACCCAGGGTTCGGGTCACATTTTCCCGCATGGCGGCGGAGAAAGCCGTCACGCCGTCCCTCTCCAAGCGTTGCGCCGCCTTTTCAAGGGCCTGCACTTGCTGCTCTACAGCCTTCTGCAGGTCCTGTGCATGGGTCATGAGCAAGAAAATCTGCTCTTCCGTCTTGTCATTCATCGGCTCATGCCTCCCCGGTCCCGCGTCTTATGCGCGATTTGGGCCTTGCTGTGCTCCTGCCGGCGGGATTGTTCCAGCTCGGCCTGGCGCTTCTTCTCGGCCTGTTCCGCCTGCCAGGCCTCCAGCCGCGCCCGTGCGTTTTCCATGCCGCTGTTGATGTATTTTGCCTCGGCCTGTGCCGCTTCGAGCTGCTCTTGCCGTCCTTGCTCCACGCTGGCCCGGTGTTCCTGTCCCCGATCCGTGACCCCGCACTTGCGCTCCATTGCGGCGGCGGCGGGGCCAAGGTGCGTTGTCGGTTCCCGGTCTATCCCTTGGGCCTTCAGAGTGCGGCAATCAATCCTGGAACCGTGCCCGGCCCGCTCAAGCGCCCTGTTCGCGCTCTTTTCCCACTCCTGGCGCACATCCACCAGCCATGACCTGGGACGCAGCGCTATGGATTTTTTCGCGCCGCCGGTGCTCGGCTGAGAACCGGCCCGGCGAAACCATGAGTCCGCCGCCCTGGGGAAGCCGTCATTCACCCGCTCGGAAATCATCATGTGGCAATGGGGATTATCCCGGTCATGGCCTTGATGGATGGCAAAGGAATACGGCAACGGGCCGTCATTCGTCCGCGCAAGCCCCCGAACAAATGAAGTAGCAAGGTCTTTTTGCTGCTCCGCTGTCAGCTCACGAGGAAGGGCAAATTCAAGCTGCTTGAAAAGGCGTCCGTTTGCCCGCTCGTAGAGGTCCGCAGCTTGCCAGTATGAGCCGGGGCACTCTTTTGCCCATTCGGGCATGTTCCCGCTTTCCATGTGCAGGACTTCCGCGCTATCAGCCTTGTACCGTCCTTCACGCTCTATATATTCGTGTCTGGCCTTGGCCGTGGTTCCGCTTCCCCTGGATACGGTTTTTGCTGTCAGGTGGTATATTGCCATCAGTCGGTAAACATAAAATTGACCTTTCCATTCCCGCCAGCAGCCCGCGCGATATCAACGCACTCTGTTTTGGTTTTTTTACTGTCAGGGCCTATCAGCGTCAAAGTTGCCCCTTCGACTAAACATTTTGCGATATCCATTAATTCAGTTTTAGTATACTTCCCAAGATTTAGCGTGAGAGAAGCTCCAGCCTTAGCAATATCCATACATTCAGTTTTTGTTTTCATGACCAACTCCTTGTTTTGTTTGAAAGCCTCGCAGAGCGCACTCTGTTTCTGGAGGAAACTGGTAAGTGCGCCCTCACTCCATTCGGGATAAAACACCATCTCGGCAATAGCACCTGTATCCGGATTTTGCAAAAGCGGGATTCTTGGCGTACAAACTGCCGAAATACCCCAAGGAGGAATGAAAATGGCAAAACTTTCCCTGGAAGATAAAATAGCTAGGCTTGAGGCTGAACTCAAAGAGACAAAAGCCGCCGCCAATCGCGTCAAGAGAAAGGAGCGGAATAAACAGCTCATGGCCCTGGGAATTTACATGGAACGGCTTTACAAAGAACGAAGCGCGGAAGGCCGAAGCAAAATGCGTACACAGCTCGAAAGCGCCGCCCTGGATAACCGGGTCAAGACAATGGCCCTGAGCGGCTTTTCCCGTATAGACGAAGAAGCCCCGGCGGAAAGCCAGGGCAAGCAAGAGGACATGGCCACGGTCATTCCTGGCCAAGATAGCGGTAAAGGGTCTGCCGACTGACGCCAAGCTCCGCCGCCAGTTCCTTTTTGTTTGCGCCCTGGGCAACCCGTTCCCGGAGGGTCTGCTCCTGTTCAGCCGTCAAAGCCTTGGCCCGGCCAAGCTGCCGCCCTTCCTTCTTGGCCAGGGTGATGCCTTCCCGCTGGCGCTCCCGTATCAAGGCCCGCTCGAATTGCGCGAAGGCCCCGAGCATTTGAAACATCAGCGTCTGCATGGGGTTCGCCTCCCCGGCCTCAAAAGTCAGGCTTTCCTTAAGAAAACGTACAGACACGCCCTTTGCTGTCAATTCCCGGACCAGGCGTTGCAGGTCCTCCAGGTTCCGCGCCAGGCGGTCAAT
>OODO01000853.1_pt1 | contig 24601 bp, 20 predicted proteins | sample 1671261 | NCBI WGS metagenome assembly OODO01 (sample SAMN06348138, study PRJEB24527) | human gut metagenome | biome: human gut; feature: ankylosing spondylitis patient; material: feces | host: Homo sapiens | place: China | collected 2015-10 | reverse complement strand
AAGGCGAAGCAATGGCGGTGCTGGTCATCAACGGCAGTGAAATTCCGCACGAGGGGGAACTGGTTGCGTCGCTGAAGGCGGCGGGCGTGGTCAGCGTCATTCTGAATGAAAACCGCGAGCACACGAATGTCATTATGGGTCGGCACTTCCGCACCCTCTACGGCTGTGACACGCTGACGGACGAGTTGTGCGGCCTGCGCTTTGAAATCAGCCCGGCGGCGTTTTTTCAGGTCAATCCGGCGCAGACGGAAGTGCTGTACCAGACGGCGCTGGATTTTGCCGAGCTGACTGGCGACGAGCGCCTATGCGACGTGTATTGCGGCGCGGGCACGATTACGCTGATGATGGCGCGCCACTGCCGGGAAGCGCTGGGCATCGAGATTGTTCCGCAGGCGATTGAAAACGCGAAGGAGAACGCCGTCCGCAACGGCATCGGGAACGTGAATTTCCGCTGCGGCGCGGCGGAAGCGCTGCTGCCGAAGCTGGTGGCGGAGGGCTTGCGCCCGGACGTGATTGTAATTGACCCGCCGCGCAAGGGCGTTGAACCCGCCGTCATTGACGCGATTGCGCAAGCTGCCCCGAAGCGCGTGGTGTATGTGAGCTGCAACGTCGCCACGCAGGCGCGCGACGCGGCGCTGTTTGTGGAGAAAGGGTACAGGGTGCAGAAGGTGCAGAGCGTTGATATGTTCTGCTGGACGAGCGGGGTGGAGAATGTGATGGTATTGTCTAAACTAAAAGAGGCAAAACATATCGACATTCATGTGGACATGAGCGAGCTGGATGTGACAAGTGCGGAAGCTGAGAACTGCGCTACTTATGAGGAAATTAAGGCGTATGTGCAGGAACACTTTGTAGTGAAAGTCTCTGCGCTGAATATCGCGCAGGTCAAGCGCAAGAACGGCATTATAGAGCGGGAATGCTACAATAAGGCGAAGGCGGAGGATGCAAGACAGCCGAGGTGTCCGGAAGAGAAAGAAAAGGCGATTGAGGCGGCAATGAGGTTTTTCGGGATGATAAAGTGAACAGAATGGTATAAATGAAAAAGAAAATTGATGTTTGTGTGCAGAAACTCTTGCTTATGCTATGAATACATGATATAATTGAATTAGATGGGCATATGAAAAAGAAATGCTGTATCATTTGAATTGCGGAGGAACGGCGTTATGAGGTTTTTGTATACGGACATTTTGCCGATCGGTATTCCAGAAAGCGGCGAAGATTTTTCTGCTTCTGCGGCTTCTGAAATCGGCACAGCCGAATCTGTTGAAATCGCTGTTGGGTATGTGTCGAGAGCGTCTATCCTTGAACTTGACACGCTTGTCCGAAATGCACACGTCAAGCATATTACATTGACAATCGGCATGTACTATTTTGAAGGTATGCCGGAAAGTGTATTTTACACGGCCTGCGAAATAAATGAAGCATGGCAGAAAGATGGCATCGGAGAGATAAGGATTGTCCGAGTGTGCAAATTCCATGGCAAAATTTACTGTTTCTACCGCGGCGGGCTGCCATCCAGTGCAATCATTGGATCTGCAAATCTTGGCGCTATGAAACTGGATGCGACCAATCGCAGACAGTATGAAATAGCAGTTTTGACTGATTCGCAGGAAGAATGTCAGCATGTATCTGGTATTATCGGGCGACTGAACTCTCCGGCATGTTCTGCCAATATTGCGGATATTTCTAATATGCCCATAGTGCGGGAGCAGAATTTTGCACTCAATAATGTTGATACGGTAACACAGCTACCGCAGTCTGATGTTGATGCGTACAAGCGGCATCTCACAAATATCTCTTTTGCATTGCCGCTTAAGGTGCCTGCATATGCGGAACGCCATATGGATGATAAAAAGCACTTTACACAGTCAAACATAAATGTATGCTATGCTACTCCGCGAAGCGTTCGCCGTTCGAGAGACTGGTATGAAACGCAGATCACCGTTGATAAGAAGCTGACACTTCTGCCCGGCTATCCTGAAAAGAATAAACCGTTTTTTGCTGTTACAGACGATGGGTATCGGATTAAGGTGCATACGACCAGTGACGGCAATAAGCAATTAAGTGCTGTTGGAGATGAACTTATTCTTGGCAGATGGATAAAAGGCAGACTTGCGGCCGCTGGGCTGGTTGCGCCGGTTAATGATACGAAGAAGGATAAAGAGCGCACAGGAATGATAACTAAAGAAATGCTGTACCGCTACGGCTGCGAAAGACTTGTACTTACCAAAACGACAAAGAAAGCCTATGATGAAGATGAACTTTTGGATGTGTGGATGCTGTCCTTCGAGGCTGGAACGAATGAATAAGAGGTGACAGAATCAAATGACGTATCTTGAAAAGTATTTGAAGCGGATAACTGATCGCGGAAACATCAAACTTGCTGAATCTGTTGCTAAAACGGCAGAGGATATTGGAAATAAATACATCAAAAATTTTTCATTTATGTCTCATGAGGTAGGTCTTTTATTTGGTAATGTTCAGTCCGGCAAAACGGGGCAGATGTTTGGCGTAATCAGCAAAGCTGCGGATCTGGGGTTTTCTGTATTTCTACTGCTTACCACGGATAATATTGTTCTTCAGCAGCAGACGATTGATAGAGTAAAGGCAGATTTGCCTGATTACTGTATCTGCGGGGAAAATGACGACTCCATTTTTCTTCAGAATGAACTGATGCAGGCTGTGATAATCGTCATTAAGAAGAATGTCCGCGTGTTGCGAAAATGGTCAAATGTCTTTGCGTCTACCGGATTCATGAGGGGGAATCCGCTGTTTATTATTGATGACGAAGCTGATGCTGCGTCGCTCAATACGCTGGTAAACAAAAATAAGCAATCTTCTGTCAACAAATTTCTTGACAAGATCAAAAATGAGTCTTCCTGCAGCATATATCTTCAGGTCACGGGAACGCCGCAGGCACTGTATCTGCAGACACAGACATCAGGCTGGCAGCCGATGTTTACATACTATTTCAAGCCCGGAGATGGCTATCTTGGCGGTGATTTTTTCTTTCCCAAGGGAAGAAAAGGCGACTGCATTTCGTTTTTGGATACTCTCACGAATCCCGCGAGAGATGTAGTCCTTCATCATCTTGCAGTTTCTGCACAGATTTCTGCAAGCGGCGGCCGGGTGTCCAACTGCCTGTTGCATCCCAGCGTTAGACAGGCGGCACATGATAAGTTTGCACATGATATCCAAAAAGAACTTGACTGGTGTCTCGAAAACATCAGCGGCGATTTCCGAGAAGCTCTTTTCAAGGAATATGAAAGCATACAGCCTCAGAAATCTGACAAGTGTACGTTTGAGATGATCTATGCTGAAGCCAGCGCAATGCTACGGCACAGTGCTGTCCGCATCTTTATCATGAATGGCAAGAATGATGTCAAGAGCGAGTATTACAGTAGCGGTTTTAATATTGTTGTTGGCGGCAATACACTGGGACGCGGCGTTACTTTCCCAGGTCTGCATACGATTTATTATACTCGTACCAGCAAGAAGCCGCAGGCAGATACCATGTGGCAGCACAGCCGGATGTTCGGCTACGATAGAGACCCCGGACTTATGAAAGTATACATCGATGAACATTTATACAAACTGTTTTCTGATATCAATGCCACAAACAATTCCATAATTGCGCAGGTAGAGCAGGGATGCGAAAAAATCAAAATATACTGCACAGATGGACTTAGTCCTACTCGAAAGAATGTTATTGATAATAAACATGTTGCGACTTTTTCCGGCGGCACCAATTACTATCCCTTTGATCCTGAAAACGATTCTATTGAAGCGCTGGACAACCTGCTCGCGTCTTTTGATGATGAGGAGCCGAGCTATAAAGTCAGTCTGCGCCTGATGAAAGAGATTCTTTCCCATATTATTTCCGGTGAAGACTTCAATGTGCTGTCGTATATTTCCTTTCTTGATGTGTTTCTGTCCGCTAATCCTGCTGCACAAGGATATTTAATTGTGCGCAGAAACAGAAATATTGCAAAGGGTACCGGTGCAATGCTGTCGCCTAACGACTGGCAGCTGGGAATGTCTATCACAGATTATGTGGTTCTTACGCTGTATAAGGTAACCGGTGAAAAAGGCTGGAATAACCGTCAGATTTGGATACCGAATATTAAGCTCCCCAATGACGGCATTTACTACGATGTAGATGATGAACCTGCGGATGAATAACAAACCATGATTTCTGAGCAACGAAACTATATAAATAAACGGAGGTATAGGTATGCCGCACGCTGGTGATTCTTATCCTGTCAACTTGAAGCGGACGCATCTAAACTGGGGAACCTATCGCCATACAGCAACCCGAACGGAAATTCCAGGAGAAGCCTATGTTCCAATCCCCAGACATTATGCTGAAGAATTTGATATTCATTTGGGCGATTTGTTTGAGGCGAGGTTTGCTGATGGATTTCAATCATTTACTGCTAAAGCAGCCGGCAATTCGGGGGCTGGCGACACTTATGCAAAGCAATTTCAGGGGAACGGTGATCTTAAGGCGTTTGGCAGATGGTTTGCAGCAGTCGGAGCGGAGGAGGACGATAAAGTATTTGTCAAATTTATTGACGCACAGACTGTAGAGTTTACACTTATTAAAAACAATGGATAATATGTCTGCCCAGCAAAGACATGAGAATATGTCTCAAATTCGCTCGATTAACACAAAACCGGAAGCAATCGTGCGGAAATACCTCTTTTCAAAAGGATTTCGATACCGAAAAAATGATAGGAGATATCCGGGCAAACCGGATATTGTCCTGCCTAAGTACCATATCCTGATTTATGTAAATGGATGCTTTTGGCATCAGCATGCTGGATGCAGGTATGCCGCTGTACCTAAATCCAATCAGGAGTACTGGCTGCCTAAATTGGCTCGGAATATTGCAAGAGATAAAGAGGTGTATAAAGAGGCTGTACAGTCTGGCTGGAATGTTATCGTCGTTTGGGAATGTGCGGTCAAGAACAAAAACAGAGAAACAGCCTTGAAAACATTGGTAGATAGTATACTGTCAGCATCTTCCACTGCTTCAATTCGTGAAATTGCAATCATGCAGGAGGAAAATGATGTTTACTAACGATCTCAATAGAAAAGTGTTTATTGAGCCAATGGAAGCTGGTGCAGACCAGCTGTATATAGTAAGTGCATATGCATCGCCGACAATGACGACATGGCTGATGAAACTGGTTGCCTCTCTTAAAAAGAGAATAAAATTAACACTGATCGTTGGAATGGCCGGAGGAGAGGGCATTTCTACAACAGATCATGAAGGTTTCAAATCACTTGTTCGAGAATATCCGAAAGAGACCATAGAGTCATTCAAGTGCAGTTATTTATATAAAGCTGCACCCGTTCATTCAAAACTGTACATTTGGCTTTCCGGTGATAAGCCAATCGCTGCGTTTGCTGGTTCAGCCAACTTTACACAAACAGCATTCAGCAATAGGCAGAGAGAAATTTTGACAGCTTGCGATCCGTATGCGGCATATGACTATTTCAATTCGCTGATTGATGATACAATATACTGCAATCATGCGGAAGTTGAGGAAGTTGTTACGATTATTCCGCCTAAAAATATTGTTTGTGAGGATGCGGAAAAAGTTACATTGTCTTTGCTGACACAGAGAACAGGCGATGTTGGTGTGACTTCTGGATTGAACTGGGGACAGCGTGCTCACAGAAATCCGAATGAGGCATACATACATATACCGGCGCATGTGGCCCGCTCGGGCTTCTTTCCTATTGATGAGGCGGTATTCACAGTATTAACCGACGATCATCGACAGCTGCTGCTGAGAGTAGAACAGGGCGGAGACAAAGCAATAACTACACCTTTCAGCAATGCACTGCTTGGCGAATATTTCCGAAACCGCATAGGTGCGCCTGAAGGAGCAAGGATAACAAAAGCTGATCTTGAAAGGTATGGACGAACAGACGTAACTTTTATAAAAATTGAGGACGAACTTTTCTATATGGATTTCTCTGTTTAACACATATTCCAGATTAAAAAAAGGAAGGCTCTGCTGGGTTTTGCCGCAGCAGGGCCTTCCTGTTTTTTTATTCGCTAATGTTAGGCTCAATGCTGTCATAAGATATACCGGCGAAAGATTTTAGGATAGCCTCAAAAATGATCTGAGCGCCACGGCAGGGAACGGCCATGCCGATTTGTTTTCTGACACTTTCACGGCCGCCGATGAATTTGTAGGTATCAGGAAATGTCTGCAGGCGGGCCCGCTCCCGATTGGTCAGCGCGCGCGGTTCTGACCAGTGATATATATGAGTTCCGCCGCCGCCGCTGCCGGTAACGGTATAAGCAGGCTTTGAGGGATCAAGTCTTTTGTAAATCTGGCTGATCTTTGCACCAGACACATGAAGCTGCAGCTCTTCGGGCAAATCTGCTGTAAATGCATTCTGTCCCGGCTTTATGTGCCGCAGTCTTTCTATTACGATCGGAGATTGTTTCGCTGCTTCTTGATTGGGGGCATCTGCAGGGATTGGAGGCACCTCTATAGCAGTTTTGCAGCTGTTGTCAACACCAACATATGCTTTGGGTGAAGGTACATGATAAGTTACATTGATATCATTGCGAATACCCACAATGATGATTCTATGACGCGCCTGCGGTATGCCGTACTCTTCAAACTTATACAGATGAGGGGTAAGTTTATAGCCGGCAGCTTTCATGTCGGCAAGAATTTTTGCGAACGCTTTTCCGTCGTTTGCATTGCGAAGACCGCCGACGTTTTCGGCCAAAAACCACAGGGGCTTATACATTTTCAGCACCTTAACGCCGTATGAATAGAGTGGCCCATATACACCATTCATGCCGCGCTGTTCCCCAACAACGCTGAAGTCATTGCAGGGAAAACCAAAAGCAAGAGCATCAATTGGCCCAAGAGAAGCAAGATCAAGCTTTCGTACGTCACCGTGAATGACGGATTTTGGATTGTCAGGGCAGATATTGGTTCGGTAAGTTTCACAGGTGTTTTCATCGTAGTCATTTGCCCAGACGTGCTCGATGGAATAGCCATTAACTTTAGCCTGTGAAGCACCATAGGCAATGCCGCCGGGGCCGCAGAAAAGTTCTCCCATTTTGAAGATCATCAATTCGTTCCTCCTTCACTTCGCTGAAAAATACAGTAGTCAATCTGTCTTTGAATGCTGCTGATTTCATCAGCTGTAAGAAACTCGGCATTTTTAAACAGCGTAAGACTATCGAGCTGATGGTCATCAATATATCCATAGCGGCAGAATACTTCAAATATATCAAGCTGATATATCTGTGCTAAGGATTTCAAAAGAACAGGAGAAGGAACTTTGGTCTGATCGTTCTCCAAATGAGAGAGGCGAGAATTTGTGACACCAGCTCTCTTTGCGACTTCTGCCATACTCAGTTTGCGGATTTTGCGCTGCTGCCTAAGGAATTCGCCATTAGTCATATACATCACCGTGATGATTATAGCATATTTGCTGCAATTTTGCAATACAAAACAGAAATTTGCTGCAATTTCGCAGCATCATATATTTTACTGAAGATTTCTGCAATATCTCGCTATTAGTGATATCAAGGATACTTGACAGCTGTTCGTCATTGCATATTCCAAGCGACTTGCAGGGTGACTCTTTCTCCGGGGGATTCCAAAGGGGGGCCGCAGCCCGCCTTTGGCACACGACCTTGCTTGCAAGGTATAGTGTGTTATACCTCTGCGGAGGGGATAGGCGACGGATGCCAGCCGGACGTGCTGCTGATGCTGTCTGCGGCATGGATGCAGATTGTTTTTCAGCAGCAAAGGGCACATGCCGGACAATCACCGCCGCAGAGGTATACCGTTCCCCCTCTCGTCGTTTGCGTTCCGTCAACTTCACACCATGCGAAAATCTGTGTTATAATAATCATAACCACACTTGAAAGCAGGTGATGACCTTGACGACGGAAAGTCAGGACTTTATCCCCGTGGGCGGGTCGTTCTTCAAAATTCCTTCTTCCAGCAATCTGCGCTGGCTGATTATGTTCTACGCGCTTCCCCGCGAGCTGGTGGAGAAACGTCCGGCATTCCTTTCCATGCCTCGGAAAGTCCGTGAAGTTGTCCATAATGAGAAATGGATGCGGATGGTCAATTCCGACACGTTCCTCGAATTGGTCTGGGATTGCTATGCGTGGGTCAGCTGGCAGTTTTTCAAGGTGCCTGCACCGCACGGCGGCTATATGCCTGTTCCCGGTTCTTTCTATCTGTACTCCGGCAACTTCCCGCTTTGGCGGTATGCCTACATAACGGCCGCACATATCAGGGAGAAACTCGACAAAATGCCGGAATTCTGCTTTCAGCGACTGTTTTCTATGGGGAAAGATTACGAAGTGCCGTGGCTGCCCTATGAAAACTTTTATGATTTTTTCGGACAGATGACGATGAAAATCGTGGAGGAACAGCATTGGCAGGAAACATTTGATATGCTCTGGGAACATCGTGCGCATGAGGATTACAACGGCAGCAGCACAAAACAGCGGGATTTTGAACGCTCATGGTATCACTCTCGCAGTCCCGAAAGCGAGCTGTCTTTGGAACAGATGAAGGGAGATGATACTGAACTGCCTGTCAATGCGATGTGCCACGCCGCTGTGCAATCATTCGAGGAACAGCTGCTTGATGAAGAGCAGATAAAGCAGTTTATGCAGACTTTGCCGGACACGGACAGAAAAATCATTCTGCTTCGTATGCAGAACGATACCCTTGCGGAAATTGCACAGAAGCTCAACTTTGCTAATGCCGGTTCGGTCAGCAAGCACCTTGCAAAAATCAGAAAGCAGCTGGAGATTTACAGAAAAAAATAAAAGCTGATGGAAACATTCGGCCTCTCTCATGCCCTGTTAGATAGAGGACACCAATACGTCATTTGCGTAAGGCAGCCGCAGTGATACGGCTGTCTTTTTGCGTCCTCATCATTGATATAGGGAGGTAATTCGTGTTTCTCACTGAAAACGCTAATAACGCTGAAAACAGAGTTGTGGAACTGAAAACCGCAGCAGGTGTCTTTCTGCCGTTCAAGCCATTGAAGCCCAGCGCAGATTCACTGCCGTCTTTTCCGATTGACTGCCTGCCGTCCAGACTGCGAAGCTATGTAGAAGCTGTCGCCATCCATACGCAGACACCGGTAGATATGGCGGCGGGGGCTGCTTTGGGCGTACTTGCTGCTTGCCTGCAAGGAAAAGTCAAGGTCGAAGGGAATATTGGGCACTACGAACAGACAAGTCTATACATATTTCTGATTGCACCGCCGGGATCGCGGAAATCAGCGGTTATCCACGCTATGACCGCCGCGATTGAGGACTACGAACAGAAATATAATGAAGAAAACAAGACAGCAATGCGTCGGAACAGGCAGAAGCGTGAATCCTTGCAGCGGGACATCAACCGTTTGACCCGGCAGCTGGAAGCGAAATATGACAAACTGACAGAACTGGAATTGCAGCATACGCAGGACAAGCTGGCAGAACTGCCGGAAATCAAGCCGCTGCAAATTTTCACTGATGACTGCACCAGCGAATCTATGGTCAGGCTGCTTCGGGATAACCAAGGGCGCATGGCACTCATCTCCGCCGAGGGTGGGGCATTTGACAACATCGTTGGACGATACACCAAGAAGCCGAACCTCGATGTGTGGCTGAAAGGTATCTGCGGTGATACCATCCGTGTAGACCGCATCAACCGTGAGCCTGACTACATCCGAAATCCAGCATTGTCCATGATTATCAGCGCCCAGCCAAGCGTCTTGAGCGAGATTATGCAGAATGGTCTGCTGGATGGACGAGGCTTTCTGGCGAGATTGTTTTACATCAATATTTCCAGTAACGTTATGCCGAAGACTTTCCGTTCCGCACCGATTCCAGCGGCTGTGCAGAGGGATTATGAGGGCTTGATTTTTCATTTGCTTGAAAGGGAAACGACTGCACTGCACCTCGCGCCGGAAGCAGTAAACCGGATGGACAAACTTTGCCGCAGCATCGAAGCCTATCTCCGCAATGAACACCGCGACATGTGGGAATGGGGAAGCAAGTATATCGGGCTGGTGCTTCGGATTGCCGGGCTGCTGCATATTGCTGCGGACGGGGATGGAGACATCCAAATGGAAACGGTTGAAAATGCCATCCAGATTGGCAGCTATGCCTTTTACCATGCGCTGTATGCTTATTCCATATTGGGAGCAGACGAAACGGTTGAAAAAGCCCTGCATGTCGTTACGAAACTGCGAAAACTCAGCGTGACGCGCATCAGCCGTTCAGACCTGTATCAGAAATGCCGCGGAAGATTTTTTCGGGATGCCAAGGACATGGAGCCTGTACTGACTCTTTTGGAACAGCACGGGTATATTTGGATGGATATTCCGACCTATTCCGGCGTAGGACGGCCGTCAGCCGGGACAATTTATATCAATCCAGCAGCTTTGAAAGATGACTTTTCAGCGTAAATAGTGTTTTCAGAACGGAAATTGCAAAGGAGAAAAACTATGAGTTCACCCAGCTATGCCATTATGCGCTTCGCCAAATACAAAGGCCCGGAAATCGGCCGAATTGAAGCACATAATGAGCGCGCAAAAGAAAAATACGCCAGCAACCCGGATATTGACCGCAGCCGCAGCGACTTGAACTGCCACCTTATTCATCCGCCGCAGCATTACCGCGCTGAGGCTGAGAGGCAAATTGCAGATGCCGGATGCCGCGTAAGGTCAGACAGCATTCGACTGGTGGAAGTGCTTTTCACGGTCAGCACCGGGTACTTCGATGATAAATCACCTGATGAAATCCGTACATATTATGAACGTTCGCTTGCGTTCTTGCAGGAACATCAACGTTCGGAAACAATTGTCTCTGCTATGATTCATATGGACGAGGGGACGCCGCATATGCATGTGGTCTTTGTACCGCTGACGGTGGACAAGCGTCTCAGTGCGAAAGACATTATCGGCAACCGCAAGAAGCTGATTCAGTGGCAGGATGAATATTACGAGTACATGTCAGTGCGGTATCCGGAGCTTTGCCGCGGCGAATCCGCTGCGCAGACAGGGCGTACACACATGACTGCGCAGGAGTTTAAGGAATTTACCAAAGATATTCGCAAAATGACGAAACTGGCTGACAAGGTGGAGGTGCTGCTGAGTGGTGCAAACCTTCTGAACAGCAAAAGCCGGTTAGAACAGCTTGTGCCGATGGTAAAGGACTTGCTGCTGCGGTTCGGCAAAATGAAAGCCCAGCTTGGACAGTATCAGGAAGCATTTACGTCCGTTATGGTTGAAAACGAACGGCTGAAAAAGGAAAACGAAAAACTGGATTCGACGTGTAGAGCGTATCACAGCCGCGATTTCAGCAATATGTCAGCAATTCAGCAGCTGGAACAGCGCTGTCTGCGGTATGAACAGCAGCTGTCTGCTATTCCGGCGGGAGTTGTGGCAAGGTATTCCCAGCAGCAGCGCAAGGCGCAGAAAGAAGTCAGTGAAAGAAATTACTGATTGGGGAGGAAAAAGAAAATGAACAGAAGCCCAAAGTTTTTTCAATCGAAGCAGTACGACCGATGTTATGAGAAGGTGAAGCAGAGAAATGAAGGCAGCCGATGAATGGCAGGAACTTACGAATATTCTGAGCAATCTCATTGCCAAATACGCCTGTGTATTGAGCGGAATGTCTGTTCATCAGCAGGAGGACAAGCCAGAACTTCGTCCGGATGAAACAACAATGCCCAAAGTCGCCATTGCCTAACCTAAAACAGCGTGATATAATTTTCATTGCATAACCTGTCTAAACCTTCTGCGGAGGAAATCAAAAAACTCCGCAGAAGGTGATTGGAGAAGACGATGAAGGAAAGAACGAAGGTATACCTATATACCCGCGTGTCCACCGCCATGCAGATTGATGGCTATTCGCTTGAAGCTCAGAAAAACCGGATGAAAGCCTATGCTGAGTTCAACGACTATGAAATTGCCGGCGAATATGAGGATGCCGGAAAATCTGGCAAATCCATTGAGGGACGTATCGAGTTCAGCCGCATGATGGATGACATCAAATGCAGCAAGGATCATGTATCTTATGTGCTGGTGTTTAAGCTATCCCGGTTCGGGCGCAATGCGGCTGATGTACTTTCCACGCTTCAGGTGATGCAGGACTTCGGTGTAAATCTGATCTGCGTAGAAGATGGCATTGACAGCTCCAAGGATGCCGGCAAGCTGATGATCTCCGTCCTGTCCGCTGTGGCTGAAATCGAACGTGAAAACATCCGCATTCAGACTATGGAAGGACGCATTCAAAAAGCCCGTGAAGGCAAATGGAACGGCGGCTTTGCCCCGTATGGCTACGATCTTATCAACGGCGAACTTCACATTAACGAAGAAGAAGCCAAAACCGTCCGGCTGATTTATGAGCTGTACGTCCATAAGAAGATGGGCGGACGGTTGATTGCGCAATACTTGGAAAGCCATGACATTAAAAAGCTATCTCATAAGAACACGCGGGGCGATATGTTCGCAGCAGCTTACATACAGGATATTCTGCGAAACCCCACCTACTGCGGCAAAATCGCCTATGGACGCAGAAAACAGGAAAAGGTTCACGGCACACGCAACGATTACCGCATTGTGTGGAATGATGATTATCTTCTGACTGACGGCATCCATCAGCCTATCGTTTCCGTAGAAGACTGGGAGGAGGCACAGGCCAGACTTCGTTCGCAGGCAACAAAATATAAACGCTATGATCGGCAGGAAAACGAACACGCTTATCTGCTGACGGGCATCATCAAATGCCCGGAATGCGGTGCAGGTATGTATGTCAGCAAGAGTGTAAAGAAGAAGCCGGACGGTTCTTATTACAAGGAGTTCCGCTATTATGGCTGCAAGCATCGGCGGATGGATAAAGGACAGAAGTGTACCTTCAAAAATCAGCTGCCGATGGAGCTGATGGATCAAGCCGTTGCGGAGGTAATCGTTTCGCTTGTCAGCCGTCCTGACTTTGCGGCAATGATGGCAGAGAAAATCAATGCAGAAATCGACATATCTGCGCTGCTGGAAGAAATTGCACATTATGAAAAGCAGCTGCGCCAGCAGTATGCGGTGAAGGATAGACTGGCAGAGGACATCGACCAACTTGACCCGGATGACCGCCATTATCAGCGAAGAAAATCCGACCTTGAAGAACGGCTCTATAAGATGTATGATAAAATTGAGGAGACAGAGGAGCATTTAATCGAGGCACGAGCCAAGAAACAAGCTATTGATGCTGACCGTATCACACGGGACAACATCCTCAGTATCCTCATGAACTTCGAGAAACTTTACAGCGTTATGAGCGACATCGAAAAGCGTGACCTGATGGCGACGATGATTGCAGACATTCAGGTATACCCGCAGCGCCAGCCGAATGGTCAATGGCTGAAATCCATCCACTTCAAGCTGCCGCTGATTGCTGAGGAAGAACTGCAATTCAGTTTAGACAAAAAGGATTGGCTTGAGAATGTGATGGTGTTGGAGAAAAGATAAGGAGTAAATACGGCAATGGAGATAAAATTATATAGTAAATATGTAATTTGGTCAGTGTTTGATGGGGAAATAACGATGGAAAAGAAGGGGGAAAAAATATCTAAATGAGAATGTATTCAAAAACAATCCCAAAAACAAAAAATGCAAGTTGATGATTGATGGAGAGTGCTATACTGCAAATTTGATGTATGTTAGCAAGACGCAACCCCAAAAGACAAGTGTGCAGATAAGCTATGGAAATGCTGTAAAAGATAAGTTGAAAGCAAAATATCCAACCTCTTATCAGTTCTATGAGAGATATAGGAAGGTGTATGGAAAAACTCGCGGCTTGCCGAAGCAAAGAGAAGAACGGATAAGCCTTTATTATAACCCGGATAAACCATTGGAAATAGTGATAAAATGTGAGCCAAGCAATCAGATGCTGCCTGTTTATCAAGAACAAGAAGAAGCGGCGGCTTTTTCTAAGAATTTTCCAGAAGGTATCAAGAAATATGTGACGCATACAGCCTATGAACGAAGTAGTAGATTGATTGAGCTGGCAAAGAAAAAATTTCAGAATGAGCATGATGGAAAACTCTTTTGCGAAGTCTGCGGTTTCGACTTTGCAGCCCAATATGGAGAACGCGACGCAGGCTTTATTGAAGCGCATCATGATAAAAACCCCGTTTCACAAATGGGCGAAGATGCCGAAAGTAAAGTGGAAGATTTGAAAATGGTATGTGCAAACTGTCATAGAATATTGCATCGGAGCATTCCGTGGATGCGGGTTGATGAACTGCGCGAAGCAATGGAACAGAGTCATTCTGAAAATCAATAAATGAGGAAACAAAAATAAACCGAGGTCACTGCCGCACAAACCGACAGTGACCTCATTCTTATCTACCCTTACTTCTTAAAATTTTCCCACCGCTGACGGAAATAGTGCGCTGCCATCTTCGGCTTGCGGTCGCGGGTGAAAAGCCCCTTGCGGTTGCCGCCGGCGCGCATCGGGCCTTGCTGCGTGCCAAAATCCGCGAAGTTCCACGGCGTTTCGCCGACGACGAAGGGACGCTCGTCCAGGCAGGCGTTGATGGTCTTGTAGTAATCCACCTGGAATTCCTCGGTGAACATCTCCGTGCCGTGCATCCCCGCGATGGTGTCCGCACCGTACTCCGAGAGGATGGTGGGCTTGTTGACCGTCGCCCAGTAATCCATCTCCATGCGCATGGCGAAAGCAGCGGCTTCCAAATCGCCGGAAAGGTTGTACCAGCCGTAATAGCGGTTGATGCACACAACATCCATCGACGGAATGGTGATGTCGCGCGTGTAGTCGTTCTGGCAGCCGACGAGCGTCACCGGGCGGTTCTGCGGGTCAAGCTGATGCGCCAAGAGGTACAGCGGATGCCAATAGTCGTAGGCGGACTGCGGATGCGCATCCGTGTTCGGTTCGTTGCCCAAGCTCCACAGGACGATGCAGGGGTGATTCTTGTCGCGGGCAATCATGTCCGTCAGCACCTGGGCGTGATAATCGGCGGGCGCCCAGCGATAGGGGTCGTTGCCGCCTTCGCCGATGCCGACGGCGGGCGTTTCGGCAATCACGACGATACCCTCGCGGTCGCACAGGGACAACATTTCCTCCGAATAGGGATAATGGCTGGTGCGGAAGGCGTTGGCGTGCAGCCAGTGGAAGAGGTTGATGTCCGTCACGTTCAGGCACTGGTCAAGCCCGCGCCCGTGGAAGAAGGAATCCTCGTGCTTGCAGGGCCCGTGGAAGTGGAAGGGCTTGCCGTTGATGAGAAAACGGCAGCCGTCTACCTTGATTTCGCGGATGCCGAACGGCTGGCTGTACTCATCCTGAGCGAAGCGGACACGCGCGGTGTAGAGGTACGGCACGCCGGGAGCAGGTTCCCAGAGATGCGGATTTGCCACATGCACTTCGCCGGACGCGCCCGTGCCGCTGGCGACGACCTGCCCGTCTGCATCCAGCACATCCAACGTCACGTCACCCTCGCCGTGGGTCGCGACGGTGTAGCGCACCGTGCCATCCATCGACGGAATAAGCGTCACATCGGCAATATAATCCGCCGGGGTGGTGTACAGGCGGACGGGGCGGTTCAGCCCAGCATAGTTGAAGAAATCGAAATTCGGCAGGTTGATGCCCTGCGCATGCTGGTGCTGTTTGCCCGCCTCGACGGAGGGGATGCCGGGGTTATCCGAGCCGAAGAATGCCGTGCCGCCCTCGTTGCCGACAGGGAGGGTGTGGTGGCTGATGGTGTTGTCCACCTCGACTTCCAGCAGGGCAGTTTGACCGGGGTGGAGGATGTCGGTCACGTCCGCCTCGAAGGGCAGGAAGCCGCCGCGATGGGTGCAGAGCAGCTGACCATCAAGGAAAACGCGGGCGTTATGGGTGACGGCATCGAAGCGGAGCATCAGGCGCTGACCTTTGAGTATGGACGGCACGGTGATGCTGCGGCGATACCACGCCAGACCGACATGACGGCGGAATTCGGGGTCAGCGGACTGGTCGTTGTAGGACGCGGGAACAGCGATGGACTGCCACGGCGCGTCGGGCTTGAGACGGAAGTCCCATACGCCGGAGAAGTCAAGGATAGTGCGGGATGCGTTGGATTGCGGTGCGAGCATGGGGAAGCCTCCTTTTTTGCTTGGTATTATAATGGAAGAGAAAATGCTGCTTGATTTTGATGGGACATGGGGAATCGCGCCTGCGGGCGCGACCAAAGGGCATGAAAACAAACGAAGTTTGCGATCGCCCTTTGGAAACCTTCGGCGTCGCCACTACTGGGGTTCCTTGTTTCTTGAATTGTGCCGAAAGGTTACACTGGAACGTCCAATCCGAACCGTAGGTTCGTGGGCTAAACACGCGGACACTGTATGCCGGCGTTACCAACCCAATCGCGCGGAAGGGTCAAGGGAGGGGACTTCGTCCCGTTTCATTCTCCCTTGTGGGGTCAAGGGGCAACGCCCCTTGGGTCTTCTTTACCGGAACCTTTCCCTCCCCAGCATCGCGCCGCAGCTTTCGCGGACGATGAGGGAGCATTCCAGCTTGTGGCTGATGGGGGTCGTGTCGCCGCCGTTCAGGGCGTTGATGAGTTCCTCCATCGCGAAACTGCCGCGCTCGGTGGCGCGCAAATCCACCGTCGTCAGCGGCGGATCGAGGTACTGCGTGAAGAAGAGGTTGTCGCAGCCAGTCAGAGCAATGTCCTGCGGGACGCGGAAGCCGCTCTTCTTCAGATGACTGAGGACGCCCAAGGCGCAGACGTCGTTGATGGCGACGATGGCGGTTGGCAGGGGCTTGTCCGCCAGCTGCGCCAGCATCCGCGCAGCACCGATTTCACCGGACTGCGTGGTGAAGCCAGTGGGGAAAACATACTGCTCCTCCGGCGGCACGCCAAGGCGTGTCATTTCCTGACGATACATCGTGATGCGCGCATCGGAAAAGCGAGTGTTCAGACGACCGCCGATGAACGCAATCCGCCGATGACCCAGATTCGTCAGGTGCGTCATCACTTTTCGGACGCCCTCGAAGGAATCCGACGCGATGTTGATGGAGGACATGCCCTCGATTAGCGGCCCGATCGTCACAACGGGCATTGCGTGGTGCAGCCGTTTCAAGTTGTCCAGAATCACCTCCGCCGGGCCGTCTTCCACCAGACCGCCCGTCAGCGCGACACCGTCCGGACGATGCTCCAATAAGCGGCGAATCATCTGGTCGTTCGTGATGGTTCCCGGCGTGTGGCAGAAAACCTCCAGCGCGTAGCCGTGGCGGGTGGCTTCAAGTTCCGCGCCGCGCATCAGCATCGAGCAGTACGGGTTGTCGAAATCGCCGATGACCAGCGCGAGCGTGCCGGTGCGCTTCTCCTGCGCCTGCGGGTGCGAATGCGTGGTGGAGGGCTGATAGTGCAGCGCTTCTATTGCTTCCTGCACCTTCTGGCGCGACTTGGCGGAGATGCTGCCGCCGGACATAGCGCGCGAGACAGTGGCAATGGAGACACCCGCGCGCTCCGCCACGTCGTAAATCGTAACTCTACCGTTTTCCATTGGGAAAACCTCCTTCCTACCCTGCTGACAGGGAAATACTGTAACCTTGCCATCATGGGCAGAAACCTTTCCTGTTCCGACATCATTATAACACAAAGAGTGAAAGAAAACAAGTCGCTTACAGAAAACAAGTGAAAATATTTTTCAGAAATCATGATGTAAATGGAAAGAAAACAGCCTTTTCAAACATTTTTTCAAAAACCCCTTGACAAGTACGTTTCTGAAATGTATAATAAGGTCATAAAGAAACGTCAAAGGTACAAACTGCCGAGGCGATGAATTGTAAGCAGAATTGTAAGCGAAAACGACGTTCTTTCAAAACCGGATCGGACGGGAATGAGCCCGTTCAGATAGAGATTCAAGAGGAGGAACCAAGGCATGAAAAAGTTGTTCTCTCTGGTACTGGCGGTCGCAATGGTGCTGAGCATGGCGTGCTTCGCATCGGCGGAAGAAAATACGACGCTGACCATCGTCGCGTGGGACGTCGGCACGACGCCGTACTATCAGGCGCAGAAGGAAGCCTTTGAAGCAACCCATCCCGGTGTGACCATCGAATACGTTGACGTGGCGTCTCAGGACTGGGACACCAAGGCTGGCACGATGCTTTCCGGCGGCGACACCAGCGACCTGTTCATGGTCAAGCAGAACATCAACATCATGAACTGGGCGCAGCAGGGCTTCGCGGAGCCGCTGACTGACTACATTGCCAAGGACAACTACGATCTGTCCGGCTTCGTGGGCATGGAACCCAACTACGCGCTGGACGGCACGCAGTACGCGCTGCCTTTCCGCTCTGACTTCTGGGTGCTGTTCTACAACAAGACCCTGTTTGACGCGGCGGGCGTGGCTTACCCCACCAATGACATGACGTGGGAGGAATACGCGGCGCTGGCGAAGGAAATGACCGGCAAGGGCAACTGCAAGTATGGCTGCCACTACCACACCTGGCTGTCTGCCATCGTCAACTTTGCGGTGGACGACGGCAAGTTCACGCTGCTGGGCGGCAAGTATGACGAAATGAAGTACTTCTACGACCTCGCGCTGTCCCTGGAAGACGCGGATGCCTGCCGCAAGTACACCGAGCTGACCGCGGCTGGCCTGCACTACTCCGGCGCGTTCCAGACCGGCGACACCGCCATGATGCCCATGGGCTACTGGTACGTCGCGACCCTCATCAACAACATCAAGAATGGTCTGTGCGACTTTGAATGGGGCATCACCGCGCTGCCGCACAAGGAAGATGTGCAGGCGGGTTCCTCCTTCGGCAACCTGACCGGTATCATGATCAACAAGAAGTCCGAACACAAGGATCTGGCTTGGGAATACGTCTCTTGGCTGTGCGGCCCGGAAGGCGCGAAGGTCACCGCTGGCTGCGGCAACCGTCCGGCATGGGTCTCTGAGGAAGTTGCGGAAGTGCTGGCGTCTGTGGACGGCTTCCCGCAGGACGAAAATTCCAAGAAAGCGCTGCTGCCCAGCATGGTTTCCATCGAAATCGGCGTGAGCGACAAGCTGGCGGAAATCCAGACCATCCTGAACGAGGAACACACCATGATTATGACGCGCGAAATCTCCGTCGATGAAGGCATCGAGGAAATGAACGAGCGCGTGGCGGAACTGTACGAGTAATCGGCATCCGCAAGCAAATCAAGCATCCATAAGCCAGTGGGCGGGGAGGGCGACCAAAACTCGCTCTTCCCGCCTATTGTCGATTTTTCGGAAAATCAGGCTGAAAGGGGAGTCCAACTATGGCGGAGGTTGCTGCCAAGCAGCGCAAACACAAGATGAGCAGGCTGGAAAAGAAAAATACCCTCATTGCCTACTCGTTTCTCGCGCCGAACTTTCTGGGGTTTGCTATCTTCACGCTCGTCCCGGTAGTTTGCGCAATCCTGCTGGCGTTCGTGGAGTGGAACGGCGGCGACATCAGCAATGCCCATTTTGTCGGACTGCAGAATTTCGCGGAAATTTTCAAGGCGGACAAAGTTGCCAGCAAGTGGGCAAACGGCGACTATCTGTACTTCTTCAACCGCGTTGACCTTGGCATTGCGCTGAAGAACACCGTATTCTATGCGCTGATTAACGTGCCGTTGACGCTGGTGTGCGCGATTGCCTTGGCGCTGGCGCTGAACAAGGCGAAGGGCGCGGTTGCGTTCCGCACGATTTTCTTCTTCCCCTATGTCGCCTCGATGGTCGCTATCTGTGTCTGCTGGAATTTCATGCTGATGAAGGATGGCCCGGTCAATCAGATGATTATGGCGCTGGGCATCAACTTCAACAAATCGTGGACCGCGGACTCGACGATGGCGATGTGGGCGATTATCCTTGTCAGCGTGTGGCGCTCGATGGGCTACTACATGGTCATCTACCTCGCTGCGCTGCAAGGCGTTCCGCGCGAACTTTACGAAGCGGCGACGGTGGACGGCGCGAACAAGTGGCAGCAGTTCCGCAATGTGACCCTGCCGCAGATTAAGCCCACGACGTTCTTCTGCACCATCATGCTGGTCATTGGCAGCTTCAAGATTTATGACACGGTCGCCATCATGACCAATGGCGGCCCCGGACGCGCGACGAAGATGCTTGTGACGTACATCTACGACGTGGCGTTCAACAACATCAAGTACGGTCAGGCGAGCGCGATTGCCATGGTGCTGCTTGTCATCGTTCTGATTGTGACCATCATCCAGTTTGCAAACGAAAAGAAATTCGCCAACGACTAAGAAAGGAGGAAGAACACCATGAGTCAGACGGCTGTTGTTACCCATCAAAAGGCGATTCGCAAGGACAACCCGGTCATGAGGGTGATTGGGCGTGTGCTGCTGTATACGGTGCTGATTGCGATGGCGCTGTTTACGCTGATTCCGTTTGTGTGGATGCTTTCCTCCTCCTTGAAGCTGGATCAGGAAGTGTTCCAGTACCCCATCCGCTGGATTCCGGAAACGTTCCATTGGGAAAACTACCGAGTTATCTGGGAACGCGTGTCGCTGCTGACGTACTTCAAGAACACGGCGATTATCGCGCTGGCAGTGACGTTCCTGCAAACGCTGACGTCCTCTTTCGCGGCGTATGCGTTTGCAAAGCTCCGTTTCAAGGGACGCGACCTGCTGTTCGTGGCGTATATCGCGACGATTGCTGTGCCGTGGCAGGCGTACATGCTGCCGCAGTTCATCATGATGCGCTCGATGGGGCTGTATGACACGCTGCTGGCGATGATTGTGCTGCAGGCGTTCAGCGCGTTCGGCGTGTTCCTGATGCGCCAGTTCTATCAGGGTATTCCGACGGAACTGTGCGAAGCGGCGCGCATTGACGGGCTGAGCGAATACGGCATCTGGGCGAAAATCATGCTGCCGCTGTCTACTGCCGCGATTGCAACGCTGGTGATTTTCACCTTCGTTGGCACTTGGAACGACTACATGGGCCCGATGATTTACCTGACCCGCGACGAGAACAAGACGATTCAGGTCGGCTTGCGGCGCTTTATTCAGGAGTACACGAGCGACTATCACCTTATCATGGCAGCGTCGCTGGTGTCGCTGCTGCCGGTGTCGGTGGTGTTCCTCTGCTTGCAGAAATACTTCATCGAAGGCATTGCAACGAGCGGCTTGAAGGGGTAAAATAGGAAGGAAAACAAAAGGGCAGACGGGCGGAAATTCCCTGTCTGCCCTTTATCAAAAAGGATGGGAAAAAGAGTGGAAAAATACACGCAAGCCATGCGGCAGGCAGCCGACAAGTTCCGCTGGAGCGCAAAACTGGCGGCGGACGCGGGCATCATCCCGTATAAGAGCGAAAAAGGTGCTTGGGTTACATCCCCCTACGACGGCAACAGCTGGTGGACAGGCGGCTTCTGGCCGGGGCTGATGTGGCAGCTGCACTGCGCGACGGGCGACGAGCAGTTCCAGACCGAAGCGCGGCGCGTGGAGAAGCTCCTCACGGATGAATTCCGCACGTTCCGCTGCCTGAACCACGACGTTGGCTTCATGTACCTGCTGTCCTGCGGCGCGGATGCAAAGCTGACCGGCGACGAACAGGCAAAAACCGACACGCTTCACGCGGCAAGCCTTCTCATGGGGCGCTTCAACCCGGCGGGGTTCATCCGCGCGTGGAATCACCCTGACCAGCGCGGGTTTGCCATCATCGACTGCATGATGAACCTTTCCATGCTCTGGTGGGCAACCCGCGAGACGGGCGACCCGCGATTCACGAAAGTCGCGCAGATTCACGCGCAGACGACACTGCGGGAGTTCCTGCGCCCGGATGGATCGGTCAGCCACATTATCGAGTTTGACCCGGAGACGGGCAAGCGCGTCAAGGAATACGGCGGACAGGGATACTGCCTCGGTTCACAGTGGAGCCGTGGGCAGGCGTGGGGGCTGTACGGTTTCACACTGGCGCACCTTAACGGCGGTAATACGGAATATCTGGACGCGGCGGAGAAAATCGCGGCGAACTTCATCCGGCACATCCGCCCCGACGGATTGACCGACTGCGACTTCTGCCAGCCGAAGGATGAGGAACGCATCGACAATATCGCGGGCGCGGTGGCGGCGTGCGGACTGCTGGAACTGGCGAAAATCACGGGCAAGGCGGAGTATCATGCGGCGGCGGTTCGATTGGTGGATGGTCTGCTTGAGCACTGCGTCGACTGGACGCAGAACAGCTGCGGACTGTTGACAAAATGCACTGCGAGCTACCACGACGACGGCGCGGGGCGGCACACAAACATCACCTATGGCGATTACTTCCTTGTGGAGGCGCTGGCGAAGCTGACGGGCAGCGACCCAATGCTCTGGCGGTGAAAGGAATAGCATGATTACAATTCTGGTAAAAGCGGCAGACGGGACGATGATTGCCTCAGCACAGAGCGCGGAGGATGCGCGCCTGTGCATCGACCGCGCCTATGAAGATGGCGACACGGTGGAAATCCTTGCGGACGAAAAGCATCTGTGCGTGCAGATGGACGTGACACTGCTGCCGGGCGAAGTGTATCTGCCGAATGGGCGCATGACGTGGCGCGTTCCGGCGGGGGAACATCGGCTGGCATATGCGCCTGGCGCGTTTGAGGCGAAACGGCACGTCATTACGGCGCGCCCAATGACGACGGAGGAAATCAATGGGCGGCGCGATATTGCCTGCAATCCGGCAGACCTGCGCGGCGAAACGGACTTCTTCCCCCATATCACCGCGAATGTCGAAACGCGCAACGAGGCGTGCTTCTGCGCGCGCAACGCCATCAACGGACTGCACTGCAACAATTATCACGGCGAGTGGCCGTTCGGCAGCTGGGGCATCGGCGCGCGGGAAGACGCGTGGTGCCGCATCGACTTCGGGCGCGAGGTGATGGTGGATGCAATGGCGCTCATCCTCCGCGCGGATTTTCCGCATGACGCGTATTGGGTCAGCGGACACGTCGTGCTGTCCGATGGCGCGGAAGTCGCGTTCGACCTGCAAAAGACGGGCGAGCGGCAAATCATCCCGCTGGGGAAACACACGGTGTGCTGGATGCGGCTGGAGCGGATGCAGAAGAGCGACGACCCGTCGGCATTCCCCGCACTGACGGAGTGGGAAGTTTACGGATGCGATAAGGAAGGCGAATAAGATGGAAGCAAGAGCGTGCTGGCTGCAAACAATGCTGAAAATCGCTGATCCGGTGCTGAAAAACTTGGCGGCGGGGACGCTGAAGCAGAACATGCCGATGGTGTTCCATCCCGACCGGGCGGAGTATATGCACCTCGAAGCGCTCGGACGGACGGTCTGCGGCATTGCGCCGTGGCTGGAACTGGATGGCCTGACGGGCGAAGAAGCGGAGATTCAGGCGGAATACCGTGAGCTGACCCGCAAGGCGATTGCAAACGCGGTAAATCCGGAATCGCCGGACTTCATGAACTTCACCGAAGGGTATGGGCAGGCGCTGGTGGACGCGGCGTTCCTGGCGCACGGCATCGTTCGCGCACCGAAGCAGCTGTTCCATGCGCTGGATGAGCAGACGAAGCGGAATCTGGTGGGTGCCCTGCGTGCGACGCGGAAATTCACCCCGTTTGTGATGAACTGGCTCTTCTTCTCCGCAATGGTGGAGGCGGCGCTGCGCGTGATGGGCGAAAGCGACTACGACCTGACGCGCGTGGATTACGCTGTGAACATGTTTGAAAGCTGGTATCTGGGCGATGGCGTGTACGGCGACGGCCCGAAATTCCGCTGGGATTACTACAACAGCTTTGTCATTCAGCCGATGTATGTTGATGTGCTGCGGACGTTCGCGGATGTTGGGCGCGGCTATGATGAGCTGCTGAAGCAGGTGGAGCACCGCGCGGGACGGTATGCGGCGGAGCTGGAGAAAAACATCAACGCTGACGGGAGCTATCCGGTCATCGGGAGGTCGATTACCTACCGCTTCGGCGCGTTCCAGCTGCTGTCGCAGGCGGCGCTGGAAGATTTCCTGCCGAATGAACTGCCGCCGGAGCAGGTTCGGACGGCGCTGACGGCGTGCATCCGCAAGGTGACGGAGCATCCGGCGATGTTCGACGCGCGGGGGTGGCTCCAGCCGGGCGTGTATGGCTGTCAGCCGGACTTGGCGGAGGGGTACATCTGCGTCGGCAGTTTGTATCTATGCCTGACCGTGTTTCTGCCGCTGGGGCTTGCGCCGACGGCGGATTTCTGGTCGAAGCCGGAGATTCCGTGGACGGCGAAGCGGATTTGGAGCGGTGAAAGCGTGATGCTTGATCACGCGGTGGATTGATGCGGACGTGCCGGGCGGGAGGGTGACTCCTGCCCGGCATGAGTTGAACGAATAAACCAAAAGGAAATCACCTGAAAGGTTCGCAGATTTCCGAACGATGAGCACTGAAAATTGTGATTATCGTTCGGAAAATGAAAAAGAAGCAAAAAAACCGCAAAAACCTTCAAAAAACCTCTTGACGGGCGGGCGAAAAAGTAGTATACTGACAAAGCTGGTTGCGCGAGCCGCTGAAAAGCCGCTTGCGAGACTGGTACGAACCTTGAAAACGATACAGAACAAAAACAACGCAAACAAGACAGTAATTCCGA
>OODO01000834.1_pt1 | contig 25094 bp, 16 predicted proteins | sample 1671261 | NCBI WGS metagenome assembly OODO01 (sample SAMN06348138, study PRJEB24527) | human gut metagenome | biome: human gut; feature: ankylosing spondylitis patient; material: feces | host: Homo sapiens | place: China | collected 2015-10 | reverse complement strand
TGTCAGTGGTAGTGGCTGCAGTTATGGTGTTTGCAACGGTTGCAGGTATCGGTAACTTTTTTCCGAATATAAAGTCGGAAGCGGCGACACGTCAGACGCTGTATATCTGTGATATTAAATCCGGTGGATTTAGTGCCAATTATGCAGGATATACAAGACTGTCTAGTGATGGAAATGCGGGAAATGTAAACAGGGGATGTGGTAAAGGTTCAGATGAATACATCTGGGTAAAGACGACCACAGATCCGGCACAGGCATATACAAGGATATGGTCTGTATGGCAGAATAATTCAGGTACTTCAAGCAGTCTTGACGGATATAGCGTTGAGAGAAAGACGGGTGACCTGAATGATGGTGTAGGTTCAAAATCCGGTTATATCTACATCTATGCAACAAAGGACAGGAATGCTGGAGATCCAATCTCATCACTTGGTATCTGGAATGACACTGATAAAAAGCTGCAGTATGCCGGAGGAAATTCAGGAAGCAGTCTTAAAAGCCAGAATGCAGAGAGGGTCGAGAATGTTGACAGCAACTGGAACAAGATTGATGGAGATCTCAATAAAAATGCCGGAGGTGCATATATTTATCTTTATTGTAAGAGAGCACCTTATGTGATTCCGAATGATATAAGGATTACTTTTGATGGTGAATATCATAGAGGATATGTAGAGTCAAAGACATCCGGTGTATCGATCAGGTAGGAAGTAATACTACAAAATATGCGGTGTCAAAATCCGGTATGGAGACAGCGTATGGTACATTTACAAATACGATCACTGATCCATATGGCTATGACAAATATACGAAGCTGGAGGAAGGACTCTGGCTTGGAGTAAAGAGCACAGCGGAAACAGCAACAAAAGATGACTATTCTTATTCGGAGACGGATGGACTTACGATCAAATCTGATAAGGAGATGATCCTGTTCGGAACAAAATCCGGTAAGGTTATGAAGGGTCAGATCAAGGCAGCAGGGGATATTGATGTGAATCTTGCGATCCGTAGTCTGACGATCACACGGAATACTCAGGGGGCAGCGATCACAGTAAATCCGGCAGAGGGTAAGACCGTGACGATCACTGCTTACGGAACAAACAATCTGACATCATCGGGAGCTTATGCAGCGATCCAGAAGAATGGAAGCGGTAAGCTGGTACTGACTTCTACGACGAAAGGTACTATAAATGCAACTGCCGGTAACAATGCGACATATGGAGCAGCCGGTATCGGTGGTGGTACAGACAAAACCTTAAAGGTTGTTTCAAATATTGAGATAAATGGAAATGTAATTATAAAAGCAAGGGGATCACAGCCATCAAATGAAAGCTATGCAGCATATGGAGCAGCCGGTATCGGTTCTCAGTACAATATGCCGGTTGATGGCATCCGGATCTCAGAAAATGCAGACGTAACAGCAATTGGTGCAAACGGAGCAGCCGGTATCGGTTCCGGTGCAAATGCTGATGCTGCCAATATCGAGATTGCAGGCGGAATCGTAAATGCAACAGCGGGAAGTGGAACGATCGGTTCTAAAAATATTGGCGGAGCCGGTATTGGTTCCGGTGCTTACATAAATGATGAAGCAAAGCTTGCTTCCGGTATTACCATTTCAGGAGGAACTGTAATAGCGACCGGTGGAGACGGCGGAGCCGGTATCGGTTCCGGATCTGATGTAGAAGCAACAGAGATTAAGGTAACAGGCGGTGTTGTAAAAAAAGCAACAGGCGGCACAGATGCAGCTGGTGTTGGCTCGGGAGCAAATGCAAAGGTATCATATATTATGATATCAGGTGGAACTGTAACAGCAGTTGGTGGAGCAAATGGAGCCGGTATCGGTTCCGGTAAGAATGCATCCGTTGATAATATCAATATTTATTTAGAGTATGCAGGAAATCTGACTGTCGATGGTACAGAAAACGGAGCCGGTATTGGTTCCGGAGCAACAGATACTGTATCAGAGGCAACAAATATTAATATTTCAAATACAGGTTTTATTAGTATCAGAGCAAGAGGAAATGGAGCCGGTATCGGAGCCGGTCTGAATTCAGAGACAAGGGATATTAATATTATCGGCGAGGTCGTTGAGACAAAAGGAAAGCTTATAGTTATTGCTGCAAATGGTCCGGCAATTGGTGCTTATGCAGGAGATGTTAAGAACGTAAATGTCTTAACAGATGCAACAGTCAACCTTAGTGCTGAAAATGGTATTGCAGTAGGAGCACTGAATGGCTCATCTGCTTCTGATATTACAATTATCGGTGATAATATCTGTGGAGCAAAGGCAGAGGATGTTCCTGTTCTGGGAACTGTTTCTAATTCTGTTCTGTTCGTAGGAAAGACATATGAGGTTTATGGAACAGCAACCATTCGCAAGAGTACACATATTAAAGCAGGAACAACATTAGAATTACCGTCATCATCCAAGTTGATCATTCCTAAGGACGTTGAACTTGTAGTTGATCCACAGCATGATGATGTACTTCCGGGTGCACTTGTCTGGGCAGCTGACAGTGATGCACAGTTGATCATCAATGGTACTTTAACAGTTAAGGGAACAATGGCGATGGATTCCGAATATGGTATCATTGTATTGAATGGTTCTCTTAATCTGGAAGAAAATGCTAATATTTATGGTAAGTTCTTTATGAATGGTAAATATACCGGAAATGGTGTTATCACAAAGGGAAAGAATCAGACTCCGGAGGAAGGGGAGATTGCAGTATACCTTGAACTGGATATTGATGATGGTGTAACCTACAATGCAAAGGGAAATCTTGCAGAGAACCAGTTGATCATTGATGAGTCCAGCCTGGAGGATACTACTACCGGTACATATGCAATTAATAACATTGTTGCACATGACGGATTCCAGATCACAGATATCCTGTTGGATGGCAAGTCCATTATAAATGACAGCAGTTATGTTACAAAGAATCAGGAAACAGGAGAGTACAATGTAGTATTATCGGTATCTGAATATCGTGGTGAGACGATAAAATTTGCAGTTAAAGCAAAATCAACCGTAGAATCGATCAGCATCGAACGTTTCCCAAATAAGACAGCATTTGCCAAAGGGGCAGAGTTTGATCTGAATGGTCTGAAGGTAGTAAAGACATATAAGAATAAGAAGACTGCACCGGTTGATATTGATAAAGAGCTGAAGGTTACAGGCTATGATATGAACAGCGTTTCTGCACAGACGGTAACACTTCAGTATATTGCAGATGACAGATACAGTGATGATATTACAGCATCCTATGAGATAACTGTATTTGATTTTGCAGGCTTAAATCAGGCAAAGACCACACTTACTGCGGGCGGCGAATCATTTGTTGCTACAGATGTAGATAATGAGGAGCATGTTGTTAAGTTTGCATTAGGTAAGAATGTCGGTGATATCTCAGCACTGAAGGATAAGATCCGTCTTCAGGTACAGGGATTTACCAATACAGTTGGTCAGATCGATTTTGTATCAAGTGAGGTAGTCGGACAGAATGCGGTTGAGGCAACATATGTAGCAGATATATATGTAGATAAAGCAAAAACAGTAGTGATCCAGTATACAATAGTGATCACACAGCCAACCTTATACTATGATCTTGCAGAGGCAGCAGTAGCAGTAAATGGCGAATATACCTATGATGGAACGCAGCAGACACCGGATAAGGAAAATATCGAAGTTACAATCAATGGCGCAGTTGTTCCGGACGATCAGTATACGGTAGAGTATGGTGAGAATGTGAATGCCGGTACCGGTAGACTTACGATCAAGGGTGATGGTATTCATACTACAAACAGTAAGGAAGCAACATTTACAATTGCAAAAGCGAAGCTTACGGATATCGATGCACTTGTAAGATCAAATGAATTTACAGTTCAGAATGATGTAAAGCATGAGCTTCAGATAGAATTTGGCGAGATCGAAGGCCTTGCAGCAGATGAATATACTGTATCTTATAAGAAGATATCCGATCAGTCAAATATCGTGGCAAATGTATCAAACGGAGTTATCACGACTGCTTATGATACATCCTATTCAAAGGCAGGAACAGCAGAAATCGCTGTTAATGTAACAATTAAGGATAGTGCAGTAAACTACTATGCAGATTCTGAATTATCACATTCCATAAATGTTACATTAACAAAGTATGTAAAGGGAACCAGTATTACGATCACTTCCGATTCTGATGATTTTGCGTGGGATGCATCAGCCGGTGAATATAAGGTGACGCTTTATAAGGGCGAGAAGATCTGGATCGATGCCAAACTTAACGATGGATCAACAGATGTTATTGATTATAAGGTTGCAGAAGGCGACGAAGAGATAGCTGCTTGTGATGGAATTACCATTTCTGCGTTAGGCAAGGGATCGGCCATTATCACTGCAAGTACAGGTAAGGGTGCTACAACAAAGAGGATTGCAGTAACGGTTCTTCCAACTACCAGACTTGAATTAACCGGTACGGAGACTTATGAGAAGGTATTTGGCGATAGCGCATTTACACTGGATGTGGCTTTGAAGGATGCAGCGCTTGAATCCAAGCTCTCTGCATTACGGTATGTTTCGGCTGATCCGGAGGTTGCTGCTGTAGATGAGACTGGTAAAGTTACTATAACGGGATGCGGTGAGACTACAATTACAGTAACATCCTATACAGAAGAAAGAGCATATACATCTGACGAATATGTAGTAATAATCAAGGTTAAAGCACCACATACGAAACATATCAAAGATAATGGAACAAGAGTTGAGCCAACCTGTGAGAAGAATGGTTCGATCACCTATAGATGCACCGAGTGTAATGAGGTTATGGCCACCGAAGAGCTGAAGGCAACCGGACATACATGGGATAAAGGAAAGGTTACAACACAGCCAACTACAAAGACAGAGGGTGTAAAGACATATACCTGCAGTGTCTGCAAAAAGACAAGAACAGAGCCAATCGCAAAACTTCAGGAACCGACACCGGTGAAGCCAACACCGGAAAAACCAATAGTAAAACCGCTCAAGAAGGGGGATGTGGTTTCTGATGACAGTAAAGCTGCAAAGGTTCAGGTTATAAGCACATCCAAGAAAACAGTTGCATATAAAGCACCTGTAAATAAAAAGGCTAAGACTGTCAGCATTCCGGCAACCGTGAAGATCAGAGGTAAGAAATACAAAGTAACACAGATCTCAGAGGGTGCTTTCAAGAATAATAAGAAGGTAACAAAGGTTACAATCGGAAGCAATGTTAGTAAGATTTCCAAGAATGCTTTCAATGGAGCAATAAAACTTAAAACCGTTACTATGGGACAGAACGTAACGGAGATCGGAGCATATGCATTTAAGGGCTGCAAAGTTCTTACCGGTATTACGCTTCCGGCGAAGACAACGAAGATCGGAGATCAGGCATTTAGCGGATGTAAGAAGCTGAAGACAATTACAATTAAGTCTTCAAAGATTACATCAAAGAAGCTTTCTAAAAATGCATTTAAGGGCATCACAAAGGTTACTACGATTAAAGTACCAAAGAAGAAGGTTTCCTCTTATCAGAAGCTGTTTAAGAGCAAAGGCTTATCTTCCAAGGTCAAGGTAACAAAATAAAAAATATATAATAACAAGAGTGGGGGCGCCGTTTGTGGTAGGAATATCACAGACGGCGTTTTCGTTTTATCTGGACAGTATGAGTCAAGGTGAAAAAAATTTTTAAAAAAATTTGAAAACTTTAAAACCTTTTTCCATTTGCCCCTGTCTTATATAGTAGAAGGCAGGAAAATATAATATTTCTCTTGCATCTGTAAATATTTGTTGTAATAAAAAAATGAAAAGGAGAAGAAAAATGATGAAAAACAAGAGTTTATGGAAAGGGTTAATTGTAATGCTGGCAGCAGCATTCGTAATGTTAGTGATGCCAGTGCAGAAGGCATTTGCAGCAGGAACAACAGAGGGACCAAAACTGAAATGGGGCAGTTCGTATAGTGGCAGTACAGAGACCAGTAAATGTTATAAATATGCATTTTCTTTGAAACAATCCGGAAATGTCACCTTTGTATTTCAGGTATCGGATGCTGGATATGCATTTACCAGTATGGGTAAAATAACAGTTTTGGACGAAACAGGAAAAGAAGTATACAAGATTTATAATGTGGGAGATTGTAGTTTATCGCTGGATTTGCTGGCAGGTAATTATACATTAAGAATAGGCATGGAAGGTGGTATGGATGGTTGTAATTTTACATTTACACCATCATTTAAGCCATCTAAGGAAACGAAGTCCGAGCATGCAATGGCAAAGAATAATGAGATGGGAACAGCAACCTCTTATAAGATTGGTAAATCTGTAAAAGGACAGTTAGCGTTGAATGATGATATAGATATTTATAAGATGAGAGTAACAAAAAGTCAGTATCTGAATCTGACGGTATCTAGTAAGCTCCGTGAACTGAACATTAATTTGGTAAACACAAGTGGCAGTCGGAATGTTAGTATATCAGATATTGAAGCGGGACTTCATAAATACAGAGTATTTTTACCAAAGGGTACATATTATGTCAAGTTCAGAGGTGGTGTAAATTACGCAACGGACTATCATTATACAGGTAAGTATTCCTTTAGAACTTCTGTAACTGCAATACCAAAGCCAACTATTACTAAAACAAAACCGGATAATAAGTATAAGACGATGTATATACGGTGTAAGAAAAATTCATTGGCAAATGGCTATCAGTTCCAGATTGCAAGAGACAAAAAGTTTAAAAAGGGCAAAAAGACAAAGCAGGATGAATATACAGGAATGTATATGGTTGATTTGAAAAAAGGAACATATTATGTTCGTGTTCGTTCTTATGTGAAAATTGATAATTATGGTAGTACTCCGGATGAATATTATTATTCTTCTTGGAGTAAGGTTAAGACTGTTAAGATTAAATAATAATAAATACAACCCTACATAAATAAGTACAAAAACTGACATATGGATCATCATATTTTCGGAAGAAAAGATACCTGATCCTCATGTCAGTTTTTTGTTGCCTTTATTTTCTTCATCTTGCTATCCCCTGTGAACTACGTTACAATGAAATCTGGAGAGACGGTGAGACGTGGTAGAAAAGGAAGTGAGTATTATGTGTAATTTAAGTCAGGGTATCAAGGAAGAAAGTGAAGCTAAAGGTGAAGAGAAGGCAAGAACAGAGATTGTACTGAATATGCATAAGAAAGGCTATTCTTTGGATCAGATTGTTGAGATAACAAATCTGGATGTTAGTGCAGTAAAGGCTATAATAGGCTAAACAGAAAAAACGGATCTGACATATTTCTATTAAAAGTATACAAAAATGAAAAAACAGGCGTGTGGGAGGCTACAAATGATTTGCAAAACATGTGGGAATGATCTGCAGGGAAATGAATATAACTGTCCGTTCTGTGGGGCGGCAGTTGATTATACAGAGGCGGTGGAGCAGGCAAAAGCCGGAAGGGAAGAAGGCTTTTCCTATCTGTATGAGATGACATATCGGAATAAGCTGTATATTGCGATGAAATATATGAAGAATGAGGATGAAGCAATGGATGTTCTCCATGATTCCTATGTGAAAGCATTTGAGCGGCTTTCCGGTCTTCAGGATGCAAATTCATTTCCGGGATGGCTCAGTACCATTGTTGCAAATACCGCAAGGAATACATTGAGAGATCGCCATACAGTGAATTTTTCGGATATACAGAGAGAAGATCAGGATGGGGAGGCATTTGAATATTCGATTGCAGATGAGAACATGACAGCCCAGCCTGAGATGGCATGTACAACGAAAGAAACGCAGGAAATGGTACAGGAGCTGATCGGATCATTGTCTGATGAACAGAGAATGTGTGTGCTGATGTTTCATATTGAAGGATACAGCATAAAAGATATTGCGACAGTTCTTGGATGTTCAGAGAATACAGTAAAGTCCAGATTGAATTATGGACGTAAGAATATCAAGGCAAAGGCCGAGGAGCTTCAGAAGAAGGGCTACAAGCTGTACAGCTACACACCTATGGCACTTCTTACCTATCTGCTCATGGCAGAACGAGGAACTATGCTGGTAGCAGGAACCTTCGACAAGCTGGCGGGTGTTGGAAGTGTAGTCGGTGCCGGACTGATCCATGGTGGAGCAGCAGGTGCGTTATCTGCTGCCGGAAGTGCCGGAGCGACCGGGGCTGCCGGATCGGCAGTTGGAACAGGTGCAGCGGCGGGAGGAAAGACTGCGGCAGTCACAGCCGCAAAACAGACCTTTTTAAAGACAGTAGCCGGTAAGATCACGATGGCGGTAGCCGGAGTGGCAGTAGCAGGCGGAGCAGCCGGAGTAGCAATCTACAATCATAATAAGAATACCTGGCAGGATGCGTATACAGAAATAATAAAAGAATACAGACAGGAAATTGAGAATTATAGCTGGCAGACTTCACAAGTGAGGGAGAATGAACCGACGTTGGTAGGAGAATCCAGAGCGATTACTGTTGCTGATATTATGGGAGATGATACTCCTGAACTGATCTTTGCGGCACAGGATGAATCAGATCCGAATAAAGCTGATCTTCATATATATACATATATAGATAATGAAGCAATACAGGTCTATAGTGGAGAACTTGATACAAGGTCAGATGAGAATCGGGACAAATGGGGATCAGAAGGAACACCATATGTATTAGTTTGCACTAGAGAAGTTTCAGAAAATGGATGCCGGTTGTACATACTTTGCAGCGATGGACAGAGTGATGATACAGAGATTGGTGTCATAGATAAGATGATAGAATTCGATGTGGCTACTTCTCGTGGAGATAGCTTACAACCGATTGTCTGGACCTGTCATGCAGAACAGGTGGGGGATGAAGAAACAGCATTGCTTGCAGAACGGGACGGTATATCTGTGGCCTGGGAGGAATATCAGACAAAACGCGACGAAATATATCAAGAAGTGGATAGTGAGGTTCTGAAGAACATGGCGGCGACAGCTCCTTATGGCATATATGATCAGTTGGCAGATATTAACAGAGATTCGTCAGGAAATATAACGGCAGATCGAAATTTAGGAGGAGTAAGTGACGGATGTGAAATGTCCTATGCAGGTGCATTGAAATATTTTAAAGAGAGCAAATAATAAAAAATTATTAGCGTGCCTTTGGCTGTTTATGAGGATTAGTCAAAGGCATTTTATTTTATAAGAGAAAGTTCATTCTATAAAAAAACTCTCCGACTGAAAATACCGAATCTCTCCGATTGTATTTCCAAAAACTCTCCGATTATACTTAAAAAATGGTGTCTGAAAAATTTTTTAAAAAATTTCAAAAAATATAAAACTTTTTTGCAACCTCTGTGTCATATAGGTGAAACGATACAGAGGTTGCATTTTTTATGGATGAATTTCCGGATAAAAAATGCTCCTCAGATAAAGAAAAGGAGAATAAAAAATGAAGAAAATGAAAAGAATCGAAATCGCACAGTACATCGCATTGGGAGCAACCTGTTTAACCGTTTTAGGATTTGTCCTTTCCGGTATTTTTGGTGGCAGGATCCCGATGTCTATGATGGGGTATGGAGTTATGGCAGGCATTGTTTCCTACTTCTTCGGAGGGTTTGGAACTGCGGTGAGAATGGCAGGCAAGATAGCAAAATGGGGCTGGCTCATCGTACCATTTCCATATGACATCGTTACAGGTATGGTATCCTTCTTCATCTCGATCATGGTCTTTATCGGATTGCCGATCATTCCGATCCGTAAGGCATACAAAGAGCAGATGATGGATGCTGAAACAGTTGAATAAAAAGAAGGTAGAAAGAGAGGATAGATTATTATGAGTAGAAAAATGAAACAGATCATGTTAGCAGTAATTTTAATGGTGATGATGTGTGCAGTAAGTCCTGCACGAAAGGTATCCGCAGAGGTGTTAAACAGTCCACAGCAGATCGTATGGGGTCAGAGTTACAGTGGTGAGTTGGAAGATGCACAGAATACATATGAGTATACATTTACGATGAAGAAATCCGGTACATTTTCTCTTGCGATTGTGACGGAGGGAATTGGAAAGACACATACCGGGCTTAATTATATAAAAGTCAGTGATATGTATGATAATGAGATCTATACAGCATCAGTCAAAGAAGGAAAAGGCAGCTATAAGGCAGAATTATTAGCAGGTGATTACAAATTATCTCTGTGTGCAGGATTCTATACAGGCTGCAAATTCACATTTACGGCATCTTATAAGGCATCCGGCGAGACACGTTCCGAGGCATGGCTGTCACAGAACGATGAGAAAACGATGGCATTTACCTATAAGGCAGGTACGACCTATAAAGGACAGTTTGCATTTAACGAGACAACAGATATCTATAAGATGAAGATGACAAAGAACCGGTACTTGAACATTCAGATCAACAGCAAGATCAAGGAAATGAATGTTGTGATCGAGAATACAAATGGCGACATTCACTATATTCAGACGGGTGTTACACCGGGAACCAGAAAATACACATTTTTCCTGCCAAAGGGAACCTACTACATCACGATGACCAAAGGCTGGCCATATAGTGTTGATCCAAATTATGCCGGAATGTATACATTTAAGACGACATTTACAGATGTTCCGAAGACCACTGTAAACAAGGTAAAGAATCTTTCATCCGGAAAGTTAAAGGTAACATGGAAGTGCAAGAGCAAGGCGACCGGATATCAGATCCAGATCGCAACGGATAAGAAATTCAAAAAGAATAAGAAAGTATATGATGCGCCATTTAAGAATTACAATAACTGTACATTCTGGGATCTGAAAAAGGGCAAGACTTATTATGTCCGTGTCCGTTCTTATGTAAAGGCAGGTTCCCGCGAGAAGAAATGTTACTCTGCATGGAGCAAATATAAGACTGTAAAGATAAAGAAATAGAATATAATGTTATCCTGATTTTGTGGTATGCTATAATAAAGCAAAAAATATCCAAAAACTTAAAACTTTTAACCCACCTGATCTGTCCAATAAACAGGAGGTGAGATATATGGATGTGTGGAAGGCAGTGTGCGCGTTTGTTGCATTGTTAAGAAAAGAACGAAAGGAGCTGCCGGATGATCCGGAACGCAAGAAAGAATTATTTGACCGGATCGAGCATGACAGGCAGTCCAGATAAATAAAGGTATAAAGAAAATATATAAATTACAGAAATAAGATAAAAAGCAGGAGGAGCAGGATAACATGAAGTGCAGAACATGTGGAAATGATTTACAGGGGAATGAATACAACTGTCCGTTTTGCGGAAGCTGTGTGGATTATACACAGGCAGTGGAGCAGGCGAAGGCAGGACGGGAAGAAGGCTTTACATTCTTATATGAGAACACATACAGGAATAAGCTATACATTGCAATGAAATATATGAAGAATGAACAGGATGCGATGGATGTCCTGCAGGATGCATATATAAAGGCATTTGCCAGATTAGATAGTTTGCAGGATGCAAATGCATTTCCGGGATGGATGAGTACGATCGTAGCACATACAGCGCTTAACGCACTTCAGAAGAAGCAGGCAGTTCTGTTTTCTGATCTGCAGAATGAAAATGATGAAGGGGATGTCTTCGAATACAATCTGGAAGATGAGAATATGAGCACACAGCCGGAAATGGCATGTACGGTACAGGAAACACAGGATATGGTGCATGAGCTGATCGATTCCTTGTCGGATGAACAGAGGGTCTGTGTGCTGATGTTCCATCTGGAGGGCTACAGCATCAGGGATATCGCGACCATATTGGGTTGTTCGGAGAATACCGTAAAGTCCAGGTTGAATTATGGACGTAAGAATATCAAGGCAAAGGCAGAGGAGCTTCAGAAGAAGGGCTACAAGCTTTACAGCTACACACCGATGTGTCTTCTTGTATATCTGCTTATGGCAGAACGTGGAAATATGATCGTTACGCATGTATTTGAGCAGATGGCAGGTCTTGGTGGAAATGTTGCAGCCGGCATCATTCATGGTGGTGCTATGCAGATGGCAGGCAATGTTACAGGCGGGGCTGCCCAGATAGCAGGAGGAACCGCCGGACAGATGACCGGAGGAGCATCCCAGATAGCAGGAGGAACTGCTGGACAAGTAGCCGGAGGAACAGCACAGACAGGAGCTGCCGGATCGGCTGCGGGGGCAGTAGAAGGTGGAAAGGCGGTTGCAGCTACAGTTGGCAAAACGGCATTTATCAAAACCGTAACAGGAAAGATCGTGATCGCGGTTGCTTCCGTTGCGTTGGTAGGAGGTGCGGTCGGAGCAGGATTTGCATATAAGTACTCCCAGGATAAGAAGAAAGATCAGAATGCGACAACAGAAGCCGCTTCGGAAGCAAATGATGATACTGTTACAACAGAAGTGACAGCGGAGACAGAGGCAACCACAGAGGTTACTACAGAAACTTCAACGGAGATAACTACAGAGGCAGCTATCGATGAAAGTCTTTATAAAGCAGCATACAAAGAGGTACTTGAATCCTATAAGACACAGATCGACAATTATTACTGGCAGTATGAGTATGATTATTCGACAAAGACAGCCAAGGAAGAACAGACTCCAATCACGTTTGCCGATGTGACAGGTGATGGTGTGCCGGAGATGATCCTGGTAAGATCAGAACAGAACGAAGCTTCAATTGCACAGATGGATATTTATAGCTTTGACGGAACAAAAGCAAAGAGAATCTTTGGAACGGATATGGAAGAATATGGTGGCTGGGATATAAATGCCGCTTCCGGAACCAGTTATTATCTGTTTACGACTAAGAAGGGAACCTTATATGCATATAGTGGGTTCGGAGATGAGAGTTATACAGACAGTTATATCAAATTCACGGTAGATGATTCCGGCATGCTTCAGAAGTCAACAACCTGGACAAGAAGGAAAGGTCCGAATGACGATTATTCAGCAACTGTTGTCACATGTCAAAAGAATGGTTCTGAGATCACAGAGGATAAGTATAATGCTCAGGTAGAGAAGCTGCAGAAGAATTTTGATACGTTATTAATGTACAATGGACAGGGCAAGGATAAAGCCAAGGAGGTTCTTGGTACGCTGGATGATACCGCTATGACTTATGATGAGGCTATGGAATATCTGGGAACGATCACACAAAAAGAAACAGATAAGGCGGACAAAAATCAGAGGGCTTCTAAAGACGGAAAAGAGATATCTGCCGGAAATGCAGGAGAAGTAAAGATGACATTACCGGAGGATCTCCCGGAAAGCTTTCTTATGTCAAGCGGAGTTGGTGCATGGGGCTCCAGTATGGATATCAAACCGGATGGAACCTTTACAGCTTCGTATCACGACAGTAATTATAGTGGCAGGGGAGTTTCCCGTGGATCCGGATCCTTTAAGAATATTACGCAGGTTGACAAATATACATATACCATGGAGCTGGATACTCTGAACTATGATGATGAGCTTGGCAAAGAAACAACAGATGACAATGGCTATACAACTACCTTCACAGAGCTGTATGGAATTGCCGGTGGTACTACCTTTACGGTGTATCTTCCGGGTGCACCGACAGCAGATATGCCGGATGGAATGAAGAACTGGCTGGGCTTTCATTATTACAATGTCCCGATACCGGATGCCCTTGACTGCTATGCCATTTATAATGTAGATAAGGAAAATGGATATTTCAGCACAGGGTTACAGTAAATAGATAAACCTTACTCTCTCCAGCGTTTCAAGAAAGGCGATAACACGTTTTAACATATCAGGAGCTTCTTCGGGGAACTGTTCTTCCATGATGGATACCAGATTGAATACCGTGTTGTCGCCATTTATATGAACCCATAAGGTACTGCCATATCGGTCAAGCCTGATATGGCTTTTCTTTGGTTTGTGAAAATATTTCTGGGCGATCTTGTGATAAAAACCGGTATGCGGCATCTCGATCACAATAATTCCATCGGGCGACTGTTCCCATGTATAATTCAGATTGATGCAGGGGATTTTGTCCATATAGTTTGCAGTATGGGAAAGAAAACCGGATTTTGATCTTTTTATAAAAAATTGCGAGAGGGTATCTTTACGATTATGGTTCTGTTTTGCAATGACATTTTGTATATTATATTTTTGCATGAGAAAATAAATCCTTTCCGGGTGAAGATATTAAAGTGTGTTATTGGATGATTGTTTATCCTTCGTTTTATGGATCATGTAGATCATACTGAAAAGCAGGGCAAGGAAGAACAGGCAGCCGCCCCATTTTCCAAGATGGAATCCCATAAGTCCCAGATTGATCCGATCACTTACGCCGAATACGGCAAGGACGGCAAGCAGGATTCCAACCAGCCCTTCACCTGCGATCATACCGGAGGAGAAAAGGATACCGTTATTACGGACGGTTTCGCGGGAACCCTCATCGGCCAAGCGGCGTTTCTCCACGAAAAGGCGGATCAGACCACCGATCATGATCGGAACTGTCAGGTAAATCGGAAGATACAGTCCGATGGCAAATGGCAGAACCGGGATACCTAAGATCTCGACAACGACAGCAATGCAAATGCCGACAATAACAAGTCCCCATGGAAGATTGCCATTCATAACACCTTCAACGACCATTTTCATAAGGGTTGCCTGCGGAGCAGGAAGCTCGGTAGAACCATATCCCCATGCTGCATTCAACAGATAGAGAACACCGCCGATCGCAAGACCGGATGCGATCGATCCGATCAGTTCGCCGATCTGTTGCAGATATGGTGTTGCACCGACGATATACCCCGTTTTCAGATCCTGCGAGGTGTCTCCTGCCATGGCTGCAATTATGCAGATAACAGTACCGATGCAGATGGCAGATGTCATACCCCGGTATCCTGCTATGCCGGCTTGCTTTAACAGGATCGTTGCAAATAGCAGGGTTGCGATCGCCATACCGGACACGGGGTTATTCGATGAGCCGACGACACCGACCATTCTTGCAGATACGGTTGCAAAGAAAAATCCGAAAATAATGATCAGAATGGATGTGACCGGATTGATCGGAATATTTGGAAAAGCACTCAGGCCAAATGCTACGATCAGGATACCGCCGATTGCATAAGGAAGCGGAATGTCTTTGGATGTTCGCGAATTTCCATCTGTATGTCCAAAGCCTTTCAGGGCTTTGGCAAATGTGGATGCGATCAGCGGAAATGATTTTAGCAGGCTGAAGATACCACCGGCTGCCACCGCGCCTGCGCCGATATACCGCACATAATTTCCCCATAACTGATCGACTGACAGTTCGCGGATCGGAACGGAAGCGGGGAACAGGATGTTGTCACCTCCAATAAGAACGAGCAAAGGCATGATAACAAACCATCCAAGCACAGCACCGCTTAACAGATATGAAGCAACTTTTGCACCACAAATATAGCCGACACCGACCAGCGCAGGGAGGACATCCATACCGAAGCCCGATCCTTTATAAGAGGAAATCGTCCATGTGATCTCACTTGGAAACAAATGCAGACCATCAGCGATAAATTTATAGACAGCAGAGATGCCAAGCCCGGAAAATACCTGCATGGATTTGTGACCGCCGGTTTCTCCGGCGAGCAGTACTTCAGCGCAGGCAGTTCCTTCCGGAAATGGAAGTGTACCATGTTCTTCTACGATCAGAGCGGTACGAAGTGGGATCATAAACAACACACCGATCAGTCCGCCACAGATGGCGACAAATGCAATCATCAGAAAAGATGGAGGTTTTATATCGGGATTTTCATCTGCCCACATGAACAGGGTCGGCAGCGTAAAGATAGCTCCGGCAGCCAGAGATTCTCCGGCAGAGCCGATCGTCTGAACCATATTATTTTCAAGAATTGAATCGCGGCGCATGATCATGCGCACAATACCCATAGAAAGAACGGCAGCAGGAATCGAAGCGGATACAGTCATGCCGACTCTTAAGCCAAGATATGCATTTGCACCACCAAACACAATTGCCAGAATGATCCCAAGGATCACAGATGTCGGCGTAAGCTCCGGCATCACCCGGTCTGCCGGAATATATGGTTTAAATTGTTTCATATACAACCCTCAAATCATAGTTTTATGCCACTAGTATGTACAGAGTCTGGCAGAAACATACACAGAAAATCTGAAAAAAGAGCTTCATCAGATATGTCAAGACATGGAAGCTGAAATAATAAAATAGAAGAAAGACCCGCCTGCCACTAGCCATAGAGCTGGAAACAGGTAGGATGTGTTTAAAGAATAACGCCTGCTGGTTGTACCTAAGGAATATCGTATATTCCATGGATACAGCCAGCAGGCGTTTTTACTTTATGTGTTATTGTTATAAAATAGTTTATTTATTGAGGGCGGCAAGCTGTGCTTTTAAAGCCGCGATCTCAGAAATCATTGCGTTCTTCTCAGAAAGAACAGCCGCAATCTCGGCATCCTTTTCGGATATCAGAGAGTCTTTCTCGGATATTAGGGAGTCCTTTTCAGAGAGAGCCGCATCTTTTTCGGATATCAGGGAGTCCTTTTCAGACAGAGTCGCTACCGCTTCATCTCGTTCCTTTTGTAGTTCATCGATCATATAGTGAACTGTATTCTCATCTAACATTCGAAGTGCTTCTGAAAACATGGTGATTACCTCCTCCGGATCATACATATATTCAGACATATCCTTACAGATAGCTTCCATCCATGGATAGTCAGATACCAGTGCAGCAAGGTCATCAACCGACTGGGCAGTCAGTAATGACAGCCATGCATTAAGTTCATTGATATCTTTAGCATACTTACTTTCACAGAAAACGTCAAGGGCAACCACATAGAATTCCTGTAAAAGCTTCAGTTCGATTCCGGTATCAAAAACAGTTTTTCCATGATGCAGATAAATATCAGCTGACTGTGTCTCTTTGCATTCATTAGGACTGTTTTCAAACATCACGATCGTGTAAACCGTTTTCAGATTCTTGTAGATGAAGGAACTGCCTTTCAGGCTTTTCACTCTTGTATACTGACGCAGCATGAGATCGGAGGAGTAGCAGGACATACGTTCACCCGGAAAAGCGTATGGAATCTTCTGGATCTCGACATTTGCGATCGAGCCATCTTCCAACTGGACAAGGATATCCAGAAGCAGGAGCGAGGTGGACGGCAGCATGCTGTCTTCATTTGACAGGATGCACTGAACTGTTACCTTTGTGCCGATGATACTGCTGATCAGACTGGATAATCGCTCCGGATAGATGTCCGGGTTGAACAGCTTCTTGAAAAATGGATCATAAGTTAAAGGCAGAGTTTTTGTACCCTCCATAAATCCAAGAAAGCGGTTCTTCCATTCTGGCGACATGTTCTGATATGCAAAGTAACTTCGCGGATGCTTGCGAAGTTCCGCGAGACATTCCTGCTCTGTGCGGGAAGGAAAGAGCTGGTGGATGTCTATTGGAGAACCATTGGCTGGCTGACTGGCATGGTTATGGTTGGTAATTTTTTCGTTTGATATCGGTTGATTGTTAAGGTGATGATTGTTGTTTTGGTTATACATAAGTTTCATTCCTCGTTATTTTCCGGCGCCTGTTTTGTCGACAGGAACAGCATAGCAGAAAAAAGAGGAAAAAGACTGCAAATGTAACAAATGGTATGTCTGGATGTAACTTTCGGTAATTTTTGCTGTTTATCCCCCCATAACCCAAGATTACATCAATGTTGTTGAGAGAAAAAAGGATCTATGCTACAATGGTGGCGTGAATTTTGAACGGACAGAAAGGCAACACTATGTATAAATACTATTTATTTGACCTGGACGGCACAATAAGCCAGTCCGAGCCGGGCATTCTCAACTGCATCCGCTATGCTCTGGATGCAGCCGGACTGCCGGAGCCATCAGAGAAAGTGTTAAAGACATTTATCGGACCATCGTTGTACGATTCCTTTACCTCCAAATGTCATGTTGACTACGATCAGGCACTCTGGCTGGTGGACAAATACAGAGAACGCTACAATGTGACAGGTCTGTATGAGACATCTATCTATGATGGCATTCCACAGACACTCAAGGATTTAAAAGAAAAAGGCGCGAAGATCGGAGTGGCGACCTCCAAACCGGCAGAACCAACGAAGAAGATACTGGCGAAATTCGATCTGGCACAGTACTTTGATGTTGTGGTAGGAAGCAATCCGGATGGAACCGGATCGGACAAGCAGGTGCTGATCGCAGAGTGCCTGAAGCGGTTGAAGGAAGCCGATGCGGAAGGTACGGATATGCCACAGGCAGACCGGGAAGAGGCAGTCATGATGGACGATTCCAAGCCAGAGGTTAAGACACAGATACATGAAAAGGATGCCGTGATGATCGGTGACCGGATGTTTGACATTGATGGCGGACATGCCTGCGGAATTGATACGGTCGGTGTTCTGTATGGATATGGAAATCGTGAGGAATTTGAAAAAGCCGGCGCGGAATATATCATCAGCCGCCCGGAAGAGCTCCTGACATTGTAAGGGAGATCAGACAGAGGCCCTTTTGATATTATAAGGAGACTTTTAATGGGTATTCATAAGGATATTAAGGGTATATAGAAGGCAAATGCAGGCATATACCATAAAAGGGGAGACGAAAACGTGAGAAAATTATTGACGCTTGAGGATATCCATGAGCGTGAGAAAACAATGGTGTTCATGTTTCATGATCTGTGTGAGAAGCATGGACTGCGGTATTATCTGTGCGGCGGCACGCTGCTTGGAGCAGTCAGACATCAGGATTTTATTCCGTGGGATGATGATATCGACATTCTGATGCCACGACCGGATTATGAGAGATTGCAGGAAGTGATCAAAGAGCAGCCATTTCTGCCGGAGCATAAGTTCCTGTCAGCAAGCCTTGGCAATCTGGATGAGCCATATACGAAGCTTGCGGATACGAGGACAAGACTGGACAAATATTATACGAAGGACAAATATGACATCTATTTATGGATGGATATTTTCCCGATGGATGGACTGCCGGATGATGATGCAGAGATTGAGAAAATCTATAAAAAAGCACTCTGGTACCGTAGGATCATACAGTATCTGAAGATGAAGACCGGCCGGGGTGGCAATCTGGTCAAGAAGATCGTGAAGCCGGTCTTAAAGCCATTTGCACATCTGATCTGGGGCAAGAAGCGGACCGTGAAGAAGCTGATACGGCTATGTACGCAGTATGATTTTGAATCGTGCAAATATGTAGGAGGCATTGCCTGTGGCTATGGTCCGCAGGAAAAGATGCCGAGAGAAGAATATGTGAAGCCTGTGAAGGTGACATTTGGCGGCAGAGAGCTGATCGCACCGGGTTGTACAGACTATTACCTGACATCCCTTTATGGCGACTATATGAAGCTTCCGCCAGAAGAAGACCGGAAAGCTCACATTATCAAAATGTATCAGGTAGAGTAAGCATATAGATATTTGTATAAGGAACAGAGTAAACGGTGGACAACATGAATAGTACAAGTGTTTTCCATATCAAGACGAAAATAAATAAAAATCATTCAGGAGGAAATAAAAATGAAAGATAAGATTTTAGAAGAGGACCTGTTGTATATTGCAAATGCAGGTGGAGATTATGAGAAATTATACGGCAAATCCATCCTGATCACAGGAGCAACCGGACTGGTTGGTTCACAGATCGTAAAGGCACTGCTTAAGATGAACGAAGTAAAGAATGCTGATATCACGATCTATGCATTTGTCAGAAATGCAGAAAAGGCAGACAAGATCTATGATGAATTTGCAAAGGATAAGCTGGTGTATGTGATCGGCGATGTTGGAGATCCGGTTACCGATGAGACTGTAATCCTGTCAAATGGCAAGAAGATCTCAGAAGTACACTCTTCCCCTACACGACGCTCTTCCGATCTAAGCCCTACAGCATCCAAGTTCTTTGTGGACTATCCGGTGGAGACGATCATGACTGCGGTAAATGGTACAAAGAATATGTTAGACCTTGGTAAGGAGAAGCAGTCCGAGGGTGTTGTATATATATCATCAATGGAAGCATTTGGTGCACCGGATCCTGAAAAGCCATATGTAAAAGAAGATGATCTGGGATACATTGATATCCACAATCCAAGAAGCTGTTATCCGGAGGGCAAACGTCTCTGCGAATGTATGTGTTCTTCTTACGCAAGTGAGTATAAGTTGCCGGTTCGTATTGCAAGACTGTCACAGACATTTGGCGCAGGTATCAGCTATGAAGAGAATCGTGTATTTGCACAGTTCGCAAAGGCTGCTATGAATAAGACGGATATTGTTCTGCACACAGCCGGAAAATCCGTTGGTAATTACTGCTACACCAGAGATGCCGTTATGGGTATTCTGCTCCTTCTTGTAAAGGGAAATGATGGTGAAGCCTATACCGTAGCGCATCCGGAAGCACATATCACGATCGGAGATATGGCAAAGATGGTTGCAGAGAAACTGGCAAATAATGAGATCAAGGTTGTATTTGACATACCGGAAAGCGCCATGACATTTGGCTATGCACCGGATGTAAATATGCGCTTGAATTCAGATAAACTTCAGGCACTTGGCTGGAAGCCGGTGATCGGTCTGGAGGAAATGTATACCCGCATGATGAAGAGCATGGAGTATACAAGATAAAGATTGGAAGAAATAAGCAGAAACTGCTGCTGCAGGGGACGATCTGTTCTATGGTAGCAGCAGTTATTTGCATTACAGGAAAGTCTGGGATAAAGAAAACAGGAGGACGTGGCAGTTGGTAAACAGGATCGTAGTCGGAGCGGACAGCTTCAGTATACATGGAAAATTTGATGAGCAGGGGATGTTCCTTTTGATGGAAGAGGGCGATATCCTTTCAGATGAGGATTTTGCGCGTATCGTGACCTTTGTTGATGACCACAGGAACGGAGATATCTTTCTGTTGCCGAAGAAATACGGACCGAGCAGGAACAGCAAGAAGGGAATCATGTATGCACCGTTTTCCGCATATCGCGAGAAAGGAAAGCATGCGCCTTGGCTTGCACAGAAGCTGGACAGAGATCAGGAATTTCATGGTGTCTATGAGCAGCTTATAAATGGGGTGATCTCTACGGAGATTTTAAGATTCCTGCACGGATTTACACCATTCGGTATGGTGTTTAAGGGAAGCCTGTTAAATCAGTTAATGGAGATCGCAGATGCCGGAATACAGGGTAGTTCTGCCGGAATACAGAATGCCGGACAGGATGCAAATGTGACATTCGGAAGCCCTGCGCATACATTGGAGGACGTTCTGGTAAAGGGATCATTTCCGGTATTAAAATGGCTGCTTGCGGTTCAGGCAAGAGCCTGTCTGGATGAGAAACTCTATTATATCGATGGTGTTGACTATACTTTGAAAAACAGCTTTGAAGGGGATAAGACCTTTTTTGAAGGAATCTATGACCGGGCATGGTATAAGGATACCGTTGATCAGCTGATCGAATGGTTAAAGGAAATGTCCATCCATCAGGAAACCCTGCAGATGCTTGTTATGCAGCATGCACTGTTCATTGTAAAATATATGATCCAGGCAAATCTCGATAACCTGAACAAGCATTTATTTGAAGAGACCGACGGCGAGGCTTTTTTGTGGAGGCTTGGGGAAGTGCTCTCTTATATAGATGATTCGATCATTTGTGAGAATCAGGGATACCATGTGGATATGAAGAATGAAGACTGCCTGGTATGGGTATTGCTGATCTTAAAGTATAAGGACACCGGTCTGGAATTTGATTTTACAGATGGCTGCTACAGCTATAATGATATCCAGATTGGAGAGCTTACGAAGCCGACGGCGGACATTCAGTTTATGGACAATAAAGATATGGAGGATCACACAGAGCTTACGATCGAAGGACGTTTATCGCCTATTCTTTTGATGAATGGAGCAGAGTTTGGTGTTCTGGTCGGTGACCGCTTCTATCCGGCAGAATATAATGAGCGGTATGCACATACAAAAGCATTTGGCATGTCGATCTTCAAGCTTCGGGCATTTACGATCCGGGTGGAGCTTCCATATGGACAGGAAACAGAATTGGCTTATGTAACAAGAGTCCGGGCGGATGTCTTTGAAAATGGTGAAACGATGGGAATGTCGGTAGAGGATCTTCCGGTCACTCTGGAATTCGATTCTCATTTCAGCCGTTTGTGTGACCGTTTCCATCACAGCTATTGGAAGATCAATAAGAAGCTGTATATGTATAAGACAGAAGCCAATATCATGAAGGTTGATCCGGTAAAGCATGGGAAGATCGCAGGCAGAGAACTGACGTTATGGCGGGATATGTTTGCAACCGGACAGAAGAAGGTTATTAAGTTTATCATTGTCCGGGCGTTCTTAAAGGCAAAGCCGGTTTTAAAGCATCGTCCGATCTGGCTCTTTTTTGATAAGATATATAAGGCGGGGGACTCCGCAGAATACATGTACAAATATGCAAGAAGCAAGAAGGATGGCATCAAATGCTATTATCTGGCAGATGGGGCATCGGAAGATTATGCACGTCTGGAACGCGAAGGTATGAAGCCGGTCAAACGGAGAAGCATCAAGCACCGGTATGCATTTTTGTATGCGGATATGGTGATCGTGTCAAACTCTACCGTCTACGCATTTAATGATTTCGGTACGATCAATTCGGCACTGATCCGTGATCTGATGAACTTCCATGTAGCCTGTGTCCAGCATGGTATGTCTATCCAGAAGATTGCAGTTGCGCAGAACCGGTTGAGAGATAATACACGGTTGTATTTCTGTGCATCCAAATATGAGATTGAAAATCTGTCGAAGCCGATCTACGGCTATGAGGGTTATGATGCATTGAAGCTGACCGGAGTACCGCGTTATGATGGACTCATAAATGAAGATAAACGGCAGATCCTGTTATCTCCGACCTGGCGGATGCAGGCAGCAGTTCCGGTTACAAAGAATGAGGGTGTGAGCCGTGACTACAATCCACTTTTTAAGGAGACAACCTATTATCAGGTATATAACAGCCTTATTAATGATGAGCGTCTGATCGCTGCGGCACAGAAATATAATTATAAGATCGTCTATGTACTGCATCCGATCGTCAGCCCGCAGATCGATGATTTTGATAAGAATCCTTCGGTAGAGATCATTCCGGCGGTTGCCGTTCATGGACATTCCGGTGTCAATTATGAGAAGGTGTTCCGGGAATCCAGTCTGATGGTTTCGGATTTCTCGGGTGTTCAGTTCGATTTCGCTTATATGCGTAAGCCGGTGGTCTACCTGCACCATCACGATATACCGAAGCATTATGAGGAAGGAACCTTCCACTATGATACGATGGGATTTGGCGAGATCTGTGAGGACAACGACGAATTGATCGATGTTCTGATCTCTTATATGCAGAATAACTGCGAGATGAAACCGGAGTACCGCAGACGTGCCGATGATTTCTTCCGGTTTGACGACCATGACAACTGTGAACGGATCTATGATGTCATGATCGACTACCAGAAGACAAAGATTCATTAAGATATAGCTTTTTCTATAGCATCAACTATGATCTCCAGGGTTTTTAACCGGGCATATTTTTTATCGACTGATTCGATGATGTGCCATGGAGCATAGGTGGTGCTTGTTTTTTGCAGCATTTCATTGACGGCTGTTTCGTATTGATCCCATTTTTCACGGTTCCGCCAGTCCTCATCTGTGATCTTCCATTGTTTTTCCGGTGTATTCTGACGCAGCGTGAATCGTTCAAGCTGAGTGTCTTTATCAATCTGTATCCAGAATTTGATGATCACAGCACCCCAGTCATACAGTTCTTTTTCAAATTCGTTGATTTCGTTGTAAGCACGTTTCCAGTCATTTTCACTGCAAAATCCTTCGATCCGTTCTACCATGACTCTGCCATACCATGTTCGGTCGAAGATAGCTACATGACCGGAGCGTGGAAGCCTGGTGAAGAAACGCCAGAGAAAATGTCGGGATTTTTCATACGGAAGAGGACTTGCGATCGGAAATACTTCGTAACCGCGAGGATCTAATGCTTCCGTTACACGCTTGATATTGCCGCCTTTTCCGGCAGCATCCCAACCTTCGTATGCAATGATGACAGGAATCTTTTTGTGGTAAATGCTGTTGTGCAGCTCTCGAAGTTTTCCCTGTAATTCTTTCAGACGTTTGGAATATTCTTCATCAGATACCGTCTTGTCCTGTAAAGAGATATCTGACAGCTTCGGCATGTCCATAAGAGGGAATACATTCTGCGGGATCGGAACTGCCAGTGAATGATTCTGTAGGGCAACACCGATTCCCTCGGTTAGGATTTCCAGAACCTGAAGCTCCGCCCATTTCTTGGAGCGGCCATCGATGATATACCATGGCGCGCGGGAAGAATCGGTAGCATCTAAGAATTTGTCAAAGATGTCCATGTATTTGTCATAATGTTTGTTCTGTGCTAGGTCAGTATCGGTCACTCTCCATTTGGTTGCAGGATCATCGGCAAGCGTCCGGATTCGTTTCTTCTGTTCTTTTTTCGAGATGTTCAGGAAGAATTTGACAACCAGATAGCCGTTATCGGTCAGCTGTCGTTCAAATCTCCGAACATTGGCAATTCGAAGCTCGTAGTCTTTTTTTGACAATTCTTTGTGTGCGTATTCACGCGTAAGCTGATCCATCCAGCCAGAATCCATAAAGACAAAATTGCCGGCTTCCGGTATCTCTTTTACAAATCGCCAAAGAAATGGTTTCCGCCTGTCCTCTTCTCTGACCTTTTCCAGCGATGCAACCCGGTAAAAACGTGGATCGATATTGTTGATGATCCGTCCGACCAGACTGCCTTTGCCGGAAGTACCCCAGCCTTCTACCAGAACGATGACCGGAAGCTTGTGTTCCCGGACAGCCAGCGTCTGCGCCGCCAGCTTTTTCTGCAAAGCCTTTAACCGTGTATTCATTTCCTCGTCCGATGGCTTTTCCTTCATAATTCGATTATTCAACATACATAACACCCCCTGTGTAATAATGAAATTAATTTTTTATATTGTGTGAATTATGCGTTGGGATATCTTAACTTACCAATACAGGGGCATTTGAGGTCGCCGGTCCTTAGATGGCGCATTAGCGGCATCTTAGTACCGTTGCAGACCT
>OODO01000824.1_pt1 | contig 25468 bp, 32 predicted proteins | sample 1671261 | NCBI WGS metagenome assembly OODO01 (sample SAMN06348138, study PRJEB24527) | human gut metagenome | biome: human gut; feature: ankylosing spondylitis patient; material: feces | host: Homo sapiens | place: China | collected 2015-10 | reverse complement strand
CAGTATTCCAGAAATTTTTTCCACGTTCAGAATAAAATGAAAATACTATAACCATTACTAAAGATGAAATAAACCCCAGCCATTGTGACGCAACTGAAAGTTGTGAAAGTGTTTTAACTGTATAAATACCTTCACCAGAAATGAAAGACAAAATAAACGGTGAGATAATAAAGCAAATTGCTGGAAAGCAGGTAAATACAAGTTTGGCATTATTTTTGATTAACTGGCGTTCTCCAGAAGCCGCCGCGATCATCGACTGCCACATGATTTTTACCAGTGCCAGCATCAGAACACTGCAGATCAACATATATAGCACGGCGTACTCCCAATCCTTAGACGGTTTGAAAATTACTTGCAAATAGGACAAAATGTCCTATTATAGATACAGGACATAATGTCCTACTCAAGGGGTGATAGGGAGGCTGCCACCTCCCTATCCGACACCAAAAATCCGTGCAAGGAATTTCAAATGTCCCGTATATCGTATAGGAAAATCGACTCAGAGAACAGCAAGCGCCTTGCTTTGTTATCCCTTCGTGAATTTCTGAACGAACTACCAAAAGTCACCATTGACGAGATAGAAGGTCTGGCGGCTACCAATACCCATCTGGTAGAACAGATCCCACGCTACCTGAGTGAGATGGTAAGCTACGAATGCCGTTTAATTGGTTTCTGAATGTCATGAACTATAAGGATGAATCAAATGAAAAATGAAAAGCCCTATGCAGGTTTGCTTAAACCAGAACATCTTTACTCGATGTTAAGAGCCTACATCATCGAACACGCACCCTTTGCGCTGTCAACTGTTGTTGTATCCGACGTGATTAACGCATATATGGGTAGAAAATCTGGCTATCCATTTCTAATGTCCGATGATTTACCGCCAAAATTCAGCGGTAAAGGTTTTGAAATTTTCGGTGCTTACAAAAACACCGAAAATGAGAGCACGCTGATCGAAAACTCAGCGGCATGGACTTGTTGTAAATTAACCTATTTAGAAACAGAAGATGACGTCAATACTTTTAATGAAGCCCTTAATGCAATGATGCGCTGGATGTACGCCACGGAGTATCTAATTAAGGACGAATGCGGCTACCTTCCTACTCAGAAATTATTTAGCGAATTAACATTAAAAATCAAACGTGAGTACGGCGACAACTAAATTAAAGGCCGGCATCCCGGCCTTATTTAACATTTTTCCACGCTGACGCAGGTACTTTATCCCATATTTTCCCATGAATTACTTCCGCTTTTCTGTGGTCGTATGCCCCCAAAAAATCTACCATATGTTCTTCGGGTACAGTGTCCCGTTTATGTTCATAAAGGCGTTCAACTGTATCTATCGCTCTGCAGCGCCGGAACATATACAAAAACTCGGACCTTTTATCTGAATGACTCACTTAGTCAGTCCTTTTGCCTTAGCCTGGTCTGCTGCATCTGCAATATCTTTAATCATTTCGCTCATTACATCTGCGCTGAACAACGGGCCTGCTGGAGTCATCACGGCGGCATGATACAGTTTTAGCGGTGTACCTTTGCTGTATTGTTCGCTGGCACTAATACGTAAAACGGAGTAAGACACTTTTTCAGTATTGGAGCCGCAAACCTTTTTATTCACGTCAATAATACGACTGTCTTTATTATCTGAAAGAGTCTGCGTAAGCACGCCAGAGTAAAGACATTTAGTGTCCTGTGAGATTAAATTAATTTCTTTTGGCGTAATGTTATTTTTGTCAATCGGAGTATCCAGCGTCACCATTATTGGTGTTTCATCAGTATTTCCTTTTATCGCATTCTCAACCGTTGCACAGCTGGCACATGGGATACCGGTAGCATAAGTTAAAGGGGTAAAAATTAATAAAAACGCTGCGGTATATATTTATTTCATTTCCTGTCCTTAAAAGGCATCTTTCGATGCCTTTTATTTTAATGTTAAAGCGAGCGCGATTTAGACTGACTGTTATTTAACTTCTGCGCTTTATCCTGGGTCAGTTCGCTCTTTACCTTCCCTACTCCACGAGAGTAAGCCACCTCGTAATTTTGCCCTACTACCGGCTCCTTCTCCCAGGCATTTCTATTATGCTGTACTAAGCCTTTCTGAGACAGCTGGTAGACGTGGCGATCGTCAACGTGTAGCACTTGTCCTACATGGGAATGCGGATAAACGTTCTTGGACGCCTGCTGCGCCTCGGAAAGCTGATAAATGCCTTTTGGCAAACCGGCCTCCGGCAATACCTTCTGTGTTTGCCATTCACCACCGACCACTTTATCTACCTGGCAGCTACCGTTGAGCACACATATTTTCATGGAGCCTTCTGGCTTCATGATAACCCCGATGTCGCTACTGTTACGACCTGCAGGCATCGCTGCATCTTGCGTATAACTGCGTTTTTGCATTGGTCTTACTCCTTATAATTTTACTGGCCCGCAGGCAGGCCAGTGTCAGAACGTCTTACATAGCGTGGCGAATGGTCCGCTTTTTCTCTTTTTCCTGAACGAGTTTTTTCTCTTCGGTCTGGACCTGTGACTGCTGCTGTTTTTTATTCAGCTGGTCAGCAATGACGGCTTTCAACTGCATCGCCACACCTTCCCGGCCAAGAGAACTATTTACGGCCAGATCGTTAAAGTCAGTGTAACGATCAGCGCGGCGAATAATATCAAGCTGCTTTTCCGATAGTTGCGCTGCCTGCAGTACCTTCACTTCGGCATCCGGGAGTGGCTTATCACCGCTCGTATGAGCCTCCAGTTTGCGCGAGGCGGTCTGGTGAGCAAGATACGCCGCCGGTTTAATCTGGCTGAGTTCGTCTTTCCCAGGTACTTCACCTTTAGCAAATACCGGGAACACCGCCACACCGCCGACAGCTTTCGCTGTCTCCAGCGCCTTTTCCCTGCCAACGTTTACACTGGCCTTATCCTTCACCTTCATTTTGCATGACTGAGAAATATCATCATCACCGGCAATGATGATTGGCTTATCGGGGTAGGCTTCTTTAAGTGCTTTAGCGACAGGTTCCAGATTACCTGAATCGAAGGCGGCGACCGTTGGCATATTAGTAGCCTCTGTGATGCTCCCTGCCGTTGCGTAACCTTCGGCCACGATCAGCACCGGGGATTCTTTAAGCGCGTCCAGCCCGCCAACGACATGGAAACATCCCTCTTTACGGGCGTTCTTGGCAAAACGTTTTGTGCCGTCCTCGTTGATGTACTGCATGGTCCATTGCTTACCCTGGACATCATAAGCAGGGATAAAGGTTTTCTGCCCTTCCTTGTCAGTGAACACGCCTTTATGCACCTGCAGCCCTTTTTTCTCCAGGTAAGCAGTTTGCTGCTGAGGTTCATTGAGTTTGGCGAGCTGCTTTTCAACACGCTTTGCAGAGGACTCATGTTCTTTTTGTTGCTGTGCCGCTTTTTCGGCCTGTTTCTGAGCTGCCTGCGCCCGCAGGAGCGCTTTTTCTTCGTCGGACTGCACATATCCCTTGGAAGACCAGCGTAACTCTTCTTTAGTGCGGTTGTTCTGCATAAAGCCTGCAGGATGGCCGTCAGTGTGGATGATATAAAAACCTGACTTCTCCCCTTTCTTGTCACCCTCTACCGTGATCCGATGCTTCTCACCATCCATAATTGGATGCTTCTGGCCCCGGTCAGTATCGGCATCGAGGATGCACCCAATATCTTTTAACGCGGTTTCCACTTCCTCCTGCAGCGTCATTGCCGGTGACTGCTCGATCACTACGTTTTCAGGTTTCCACTTCGCCAGTTTTTGCATATCAGCCCCGGCTTCGGCGTACCAGGTTTTTTTCTCTTTGTCCCATTTAGCGCCAGCTGCTTTAGCTTCTGCACGGTCTTTGTAAGGGACGGCCAGATCCTGACGCTCACCCACTTCCGGCGTTACGTCTTTCACAGATGCAACCGGCGTATTTTTTTCTGCAGCTGCAGCTGGCTCACCGCTCCATTTTGCAAATTTATCAAGAGATACGCCTTTTGGTACAAACCAGGTCTGTTCGGTTCGATCCCATTTAGCCCCAAGCGCTTTGGCTTCATTGCGTTCTTTGTAGGGTACATTGATTGGGGTATTTTCCTGCGCAACATTCAGGCTGAATTCCGGGAGAACTCGCCCGCCGTCTTCACCAAGGAAAACAGCCTCATTATCGCCCGGTTCCGGCCCCAGCGCATCCAGAGCGCGTTTCATTTCATCCGGGCTGTCAGCACCCTCCATCAGGCTTTCAACACGGTCCTGATACCATTCCTGCGCTTCTCCTGGCGGGAGTACGCTAATCTCATCATCAGGCTTGATAACACCTTGCGTTAAGGCTGCTTTTTCTGCGTCAAGCGTTTGGTAAAAATTGTTCTGCAGGTCATTCAGATCGACCTGACCGTTATCGATAAGACGTGAGTCATAAATTGAACGGTTATCCCCTTCGTTAACGGCGGCCAGCGCCTTAACCGCGCTGTTGGTCTGCATGATGATATTCACATGCTCATTCTGGCCGGGATTTTCCACAATGGTATATTTCGGCTCAGGCAGGAGGGTTAATGCTAAATCAAGCTCACGATATGCGCTCTTAATTTTGTCCTGAGCCTCATTCCAGTTCTGACTGAATGAAGAATGAAATTCGCTGTTACGCTTCCAGAAATCACTATCCTGATTGCTGTTCTGCGCATCAAAGAGGACGTTACGCGATAGTGTAAGCTGGCGACGGTTCATATTCTGGACGTGCTTAGAAAGGCCACTATCGAGATTAGAAAGAATGAATTTCTCAGCACGATACTGCCGCTGCTGTTCGGGTGTAACAGACGTTTCAGGTTTAGTGCTCATATTGATGCGCCCCGTTTCGATGGCGTCAGCATGCCGCTTAATGTTTTCCTTCAGCTGTTCTTGTAGTTCCTTGGGAAGCGCTGGCTTGTTAAATAATTCTGCCCTCTTCCTTTCACGATAAACCTCAAGGAATTCCTCTTCTGACGCAGGCGCTGCGGAAGATTCTCCATTAGGTTTTGACGCCAGAAAACTGGAATTAGGCCACCAGTTTTTAGGAAACTTAGCGTCCTGCGGTAATTCTCGCGGGTCGCCACTGATATTTTCAATCTGACTCTGAACCTTTTTAGCCGCTAAAGTCAGGTTATTATCTATGCTGGCAAAAGCGGTTTTAAGGGCATTACTTTGCCATTCATTATCAGAAGAGAATCCCGTTCCGGGTACACGTTCATCACCGATATACGTCAACGCTTTTCCGCGCCCAACCACATCAGTATGAACAGGAATAGTATTGCCGTTACTGTCTTCATAGTTAACACGAATGGTTTCTTCGCCCAGCTCACCAGTGCCACGACTGTAATAGGTAACGTAACCAGCTTCCTCCGCTGTCTGCTCCAGAGTCATGAAAGTGAAATGGTAAAGTTGCACTGTTTCAGCATCGAAAATCTGCGGGTTAGTCAGCCGCTGTACCTCGGCCAAGACCTCATTATGCTCTTTTACGCGCAGCTCTGTTTCCAGCGTTACCGGTTGTTCCTGTGTCCTCTGCTGTTCAAGGCCCAGCACGAAGCCCTGGATTTTTTCAGCGTCAGCTGCAGCACGGAAAATTTCCAGCGGATCATCCTGCAAGGCTTTAATCCAGGATTTAACATAAGCGACATGCTGAGAAGGGTCATGACCTATTCCCAGCTCATCGCCCATGATCATGCTGGCAATTTCTGCGCGAAGTTCCTCTTTGGCGTAACCTTCACTACCAAAAGGATGGGCCAGATCACGATCAAGGCGTGAGGCGTGACCGGTCCAGTGGCCCAGCTCATGAAGTGCAGTGGCATAGTAACGGTCGGCACTTGGAAAAGCGGCCTGCTGCGGTAAGTGAATACTGTCTGTAGACATGCGGTAAAAAGCGCGGTCTACCTGGTCATGTGAGATTTTCGCGCCAGAGGCTTCAAGAATGGATTCGGCACGTTCAATGCTGTTCCAGCTCTTATCCTGGCGAACGGCCATTGGTGGAAGACCGTCAATCTGCTCCGCATTAAACACTGAGGCGATAAATACTTTCGGACGCTCCAGCTGGACGGTTTCCTTTACCGGCTTATCATCTTTATCGAGCACAATGCTACCATCATCGTTGCGCTTGATACGTTCCTCAGTGAATTTCCAGTATTGGACATGCGTACTTTTTTCGCCTTTCCTCACCTGCGCACCTGCAGCTGTCGCCTGCTTATAGGTCATCCAGCGCTGATCGCTGTAACCCTGCGCCATAAGGTGAATCGCGTTAATGCCCTTATAGCGTTTACCGGTGGTAGGGTTCATGGGAAGAGCGGCACCTGGTGCGCCCGGATTCCATGGCTTCTGCCATGGCGCCGTACCCTCTTTGAGCTGGGCTATCAGGTTTTCAGCCACAATCTCATGAAATGGTTTTTTCGCTTTAGCTTCTGCCATGGTCGTTACTCCGCATCAAAAGCACTTTCATATGCGTCACGCGCATTCAGTGCATCATCTTCGAACGCTCCCGCAAGATCAGCTTCATCCGGGGAAAACTCGGCTACATATCCCGGTGTCATCAGATCGCGATATTTATCCTGTATTGCGTCGTTAACATCAGGGCGAATTACTGCGTTAGTGTCAGTCATATACTGCCTCCACGATTAAGCGCGTTTTACGGGGTTATAGTTCGGACTACCTTTAATATCCGGGTAAGACTCCTTACAGGTGGGATAACCGCTGCAGGACCAGAAGTGACCGGCTTTTTTGGACGGACGGCGAATAAGCCCTTTACCGCATACCTTGCATTTGTACTTCTCAGAAATTTGCACACCACCGGCAACTTTGATAGCCCCAGCGTTAATAACCTTAATCTGATCTCGTACAAATTTTTCCTGCATCTTCACAAAGGAATCAACGTCACGTTTGCCCTGCTCAATTTCCAGCAACATACGTTCGTTGATTGCTGTCATGACCGGGCTTTTAACCAGTTCTGGCAGAATGGCTATCAGCCCCCTTCCCAGCCTGGTACTGATAATGTCTTTGCCTTTGTTTTCGATAAAGCCACGTTTCTTTAACTCGGCAACGATTGTGGCGCGGGTGGCTGATGTACCAATACCATCACCTTCACGCAGTAATTTTTTCTGCGCCGGGTCTTCAACGTATTTATGAATATTTTCCATTGCGGTGTTGAGCGTACCGTCATTAAAGCGACGTGGCGCTTTAGTTTTGGCATCCTGACGCTGTGCCTGAGCACAAATAATTTCGTCACCATTTTTCATTGATGGAAGAGACTGCTCAGACTCATTTTCTTCGTCTTCATCCTCTCCATCTGAATAAACATCTTTCCACCCGTTTTTAGTCGTTACGCGGCCACCGGCCCCAAACGTTTCACCATTAACATCAATAATAATTGTCGTCGCTTTATATTCATGCACTGGGTAAAACTGAGCCAGGTATGTTCTTACAATGAGATCGTAAATATTACGTTCTTCTGGCGTAAGCCTCTCAATGTTACCTTTGTGCATCGTTGGAATAATGCCGTGATGCGCTGTCACCTTAGAGTCATCAAAAGTTTTTGATTTGACTTTTGGATCAGCCTTATCGATTAGGGCAGATATTCCCGGATAAGTAACCCGAAGAGAATCCAGAATTTGAGGCGCATCTGCGTGTTGAGATTCAGGCAAATAAGAGCTATCGGAACGTGGATAACTGGTAAGTTTATGCGTTTCATAAAGAGACTGACATATAGCCAGCACTTGATCGCCAGAATAACCAAACTTACTTGAAGCAACAGCTGTTATACCACCAAGAGAATAGGCTTTAGGGTGATATTTTTTCTTAGGCTCTTGCTTATATTCTACAACCTTACCGGTTTTCCCGGTTAAAGCCGCTACTAATTTATCGGCTTCTTTAGTGTCAATAAGCCTTCCCTCAGAATCAAGACCAGGCTGATCTTCTCTGGCCTGCCATGCCGCAACAAACGCCCCTTTTTCATGTTTAAAGACAGCTTTGATATTGTGATACGGAATTGGTTTGAAGTTTTCAATTTCAAGATCGCGGGCAACAACCAGCGCCAGCGTTGGTGTCTGAACTCGCCCGACCGTCAACAGAACACGCGAGCCACCACGCGCTGCCGACAGTGTGAATCCTCTTGAAAGGTTCATGCCAACCAACCAGTCAGCCCGGCCACGCGCAAGAGCTGCACGACCAAAATTCACATATTTATCGTTGCTCTCCAGACCTTTCAGCGCCCTGGTAACACTTACCGTATCGTTCGCATTACACCAGTAACGCAGGACCGGTTTAGTGCATCCCATGTCATCAAGAATTTCATCAACCAGTAACTGCCCCTCGCGATCCGGGTCGCCAGCATTAACAATAGTGTCAGCCCGTTCTACCAAATGCCGGATGGTTTTCAGCTGTTTCTCAGCATCTTCACGAGGGTTAATAATCCACTTTTCCGGGATAATTGGCAGATCATCTTCTCGCCAGATTTTTTTGCCGCTCTCATTGCGCGGTACATTATCTGGTGTATACACATCCGGTTCGGCCTGCTCATACATATGACCAAAACACCAGGTCACATAGTCACTACCGCACTCAATGTAACCGTCTTTTTTATTTGTTGCGCCTAATATTTCAGCGATAGCTTTCGCAACACTTGGTTTTTCTGCAATGAATACTCTCATTTGACACTCCCTATTTCTGCCATAAGCGCTTTAACTTCTTCACTATCAGGGACACATGAATCAACGTTATTTAATTCACAACTGAAAACATCAAGAATGAATAGAGCAGACTCCAGATCCTGTATCAATTGATGTTTATCAAGGCAATCTTCAATTGCGTACTGTGATATATGTTCAATCACATCAGCGGAGCGATGACAGACCGTGATAATTTCACTTCGCCTTTTTTTATCTTCACACTCTGATAAATTCCCCAAAAGCGCCTCAGCAATGAGGCTGCGATAACGAATAGTTTTCAAAGCATACATAATGAGATTATTCATACGGTATTATCCTCATCCGAAGAATTCGTAAGGCAATCTGGTTTTTTCGGAAAAGGACGTGGATAAGGTTTATCAGGAGTAAGGTTATAGGTACGATTTTCCACGCCAGAAACCTCTGCCAACTTACTTAAAAATTCATCCTGAGATTCAATCCAGCATCGAATCCAGAAACATTTATCCATAAGCTCTGGTGCTTTTTCATATAACAATTCGAGTAGTTCGCGATTTTCATCAATTCGTTTAAAAATGCCCCGATTGGTTTTTGAAATAACTTTTTCCAGTGCCTCTAATTTTTCCTTCTCCGCACTCTTATGAAATAACCCCATATCAATTCCCATATTCTTTTTTACCAGGTCATTACAGGTAATACCGTAGAAATAATCTGTGACTTTGTGACCGCACCGAAGTATCTCCCGTCAAATGATGATGCGCTGCGGTCAGTCATCAGCAACAGTTCAGATTTACCCAACGTGTACACTTCACGAATGGCGGGCAGTTTACGCCCGCCCGGATCAGCGCTTAACGGCTTGCTGTAAGGCAATAACTGTCCATTGACGTAAACACCATCATCACGAAAAGCGACTTCATCGCCTTTAGCCGCTAAAATCCGCTTCATCATCTCGCCATACCCCCCAGGACAAAAGCCGCTGCCGATGTAACCGCGCTTCTGTGCCAGGGAGAAAATAGCCTTTTCAGGCGGGCAGAAAATTACATAGTCGCCCTTCTCTGGCGCTTTCTGGCTGATTTTGTACAACCCAACAGGGATACTTTTCGTGGTATTGATGCGTAACCCGGCGGCATATCCAAGGCCACACACAACTGCACCAATCAATGAAGCTGAAATAACGCCAATGGCAGCGTACCGGGTCACTTTTTTCATATTGCGATAGCCTCATTACTGGCGTCATCATTCGCAGCAACTGCGGCGCGAATACGGTCGGTAGTTTTTGGCTCAGGTACTGAGGCACGAAGCGAGAAAATTTCATCCTGGAAGAACAACGGCTGTTTTCCATAAATGGCCGGGAACCCTGCCACGTAAACCACCATGTCGCCGCGCTCGGTGATCAGACCTTCTGCATTCTTTTTAGGTCCAGGCATACGCAGGCATTCGTCCACAGTCAGCAGCGGGCGCTGTACTTCCTGCATGGTTTTGGACACGCCACCCAGTATCGCGCTGGCACGTTTCCCGCTGGTTGTGATCTGCTCTTTGATAACCGTTGTCTGCCCGGTCAGCTTAGAAAGGTGCTCGGCTGTCTCGGTACGGTTAGGTGGGTATGCGTTCTGCACATGGCAGTTCGAGGTGATTGTTTCATCCGGCCCGTAACCTGTCTCACGGCTACGCAGCTGGTTAATATCCTGACAGATGAGGTAGAACTTGATGCCGTAACCCGCAAGGAAGGCCAGCGATTCCTGAATGATTTCGAGTTTACCCAGGCTTGGGAACTCATCGATCATAGCCAGAAGACGATGTTTGTAGGTTTTCTTCGTCTGTACCCTTTTGGTTCCCTGGACAGAAAAACCAAACGCCTGTTTAAAGCGCTGCCACAGCGTAAGGTTGTTATTGACGCGCTCAAACTCCATCTTATCGGCCAGCAAGCGAACAATCATGTTCAGCATGATTCGTACCAGCGGGCGTAGACGAGCTTTATCGTTTGGCTGAGTGACGATGTACAGGGAAACCGGATCGTCATGGTTCATAAGGTCTTTAATTTTAAAATGTGACTCGCTGACGTTGCGGGCCACAACCGGATCACGGAAAAGGGCGAGGTAAGATTTTGCAGTAGACAGCACGGAACCGGCTTCCTCTTCAGGGCGGTCCATCATGTCTCGGCCAGCTGCACCTACAACCGGATGATTCTCGCCGTTTACGTGGCCGTATTGCGTCATTTCCATCCACAGTTCCCCAGCCCCTCTTTCCGGGTCGGCCATGATGGAATCAACATACGGAAGCGTTGCTGGCGTACCATCATTTTTGTGCTTGTAAAGTACATGGAGGATCACACCAACTAAAAGCGCCTGTGATGTTTTCTGCCAGTGGTCGTTCAGCCCTTTACCGTCCGGGTCAACTATCAGCGTGGCAAGGTTCTGAACGTCGCCAACTTCGTTTTCAGTACCCACACGGATTTCATCGAGAGGATTCCAGGCGACGGAACCATTGGCAGCTGCAGGTTCGAATTTCAGACACAGATTCTTGGCGTATTCTTTACGCCAGCCCGCCGTCATCGCCCACAGTTCACCTTTAAGGTCAGCCACTACCGTTGAATGTTTCCAGGAAAGCAAGGTGGGAACAACCAGGCCAACACCTTTACCCGAACGGGTAGGTGCATATGTCAGAACGTGCTCCGGGCCGTTGTGACGCAGATACTGCAACTGGCCGTTTTTGTCTTCCCATGCGCCAACGTAAACCCCTTCATCATTCCCCAGCAGGCCAGCAGCTTTTATATCCTGTTCGTCAGCCCATCTTGCAGAACCATGAAGATATTCATTCGCCTTGGATGAGTTTGCTTTCATCATACTTGTCAGTGCAGTCAGGACCAGACCACCGGCAGCGACCGTAGCCCCGACACTGCCAGCTGCAAAAAACGCATCAGGTAAACGGTCATGCCATGCTGAATACCATTTGAAATAGGACCACGGCGCGTAGATGTGATTGAAGTTTGGCCCCAGCAGTTCCTGATAATTAAAGCTGTAAGCAAAATACTGTGTGGCAGCCTGGATGCCAGCCGCCAGTGAAGTGATGGCCATCGCCGGGATCAGTTTCCCTCTCGCAGTTTTCTTTTTATTACGAACCTGCGGCCCTACAGCGTTATTAGGCTTTCTCATTGGCTTCCTCTTTTATCTTCCAGTCATCATGGGTGACATCCATTACTACGACTGAATCCGGCCAAGATGTTACAAGTGGGATCACTATCCCCACTCCTTTAGGGGATTCACACAACACCGGTGTTGATTCTTTTTCTTTCATCGACTTCTTCCTTTCGTTGTCCTTACTGAACCGGAAGGGGTCAGTGTGACCGACTCCCCGACTTTAAGATTGCTCAGTCTCCGGGCGGTGTAATCGCTGACAGGCATAACAACAATTTCATCATCCCGTTTTAGCAGGGCTAACGTTTCCAGCCCGCTTTTACGTTGGCCTGCATACTCAAACAGACCTTTATCAGTAGAATTATACCCTCTATGTTTCGGTATATCGAACCCTTTAAGGCGTTTTTGCTCACGTTCATTGATATATTTTTCAGCACTACTCAGCGGTTTCTTAACCTCAGCAGGCGTTGTTATTCCTCCTGCCCCAGCCATATCCCGTCGCAGTTGATCAGCACGTTCGGCTGTTTTGTGCTCCAGCTGGTCAGAAACATTACCCTGCAGTAACACTTCACTTCCTCCGGCGATGCGAACCATACCGAGTTCGGACATTGCTCGCAGACGGTTTTTTGCTGTGGGCGGCGGCTGGCGTCCAGGTCGCGCAACGTTGGGCTTACTATGTCCTCGTTCGCCATTTGGTTCGGCTGCTCGACTTCTCCCTGTACGGGTGTCATCACTCCTTCCTGGCTGGCTTCCTGCTGTAGTAACAGCATCGCCTGTGCCAGTTCGTCTTCTGCTGCTGCTGGTTCCATATCCGTTTCCGGCATCAGCGGAGGTGCTTCGTCCTGTGACTCCTGGCTCATTTGCTCCAGTAGCATTGCCATTGCCGCTTCGTTCTCGTCCTGCATCGGTTCGTTCTGTTCCGGCATATCTTTGTCGTCTTTGCTCATTGTCTTTTTCCTCATTCATTCGGATAAAGTTTTCAATCCGATCTCTGGTTGCGTAAGGACCGACAAACCAGGATTTCTTTTCGGTGTCCCACATGGCCCCGGCTTGCCGGGCCTTGCCTCTTTTCTCAAAGGGGATGTGGATGTATTCACGTTCGCGGGCCGCTTTCTTAGTCAGAATTTGTCTCAGCTTTTCCAGTTCAGGATCGGCAAATGACACGTCCAGCTCACGCGCAGCGGCTACAGCTACAATGCGTTTTTTAAATTCAAAACTGCCGTTAACGGTGAGTTTGTCTCCATAACGGTGTTTAGCCATAAGCAGTGCGGCATGAAGACCGTCATCTCCGGCATCGCGGGATACATCCAGACGTTTACCACCGTCACGGATAGCACTCTCTCCCACGCGGTAAATAATCGTCCCTTCCTTCGTTACGCTGTCCGGTTTGAGTCCAGGAATACGGCCATCTTTTTTGACTTTATCGCCATGCAGAATGTTGGCCTCTTTACGGGCCTGCTGTGCATTCCGCTGGCGTAAAGTTTTCAGCGCTTCATCATCACCACCTGCGGCTTTAAACTGCAACCAGTCAGCCCATGTACGCCGTTTATGAATGTCATAAGCTGCCTGTCGGTCTTTTTTATAAATGGCATTTGCCCGTTCAAGTTCTTCCCCTAGCGCCTTACTTGCCAGACCATATAAATAGCGTTTATTCACACCCGGTCCTTTCAGTAACTTGATAGTTGCCCGCTTTAACCGGCCTGACCTTTTGGCGTTTTCAATGAGGCGATCACGTTTAACCTTTGCCAGGCGCAGTGCTTCGTTACGGGCCGCTGTAAGCCGTTGCTGTTCGCTCTGGTAGCGCCCATAAAGTTCTGTAGTATTTGCTCCCTGAGAACCCAGCGGTTTACTTTCATAGCGTTTACCACTGTTAATCTGCATAACGGGAACATCCCCAAGGTGAACCTGGCGGTTTTCGCGCATTGGAGGGGGGCGATCTCCGGGCCGCTTAACGTTTGCAGCTGAACCGAATCGCTGTTTAATCGCCTCCGGGGACGGTCTGGAAGGTTTTGTATCGGGAATGGAGGATTCAAACGAGCCTAACTTCTTTTCAAGCGCTGCGCGGGAAAGAGAGCGATCTACAGAACTGGCTTTTACAGCAAGACCATCTGGACCAGCGATAACAAACCCATTACCTTTCTGGCGTAATTCCAGTCCGTTTTGCCGCATCGCTTGATGCAATTCTTGCCAGCTGTTTGCATTTAACAACTGCTCTGCACATTCCGCTTTCACCCAGCTCAACAAACTCTGAATGCCTGAGTGTCTTTCCATATCCTTGGCCCGATTCTCAGAAGCGGAACGGGTAGGCATATGATTATCTACTTCCAGTCCATACTTCTTTTCTAAATACGCGCAAGACTCAGCGAGAACTCTGTAGTCGTTGTATGGGTTATGAATGGTTAGCGTATCCGGGTTAATTTTGTTGATAGCCACATGGATATGCAGATTATCTGTGTCGTGATGTACTGCACTTAATCTCTGATGATCACCAAACCCTAAAGACTGACAGATACTCTCCTCTATAGCGTTTAAAACGTCTTCTGACGGCTTTTCTCCGGGCCGGAATGAAATCACCAGGTGATACGTTTTGTCGCTCTCAGATCGCGTATTAAGGCGTTGTGTAATGTTGACCTCAGTTACAGCGTCCTGAACATCCTGAGATTGGCAATTAGTTGCTTTAATGACACCCACACGCTCTTGTTTGCTTTGCGGGTTAGTGATGTAGTCAGCTAACCCGGAAAAGCTACTTTTCTTGATGTTCTTCATGGGAAGATGTCGGGCAATCAATTTGCTTTACCTTTTTAGCCGCTAAAATTAGTTATCGTTTAAAACAGTACCGATAACAGTCCGTAACTCATCCTGAGTCTTTTCGATTTTGGTCAGCAATGTTTTCAAAACAGCGGGAGAGAAATTTGCAGTCCGAGGATCATCGGATAACCACATTTTTAATAACCCGCCAAGACGCCCAAGGTCGCCGTTGATGCGTACCATTTCACGCGCTTGTTCAAGATCAACAATGCCGCCTACTTCATAACCCATCCCAATTTTTCGCAAAAAGGCCGCAACGCTTAAACCTGTCGCAGCGGCATTTGCTTCTATTTGCAATTTTTCTTCTGGCAGACAGTACACCTTGATCGGCGTGCAATTTTTCCGTGTCTGTTTCTCTGTCATCTCGATCTCCAAAAAGGCGGTAGCCGATTAGCCTCGCAGAGCAGGATTCCCGTTGAGCAGCCCAGCTGCGAATAAGGGAAGGTAAAGTTGGACCACCGTTTACGGTGGGCCTACTTTACATATCCTGCCCGGCTTTCGCCGTTGTTTACGCCAAGGAAAGTCTACACAAAGAAAAGTGGAATGTCGTGTTTTTTGGTGCAAAACTGTGGATATAACGAAAAAACGGCGTTACTATGCCGCATACACCGGAAAACCAACGTTTTCCGGGCGGTTTACAACTGTTATCCTGCTCAAATACACACGGAAATACACAGAAATACCTCATAAATACACACGCAGGTTGTCGGATGGGAAAAGACTATTTAACTGACCTACAGGAGTGGGTTAAGCAGAAAAAGGGGCTGAACGGCAAGAGTGCAAACAGCGCGAGGGTAGTCTTCCTGGCAATCCGGGAAGACGTCAAAAACGCGATTGAAGCCGGTTACTCTCTTACAACGATATGGGAACACATGCACGAAACTGGTCGTGTTAATACCACATACGAAACTTTTCGTCGGCATGTCCGGCGATACATAGATGAGCGAAAACGTGCAGCTGCTGTTGGCGAAAGTACACCTGCTGGAGCTGCGGTAAAGAAAGAAAGCCAACAAGCCGGACCGTCACCAAAGAAAGAAAACGTGATCCCGGAGAGAACGCCGGTCAAAAGAGAGCCGCCTACGAATCCCGGCAGTCAGCTGCCAACTTTTAATTTTAATCCTGGAAAAAAGAAGGGGACTAACTAATGCCTACTGCAGACAAAAATCAAAAACAAAGTGAAGCTGAATCAGTGCCGGTACGCCATGCTGTTCACAGCGCCCAGCAAGGAAAAGGTGGTTGTGGTAAATCCGTTAGTACCGCTTTGCTGGGAATGTACAAGATTAGCAAAGGTGAACTACCGCTGTGCATCGATACCGATCCGCTCAATCCGACATTCTCTAATTATGAAAAACTGAACGTCCGACAGCTGAACATCATGGAAGGTGATGAAATTAATCAGCGCAAACTGGATACCCTCATCCAGTGGATTGATGAAGCCGGTGACAGGGACGTTATTATCGATAACGGCGCTCCGTCATTTATTCCGTTATCAAGTTATATGATTAGCCAGCAAATCCCCGCCCTGCTTTACGAAATGGGTAAACAGCTTGTCATTCATATCTCGATTGTGGGGGGGCAGGCACATGATTACACCGTCGAGGGGTTCAAGGCGATGGTGGAGCAGTATCCGTCAGAAACCCGTTTTGTTGTCTGGCTTAACCCGTATTGGGGCGCGGTGGAATCCGATCAGGGAGTGCCATTCGAAGAATCAGAAGCGTACCTGATGAATAAAGACAAGGTTGATGCGCTTATCCGTTTGCCTACGCTCAAAAAAGAGTTACACGGCCAGGACTTTGCCGACATGCTGGAAAACTACAAGACCTTCGATGAGGCCATTGAAGATAAATCATTATCTATTATGGTTCGCCAGCGTCTGAAACAGGTTCGCGCCCTTGTTTTCGAACAGCTTGATTTAGCAACGGTGATCTGATGGATGATAAGACGGAAGAACTCATTGCGCTCATTGCTAAAAAGCATGGTATAGCACTGGATAAAACCGATCCGATTATGGTCGTTCCTACCCTGCTTCGGTATTTGCTGGATGAAAGCCAGGAGAAACAGGGAGAAATTCTGGATGAGTTTAAATCCGAGCTACAAAGCGCCCTGATGCAATGGGATTACAGCGCGAAGGATAAGGCTGACCGTATCCTTAACGCCGCGCTAAAGGCCAATACGGAAGTAATGGAGCGGGTTTTGACATCTGCAGCTACAGAAACCGCTGCCATAATCAGAAAAGAAGTTCAGGACGAGATCAGAAAATCGCGGTCGCACATAGAAGGGGCAAGAAAACTTGCCATGATGAATATGGCGGCGGCGGTGATCACCTTAATGGCTGCTGCCGTCGCATTCATTGCAACCTTTTACAAATGACTATTAGCCGCTAACTTTTAGCGGCTAAAAAATCCAGGGAGAATAGTTAAATGCATAACGTGTCACTGATGGAAGAAACACTGCGGAAAATGAGGAAACATGGTAGCCAAACCGTCGAGGTAACACAGTCTTTGGAAGCCTTTGGCCGTTATAAATCCCGCCCTGCTTTTCAGGACTGGATCTACCGTTTGAAGAAAGGCGAACGCTTACCACGGGGCCGTTACTTTGTAGGCAAAAAACCAGGTCGTCCATTACAGATCATTGACGACTTTTTTTATCGTTGATAATCCTTATTAAAGCCAAGGCCATTTATGGCCCTGTTTTACGCCTTTTCTGTTGTTAATGCTAATGTATGCGTACATTAGCATTAACAACAAAGGTCTTAGCTTTGCTTTTCTCTTGATACCTGAATTTCAGACTGATAGAGCCGTTTTATACGTTCAATTTCGGCAAGCGTTGCAGACCAGTGCCGCCCGGCTTCGTGGCGATATTTTGCGGCAATCTTTTCCACGGACTCCGGGTTGCTGTCGTTGCTGCGGCGCTGCCGCCCCTTCTCACCGAAAATGTCCACAATCAGCCACTGGCTGCCGGTTCTGCCAAACAGTGCTTTACACAGACGTTTAACGGCCAATGGTGTTAAATCTGGGTCGGGATCGTGTGCAACTGTCGCGAAAATGAAACGTAGCATTTCTGAGGTCTTGTAGCGTTTTACCGCTGCTGCCAGACGTGCGGCACGCTGCGGGGCTTCCCAGCGATCGTCACTGTAACCAGTCACTTCGGCCAGGTAATCCCTTTCTAGGTTTTCAGCCGTGTAACAGCGGCCTCCTAAAAACAGTCGCATGGCCTCTTTCGTTTCATTTCTCACGTCTGGAATTCCGATTAATGCTAATGTACGCATACATTAGCATTAACCTATGAGCACGACAAGATACTCTGCGGCCTCGTATAGTGACACCGTAACGAAATTAATTTTAGCGGCTAAAATTGACGAAAATTGTTTAGCTAAAGACATTACACTATCGCATTTGATGTAATATATTATCTTCACGGTCTGGCGAGGTTTAGGCAACCTCCCTGTAAGGCGGGAAAGCGGAATGCAGCCTATGTAGTCAGATCGCGAAGTTTGTTGTAGCGTGCCTTATCGCCAACCGGCCTGAACCCCGTTTATCGGGGTTTCGCTGTTTTTGGGGGGTAGGAATTGTTGCGGAAAAAAAATCCCCGCATGACGGGGATTCTGTAGCTGATCAAGTTATTGTTCTTGTAAGGCTCAGACCATTCCCTTTACTTAGTGATGGAGCCTGCTCTCTTTGTAGCTTTTCTTTCTGTTCTTTCGCCTGCTTCCGCATGAGATTCTCATGCGCTCGCTGTGCGGCCCGCATTTCATCCCATCCTTCGGCAAGCTCTGGTTTATCATGCCGCACTTTGGCCGTCGCCAGTTCGTGTATACGCGGGCCATGTAACCCCATCCCGTCATGAATCTCTTTGACAGTTTCCAGTCGGTTCTGCAGGCGACTCAGCAATGACTGTTGTTGTTGTACCTGTGACTGCCATTTTGCCTTCTGACCGGGCAGAGCCAAAAACCCAGGCTGACGACTCATCATCTGCTGCAGAACCGCCTCCTGCTTGTCTATCAGCGATTCCAGCCGGTTTTCAAGGTTTTCTGCCTGCGTTTCTTTATCCGCTACTGCCGCCTCTACCGCATCCTTATATTCCTGCTCGATGTTACCGGCGTCAGTTTGCGAATCCTGTAAATGGGATGGGTCATTGATCAACTGCTGCTGCTCGTCATGCAGCTGCTGTACCTGTTCCTGGATATTCACAGCTTCCGACTCTGCGAGAAGATCAGGTTTAATATCAGGCTGCTGACGAGGGGGGGAGGTATCCCGGACCGCGCCGGGATTTTTAAATGGGGTAGTTGGCTTCATCCGGGACTCCTACGCTATTCGCTATCTGGAGAACTTCCGGCCCTGCTTCTCTGTGGCTGCTGCTACCTGAGCTTTACCGGAAGTCTGGTCATACGAAATACTCTTTTCCGTACCTACTTCTGGCAGTTTATCGAAATTTTGGCGATCATGCTTGAAAATCTGCTTACCTACCTGCTGATATACTGATTGTTTATCTGCGTGTAAAATCGGCCCATTATAAGAGCTGGCTTTATCCGGCCCCTTGGACAGATAAAGCGGGTAAATGCCTGGCTTTATGCTGCCCGCTTTATCAACGTTGTCATTTTTCCATTTGCCTGCTTCTTCGCTTTGCAGCACGCGCTGGCCGTTCATGACAAGAACACGCTGTTTGCTCATGTCGGTGTTACTCCTGGTGTTATCGTCAACCGTCTGTGTCGGGATAGGGCTGACTGCTATTTTTATAATGTCAGCAAGCATGGATGAATCTGCGTTGATAACGGCCACGTCACGCGCAAGATACAGTTTTCTCCTTGCATCATCATCTGCTGCGCTCAAACTCTTCAAGCTGTTTTTTATCCCTGATCCCAGCGTTGTTGATAAGGGTATCAGTACCCTGATACAGATACGGGTCTTTTTTGTCGCTCATGCCTGGTGTTGTTTTGCACGTTGAGCATGATATTCGAATATCTCCGCTCTACCCTGCTCGTAAGTAATTTCACCGGCAATGATGCGTTGTTTGATACCTTCATAAAGGGGGGGGGGGGGGGCCGCTAGGGTCCATACCTTCCAGCCTCAGACTGGCCTCAGCTTTTTCAAATCCTCTTGCCCTGACTGAACTGTTTGACATGGCCCCTCCGGTTAAATTTTGTTTAGCTATATTATAATATTTTAGCCGCTAAAATCATGCAATACTGCAAATTACTTAAAAAAAAATCCCGCGACTGCGGGATTCTGAGCGGAAATTGATACTTTTATCCTTCAATAAGGCAAATTATTTTCACGTTTTCGAGATTTAGCTCTTCTTCTACACCAGTTGAATCAAACTTAATCCAGGCAAGCCCTTCTTCACTTGGCCGCTTGGTCAGGATAAGGCGGCCCTGCTCCCCCAGGTACTCAACGATAACAATAGCCTTTTTGAATTTATCAGGATCGGTTTCCTTTTCTGGCGTCTTACGGACCTTATCGGTCACATCGTTATCATCGTGGCCGTCCGTATCATCCTCGGCGGCTTCCGAATCGGTACGGCCATTGAAGGCGTCAATGGTGTCTGGATCACGCTTGCTGGATTCTTTTTCGTCCAGGAACTCACGGAAAACTTTCACCGCACTACGGGTAATGTCTTCACCCTCGTTCTCTTCAAGCAGTTTTTGAACTTCTTCCGGGTCTTGCTTGTAAGCCGTTACCAGCTCATTAACTACGGTAACATCACGGATTGAGCCTTTATTAAAAGCATCTGCTATACAATCCGGCAGGTCCAGCAACGCGGCGTGTTGGGTTACGAACGCTGGCGACTTGCCAAGCCTTTTAGCAATCTGAGATTTTGATACTCCCTCAGCCAGTTTGCGGCCAATGTGTACGGCAATTTCACGCGCCGTCAGGTCATTACGCTGGATGTTCTCAATGACCTGATCATCGTCGCTATAGTCATTATCGATAAAAGCGGGAATTTGTTTCTTCCCGGCCACTTTACTGGCTCGCCAGCGACGTTCTCCATGGTTAATGATATAGCGCCCCGCTTGCTCCGGGTTCTCACGAACGGAGACAGGCATTTTCACGCCACGCGCTTTAATGGTATCAGCCAGCTCCTTAATGGATTCCTCTGAGAATCCTGGGTTGTCCTGCTTACGCGGCTGTTCAGGATCGGGATCAATCGCGTCAACGTCCAGCATCAGTGGTTTACCCTCAGCACCTGCAGACGCATCAAGAAAGTCGGATAGATCACCAACGGTATCAAGGCCAAGGCCGGAAGAATTTTTTTTAGTCATTATGCAATCTCCATCTTAGTAAAAACATGATCGGCCAGTGCTCTCATTTCCTGGCTGGCTTTACGTGCTGCTGTCTTCTTGATTTTCCAGACAGGGACATGTGAAGCCAGTGCATCAGCAATGCTGCTTCGCAACCCGACAGACACAGGAACCATTAACGTAGGGTAGGCCGTCTGCAGCTCCTGCAGGTGGTTTACATGGCGAGGATTGCGGCCATCTACCTTACTTGGAACCATACCAATAAATTCCAGCTTGCTGTTCATTTTGCGTTTCACCTGGGTGAAGGTGGTCAGCATTTTTTTAATACCCTGAATGGAGTACACCTCAAGCTCAATAGGGCATACCACAAAATCAGCGCTCGCCAGCGCAACGATAAGCGCATTGTTAACCGTAGGCGCAGTATCAATCAGGCAGACGTCAAAGCCACTGTCGGCCAGCTGCTGCAGGTTATGGCGGAACTGCTTCACCATTTCGGGCAGATTTAATTTTTCTACGTTTGCCAGCTGAATATCTGACTCAATGAGAGAAATTCCGCTCTCAGGAATTTGGGTAAAGCGAGTTGGCTCGATCTCGCCCCACATTTCATTCGCTTTAATGCCGGACGAGAACTGTTTCAGGGTAAAAGAGGCGTTGCCCTGGGTATCCATATCGATTACAGCAACCCGCTTGCCTCGTTCTGAAAAATCAAATGCCAGATGAACCAGGGTGGAAGTCTTGCCAACACCACCTTTTTGATTTGCTGTAACCAATACTTTCATAGCCATCGCTATTCTTCCTGTTTACGTTTTGCCTCGTCAGCCCACTTTTTAACAATGAAAGCCTGCCGCTCCGGTAACACTACTTCAATACGCACAAAGCCGTCAGGTACTTCTTGTTTATAGGCATCCCACACTCTGTTAACTGCCTGAGAAACAGCCCCGCGAGAAATATCCAGCGTTTCAACAAAATATTTCTGCGGCCTCCCTTCAACCAGTACGCCATAAGCGATATCAAGCGTTTGCTTACCAACATTCAGGCTTCGGGTAACTCTTGCAAATACCTCATTAGTCAGGCGTTTTTTTTCACTTTTTTCACTTTTTTCATCGCCAGTTTTGGCAACGTGCAGGTCATTACTATTAACAGTCGTCATAAAATTTACTTCCAAAATCAACGTCTTTGACTGGACGCCTCAATGACACCGCAAACAAAGTTTAGCTAAACTGTGTTTTCAGGTCAATCATTTTAGCCGCTAAAATCTATTTTTTAATGGATATAACGAAAAAACCCGGAAAGCCGGGTTATTTCAGTGCAACATCTTTGATGAAAGTTACTCGTTTTTTCATCTGCGCCCCCCACAGGAATAACATACCTCCGAGGAGAACAAGAATCCCACTAATCGAAAATCCTGCAGATGAAACAGAGGTAAAGATACGTGCCTTTTTCAGTTTTCCCTGCGCATAACGGGTAGCCGGTGGCGTGATTGTTTCCTTAAAAGCAGTCATTTCAAGCCCGTATCTGACATCAGCAGGGACAGGCTCAGCTGGATTACGTTGATAGTCGGCTACAACCTTCCTGACCAGATCGATATCGGATTTGTTTTCCTTGATACCGGCCTGCGCTTTGACGTAATCAAGTAACTTGGCGGTTTCTGGAGTCTGGCCGCTGATTTTTTCAAGATAGGTAACAAGCTCTGCTGGCTTATCATCCTTGATAAGCTGCCTGACTACTTCTGTCGGCGAAAAGGAATCATCTTCTGGCGTTTCAGTTAACGTACTCAACATCATCTTGGCTCCGAAGATGACGGGAAGGATTCCCAATAGAGGAAGAACGGTCGTTACACCTTCCCCGTCAAACACCTTAAAAATTACAATGATAAGCCAAATCAAAAAGCCGACGCTGATAGCTCCCACAAACGACTTCAAAACACCTGCATAAATCATTTTGTGTCCCCAGCATAAATGACAGCTGATTAGTATTACGGCGCTTTGGGCTTCCATGTAGCCATAATGTAAGTCAGGGCTGCCAGTACAAAGAAACTGATCACAAACGGCCAGGCTGCAGCAAACGGGCCATCACTCCATTTAAACATCATTTTGAAAAACTGAATGACAACGTTCGCGATCAGCAGGAAGCGAACAGGAATCCATAGAATGACCAGCACCATGTACACCGCACCAATGACTCCATGAATGATATTACGCATGGCGCTCCCTGATGTTTGACCGGCAGCATTCTCGACCGGCTGGCCCTGCTGCTGTTTACTGTCCTCTTGACGAGGAAATTTAACGACATTGGTCATACTGGCCTCCTGCTGGATTCAGACACTGAACCGGTTAGCTAGTGTCCTCTGCGATGAAGCGTTAATGTTGGCTGGCATACGCGCCGAACAGCAAGCTCCATGATTTCTTTACTGATACGTTGATTTTCTTCTGGCGTAAGACATTCAGCACAAATTTGACCTAATTCAGCCTTTAATGAATTTGCACCAAAAACGCTATGTTTAAGCATGGTGAGACTGCAGCCGCAACGCTTGCAGTGAGTATGGATAAGTGTATTTTTCATCGGAATTCTCCGGCTGCTGACCTGAGTGCTTTACCCGGCCTTCACAAACATTATAGGACATTTTGTCCTATCCTGCAATTTTAGCGGCTAAAATTCTTTTCACACCTTCCAGATTTTACCCAATCCGGCATATTCAACCAGGATAGCCCAGGCCGAAAAAGGAATGGGGGTATCTCCCCCAATCCAGCGCCTGACGGTTCGACTGTCTTTCAGTCCGGTCAGTGTGGCTGCTTTGCTTCCTGTTAGCTCTGCTATCTGCATCAAAGTACGAATTTCTTCTGGCGTCGGACAAACCCATCCCGCACCAAAGGGTAAAAAACATTCTGACCTGATTGAGACAGGGTAGGGTTTAGTTTGCATTCACGATTCACCTGTTTTGTTGTCTTCCAGTAATTTCAGTTGATCAACATTGTAAAAAGTACGAACGCAAGTAGGGTCAAAATCCACTACCTGAGTTCCGCGACGGTTGATTCGATAACGTATAGGCTTATCTTCATGCGCCTCCACGCATCCTGAATCGTATATCGTAACGATTTTTACAATAGTGCCAATATTTTTAGCAAACACCGGATGATGCACACTCACGATTTCACATCGAGCACCAACGTAAAATTCCTTGTAGCGCTCAACGGTAATCATCCTATCTTTGTATTCTTTGGGACGTTCCTTTGCCAGCTGCTTGCGCCGTTCGCTTTCGGCCCTCATAGCTTCTCTTTCAGCCTCCCGTTCTCTCTGCATAACCGCTGTAATGCGTTCCTGGGCTGCTACAGCCCATTTACGGGCGATAAATGCTTTAGAGGCGGGTAATAACGCCTCAACCCTAACAAAGCCGTCAGGGAGCGTTAGAGGCGTTCTGTCAGGGGGAGGCGAAAGGGATTTTAACCAATCAGGCAAAGGCTCAGATGCCAGCCTGTCACGGGAATCAGCAGCGATAAAAGCAGGTTTCTTTCTGGCGTCAATCAGGCTTTGAAATACGCGGGATACATGTGCATCAACGGTTTCTCCAGGTCTGACTTCTGAAAGCCTAACAAAATGCGAACGATACCCTGTTTCGGATACAAAGGGTGCGCCTAAATCAACAGCATGAAACGAGGTGGAAAGATACCCCATCATACATCCGGCTTCGACCTTAACCCTTGCTCGCATACCACTGAAACTTTCGATGATAAAATCACCGTGCTGGCCCCACATAGGAACGCTACCGTCATCAGCACGGCAATATTCACTGATAACATGAGCCGCTTCATGTTCACCGGCATTACACCCAAAGAAGGTTTTACCGTTCATTTTCCAGATACAGGCTTCAAACCGGTACACAGCATCATGACGCTGTTGCAGATCACCGGTCATACAGGCTTTATTCAAATCAATTAGCGCAGAGTACGCCGCGTCCAGAATTCGATGGTCGTCCGGCAGCTGCTGCGCAATGGCTTCCATTTGCTGATCGCGAGAGTCATCGCCAGGATAATGTTTGGACATATTAAACCCCTGAAAAATCCCCTGCAGAGCAGGGGATAAAGACTCACTTAATCGATGGCCGCACGGAACTGCGCATATTCTTGATGCCCGCTGGCGTAATCAAACAGCTGATGATAATAAGCACTGCATCTTTCTGAAAATGGCAGATTAGAATTAGCAAGCTGGGCCAGCACAAAACTGGTTGCCACCATACCTGCAGCTTCTGCGCTTAACAAACCGTCAAAGTAATTACCCTGGACAGAAATACGGTAATGTTCACGGCTGTTTGGTGCCATAAAATAACCACCATTTGAAAGTTCATAAAAATCCCACTCACCACCATCGTAATGGGCTTCAATTTTATCCAGCGCACTACTTAAATATTGGCTTTTATTTTCAGAACTTAATTTACGCATCCACTTATAAGTGTGGTTTTCCACCAAAAGCCAGTATTGGCCGAAGAATTTCGGCATAAACATCAGGCGTTCTTCATAATCTGTAAGTTTACGAGCAGTAACGATAACTTCATTATTCATCGGAGTTCTCCGGTAGTTGACCTGAGTGATTTACCCGGCCTTCACAAACAGTATAGGACATTTTGTCCTATGCCTCAACACTTAATAACCTG
>OODO01000785.1_pt1 | contig 26552 bp, 21 predicted proteins | sample 1671261 | NCBI WGS metagenome assembly OODO01 (sample SAMN06348138, study PRJEB24527) | human gut metagenome | biome: human gut; feature: ankylosing spondylitis patient; material: feces | host: Homo sapiens | place: China | collected 2015-10 | reverse complement strand
CGATCGGAGGAACCGAAAGGCTGTACTCCCGTTTTGCGCGGCAAAACAGAGAATTTTAAAAAGAACTGCTTGTTTCAATCCACAGTCGGTAATTTCACAGAGTCTGACATGTCAGCAGAATGCTGACTGTGGTTTGCCTCATGTCAGTGGGGGATACCGATTTCTCTCCGCCCGCCACTGCCGTTAACTTTCTTATTTGCAATTCATCTCACCACCTATAGAGGTGGGAGAATCCTTGCTATTATTTGTTGAAAACTCTTATTTCTTAATCTCATATCCGCAGTACTGCATCACCAGCTCGCAGAACATCGCATTCGCCCAGGAGAACCACTCTCTGGTGTAAACGGTCGGATCATCTACGAAAACACCCTCGTGCATCAGTCCTGTACCGCCGTCGGTTGCCATCAGTTCGTGGATCATCTGATGTTTCTCCTCCTTTGTCGGTGCGGTCAGTCCCTCGATGGCTTTGGAGATGTGCCATACGTAGCGAACCGGTGTGTGCGGGCTTCCGATACCGGAAAGCTTCGTTCCTGCATAATAGAACGGGTTTGCCTCGCTTAAGATCAGCTTTCTTGTGTTGTCAGCCACTTCCTGGCTTTCCGGCTCGTAGCCGAGATAGCTCATAGCCAGAAGACTCGGTACATTGGCATCGTCCATCAGCAGTTGGTTCCCGAATCCATCGACTTCGAAGGCATATATTTTACCGTATTTCGGGTGATTATAAACCGCATACTTTTGCAGGGCGGTTTCTACCTCTTGGGCCAGATCGGAACATTCTTTCGCCAGTTTCTCGTTGTGATTTACCTTCCGCAGGATTTCAGCAGATTTTCTCAATGAAGTTACGGCAAAGAAATTTGAAGGAACGAGAAACTGGAATGTCGTGGCATCGTCGGAGGGACGGAACGCAGAGATTATCAGTCCGACGGGTTTTACCGGATTCCCTAATCCGTTATTAGTCATTGTGTCGAGAGCTCTCTCTGTTTTACGTTGGAATTTGTAGGGGCCATTGCCTTCTTTCCGTTGCTGTTCTTTGAAGGTCCGCAGTACATTCGTAATGGCTTGTATCCATTCTTCGCCAAATATACTGGTATCACCGGTAACTTTCCAATATTGATAGGCTAACCTAATGGGATAACACAGCGAGTCTATTTCCCATTTGCGCTCGTGCAGTTCGGGTTTCATGTCTGTCATGTCGGACATCCATTCCCCTCCGGTAGGACCCATGTTAAATGCGTTTGCGTATGGATCGATATTGATACATTTGAATTGGCGGTTGATGACCCCTGCCAACATTTTCTTTAATCGAGGGTCTTGGTTAGCCAATTGCACGTAGGGCCATACTTGAGCTCCTGAGTCGCGCAACCACATGGCGTGTATATCACCGGTATATACGAAAGTATCGTCGTCCCCATCGAAATGTACGGTCGTATCGAGTGTGTTCGGGAAACAGTTCTCAAACATCCAAGCCAGCCGGGCATTTGTCAATAAGGATTTTACTCGTTTGATTTGTTCTTCTACGGCGTTGGATACGAACAAGCGTTCTTGCGGACGGTTGCTTGTGTATTGTACCCGGGTGTTGTCTTGCTGTGCTGTCGCTACACGAGCTGTGGCTGCATGGGTATAGGAGAATCCATATCCGAGAGCCAGACATAAGCAACTTACTTTTGCAATAGATTTCATAAAAAATATACTGTATGTATGGTTAATAAATAAAAATGTGTATCAGTTATAATTGGGGAATCGACGTATATCGTTTTAGTTTTTATCGCATACTTCCAACTTGACCATTACAGGGAAATGGTCGGACGGTATGCGAGATTCGTAACTTCTGATTGAGATTTCTTCGGGACAATCTTTTACCGAGGCTTTTTGATTGCCTTCTTTCATACGACGATAGCTGTCGGTGAGAACGCCGTATTTCAGAATATGGAATGTAGGCGTTACGAACACATGGTCGATTCGGCTTTCGGTGTAGTTGTCAGAGTCGAAACCGTTGAATGTGCCGTTGGTCGCATAACGCAAGTCGGCTACTTCGAATGCGTCGCGGAGTGTCCCACTTTCAGTTAAGGCGAGATAGGAGCGATGGGTCTGGTCCACATTGAAATCTCCGGTGAGTATAGCCGGTAGATTTTCGCCTATTTCTTTCATTTTTTGTTGTACGAGCAAAGCACTTTCTACCCGGGCTTGTTTCCCTATATGGTCCATGTGGAGATTGAAAAAGAGAAATTCAAATCCGGTATCTTTGTATTTGAAATGTCCCCAAGTGCAGATTCTCGGTAAAACCGCATCCCAGCCGACGCTCGGTTTTTCGGGCGTCTCCGATAACCAGAAATCTCCGTGTCCCAATAATTCGAATTTATCGATTCGGTAAAAAATGGCCGCATGTTCGCCTCCCTTTTTCCCGTCGTTACGCCCCACGCCTATGTAATCATATTTCGGTAGGTTCGTTTTCAGGGAGTCTAATTGATGTCTGAGTCCTTCTTGTGTTCCAAAAATATCGAATTCATGAAACTGTACCAACCCGGCTATGATGGGGCATCTATTTCCCCAACCGTCTCCTTGCAACGAATCGGCGCTGTTTGCGTTCCTCAGGTTATAGGAGGCTGCGGTAAATGTAGTTTTTTTATCGGGTTGACAACCACATAATAATATGATTATTACGGATAGGATACTTATGTTATTCTTATAGTTCATATATGATATTGATTTGTATTTCCAAAAGTACTATATTTTATTCATTCGCCAAAGAGAAAGAATAAGGCGCAGCTTCTTTGGTTGAGCCTCGTTTCAAATTGGGTTCGTTGTCCATGAAGAATTGTATTTTCCCTCCTTCTACCAAGGTATTGTGCTTGAAATAATTGAGCGTGTGGTTCTTTCCGTTGAGTTTTATCGAACGAATATATTTGTTTGCCGAGCTGTTGTTTTTGGCCTCGATGGTCAGGCACTTCCCGTTTTCCAGATGCAGCTTTGCCTCCTTGAATAACGGTGTCCCGATAATATATTGGTCGGTTCCGGGACAGACAGGATAGAATCCGAGAGCCGAGAATATGTACCAAGCCGAGGTTTGTCCGTTGTCTTCGTCACCGCAATATCCGTCGGGAGTGGCGGAATAGAGTTTTTCCATGATATCCCTCACCCGATATTGCGCTTTCCACGGTTCCCCCGAGTAGTTATACAGATATACCATGTGTTGTATGGGCTGATTGCCGTGGGCATATTGCCCCATGTTCATCACTTGCATTTCCCTCATTTCATGTATGACTCCCCGGCTTTTGATTCCTAAGTAGCTGGGTATGACGAAAACCGAGTCCATCATGTGGTTGAATGCTTCGTTGCCCCCCATCAAGTCTATGAGCCCTTGCGGGTCGTGGAACACGCAGAAACTCCAATGCCAACTGTTCCCTTCGCAAAAATCGCCGCTCCAATCCGTGGCGCTGAAACGAGGATTGAATTTTCCCCGATCGTCTTTTCCGACCATGAGTTTTTCCGACGGGTTGTATACATTTTTATAGTTTAGGCTTCGCTGTTTATAAATCTCTATTTCGCTATCGGGTTTTCCCAATTTCTTACCGAGGGTATAAATGCACCAGTCGTTATAGGCATATTCCAATGTACGAGCGACATTTTGCCCCACACCGATATTGTTGGGTACATATCCCAGCCGGTTGTACGCTTCGAAAGCGACTCTTCCCGATGCCGTGCCTTTCAGTTGGTCGTTCGCTCCATGTTTCAAAGCCTCCCATAACAGTTCTATGTCATAGCCTTGCAAGCCTTTGATATAGGCATCGGCGACAACCGAGGCCGAGTTGTTTCCAACCATACAATCCCGATGTCCCGGGCTGGCCCATTCGGGTAAAAATCCACTTTCTTTATAGGTGTTGACCAATCCCTCTTGCATTTTTTCGTTCATCGAGGGATATATTAGGTTTAACAGCGGGAATAGAGAGCGGAAGGTATCCCAGAATCCGGTGTCGGTAAATAGGTAGCCGGGTAATACTTGTCCATTGTAAGGGCTGTAATGAATGGTTTCACCCTCGGCATTTATTTCGTAAAATGCTCGTGGAAAAAGAACCGACCGGTATAAACAGGAATAAAACGTACGCAAATTGTCGATGTCGTTGTCTTTAATTTCAATTTTGGATAATATTTCGTTCCAACGGTTCTTTCCTTTTTCTGTTAAACGGTCGAAATCTCCATCGCCGAGTTCCTGCAAATTCAATTCCGCCTGCTCGAAACTGATGAAAGACGAGGCTACTCGTGCGTGTATTTGTTCTCCTTTGTGTGTGGAGAAACCGATAATACCGCCTGCATGGTTTCCTTCGATTTCGGTTTGGTTGGTCTTGATGGCATTGTCGAGAGCCACGGCGGTGAATTGAAACGGTTTGTCGAAAACAATGATAAAATAGTTCTTGAAATTTTCGGGAACGCCCCCCGAATTCCGGGTGGAATATCCGATGATTTTATTCTCTTCGGGTATGATTTTTATATAAGAGCCCTTGTCGAAAGCGTCGACGATAACATATGAATTTTGCTCCTCGGGAAATGTGAAGCGGAATAAAGAGGCTCGTTCCGTTACCGTCATTTCTGTGGTGACATCATGGTCGGCCAAATATACTTTATAATAGTAAGGTTTAGCTATCTCGGCTTTATGAGAGAACCAACTGGCTCGTTGGTTCTGTTCGAACACGACTCCTCCGGTTACCGGCATAAGGGCGAATTGCCCGTAATCGTTCATCCAGGGACTGGGTTGGTGGGTCTGTTTGAACCCTTTTATTTTGTCGGCATTGTATGTATATGTCCAACCGTCGCCCATATCTCCGGTTTGCGGAGTCCAGAAGTTCATACCCCACGGCATTGCAATAGCTGGATAGGTATTTCCGGTGGATAGTTCGAATTTCGATTGGGTCCCTACGAGAGTGTTTACGTAATCTACGGGAGAATTGTTTGCGAGAACGGGTAGATAAAAAAAGATAGTGTTGATGAAAGATAATTTGAAAATGACAGAAAATTTGTTCATCTTATCAGGTGTTATGTTAATATGATCGGTTCGATGCACATTCATTCGTAAGAAATCATAACGAATCCTTATTTGGGGGGTATTAGTGGCGTGGAATAAAATATGGTTCAAATATACGCATAAGTGAGTGCACCGCCAAATTTATTTGACCTCTGCACTCACCTTTTGCTATCTTTAAGTTGAAACTCGAAGATACTTCCGCTCGGCCGAATAAAATTAAAGCGAGCTTTGTTTTGCTCTGCTCCCGCTTATACGTATCTTTGTACTCTAATATGGCAAGGATTCTTTCAATAGATTACGGAAGAAAGCGTACGGGCATAGCGGTGACAGATCCGTTGCAAATTATAGCAAACGGATTGACAACCGTGGCATCGTCGCAGTTGATCGATTTTCTCACGCAGTATATGCAGCGAGAGTCGGTCGAACGGGTCGTCGTGGGGCTGCCACGGCAGATGAATAACCAGCCGTCCGAGAGTATGCGCTATATAACCCCTTTTGTCAATCGGTTCAGAAAACTTTTTCCCAATGTGCCGATAGAGTTTTTTGACGAGCGGTTCACTTCGGTTTTGGCTCATCGGGCGATGATCGACGGAGGCTTGTCCAAAATGGCTCGGCGAAATAAGGAGCTGGTCGATGAGATAAGCGCGACGATAATTCTGAGGGATTATTTGGAAAGTAAAAAACAATAAGATATGGTACTACCTGTTTATCTTTACGGGCATCCCGTAATTCGTAAGGAGACCGAAGAGATCGATGCTTCTTACCCTCAGCTGAAAGAGCTGATTGAAAATATGTATGAGACGATGTATGCTACCGAAGGTATCGGGCTGGCAGCTCCGCAGATAGGACTTTCTATCCGGTTGATCGTTATCGATGTAAATCCTATGGCCGAGTATTTTCCCGAGTGCGCCGATGTGAAGCTGACCTTGATAAATCCGGTTCTCGAAGTATTGGAGGACGGGTCGAAGGAGACCCGGGAGGAGGGCTGTCTCAGTCTGCCCGGTATTCACGAGCCGGTTCCCCGTATCGAGAAGATTAGGTTGAAATGGCTCGATGAGAATTTTCAACCTCACGACGAGGTTATCGAGGGGTATCTTGCACGAGTGGTTCAACACGAATACGACCATTTGGAAGGGAAGGTCTTTATCGACCGAATCTCGCCCATTCGCAAGCAATTGATAAAATCGAAGTTGACCAATATCATTAAAGGGAAAGTACGCTGCGACTATCGCGTGAAAGCGACTCCCTTGAAAAAATAAGTTTTACTCTTTAATTCTATCTTTTTTATATGGCAGACGATAAAAAAATCATATTCTCGATGGTGGGGGTGAGCAAGATGTTCCCTCCGCATAAACAAGTGCTCAAAGATATTTATCTCTCGTTTTTTTACGGGGCGAAAATTGGTATTATCGGTCTCAACGGGTCGGGTAAGTCTACGTTGTTGAAGATTATTGCCGGAGTGGAGAAATCGTATCAGGGCGAAGTGGTATTCTCGCCGGGGTATTCGGTGGGGTATCTCGAACAGGAGCCCAAACTCGACCCTGAAAAAACAGTAAAAGAGGTCGTACAAGAAGGGGTGCAACCTATTCTCGACTTACTGGCAGAATATGAAAAGGTAAACGAGTCGTTCGGTGATCCCGACGTACTCGAAAACCCGGACAAGATGGAGGATTTGATCGCTCGTCAAGCCGAATTGCAAGATCACATCGATGCCTCTGATGCGTGGAACATAGACAATAAATTGGAACGGGCGATGGATGCGCTTCGCTGTCCGCCTGAGGATCAACTCGTAAAATTCCTTTCGGGAGGAGAGCGTCGTCGGGTGGCATTGTGCCGTCTGTTGTTGCAACAGCCTGATATTTTGTTACTCGACGAACCTACCAACCACCTCGATGCCGAGTCGATCGATTGGTTGGAACAGCATTTGCAGCAATATCCCGGTACGGTTATTGCCATTACCCACGACCGTTATTTCCTCGACCACGTGGCCGGGTGGATTCTCGAACTCGATCGGGGCGAAGGTATTCCCTGGCAGGGAAATTATACCTCGTGGCTGGAACAGAAAACCAAACGTATGGAGATGGAGGAGAAACAGGCGAGCAAGCGGCGTAAGACTCTCGAACGGGAATTGGAATGGGTTCGTATGGCTCCCAAAGCCCGACAGTCGAAAGGTAAAGCCCGCTTGAACTCGTACGATAAGCTATTGAATGAAGACCAAAAGGAACGAGAGGAAAAACTCGAAATCTTTATTCCCAACGGGCCTCGTCTAGGTAACAAGGTTATTGAGGCTCACGGAGTCGCTAAGGCTTTCGGTGACAAATTGCTTTTCGATAATCTCGATTTCGTATTGCCTCCCAATGGTATCGTGGGCGTGATAGGACCGAATGGAGCCGGAAAAACCACGCTGTTCAAACTGATTATGGGACAGGAGGCTTGCGACAAAGGAACTTTCGAAGTGGGCGAGACCGTGAAGATCGCTTATGTGGACCAGACCCACAAAGATATAGACCCTGCCAAGACGGTCTATCAAGTCGTTTCGGGCGGACTCGAAACGTTCCGCATGGGTGGTCGGGATATGAACGCTCGTGCCTACCTCTCCCGCTTCAATTTTACGGGAGCCGATCAGGAGAAACTCATCGGAGTGCTTTCCGGCGGAGAACGTAATCGTCTGCATTTGGCTATGGCTTTGAAAGAGGAGGGTAATGTACTCTTGCTCGATGAACCTACCAACGACATCGATGTAAACACTTTGCGGGCGTTGGAAGAAGGTCTTGAAAATTTTGCCGGTTGTGCCGTTGTAATTTCTCACGACCGCTGGTTTCTCGACCGTATCTGTACGCACATACTCGCTTTCGAAGGCGATTCGAAAGTATTCTATTTCGAGGGTTCTTATTCGGAATACGAGGAGAATAAGAAAAAGCGTATGGGCGATGTGGAACCACATCGGGTGCGCTACCGCAAACTTATGGAATGATCAATTTGTTTTTTATAGAAGAAGCGGCGGGTCGGGAGGTTCGCCGCTTTTGTTTTATGGGGGTAGTGGCTTTTGTCTCTTTTCGAGGTTGTAAATGGATTATTTCCCTCCCCTCTCTATATATCGCTAACACAGCTCCCCGCAATGCTACGGGACACGGCAGGAGAGCAGGGATATGTCCGATATAAACAAGCAGGTGAAATGTCGTTTTCAACTCCTCCGTCACTTCGTGCCACCTCCCCTATATAGCTACTGCCACACAGGGGAGGAGTTAAAAAATGTTCGAAGCGTATTTTAGCCCTTCCCCCCCTGTCGTGTCCCGTGGCATTACGGGGTGTTTCCGAAGAAATATAGGGAGGAAGTGCCCATAGGGCGAGGAGGTAAACTCTTCAAGTAAACATATTATCTTTTTCAGCTTTTCTATTTCTTCGCTGTTTTTCTCTATACCGCTTACACAGAACCTCGTAATACTACGGGACGTGGCAAGAGAGAATAATCAATTACTTGTATATCAGTTAGCTTTGTGGCTGTCTCTTTATGGTTATTTAGTGCCCATTTTCCCGCCTTTCAGCCCTTTGCCGAGGTTGAAAATGTTTTGGTCGTAGCTAACGGTCTTCATGGAAGACTCGCGTTTGCGTTTCAAGGCGAGGTCTACCAATTTGTCCATAAGCTGGTCGAAGCGTATGCCGGAGGCTTCCCACAGGTAGAACGAGAGGGAACCGGGAATGGTGTTGATTTCGTTTACATAGATGTCGCCGCTTTTACCGTCGATCATGAAATCGACACGGGCGACCCCGTGGCAAGACAGTACCCGAAACGTTTCGCCGGCAAGGAATTGTACCCGTGCGGTATCTTCGGGAGAGAGGTCGGCGGGAATACGTTTTTGTGTGGCTTGCATGCCTTTGTTGGATTTGCCTCCACCCATATATTTGTCTTCGTAAGTGAGAATGTCGCCGCTTTTGATAGGCTCCTCGCATACCGAGGTACGGTAGTCGTCGCAGTCGCCCAATACCGAGCAGTTGATTTCTTTCAGTTCTTCGACCATATCTTCGATAACGATACGGGTAGAGTATTTTTCGGCGACATCTACTTTGGCGATGAGCTCTTCACGATTGTCGGCATGCGAGATACCTACACTCGATCCTAAATTGGCCGGTTTCACGATGACGGGATAACCCAGTCGGGTCTCGATTTCCTCGATGAGCTTATCGCGTTGGGCGAACCATTGTTTGTCGGTGAACCATACGTAATCGACGATGGGGATACCGCTCTTTTCCATAATCATCTTCATGGTTATCTTGTCCATGCCGTTGGCCGAGGAGAGTGTGTTGCAACCGGCATAGGGTATGCCGATGGATTCGAGTATGCCCTCGAATATGCCGTCCTCGCCGTTACTGCCGTGCAGTACGGGAATGACTACGTCGAGTTTTGCCCATATATTGTTCCCGAAAAGGGCTCTTTTCTTGCGGTAGAGGTTGTAGTCGCCGTATTCGGGAATCATGTAAACCTCGGCGCACATGTTTTGCAGGGCAGCCATGTCGCGATAGTTTTTTACTTCGAGCAGGGCATCGCCGCTGAACCAACGTCCTTGTTTGGTGATGTATATGGGTATGATTTCGTATTTCTCTTTATTAAAAGCATTGATGGCTTGGAGAGCCGAGATAACGGAGATTTCGTGCTCGGTGGAGCGGCCTCCGAAAAAAACACCTACGGTAGTTTTCATAATTTTTTGTGATAAACTGTATATCTGGTTTGTGATAATGATCGAAATTTATTTGAACGTATCGGGCAGGTCGTTTTCATAAAGGACGGTGTCGCCCGGTTGTGCGATTTGTGCGAGCCGGGCTTGTGCGTCGGCAAAAGTGTCGGCAACGAAAACTTTGTCTTCCGGATAATTCTTTTCTTGCAATCCTTTCAGAATAGCCTCTCGATTATATCTGCCTACTACCATGACGTAATCGCATACTTCGGCTATCTGCTTGCCCAAAATGTAGTTATACTCAACTTGTTTTTCACCCAACTCGACCATACCCGGTGTGATGATGATGCGTTTCCCCTGTGTCATGCGCCGGAGTACGTCGAGAGCCATGCGAGCGCCATCGGGATTGGAGTTGAAAGCATCGTCGATAATGGAAATTCCACCCGGTGTCCGCTTCATGTTCAAGCGATGTTCCACCTGTTCGATTCGGCTCACTCCATATTGTATCGAGGGAACAGGCACTTGCAGATGGCGAGCCGTGATAACTGCCGCCATGAGGTTGGAGAGGTTGCACTCGCCGATGAGTTTCGTGCTCAGTTCTATGCGTTCTCCACCGCCTACCACAGTAAAGCGGGTGGCATCTGTATCGTAGCGAATATCCTCGATATGGTAGTCAGCTCCGGTATCGGCTATCGTATAGCGTTTCACGGGGACGTTTTCGACCGGCCGATTGGCTATATAGGGGAAGTCGTTGTTGATAACGGCCAATCCCGAACCGGGCAAAGCGTCGACCAGCTCGAATTTGGTACGTTGTACATTCCCGATCGTTTTGAACGATTCGAGATGCTGTTCACCCACGGCGGTGATAATACCTATTTGAGGTGCGACGAGATCGCATATTTCTTTGATATCACCGATCTGTTTAGCCCCCATTTCACAGATGAAAATGTTGTGGTAAGGCTTCATTTGTTCCCGTATGGTGCGGATTACTCCCATAGGCGTATTAAAACTGCCGGGAGTCATTAACACGTTGTATCGCTCGCAAAGTATGCGGTAAAGGTAGTGCTTGGTACTGGTTTTTCCATAGCTCCCGGTAATGCCTATGACAGTTAAGTCTTGCATTTGGGAGAGAATTTGTTTCGCTTCGTCGTAATATTTTCGGTTGATTCGCTTCTCGACAGGTTGCATGATGATGTTGGCAGTCATCATGAAATAGGGGGCTAAGATAGCTATCGCCAATAAGGCTCTGCTACCGTTGGAAAGAGTCGTTAAGCCGGCTGCGAGTCCTGCGACGAGAAGCGAGAGCGACAATGCGGCGATGTATAAGCGGGTAGCTCGTTTGGTGAAAACCAAAGGTTTTTTATATTTGGTTTGTAAACCTTTTACGCTTTTTGTCAAGACCACTGTAATCGTGACGATTTGTACGAATGTCGGCAGGAAGTTGGTCGACAACAGCAGCAATAGAAACAAATCGGTCAAACGGGATACGGAGGCGAAAGACTCTCCTTTTAACCAACGGTTGTATCGGTCGTTTCGGTAGGAATTTTGTTGCAACATTTGCAACTGGAATTTCATCTCTATTCCTGTATAAAAGAGCAGTGCAAGGAATGTGACGAGAGTGAGTATTTCGTTCATGATTTTCTTTTTATGTCGTCTTGTAAAAAGTTTTGTAAGACGGTGTTAAATTCGTAGGGCTTGTCGAGGAAGCTGTAATGCCCGGCATCGTCGAATGCTACCAGCCCGGCATCGGGAATCAGTTTCTCCATGATGCGGGCATCTCGCAATGGGGTGGCGGTGTCGTTTTTTCCCCATAGAAGAAGAACGGGACACTGGATTTTCGGCAAAACCGCTTTAAGGTCTTCGTTGACAACTTTTACCATTATATTACGCATGATACCTGTCAACGCATTATAGTCTGCCGAACCCGATTTGCGGCGATAATTCTCGATTGTTTTTTCAGCTTGTTTTTTCCCGATTACAAGTGGTAAGACTTTTTTCCATAGTTTGAACGAGTAGACTTTCAGGTAGTATTTTAATGGGCGTTTGGGCTTAATCCCGGCAGCGTCGACCAAAATAACTTTATGGGTTTTGTTTCGTGAGGCGTATAAGATAGATACCCGTCCCCCGAAAGAGTGCCCGATAAGAATTGGGGCTTCTATATTTTCGTCTTTTACGAACGCTTCGAGCATTTGCGTATATTCTTCCACGCCCCATATCGAGGGCGGAGTGCTACTTCCGCCGAATCCGGGAAAGTCGAGATTGTATACCTTGAAATGAGATGATAGCAGTCGTTCTATCGACTGCACGGTCGTGTGGTTGCACCCCCAGCCGTGCATGAGGATAACCGGATAACCGTCTCCTTCGATGTTATACTGTAAAGTGACTCCACACAATGATTTCGACTGTAACATTTTCCCTCTTTTGCATTCTAATGCAAAGATACAAATAAGCGAGAGCCGAGCAAAATAAAGATTGCTTTAATTTCGTCTTACCGAGCGGAAGTATCTTCGAATACTTGCCTCTGCGCTCGCCTTTCACTATATTTGTGATAGGATTCGTTTCAGCATAGCCAAGTTGGAAATATGATTTCCTCTTGTCTCTGCACTCAACTTTCACTATATTTGCCCAAAACAAAACCTAATGTCCCTATGGAATCTCCCCAAGAAAAGATAGAGCGTTTACGTCGGGAACTCGATGAGCATAATTATAATTATTATGTGTTGAACGCTCCCACGATCGATGATCGTACATTCGATGAAATGATGCATGAATTGCAAGGGTTGGAAGAGACTTTTCCACAGTATTTTGATCCCAATTCACCGACGCAGCGTGTCGGGAACGATATAAATCGATCTTTTTCCCAAGTGGAACATCGTTACCCGATGTTGTCGTTGAGCAATACCTATTCGATAGAAGAAGTATCGGCATTTTACGAACGGGTTCGTTCGGGATTGATGGGAGAGGATTTTGAATTGGTGGGTGAACTGAAATATGACGGAACTTCCATATCGTTGATTTATGAAGGAGGTAGATTGGTGCGGGCGGTTACTCGTGGAGACGGTACGCGAGGCGATGACGTTACCGAGAATGTGAAAACAATCCGCAGTATCCCTTTGCAGTTGCGAGGCAACGACTATCCCGATTCGTTCGAGATAAGGGGTGAGATATTGATGCCTTGGGCTGTTTTCGATGCTTTGAACAAAGAGCGAGAGGAACAGGAGGAGCCTTTGTTTGCCAATCCTCGCAATGCGGCGGCGGGAACGTTGAAATCACAAAACTCGGCTGTGGTAGCGGCGCGGGGGCTCGATGCTTATCTGTATTATCTGTTGGGCGAAAATTTACCGGCCGATACGCATTATGAAAATTTACAATATGCTCGGTCGTGGGGATTTAAAGTTTCGGATGCCGTTCGCAAACTTCACTCCGTAGAAGAGGTGAAAGAGTATATCAATTATTGGGACATGGAGCGGAAGAATCTTCCCGTCGCTACCGATGGAATGGTATTTAAAGTAAATTCATTGCGGCAACAGAAGAATTTGGGATATACGGCAAAATCTCCGCGTTGGGCGATAGCCTATAAGTTCCAAGCAGAAAAAGCCCTTACGCGATTGAATTCTGTGTCTTACCAAGTGGGACGTACCGGAACCGTCACTCCTGTCGCCAATCTCGATCCGGTATTGTTATCGGGTACTATTGTCAAGAGGGCGACTTTGCACAATGAAGATATTATAAACGCTCTCGATTTGCACATCGGAGATATGGTTTTTGTGGAGAAAGGAGGCGAAATTATTCCTAAAATTACAGCGGTAGATACCTCTGCTCGTTTACTGATAGGAGAAAAAGTACGTTTCATTCGTGCATGTCCCGAATGTGGAACTCCGCTGAAACGTATCGAGGGAGAGGCAGCATGGTTTTGCCCGAACGAAAAAGGTTGTCCTCCGCAGATTAAAGGGCGAATAGAGCACTTTATCAGTCGCAAGGCAATGAATATCGAAGGTCTCGGGAGTGAAACGATAGGTCAGTTTTATAGTTTGGGCTTGGTGAGAGACGCTTCGGACTTGTATACTTTACAGCCCGATGTGATAGCCGGTTTGGAACGTATGGGAGAACGATCGGCACAAAATATCGTCGATGCGGTGAAACAGTCTTGTTCCGTTCCGTTCGAGAGGGTATTATTCGCATTGGGCATTCGTTACGTGGGCGAAACGGTCGCCAAGAAGTTGGCGTTGGCACTTCATTCGATAGACCGTATTATCGAGGCGACTACCGAGGACTTGATTCGGATAGGAGACATAGGGGTGCGTATCGCTCAAAGTGTCGTAGCTTATTTCTCTGATGAGGATAATCTCCGTTTCGTAGAACGGTTGAGACAATATGGAGTGCAGATGCAAATTACCGAAGAGCGACTTTCGGAGAGAACCGACAAGTTATCCGGTGCGACAATCGTTATCAGTGGCACGTTTACCCATCATTCCCGTGATGAATATAAAGCTCTTATCGAACAGCACGGAGGTATGAATACGGGTTCCGTATCGGGTAAAACGACATATATTCTGGCAGGCGAGAATATGGGCCCGGCTAAACTTGAAAAGGCGAGAAAATTAGGAGTTCGGATTTTATCCGAAGAAGAGTTTTTGGAGATGATTCAATAAATAGATAATCCATGTTATTTTCGTTTATTACTAAATGGGCGATCAAGCGTCAGCTAAAAGGAAGACAGAGCGATGGGTTTTGCCCTTTCGGAGGGGCCAAGCGTTTGGTATTGATGGCTCAGGGCAAAGATGTTCAATCTCTTCTTCCCGGTATTCAGGAGATGGTTCGGGCGGGTATTGATGTCACGTTGGTTATAGATACACATCGCAAAGACAAGGTATCGGTAGAGGTTCCCGGATGCAGTCCGATACTTGTTTTGCAGACTTGTTGGTTGTTAAAAAGACCGACTCGGGCTTTCCTGAGAAATTTTGACGATAACGATGGAGATGTGTTGATCGATGTGTCGATTTCTAAATCCTTACCTTTATTATATTTGGCCGTACGTTCCCGGTCTATTTTTAAAATAGGAGTACCCAAAGGAGAAAGCAATCCGTTCAATTTGCAAATTCTTTTGCCGGAGTCGTCTCCCCGGGGAGGAGTAGCCGAAGATGGTGATACCGAAGTAGGTAGGTCGAAACCGAATGCCGGCGAATTGTTACAGAGTGCTCTTTTTTATTGGAAGAAAATTGGTGTGAAAGAGAATAATCTGTAATTTTGGAATCGATATTTAAGAGGATATAAAACTATGGCGAGAATCAATTTAAGCGGAATGGGAGTGGCACTTATCACGCCTTTCAAAGAAGACGAAAGTATCGACTTCGAAGCCCTTTCGCGACTTATTGAATATTTGATACAAAATGGAACCGATTATCTTGTCGTGTTGGGAACTACTGCCGAAACCCCTACATTGACCGAAGAAGAAAAAACGGAGATAAAAAGATTTGTAGTAGAACGTACGAAGGGGCGTATTCCTCTTGTCCTCGGGTTAGGTGGAAATAATACGAGGGGTATTATAGACCATTTGAAAAAAGACGATTTTTCGGGTTATGATGCCATTTTATCGGTGGTTCCTTATTATAATAAGCCCTCCCAAGAGGGAATATATCAGCATTATAGTGCAATCGCTCAGGCATCTAAATTGCCGGTTATTTTATATAATGTTCCGGGGCGTACCGGCGTGAACATGAATGCCGAAACGACATTGCGCCTTGCCAAAGAATATCCTAATATAGTCGCCATCAAGGAAGCGTCTGGAAATATCACTCAGATGGACGATATTATTAAAAATAAGCCTGCCGATTTTATGGTCATTTCGGGAGACGATGGTATTACTTTCCCGTTGTTGACTTTGGGAGCCGTAGGAGTGATTTCTGTTATCGGGAATGCTTTCCCGAAAGAGTTCAGCAAGATGGTGAGATTAGCGTTGAACGGAGATTTTCACAATGCTTTGTCTATTCATCATCGCTTCACAGAATTGTTCAGCCTATTGTTTGTCGATGGAAATCCGGCCGGAGTTAAATGCTTGTTGAATGCTATGGGATATATCGAGAATAAATTACGATTGCCACTTGTCCCTACCCGTATTACGACTTATGAGAAGATCAGGGCTGTCTTGCAAAGTCTACACTATATTCCGTAAAATTTTTATAAGAAACAGAATGCGAGCCTTGTTCGGTAATAAGTGAATGATTGATATATTTTCCCAAGAAATGAGATTTCTGTAAAAATAATTGGGAAAATAGATGATATATCCGAAAATTATACTTTAATTTGCTCCCGTATCGAAGCTATATGTGCTTACACAGAGATTCTCTTCTGTGAAAAAACGGGAGATTATTTATTTTTAAGTTCATAAGAGTATCCGATGCGGAAGTTTTAATTTTATTCATTTATTTTTTTCTTATGAACATTTATCTTGGAAACCTCAATTATGGGGTTAAAGAACAAGACCTTCAAACCTTATTGGAAGGTTTTGGTGCAATCGATTCGGTAAAAATTATCGTGGATCGTGAATCTGGTCGCTCAAAAGGTTTCGGCTTTGCCGAGATGTCTGATGACGAAGCTGCCAAACGGGCGATCGAAGAATTGTCTGGTAAAGAATTTGCCGGTCGTGCATTGGTCATTAAAGAAGCTCGTCCGAGAGCTTAAATTTCACAAGACTCTTTGTATTTAGATTTACAATAGATTCTTTGGAGCGCAATCTGAAAAGATTGCGCTTTTTTTGTAAAATCAGAATTTATTCCTTCCCCCTGTGTCGCATAGCGATGGAATATACAAAGACAATGCCCGCTAATTATAGACTAAGCCTATTTTATCGCAAAAGAATTCACGATAAAATAGATCGTATTTATTTGGGCTGGTGGGGTCGAATGGGTATTTTTGTACTGAAATAAAAATCGGTAATATTATATAGAAGAATAAAGGAGGAGATGCACAGCTCGGAAGTAAAGGAGGATACACACGATTCGTTTCGTCGTATTACCGCAGAGGTAATCTGTGCGGGAGAAAATGAATTGCGGGTTCGTGTTGCGGCTCCCTCTTTACTCGGGGAAATGCCGGTGTGGATTCATCGGGACGGGGTGAATAGTGAATTCGACGAAATCTTGTGCTTGTTGGAACCCGGTTCTAAATTGAATTTGGTAGACGTTATTATAGTCGATGGCGGATTGCTCCCTCGTTTTCTTATATTGGAACCCGATTATTTGGTTGATGCCAGTGCGTTAGCCGAGTGTGTGCAGGAATATGGAACGTGTTGGCAACGTTATTTTTGGAATCGTATACGTCCCAAGACGATAACGGATTCTATTTTGTTGGGTAATGCCGTTAATTTGATTTTTGATGAATTGATAACGGCGAAAGATTTTCGGAGTGTAACTTTCGATTCCTTAATGCCGAAAATTTTTGCTCGTTACCCGATAGAATTTGTCTCGGCAAAGTCGGTAGATAGAAGATTTTTTCAGAATCTCCATAGTCAATTCGAGACATTGAAACGTATTCTGAGTACGGATTTTTCTGCTTTGGGAATAGACCGCCGAAAAGCGATGGTCGAACCTTCTTTTATCTGTGAGGCTTTGGGATTGCAGGGCCGTCTCGATTTTTTACAAGTGGAAAACGGCCTCTGTGGTATTGAGTTGAAAGCCGGCCGCCCGCCTTATCCCGAAAACGATTTGTCGAAAGTGTCGTTCCCACATCGGGCTCAGTGTGCTTTGTATCAGTCGATGATACAAAGTGTACTTAGTGTAAAATTGGAAAACCAGCATTTCTATTTGTTATATTCTCGAAATTTGAACCCGGAAGGTTGCTTGCGTCCGGTGAAAACATCGACGAGGGAATTGCAGAAACTTTTGAATTTGAGGAATAAAATTGTGTCTGTCGAACGGGATATATCTCGATATGGATATGTACAGGCTGAATGGTTGGTAAGTCGGCTGACCGCCGATAACCTCATTCCCCGACCCAGTCTGTTTACCGAGCGGTATATTCGTCCCGAGATAGACTGTGGCCGCAGGAGATTGGAGCGACGAGACGATAACGATTTGGCTCTGCGATATTTCTATCGGTTTTATGCGTTTGTTTCGCGAGAACATTATTTGTCGAAAATCGGCTATCCTTCGGGTAGCGGAATATCCGGCGTTGCTTCTTTGTGGCGAATGACTCGGGACGAAAAAGAGAGGGAAGGCTATATGTTTTCAGGACTGCGGTTGGTTCGAAATTGTGCGGCGGAAGATATTCCCGAAGTCGAATTTATTTTGCCGGGAAATACGCCGTCTCCCGATTTCAGACTGGGTGATATTGTTTTGTTCTATGTGTGCGATACCGATGCCGATAGAGTATCTACCCGACAAGTTTTCAAGGCGACGATCGCTTCTATGACGGCCGACCGTGTCGTGTTGAGATTACGGGATAACCAATCGTATGCCGAGGCATTGCCGATAGCTTCTTGTTATGCGGTAGAACACGATTATGTAGATTCTTCGTTTTTGTTACAGTACAAAGGTTTGTATGCGATGTTGGATGCCTCTCCGCATCGCAGGGGGTTGTTGGTCGGCGAGGCGGGAGAGTCGCCAGTCCGAAATATGTCTCGTCGATTGTCCTATGAATATGACAGTCCCGATTTATCCCGTATTTTATTAAAAGCTCTGCAAGCCGAGGATTATTTTCTGTTGGTCGGGCCTCCGGGAACAGGAAAAACTTCGGTGGCGTTGCGGAATATGGTGAGGGAGTTTTTGGCTATTCCGGAGTACCAGATTTTATTGGTGGCTTTTACCAACCGTGCGGTAGATGAAATCTGCGATAAGTTGGAAACGATAGGTGAGGTCGATTATATTCGGGTAGGACAGACTCTTTCATGTGATGTCGCATACCGTTCTCACTTGTTGTCCGAGCGCATGAAGCAATGTCGGAATAGGGAGGAGGCGAACCGTTCGATACACTCTTGCCGCGTGTTTGTGGCTACCTTGTCTTCTTTGTCGGGGAAGATGGAGCTTTTTAATCTGAAACGATTCGATGTGGCTATTGTCGATGAGGCTTCACAGATATTGGAACCTCAACTCGTAGGGCTGTTATCTGCCAAGACACCTACGGGACGGGATGCCATAGGTAAATTTATTTTGATAGGAGACCATAAGCAGTTGCCCGCCATTGTCGTGCAGTCTGCGGAAGAGTCTGTTATCACCGATGAACGGTTGCGTTCGGCCGGGTTTGTCGATTGTCGTATTTCTTTATTCGAGCGGCTGTACCGGCGATTGCCCGAAGGTTCTCCTTTTGCCGATATGCTCGATTGCCAATGGCGAATGCATCCCGATATTGCATCGTTTGCCAATACTTATTTTTATAAAGGGGCGTTGCGCGATGGAAATGCTCCCCATCAAATATCTTTACTGCCGTTTACAAACATGGGCGATGATAAGTGGGAAAGAGTGATCGCGACGAAGAGGACGGCTTTTTTTCCGACAAAGACTCTTTGTGCCGGGAAAAAATATAATAATGAGGAGGCTTGCAAAACCGCTGTCATTGTAAATGCTTTGTATAGATTGTACGAACGTAACGGGTTGGAGTTCGATGAACGGTCGGTGGGAATCATTGCTCCATACAGACATCAAATAGCTCGAATCCGTCAGGAACTCGATAAATTCGGTATTTCTGCATTCGATACTATTCGTGTTGATACGGTGGAGCGGTTTCAAGGTTCTCAAAACGATTGCATCATCTACTCGTTCTGTGTGAACGACGAGTCGCAATTGGAGTGGTTGCCGAGTTATACGGAAGAGTCGGGACAACTGATAGACCGGAAATTAAACGTTGCGTTGACTCGTGCTCGGCGTCAGCTTTTCGTTTTGGGAAATTCGCGACTGTTGTCTCGGAATCCGATTTACCGGATTTTGATAACGCATTTGGAAAATATATCGAGTGAATAGTATGAGAGGGGAAGAACGGAAACGTGCCGGTAGAAACAGAACATTGTCTGTTACGGGCGAGGAGGTGGAACAGTTGAGGGATCTGGTCTCGACTTTATCGGATATCGAGCGGGGAGAAAATGTACTCAATAAAATAATACATGCCGATTTGTTGGCGATTATCGATCGAATCCCGAACGGTTTCGCCGACTTGGCGATTATCGATCCACCGTATAATCTGACGAAAGATTTTCATGGCATGAAGTTCGAGGCTATGGATAACGGGGCTTATATCGGTTATCTCGAAACTTGGTTTTATAAAGTTTGCGAAAAGTTGAAGCCGGACGGTTCTCTCTATCTTTGTGGCGATTGGAAATCCACATCGGCTTTGCAAACTGTGCTTGAAAGAGCCGGTCTCTCTATCCTTAACCGAATAACTTGGCAAAGAGAGAAAGGTCGGGGAGCAAGGAATAACTGGAAGAACGGAATGGAGGATATTTGGTTTGCCGTGAAGGATCGTAAGAATTATTATTTCGACGTCGAGGCTGTGAAAATGAGACGCCGGGTAATCGCTCCTTATCGGGAGAACGGACAACCGAAAGACTGGGAGTGTACGGAACAGGGGAATTTTCGTTCTACTTATCCTTCGAACTTTTGGGACGATATAAGCATACCTTTTTGGTCTATGCCCGAGAATACCGACCATCCTACACAAAAGCCGGAGAAGTTGTATGCCAAATTAATTTTGGCTTCGTCGGAGGTGGGCGATGTTGTTTTCGACCCTTTTATGGGGAGCGGGACGGCAGCCGTCGTAGCGAAAAAGTTGAACCGGAATTTTTGCGGCATAGAGCTTAACGAAGAGTATTGCCTATGGGCGGCGAAGCGTCTGCTTCTTGCCGATGGGAACAAGACGATTCAGGGCTACCGGGACGGTGTGTTTTGGGAGAGAAATAGCGGGGCGATGGGGTGACCTTTTCGTGATGGTCGTTCGTTCATGGAATAGAAATAGCAAAAGTCCGATTGAAAATACCTCAATCGGATTTTTTATCGCATGCTTCGAGAGCGATCGAGTGCGTTTCTCTTTCTCTATTGGATAGGTTCTGCACTTAAACTAAGAGCCAACGTGCCTCCTCCGTACGAGATAATAGCTGCTAATTTGTATTCTGTGGTTGTCTTTTTATAAATCCCATAACCGTCTTCGTCCACGAATCCGGCAGCTGTCAGTTTGGCGCAATATTTGGTTTTAAGCGATTCTTCACATTTGTAATCCATTATGATATATTGTAATATTCCATAGGTATCGTCGTAGCGGTGGTTTTCCAATTCACCATCGTACTCCGGGAAATTGGTGAGGAACGGATACTTTTTTACTTCTGCTGCCCATGTGGTTTCTGATAATTGACCACCCAGACTTTCGTCATCGTCTTTTTCTTTGTCGTCGCAGCCGATGAATGCCATCATCAGCAACATTAGCGGACATAGCCATAAAATCTTTTTCATATTGTATGTGTTTTAGATAAAGTGATTCGTTAAAAACTTACTCCTATCGAGAACGCCAGTCCTGAAAGAGTTTTCGATTTGAGGCGAAATTCCTCGTCGTCGAAGGGCTTCATGCGTTTGCCTATATAACCTATGTTGGCGAATACATAATTTTGATAACCGAACTTGTAGGCTATTTCCACACCGGTTCCGAATCCGTAATCGATACCGGTTAAATCGGATCCGAAGTAAAGCCCGCCCAAAATTTTGGCATACGGGACGAGATAGATAGGGCCGCATTTGACGGGTAATTGTCCGCCGATATTAAGGTCGAGGTCGAAGACATTGTGCGAATGGGGCTTTACGATTTCATTAGCTCCTTCCCATTCTGTCTTTTCGGTTTTGACTTTTAGAAGAGAGGCGGTGACTTCGTAGGTCATGAATGTGAGTATGGTGCGTTTGAACGCTATGTTGTACGACATGTCGAACGCATCATTATTGAAAGGATAAACGAGCCCTATATAGATCGATGTGCCGAATCCGTAACTTTTTGAGATACCGTTGGGCTCGATTCGACTGGCTTTGATATTTTCCGCAGCGCTCAACCGCCAGCGTCCTTGCTCCATGATCCATCGGGTGGAGATGTTTTTGTTGCCTGTGGTATATATAGCCTCGGCGGTCCTGCCGATGGAATCGAGAGCGGCCACGGTCGAAAAAGTATAGTTTCTCCCGGAGAACTGGCGACAGATAATATCGGACAATCCTATACGGATACCCTCCAACGGTTGCCCTTGCTCGAAGCACGATTTCATGGCATCTGTGGCAGCATCGGAGGCTGCATTGACCAAATCATAAAACGTGTTGGCCGAGATGTTCGATACATACCGATATGAAACGAATGGCATGACTGCCTGATAGGACGATTGGGCTGCTTTGAGCATGGCCGATGCTCTATTCGTGACTTCTGTTCGGGTAAGCAGGGATTGCGGATCGGTGGAATAATTTTTCAGGAAATCGTCGATGGCGTGTACCGGAATAGCAAAATTGGTATTTTCCCGGTCGGATGCTTTCCACGTATTGATTCCTACCACGGCAAATCCTGCGGCTGCATTTTCATCTCTTATAAGTAAGGGCCCGCCGGAACTGCCGGCATCGACTTGTGCCGTGTGTTGCACCAAAGGCAGTTCTTTTCCGTTGGTCAGAGATTTGATTTGGGCACTGGCATTCGATACGATTCCTTGCCCCAGCTGCCAAGAGGGTTTGTCTCCCAATGCGGGGAATCCGGCGCTGAATACGGGTGTGCCGTCGGTTATGCTCTTGTCTGTTATATCGAGCGTGGGAATATTGACCTCTTCCGGCAGAGCGATGAAAGCGACATCGAAGTCATCGTGCACACCCACTACGGGGCATGTCGCGAATGTTTTGGAACTGTTGCCCGGTAAGGAAAATTCGACATCGACGGTTTCGGCTTGTTCTACCACATGACGGTTGGTGATGATGTATAACCGACCGTCTCGTTTATCCCGGTAGGCAAATCCGGTCCCGAACGACCCTTTCCCGTAATTTTGCAAAATGTCGGCTGCCGCATAGAATCCGTCTTTACGTAACGATTTGCTGAAATCGGTAAGGAATGTTTGGGTACTTTCACTGAAATTGGGTCGAACGATCACTATGGATTCGCGTAGGTTCTCTGCTGTCGAAGTAAAGGAGATTGTCGCAAGAATCGATAGGAATAGCAAAGTTCTCTTTTTCATGTTTTGCAGTATTAAATATTCTGCAAAAAAAGAACATATTTAGAAGAAAATTCTTGAATGAATTCAAGAATTACCCCCCCCCCTTTTTTAATTAACTATTTTTAACTATTTTATTTCGGATATGGCTGATGGTTTCGGGGGTGACGTTTAAGAAAGAGGCTATTTTACACAGCGGTATTTCTTGTTCTATTTTGGGATAACGGGTTGTCAGTCTCCGATATCGCTCTTCGGGAGTTTTGCAGTAACTTTCCAATAGGCGGGAATAAACCATTTCGTAAAGGTTTTCAGCCATGAGGCAGTTATAGCGTAGGGTTTCCATATCGGTGTTGTAGAAATCGTGCAATGCTTGTCGGTTTACAGAAAATATCGTGGAGGGTTTCAATGCGACGATGTTCACCTGTGAAGCCGAGTGTCGCATGAAAGAGGTATAATCGGCCACGAATTCGTCGGGGAAGACAAACCCCACGTAATGTTCCTTTCCATCATTGTCGATGTGAGTATAGGCGAATGTTCCATCTTTGATTAGAGCGGCTTGGGACGAATACTCTCCTTGTCTTGCAAAAAAATTACCTTTTCGATAATGTTGTAGCTCCCCGTGTTCTTCGAAGAATCGCTTTAATCGGTCGAAATCATTACTTTCGAGATAGGTGTTGAATTTTGTCATGTATCGAAATGATAAGGTTTTGCAAATATAGCCACTTTTTTGAACGATGTATAGGACTGAGCTATAAAATGTCTTTTTTGTACAAGGTCATTTCACATGCCGTACAGTCGAAATGCAGTTGAAGCTTTTGTCCTTTATACAATAGGGTGAGGGGGTCGGGAAATTTGCTGCCGGCGGGGGTCTTTTTGCATATTCCCAGCATATGACGGATACAGTGACGGGTGAACATGAGGGGAACTCCCTTCGAAGGTTTTATTTCGAAGGCAGGGTCTATGCGGGTAACCCCGTGTTCGCGATAGAATTGTTCGGCAAGTCGGTTAGATACGTTGCCGAGGTAAGATAGCTCTGTCTGGGGATAACATACGGTTTTGTCTTCCTCTTGTCGCTTCTCGGTTCGGTAGGCAATACGTCTGATACGGTCGAGGGATTCGACCGCTTTTTGCCTGAGCTTTGAAAGTACGGAGGCCGGTATGAAGAAATTGTCGGGCAGGTCGATGTCTATTTTCAGGGCCGAGTAGGCGGTCGTTCCCAATTTGCCGAGCTGTTTTTTTTGAGTTTCTTGCTGAGGGGTTCGGGCGGTTTCGTGGGGTGCGTCTTCCCGTATGGTCGTGTGATTGCCGCATTCGTCTTTCATGTAAAGGGCATATCCTCCGGGAACGGTATAGAGGGTTATCTCTACATCGATTCTTCTGTCGGCGGAAGGACGGGAGAGTCGTTTGTCAAACTCGAAATCGAAGTTCCGATACAGAACCGTGTGAGGGGTTATCTCGATTCGGGAGGCCGGGAAGATTCGGTTCCCTTCCACTCGATTTACCCGTACACCCTCGAATTCTCCTTTGTTATTGGCGAAGCATAGTCCGTCTCCGTTGTGTATGGAAGTGAGTCCGGCGATCGTAAATGTGTTTTTATCGGATTGTTTGACTTTTCCTACGTATTCACCCAAAGATTTCGGGGTGTCGGGCGAGGCGATAGGTTCGGGCGTTCTTCCGTCCAAAAAATAGTGGGTGAATCCTCGGTTGAAACTTTTTTCGAGCTGGGGTGTAAATTCTATCGAAGAGTGTCCGGTCGAGGCTGTACGGTATTCGGGACGGCGTTTGAAAATCTTGTCGAGTTCCTGCCTGTAATAGGCCGTACAGTTTTTTACGTAGGCCATGTCTTTGAGTCGTCCCTCTATCTTGAAAGACGATACACCCGCATCGAGAAGCTCCTCCAATTTGTCGCTTTGATTGAGGTCCCGAAGAGAGAGCAGATGCTTGTCTTTGGCGATGACATTGCCTTTCCCATCTATGAGGGTATAGGGAAGCCGGCAGTATTGGGCGCATTCGCCCCGGTTGGCACTGCGTCCGCACATCGCTTCGCTAAGATAGCATTGTCCGCTGTAACTGACGCACAAGGCTCCATGCACGAAAACTTCGAGCGGGACTTGTACCGATCGGGCTATCTCGTTGATTTGCCCCAGTGAAAGTTCGCGGGCCAGTACGACTTGTGAAAATCCGCATTGTTCGAGGAATTTTACTTTCTCGGGTGTGCGGTTGTCGGCTTGGGTGCTGGCGTGCAGAGCTATGGGGGGAATGTCGAGCCGGGTGATACCCATGTCTTGGACAATGAGTGCATCGGACTCTATTTTGTATAATTCGTGAATGAGTCGTTCGGCGTCGCGCAGTTCGTCGTCCCGTAAAATGGTATTCAATGTGATGTACACCCGGGCATCGAATCGATGGGCGAAGTCGATGAGTCGGGCTAAATCGGCGATGCTGTTACCTGCGGTGGAGCGTGCCCCGAAGCGAGGTGCCCCGATATACACGGCATCGGCGCCGTGGAGAATCGCTTGCTGCCCGATTTCGACGTTTTTCGCCGGGGCCAATAGTTCTATGCGACGTACGGTTTTCATTGTATATCGTTCAGGTTGTAGGGCGTTTGTTGATATACGAAATAGTTCAACCAATTCGTGAAAAGCAGGTTGGCATGTCCCCGCCAGTTAACGATCGGATTGTTATCGGGATTGTTGTCGGGATAGTAATTTCGGGGGAGGGCAATGTCGAGGCCTTTCGCCAGATCGCGGCGATACTCGATGTCGAGCGTGAGAGCCGAATATTCGGAGTGCCCCGTGATGAAAAACTCTCTGCCGCAACGAGCCATGACCATATAAACTCCCGCATCCTCCGACTCGGAAAGGATTGTCAGGGATTTATCCTTTTCGATATCGGCTCGGCGTACCTCGGAATATCGGCTGTGAGGAACGTAAAACAGATCGTCGAATCCTCTGAAAATAGGATTTCGCTCGTCGTATTTATGATGGGCGAATACTCCGAAAAGTTTTTTATCCAACGGGTATTTGGGGATTCCGTAAAAATGGTACAGCCCGGCCAAAGCAGCCCAACAAATATAGAGAGTAGAGGTGACGTGTTTGTGCGCCCAGTCGAAAATCTCGACTAACTCGTTCCAGTAATCGACCTCCTCGAATTGTAATTTTTCGACAGGGGCACCTGTGATAATCATGCCGTCGTAGTTTTGACTGCGTATTTCGTCGAAGTCTTTATAAAATGTATCGATATGTTCGAGCGGAGTATTCCGGGAGATGTGTCCCGAAACGCTCATGAAATCGAGTTCGATTTGTAAAGGCGTGTTGGAGATGAGGCGTAATAGATCGGTTTCGGTAACTATTTTTAAAGGCATGAGGTTCAATATGAGCAACTTCAATGGACGAATGTCTTGTGCCGAGGCACGCAAATCGTCCATGACAAATATATTTTCGGCCTTTAATATTTCGACTGCCGGTAATGATGAAGGTATTTTTACGGGCATATTTTGTTATTATTTTAATCGAACAAAATTATAAAAAAATGAACGGTTCGGAAAATCTTTCTTGAAATAGTAATAAATTTTTGATAGTTAGATATTTATGGTTTGGTTTTAATATTGAAATAAGCGAATGGAAATATATAATTCATAAAAAAGCAATATATTTTTTATGTTATAAAACATATTTATTGCGAATTTGTTATTATATTTGTAGCGTAAAAAGAGTAAAAAGAA
>OODO01000760.1_pt1 | contig 27009 bp, 22 predicted proteins | sample 1671261 | NCBI WGS metagenome assembly OODO01 (sample SAMN06348138, study PRJEB24527) | human gut metagenome | biome: human gut; feature: ankylosing spondylitis patient; material: feces | host: Homo sapiens | place: China | collected 2015-10 | reverse complement strand
CCGTTGATTTCCGGAAAAAGGTGGAGCAATTTTTGACGGGTAATAATGCTATCGAAATAAAGCGCAAGGACAACGAATTTTTGTCTTATGTAGATGAGTATATAAAAACCTGTGATAAGTCCGTAGAAACGATAAAATCATACAAAACGGCATTAAATAGTCTGAGAGAATTTGAGAAAGTAAAAAAGAAGACATTTTCGTTCGATGATATTACTTTGAAATTCGCGGAAGAGTATAGAAAATGGCTGTTGGATGCGGATTACTCCCGGAACTATATTGGGACGTTATTTAAAAATTTGAAATTTTTTCGTAAATTTGGTTACAAATTGAAATATAGTAGTTATAATGCACTTATAAATAGGTGCGCTTTTAATAATATTATACAATTAGCACAACATATAATTCTGACTGAGAAAGAATAATTTTCTTTAATTTCCTGAATAGAATTAATATTTATGAAATGGTTCTATATCAGAAATAACAATTACAAAATATTACAAACAAGAAATCTAAGTTTCAAAAAGAAAAACGCCCTTAATAAAAAGAGCGTTTTAATCTTATTTTTAATTTGTTTATGCTTTAAAAGTACCGTTTTCAATGTCTGTAATCATTGACACACGGTTTTCGTGTCTGCCGCCTTCATAAGGTGTGTTAAGAAAGATGTCAGCAAATTTAACAGCATCTTCTTCGCTTGTAACTCTGCCGCCCATACAAAGGATATTTGCGTTATTGTGTCTGCGAGTCATTTCAGCACAAAATTCGTTTGAAACAACTGCGGCTCTGATTCCCTTTACCTTGTTTGCGGCAATTGAGATACCGATGCCTGTACCGCAACAGAGAATGCCTGTTGAGCATTCGCCCGAGGTGATTGCAGTTGCTACCTTGTAGGCATAAACCGGATAATCAACGCTTTCTTCGCTGAAAGTGCCGTACTCTTTGTATTCAAGTCCTTTTTCATCCAGATATTTTTTGATTGCGCAGATAAGGTTATATCCGCCGTGGTCGCATCCGAGTGCTATCATTTTGTTCTACCTCCAAGTTTTTTATTAAGCTCACGCTGTGCCTGAGGCAAGCGGAGATATACCGGCATAAGCTCTTGTGCCGAAACGGTTTGTCCGTTATTAATCATTTCAACTGCAACAAGTGCAGTTGAAGACGCTCTCTGATATTTAAGATTTACGGGAGCAGACTCTGCATTTTTAATTTCATTACCGATGTATTTACAGGTAATATCGGTACCGTCACCTGCTATGATGATTCTTCCGTCAACAGACAGCAGTTCGTTTTTTAAGTCATCAAGCGATAATGCTCTGTCATCACAAAGTCGGGTAACAACTCCGTTTTTAATTTCAAACAGTGCATTGTATACCTGTGAACAGCGTGCGTCCATTACGGCACATACAATACAGTCGGTTGAAAGGAAATTATAAGCCATACTCTCAAGTGTTGAAACCGAAACACACGGTATATCATTTGCAAAAGCAAGACCTTTTACTGCCGCAACACCGATTCTTACTCCCGTGAATGAACCCGGACCTGCGTTGACTGCAATTGCATCAATATCTGATATTTCCGTTTTTGTATTGTTCAAAAGCTGTTCAACCATAGGGATGAGCGTCTGGCTGTGGGTAAGGCTTGTGTTTATGAAAGTTTCACCGATCAGCTTGCCCTCTTCTGAAAGTGCAACAGATGCAGCTGTTGCAGATGTGTCAACAGACAGAATTTTCAAATTTCAACACCTTCAATTTCAAAGATTCTTTCGTCATCGCTCTCCCCTTTTTCAATCGTTATTCTGATTGCATTTTCGGGAAGTGCGCCTTCTATATTTTCACTCCACTCAATTACGAGAATGCCGTTGTCAATGTAGTCAAAAAATCCCGTTGAGTACAAATCATCCCATGAATTAACTCTGTACATATCAAAATGATAGATATTGTACTTTCCGCTGTATTCGTTTACAAGGGCAAAAGTAGGGCTTGACACACCGTCATCAACACCGAGGGCTCTTGCCAGTCCTCTTGTAAAGGCGGTTTTGCCCATACCGAGTCCGCCGAAAAGGGCTATTACCTCTGTGCCGTGGAGCTTTTTTGCAATTTTTTCGCCGATTTGCTCAGTTTCATCGGCGCTGTGAGAAATCAATTTAACCATATCAGAAAAGTCCGCTTATTTTGCCGTTTTCGTCAATATTAATTTTTTCTGCGGCAGGAACTTTCGGGAGTCCCGGCATTGTCATAATATTGCCTGTATAAATTACTGCAAAACCTGCACCGTTTGAAATTGTTACGTCTCTTACTGTGATTTCAAAATCCTTTGGAGCACCGAGCTTCGTAGGATCATCTGAAAGCGAATACTGTGTTTTTGCCACACATATGGGAAGTTTGTCTCCGCCGAGTGCCGCAACTTCCTTGATTGCTTTTTCTGCGGCTGTTGTGTAGTTTACCTTTGACGCACCGTAGATTTCCTTCGCAATCTTTTCAACTTTTTCCTTGAGTGTGAGGTCGAGTGAATAGAGCGGTTTAAATGCAGACGGCTTTTCACAAGCCTCTACTACCTTATTTGCAAGCTCTACGCCGCCTTCTCCGCCTTTTCCGAATACATTTGAAAGGGCAAAGTCTGCACCCTTTGAAATGCAATATTCTTCAATGTATTTGAGTTCTTCATCAGTATCTGTACCGAACTGATTAATTGCTACAACTACGGGAACATTGTACTTTCTCATATTGTCAATGTGAACACCGAGATTTACAATGCCTTTTTTGAGAGCCTCAATGTTCTCATTTGAAACCTCTGACTTTGGAACGCCGCCGTTGTATTTTAATGCACGGCATGTTGCTACGATTACAATTGCCGACGGAGCAATGCCGGCATATCTGCACTTGATGTCAAGAAACTTCTCTGCACCGAGATCTGAGCCGAAACCAGCTTCTGTAATACAGTAATCGGCAAGCTTTAATGCAAGCTTTGTTGCTCTTATGCTGTTACAGCCGTGAGCGATATTTGCAAAAGGTCCGCCGTGCATAATTGCAGGAGTACCCTCAAGCGTCTGAACAAGGTTAGGTTTGATTGCATCCTTGAGAAGTGCAGTCATTGCTCCCTCTGCTTTCAAATCTTTGGCATAAACGGGTTCACCGCTGTATGTGTATGCAACAAGAATGTTGCCGAGTCTTTCTTTAAGGTCGGAGATATCATTTGCAAGACAGAGAATTGCCATAACTTCCGATGCAACTGTAATGATGAAGTGATCTTCCCTCGGAACACCGTTTACCTTACCGCCAAGACCGATTGTGATATTTCTTAATGCACGGTCATTCATATCAAGACAACGCTTGAAGAGAATTCTTCTCGGATCAATGCCGAGAGTGTTGCCCTGCTGAATATGGTTGTCAAGCATTGCGCAACAAAGGTTGTTGGCTGCTGTAATTGCGTGCATATCGCCTGTGAAGTGAAGGTTGATGTCCTCCATCGGAAGAACCTGTGCATAACCGCCGCCTGCGGCACCGCCCTTAATTCCGAATACAGGACCAAGCGACGGTTCACGGAGTGCGATGATTGCCTTTTTACCGATTTTAGCCATTGCCTGACCAAGACCTGCAGAAGTGGTGGTTTTGCCCTCGCCTGCCGGTGTTGGGTTGATTGCTGTTACGAGGATGAGCTTTCCGTCAGGATTGTCCTTTACACGGTCTGCAAGTTCATCAGAAAGTTTTGCTTTGTACTTTCCGTAAAACTCAAGCTCATCAGCAGAAATCCCAAGCTGATTTGCAATTTCTGCAATAGGCTTTAATTCTGCACTCTGAGCAATTTCGATATCAGATAACATAATATACCTCCGAATCAAATTCATGTTTTTATTATTATAACAAAATGCGAAACTTGTATTATTCTGTATTGAAATTATACTTGATATTGAGAGCGTAATTTAATATAATTATAGGGTAAAATTAATTTCAAAGGTTGTTTTGGGTGAAAAAAGTTATTACAAATATTTATGAATATTTCAGACAGTGTGACGCAGTTTTGTGGCTGTTGACCTTGACCGCTGTTGCTTACAGTTTTCTTTTGATTGCGAGTATGCAACGGTCGGGAGAATACAGTTATCTAAGAACTCAGATTATCGCTGTGTCTGTCGGTCTTGCGGCATCGGTCTTTATATCAATTGCCGATTACAGATTTCTTATACGAAAATGGTACATTGCCGCAATAGTTGGAATTGTTCTTGCCGGACTTGTGTTTGTGTTCGGAGTTCAGGTTAGCGGAACAGATGATACGGCATGGATTAATCTTCCGGGCGGATTTTCTATTCAGCCGTCTGAGTTTATAAAAATCTGTTTTATCATAACTTTTTCAAAGCATTTGTCATGGCTGAGAGAAAAGAAAATGATTGAAAAGTTTTCGGGAGTACTTTTCCTTGCACTTCATGCAATGATACCAATGGCAATTATTCATATTCAGGGTGATGACGGTACAGTTCTTATATTTGCGCTTATGTTTTTGGTTATGACATTTGCGGCAGGTGTTCAACTGAGATATTTTGTCATTTTCGGAGGATTGCTTGTGTGTGCAATTCCGATTATATGGAATGTGTTTATGAATGAAGAGCATCGTAACAGGGTTCTTGCTTTGTTTGACCTTGACGGGAATGCACTGACAAATTACGGTTGGCAACAGTATCAGGGTAAGGTTTCAATTGCAAGCGGTGAAGCTTTCGGAAGCGGACTTTTTAATGGTCAGCGTGTTGAACATTCAATCGTCCCCGAACAGGAAAACGATTTTATCTTTACCGTTGCAGGAGAGGAACTCGGATTTGTCGGATGCATGGCGCTTTTGCTGATTTTGTTTTTTATTATATTAAAAGTGATTTTGAATGCAAAAAATTCAAGTGAATTTGAAGGCAAGTATATCTGCTACGGTGTGTTTTCAATGATAGCGTCGCAAACAATTGTAAATATAGGAATGGTGCTTGGATTTCTTCCCGTAGTCGGAATAACCCTTCCCCTGTTCAGTTCGGGAGGTACTTCGGCTTTGAGTACGCTCATTAGTCTTGGTCTTGTACAGAGTGTGAGATATCACAATACTGACGATATGAACAAAGCTTTTGTAAGGCGAGGCAGTTCAAATCGAATCAGAATGTAATTTAATACAAATAAGCTAAAACCGCAGACATCAAAATGCCTGCGGTTTTATGGGTTATTTTTCGCTGATTGTAATATTTGCCTTGTAGCTTCCGCTTACCCAACAGGTGTCAGTACCGCTGAGTTTGAAAGTAACAGGCATCTGAACCGAGCCTACTGTTCCACTCTGATCCGAGGTGTCAATTACACCTTCAATATCTGAGCTTTTAAGGCTTTTAAGTTCTTCTTCACTGCCGATTACGGTAATATTCATACTTGTCTGTGTTACATCGGCTTTGTATTTTGAAGAAAGACCGCTTACTTTGAATGAATCAACGGTAAAGGTTTTCTTGGACAGGCCGCTGAGGTCAAGTACAAGCTTTGCGGAGGTTGAGTTACTGATATTTTTGCAGTCACTCGGGATGTTTATTCCCTGCGTATCGTACTCATAACGCTTGTTTGAAAGTGTTGCAAAATCGATTGACTCAAGCTTTACGCTGTCAGTCTTGTCAAGCACTTCTTTTGGACCTGCAAGCAGAATCTTTGAAGGCTCAACCGTAAGCATATCATCGTTTAAATCAAGACCTTTGGGTTTGTTAATAAACTCAGGAATTACATTTACCGTCTTTTCGGGGAGAACGGAAATTGTAGCCTCAACATCCGTAAACTCCATTGTAAGAAGCTCGGTAGAAATTTTGTTTCCTGTTTTATCATAAAGCACAATATTTGCGGTCGTTGAGGTCGGCTCATTTAGTGTACTGTCAAGTTCTGCCGATGCCGAAACCTTTGCAATTTTGGCAATCTCTGTTTGAGGTCCTGAGATTGTGATATTCTTTGATGCAAGAGAAGTTGACGCATAGTATCCGTCGGCAACCTTGTAAACAACATTTTCCTGAATCGGAAAACTTGTTTCACGCTGATAATCAACAATTACATTGACATTTGACGGCGTAACGGTTGAGATAATCTGAAAGTTGGCACTCGGGTTGGCTTTTACGGCTGAAAGCGAAAGCTGATAAGTTCCTGCCGAGTCAATTCCGTTTGTAGCACCCGTGACAGTAATATCCTTCGTTCCGATAGAACCGAGAACGGCTCTGCTGCCTGTTACGGTTACCGTGGCAGTCTGCTTCGTATCACGGAATACCTGCAACCCGTTGTTATCAAGCTGGTCAGGCAATTCAATCTGAATGGGAATATTGCTTATTGTTACGGTTGTATCATTTGTTGTACCCATACTCATATAAACCCATGTTATTGTTGAGATTACAAGGGCGAGTATAATCAGAAATTTGTTATTCTGAAACAGTTTGTTGAGAGAGAGTTTTTTCTTTTTCATTTTTCAGCCTTCTCTCTTTTTGAACTTTTCGGGTTCTTCTGAAAAAACTTTTTCGGCGGTTCATCATCGTCATAGCCACGATCATAGATGAGAAACTGTTCAAGCTTTTTGATTAGTTCTTCTCTTGTAAACTCACGGAGCAAAATACCGTTTACCGCAAGAGAAATTACACCTGTTTCTTCACTTACTATAAGGACAACAGCGTCGCTTTGTTCACTGATACCGAGTCCTGCTCTGTGTCGTGTACCGAGATTGATATCTACATTAAGGTTTGATGTGAGCGGTAAAATACATCCTGCTGCAAAAAGTTTTCCGTCACGGATAATGCTTGCACCGTCATGCAATGGTGCCTTGTTAAAAAATATATTGCCGAACAGAGCTACTGATGTTTCGGCATCAATAATTGTGCCTGTAGCGGCTATATCGGAAAGCATGGTTTCTCTTTCAAACACAAGCAAAGCACCTGTTTTTGAACGAGAGAAAAGAACTGCTGTGTCAGCCGCATCTACGATTGACTTTTCTACAGCCTTTTTCCATTCATCACCTTTGTGGTGCTTAGTAAATATTTTTATATATTTTTTATAGGTGTTGTTGCGTCCCATCTGTTCAAGAGCCTTTCTGATTTCCGGCTGAAAGATGATGGCAATAACAACAACTGCTGCCTCGAAAAATGTTCGCAACAGGGATGAAAGCATAACAAGACCAAACAGAGACGAAAGAAAATACACTATCAGGAGCATAATTACACCTTTGAGAAGCTGAACTGCTCTTGTTTCCTGAATAAGCTTGAACAGTCCGAAAATCAACAGTGCAATTGCAAGAATATCGACAATATCTCTTAGCTGTATAGTCTTGATAATGGAAAGAATGCTGTTAAATATTTCCAATCTGCTTTCCCCTTCCTTTATTTTTAAATTCCTCGTTATTATTCTAACATACTTTTGTTATTAATTGCAACCTTTTTAAATTGTTTTTTTCTGTTTGTTGTTCTTAGAAATACGACTTACGGCATTTGCAAAATATACAACATCATTTTTTGTTGTAAATGCCGATACAACAGCTCTTACGGTTCCTGTATCCTGAGTGCCGAAGCTTTTGTGTGCAAGGGGCGCACAATGGAGTCCTGCTCTTACGGCAATGTTGTAGCTGTCATTAAGAATTTTTGCAACTGTTTCACTTTCGGTATTTTTAATATTAAAGGAAATTACAGGAACGCTGTGATTTTTCTCAGGCATTTTGGTGTATAATATTACATTTTCCGCTTTTTCAAGCCTTTTGTAGAGCATTCGTGCAAGACCTAACTCGGAATTATATATTCTGTCTGTTTTTTTGTTCAGGACAAACTTTATTCCTGCATTAAGCCCTGCTATTCCCGGAAGATTCGGCGTTCCGCTTTCGTACTTATCGGGGAGAATTTCAGGCTGATTGAGGTTTGCGGAATCACTTCCAGTTCCTCCCTGAATAAGACTGTCCGGAGTTGTTTCGCTGTTTATAATAAGCAAGCCTGTTCCCATCGGTCCGTAAAGCCCTTTGTGACCTGCGGTGCAGAGAAAATCAATGCAACTGTCAGAAAGGTTGATGTCTGCTGTTCCTGCACTTTGTGCGGCATCTACACAAAAAAGGATGCCGTTTAATCTGCAAAGAGCGCCTATTCTTTCTATCGGAAGTTTGATGCCGAATACATTTGAAGCGTGGGTACAGATTACAAGTTTTGTGTTAGATTTGAATTGTTTTCTGAAATTCTCGATTGTTTGCTCATCATCATAAGGGACACATTCGGCAACAGAGTATTCAATCTTATTTTTCTTGAGTGTTTCAAGCGGTCTGACGACAGCATTGTGCTCAAGTGATGAGATTACGGCATGGTCGCCCTGTTTTAATATGCCTTTAATAACTGTGTTCAAAGCCGTTGTGCAGTTAAGCGTGAATATTATATTTTCGGGATTTTCCGAGCCAAAAAGTTTTGCGGCATTATCTCGGCAGGAATACATTATTTCAGATGATTTCACCGACATTTTGTGACCGCTTCTTCCCGGATTTGCTCCGTAGTCGGACATAGCTTCGTTAATCGCTTTTCTTACGGATAAGGGTTTCGGAAAGGTGGTTGCACCGTTGTCAAAATATATCATAAGGTATCAACAGCGGCTGTTCCTTTGACAGCAATACCGTTACTCCTGATAATTTCCAATGCCCTTTCAAAATTTCCCGGGACATAAAGGCTGTATCCGCATGATTTTCGATTGAGGTGTATAGGAGTTCTCACAAGCCCTGATTTAATATTGTTTTTTAAAAGTAGGTTACGGCTCTTCATGGCAAGAGTTACCGAGCCGAATATTATTAAATTATTTTCCATAACTTCCACCCTTTGTTAAATCTTTGTGACATCTCAAAACAATATATCACACTACATATTATGAAAGTAGTCAAAGTTTGGATATAAAAGAAAGCACGGCTTTTATGCCGTGCTTAAAGGTGTTATTTTTCAGTTCATTTTTTCAGAAAGAAGGTTGCCCATGTTGTACATACCCGGTTTCTGATCTTTAAGAAATACTGCCGCATTAACAGCACCGACAGCGAAAACTTCTTTTGACTGAGCCTGATGAGAGATTGTTACAACCTCATCGTGACCTGCAAAGATAACTTCGTGTTCGCCTACAATAGTGCCGCCTCTTACGGAATGAATACCGATTTCGTTCTTTGAACGCTTTCTGCGGTAGCTGTGTCTGTCATAGACATACTGAGGATCTTCGTCAAGCTGTTCCGAAATTCCGTCTGCAATCATAAGAGCTGTTCCGCTCGGAGCGTCGAGCTTGAGATTATGATGCTTTTCAACGATTTCAATATCGAACTGGTTTCCGAGAATTTTTGCAGCCTCTTTTGAAAGCTCAATAAGAAGATTGATGCCGAGTGACATATTACCTGAATAGAAAACAGGAATTGTCTTTGCCGCATCTTCGATTTTTGCAATCTGATCTTTAGAAAAGCCTGTTGTGCAGATAACACAAGGTACTTTGTTATCAACTGCATACGAAAGCATACCGTCAAGAGCTGCAGGATTTGAAAAATCAATGATTACATCAGGTGTTTCGGTTGCCTCGTCAAAAGTCTTGAAAACATCAAAATCATAATTACTTTCACCGAATGCGTCAACACCGAACAAAACATTGCAATCCTCACGGCTCTGAACAGCCTGTGCCACAAAGCAGCCCATTTTACCGTTACAACCGACTATTGCTGTATTTACCATTTTTATTCCCCTTTAAACTTCTTGAATTTTAAACGAATCAAAGGTTGATTATTTAACCTTCTTGCTTAAAAGGTCATACTTCTCCATGCAATCCTTGAGGTCATGGTAACCCTGAACGCTCATGGGAACGAGCGGAAGTCTGCATTCGCCTGCTTCATAACCGAAGAGGTTCATGGCAGTCTTTACCGGAATCGGGTTAACATCGCTGAAAAGCATATGCATAAGCTCAAGATAGTGGAAGTTAAGCTTCTGTGCCTCTGCAAAGTCATTGTCAAGGCAAAGCTGACAGATGTCATGCATTTCCTTAGGGCAGATGTTTGCGAATACAGAGATAACACCGAGAGCACCGAGTGACATGAAAGGAACAGTCTGGTCATCGTTACCTGAGTAGATGTCAAGATTGTCACCGCAAAGTGAACGGATGAGAGCAACCTGAGAGATGTCGCCGCTTGCCTCTTTTGCGGCAACGATGTTAGGATGTTTGCAAAGCTCCTGATAAGTCTTTGGCTTGATGTTACAGCCGGTTCTTGAAGGAACATTGTAAAGAATAATCGGAATATCAACCGAATCTGCAACAACATTGAAGTGTCTTACAAGGCCCTGCTGAGATGTTTTATTGTAGTAAGGAGTTACGCAGAGAAGTGCGTCAACGCCTGTACTTGCGGCAGATTTTGAGAGCATAACGGCTGTTGAAGTATCGTTACTGCCTGTACCTGCAATAACAGGAATTCTGCCGTTTGTCTTTTCTGCAACGAAAGAAATTGTTTCGCAATGCTCTTTTTCCGAAAGAGTTGCCGCCTCACCTGTTGTACCACATACAATAATTGCATCGGTACCGTTTTGAACATGAAATTCTACGAGATCGCCGAGAACATCGTAGTTTACGCTTCCGTCAGACTTCATAGGAGTGATAAGTGCAACACCTGAGCCTGTAAAAATGTGGTTAGACATAATTTACCTCCGTAAGTAATCAGTCCATGTAGCCCTCAGCACAAAGGAGCTCTGCAAGAAGAACTGCACCGCCTGCTGCGCCTCTTAATGTGTTGTGTGACATACAAACGAACTTGTAATCATATTGAGTATCAGGTCTTAATCTGCCAACCGATACTGCCATACCGTTTTCAAGATTTCTTTCAGATTTAATCTGCGGACGGTCGGGTTCTGTGAAGTAGTGGAGAAAATGCTTTGGCGCACTCGGAAGATCGAGCTCCTGAGCTCTGCCGCTGTAGTTTGACCAAATGTCAATAATTTCTTCGACAGTAGGTTTCTTTACGCCGTCCTTAAATGACATAAATACAGCTGCTGTGTGACCGTCTGATACTGGAACACGGATGCACTGTGATGTGATTGAAATATCATCGGTTTTAACAATCTTGTCGCCTTCAATCTTACCCCAGATTTTAAGCGGCTCCTGCTCTGACTTCTCTTCCTCACCGCCGATGTAAGGAATAACATTATCTACCATTTCAGGCCATGTCTTAAATGTTTTGCCTGCGCCTGAAATTGCCTGATATGTGCAGGCAAGAACCTTGTCAACGCCGAGTGCCTTTAAAGGATGAATTGCAGGAACATAGCTCTGAAGCGAGCAATTGGACTTAACTGCAACAAAGCCTCTTTTTGTGCCGAGACGCTTTCTCTGAGCGTCAATAATCTTAATGTGATCGGCGTTAATTTCAGGAATAACCATAGGAACATCATCTGTAAAACGATGAGCGCTGTTGTTTGATACGATAGGACATTCAGCCTTTGCATATCTGTCTTCGAGATCACGGATTTCATCCTTCTTCATATTAACTGCGCAGAAACAGAAATCAACCTGTGATGCAACCTCTTCAACATTTTCAGCGTCAACGATAACCATATCCTTGTACTTCTCAGGAAGAGGAGCAGTCATATGCCATCTGCCTTCAACTGTTTCACCGTATGTTTTGCCTGCACTTCTCTTACTTGCGGCAAGAACAGTAACCTCAAACCACGGGTGATTCTCAAGAAGAAGTGTAAAACGCTGACCTACCATACCGGTAGCGCCGATAATACCGACTTTATACTTTTTCATAATAATTCCTCCGAATTAAACAAATTTTAAAAAAGCGGTTGCCTTATTCAAACAAATATTATATTATATGAAGAGATGTCTGAAAACACGACTGTTTGTCGATTATGCAAACTGCTCATAATAAGATAATATATCATTTTAAAAGGGTAATGTCAATTATTTTGAGAATTTTACAGGACAAATACTTGTGTTTTACAAAGATTTTTGACAGAACAGCTTTTAAAAAGCAATTTTAGTTCTTGAAAGGAAATAAAATGAAGACTAGTGATTTTTATTACGATTTGCCTAAAGAGCTTATCGCACAGACTCCGCTTGAACCGAGAGACAGTTCAAGACTGCTTGTGCTTGACAGAGAAAAACAAACTCTGGAGCATAAACATTTTTATGACATTATTGATTATCTTAACGAGGGTGACCTTCTTGTTGCCAACGATTCAAGAGTTTTGCCTGCAAGAATTTACGGTATCAAAGACGAAACAGGTGCAAAAGTTGAATTTCTGCTTTTGAAGCAGGTTGCGAACAACCGTTGGGAAACACTCTGCAAACCCGGAAAAAAAGCAAGAGTAGGCACAAAATTTTCGTTTGGTAACGGGATTTTGCGTGCAACAGTTGTTGATGTTAAGGATGACGGCAACAGAATAGTTGATTTTGATTGCGAAGAGAATTTCTTTACCACTCTTGACAAAATCGGTCAGATGCCTCTTCCTCCTTATATTACTGCCGAGCTTAAAGATAAGGAACGCTATCAGACGGTTTACAGCCATGAACTCGGTTCTGCGGCAGCTCCGACGGCAGGACTTCACTTTACAACCGAGCTTATGGACAGAATCAAGGCTAAAGGTGTAAAGATTGCGTATGTTACACTTCATGTGGGACTCGGTACATTCAGACCGGTTAAGGTTGATGATGTTACAAAGCATAAAATGCACAGCGAGCATTACGAAGTTCCCGAAGAAACCGCAAAGCTCATAAATGAAACTAAGAAAAACGGCGGACGGGTTATTGCAGTCGGCACAACATCATGCAGAACGCTTGAAAGTGTTGCGGCAATGTACGGAGAAATCAAGCCCTGCGAGGGATTTACGGATATTTTTATTTATCCCGGATTTGAATTTAAGGTGCTGGACGGACTTATTACTAACTTTCATCTTCCCGAAAGTACACTCATTATGCTTGTATCCGCTTTTGCGGGATATGATTTTATTATGAATGCATACAAAGAAGCTGTAAAGGAAAAGTACAGATTCTTCTCTTTCGGTGACGCTATGTTCATATCATAGGAGGATTTTAAGGATTTATGTTTAAGGTAATTAAAAAGGAAGGCAGTGCAAGACGGGGCGAGTTCGTTACGGTTCACGGTACGGTTCAGACTCCCGCCTTTATGAATGTTGCAACATGCGGTGCAATCAAGGGTGCTGTTTCTGCGCTTGATTTAAAGAATATAAAATGTCAGGTTCAGCTTTGCAACACCTATCATCTGCATCTTCGTCCGGGTGATGAAAAGGTTAAGCAAATGGGCGGACTTCACAAATTTACAAGGTGGAACGGTCCTATCCTTACCGACAGCGGCGGATTTCAGGTGTTCTCTCTTGCAAAGTTGAGAAATATTAAAGAAGAAGGCGTTTACTTCAATTCTCACATTGACGGCCGCAAAATTTTTATGGGACCTGAGGAGAGTATGAGAATCCAGTCAAATCTTGCATCTACAATTGCGATGGCATTTGACGAATGCGTTGAAAACCCTTCTCCATATGAATATACAAAAAACAGCGTTGAAAGAACCACAAGATGGCTTAAAAGATGCGTTACAGAGATGAAAAGGCTCAACAGTCTTGATGATACCATAAATAAAAACCAGATGCTGTTCGGCATAAATCAGGGCGGTATCTATGACGATTTGCGCGTCAATCATATGAAAGAAATTGCAGAGCTTAATCTTGACGGCTATGCAATCGGAGGTCTTGCCGTGGGTGAGCCTGCAGAAACGATGTACCATATCATTGAAGAGGTTGAGCCGTTTGCTCCGAAAGATAAAATCAGATATCTTATGGGAGTCGGAACTCCCGTGAATATTCTTGAAAGCGTTGCAAGAGGTGTTGATCTTTTTGACTGTGTTATGCCGAGCAGAAACGCAAGACACGGTCAGCTCTTCACTTGGGACGGAGTGCGTAACATCAATAATGCAAAATATGAAACAGATGAATCTCCGATTGATGAGCATTGTGACTGCCCCGTTTGCCGAAACTTTTCAAGGGCATACATAAGACATCTTCTCAAGAGCGGTGAGATGCTCGGAATGCGACTTGCTGTTTTGCATAACCTCTATTTTTACAATAATCTTATGGAAGTTATCAGAACTCAGCTTGATAACGGCACATATATGGAATTTTACGAGAAATATCGCAACATTTTAGGCGTGCGTATCTAATATTTTTTCAAAACAGAAAAAATACTTGCAAGATGTGATTAAAACTGATATAATCAATACATTGTATGAAAGGAATGACGAAAATGACAAACTTTTTACCTGTAGTTGCAGAAGGAAGTGCAAGCGGCGGAAATCAGTCATCAAGTATGATTTTTATGATTCTCTTCTATGTTGCTATTTTTGCAGCTCTCTATTTCTTCCTCATCAGACCTAACTCAAAGAAGAAAAAAGAAGAAGCTCAGCTTCGTAACTCTCTTGAGATCGGTGATGAAATTACAACAATCGGCGGAATTATGGGCAGAGTAGTTGCCATTAAGGACGACGAGGACGCTATCATCATTGAAACAGGCTCCGACAGAGTTAAGATGAAGTTTAAAAAGTGGTGTATTTCTACTGTTGACACAGTTAAGGAACAGCCACAGCAGGCAGGTCAGCCTGAAAAGAAAGGCTTTTTCGGTTTTGGCAGGAAGAAAGATTCTGACGAAACTAAAGCTACAAAAGAATAACTTTTTGAATGAATGTTCTTTCCCCCGAATATATTTGTAACAGAATATATTCGGGGGTTGTTTTATGTCTGATAAAAAACTACTTGCAAAGGCTGTTTTGTTTTCATCAGTATGCGGAATACTCATACTGGTAATTTTGATGTGTTTGCTTGCAGCCGTGATGATGTCATCGGGAGTAATTCCTGTCGATATACTTAATTACTGCACGGTTGGCATGGTCGGTGTTGCAACGCTGATGTCGGGAATAATATCATCAAGAATTACAGGAAGTGCAGGTCTTGCGGTGGGTTCGCTGACAGGATTTTTTATTTTTCTTGTCATAACCTCTATTGCATTGATTTTTAACGGTGAGCCTATAACGATACTAACCCTGCTAAAACTGATGTCATCTGTTTTGGGAGGAGGAATAGGCGGAATTATCGGAGTCAACAAAAAGGAAAAAATAAAAATCAGATAAGATCGAGTGAGATATTTTACTGAAATTATGTTTTCGGCAGTTCGTTTAGGCGGACTGCTGTTTTTATGTCGGATTTAATTACAAATTAGAATTATTTTTTAAAAAATTGAAATATCTATGGTAAAACATCTTGTAATATGGTACAATAATCCGGAGAATGAGATAGTGAGGGTTAATGACCTTGATTTAGATATAATATGAAAAATAAGGAAATGTTTAAGGAGTGTTAAGTATGGCAAAAACGATTAAATTGCCGGCAGATTTAAGGGATTGGAAGGTTACTTCATTTGTCGGGGAAGACAACGGCTGTGAAGTTTACAAGGTATCAAGAAAGATTGATAAAAATACTGCTCAAAATGCGATTCTCAGACACGCATTTGTAGGCAAAAGCAATTATACCGATGAACATGCAGAGTATTTCACCGAAGAGGCTGATTTTATTGAATCGGTTAAGGAGCTTGACGGTGTTTCAAACTATCTGGATGTTTATGTTCAGGATAATCAGAACAAAAAAACCTGTGATTTGTACATATTTACAGAAGAACTCACAAGTCTTGAAGAACTTATGAAAACCAAAACTTTCACCGAAAGTGAAGTTGTTGACTTTGGTATTCAGATGAGTGAAATGCTTGAAGCTTTGGAAGCAAAGAATATTTTTCACGGTAATATTTCGCCAAAGAATATTTTTGTAACTGCTGACGGAAGGTATAAAATCGGCGGATTTACTGATTTTGAAGGCAAGATTGCGGATACCTCATTTGTTGCACCTGAGGTTTACAAGCAGGAAAATGTTGACTATACAACCGACATTTATTCTGTCGGAATAATTATGTATGCAATGTGCAACGGCGGTAAAATTCCGTTTGAAAGTGATTCATGCGACAGAAAGAATGCCTGTGAAGAAAGATTTTCGGGCAAGGCTGTTACCGCACCGTCTGAGGGTGATGAAAAACTCAAGAGTGTTATTGTAATTGCATGTCAGCCGAATAATACAAACCGCTGGAAGAATGCAAGCAACATAAAAAATGCTCTCACATCTATCAAAACTGAAATAGGTACATCCTCCCCTGTTCCGAATCCTGATGTTGTCGTTCCCGAAAACACGGATTTTGACGGAAATGTATTTGAAGAATATGATTATGATGAATTTGAGGATACAGAGCCGACTGAACCGCAGGATAATTTTGACGATAAGGATGAGGTTCAGACAGTTGAGGACGCTGTTCTTGATAATGAATTTAAAGGCGGCGAACAGCTTGGCATTGCCGAAGTTTTAGCCGGTGAGGAATCCCTGCCTGTTGACGGTAATGCTTCTGTAGATTCAGATGAAGTCAGTGAGTCTGATACTGATGAAAACGGCGGATTTGAGGTCGTTGATGTTACAGATGCAGTTGATGAGCCTGAAAATTCCGATGTTAAAACTGACGAAGTATCAGAAGAAAAACAGCCTGAATTTGAAGATATCAGTTCCGTATCAAGTGAAGATGACAAGAAAGAACAAACTGTTACAGATAAAAAAGCTGAAGAATTTGAAGATGTTTCAAGCAACAGCGAAGTAGCTCCGGAAGTTCTTCCTCCTGTTACAAGCGTTGAAGTGTTTGACGATTACTCCGGTGCAGATCATAAAAATGTTCTTACAAGCAATGAATCAAGCAAGGACTACGGTGATTTCTTTGAGGACGAGCCGTCTGTTAAGCGTACTGACAATAAAGCTGACGATACTAAAAAAATTGAAGAAAAAAACGACTTTGACGATAACAGCTTTGAAGATGATGACAATGAATTCGGATATGCAGATGAAGAAGATAATAAAGAAAATGTAAAGAAAAAGAAGAATAAATTTATCATTATTCTTTGTGCCGTTGTAATTGCCGCCGCACTCGGATTTATCGGTTTCTGCGTTTATAACGGTTTGTCAAATTCATCTGCTGACAATAAAACTACTACAGCCGAAACTGCAACATCTGCCGAAGTAACCAAACAGGCGCCGAGTACGGCGATGCCTACTACAGTTCCTGCTACAACGGAACAGGTTACAACATCTTCTTCATATAACAATGTTGTTCCTGTTGTCGGTTACGGTTACAGTTATGGTAAAAAGCTTCTTGAACAGGCTGGATTTACCGTTGAAATTTCTGACTATGAATACAGTTATGATTATCCGGAAGGATATATTATCTCCCAGACCCCGGAAGGTGACACAAGCGCAAGTACGGGTACCGTTGTTAAACTTGTTATCTCAAGCGGACAGATTCAGAGAGAAACAGAAGCTCCTGCAACACAGGCTCAGCAGTCATCAAATAGTCAGAACAGCGCATCGGGCAATTCAAATTCACAGTCATCAAGCAATACAAACACTAATAATAACGGCGGATTTATCTTCCCTAACAGCGATTCTTCATATCTCAGCAACGCACAGGTAAGCGCTTTGAGTGATAACGACTTACAGCTTGCAATTAATGAGATTTATGCAAGACGAGGCAGAATTTTTAAGGACGCAAGCCTTAATGCATACTTTAACTCGCAGTCATGGTATGAGGGCAAATATACACCCGAAGAATTTGAGAAGAATGTTAAATTTAATACTTACGAACAAAAGAATCTTCAGCTTTTGATTAACGAAAGAAGATCAAGAAAGTGATTTTTAAACAAGAAAGATAATGCAGAGGAGTTATTATGAAAGATAAAATATTAAACGCACTAAAAAGCAAGACCTTCTTTGCTTTGGCAATTAATATTGTTATTATGGCTTTGATTATAGGTGTTACTGCATTTTCCTATGACAGTGCTGACGATTTTTACAATTCTTTATATATCTGTCAGTATCATAACTATTACAATAATGATATTAACTATATTTTTGCGACAATTACCGGTTCATTGCAGTACATTCTTTTGAATTTCAACTGTTTTGTACTTTTTCAAATTCTTCTCTCCTGTGCCGCTTTTTCTTCTGTTACATTTGTTTTTGCCGATAAATTCGGAAAGCACAAGGCTTTCATATTCACTCTTGTGCTGAATATTTTGTTTTCATTTGACCATTATTCAAATATTTTAAGCAGTAAAACTGCAGCTTTGCTGCTTACGGCAGGGTTTCTGATGGCACTTAATGCAATCAGAAATAAAAGGTACTCTCTCCCGTTTTGGATTGGTGTACTTGAAGTTATATTCGGAACATTTTTATGTTTCAAATATTTCTTTGTGGGACTTGCATTTTTCATTGCATTCTTCATCGGTGATATGATTGCAAAAAGAAAGTACAAGTTGCCGTTCAGAAAATTCTTCTGGTATTTCAGACCTTTTGTGCTTGTATTTGTCTTTATTGTTCTTGTCGGCTGCGGTCTTGAATATTATTCATATTCGGTCAATAATGCAAATGCAGAAACTTCGGAGTTGTACAGATACAGCGTCCTTGCCGATAAGACCGATGATAATGCTTTTCCAAACTATTCCGATTACTGTGAGGAGCTTAATTCGGTCGGAATAAATTCGGCAAATGAGTATGAACTTTTTGTTGACGGATATTATGATGAAAACAACGGGCTGAATACTGCTGCCCTTGAAAAGGTTGCGGATATTCAAAAACGAGAAAATCCGTATAATTTCTTTGATAATGCGTGTGCATTGTTTTCAGATGCATGGGGACATATTATAAATTTTGATTCATATCTTATTGCTTTTGCGGTAATACTTGCCGTTATGGTTGTTTTTGTTACTGTTCAGAAAAAAAGATTTGCCTTCTTCCCTGCTTTGTATTTTGCGGTGGGATTTGCAGCTTGTATGTATGTTCGTTATGCAATGGATTCTTCGGCATACACAATGTACGGAATTTTGCTGATGATTCTTTCGTTTACAATGTATTCGTTTGATTTCGGTCATCTCAGAAAAGACGAATACAGCAATATTACAGATAAAAGCAGAAAAACTGTTCTTATTTCGGTTATTGTACTTGTGATATTAAGTGTGGCAAGCTGTGTATCATATTTCTTCCATATCACTCCTGTTTCATATGACAAAAAGCCGAGTGATCTCTATACTGAGGTTGACAGACATCCCGAAAATTATTATGTTCTCGATCCTGTAACAGCTAAAGAATACATTTCATATACCGATAACTATATTCATCCGCTGTGGGGATTTTCTTCCGATTTTCTCCATAATGTTGACGGCTTCGGCTATCTTCATCGGACAAATCAGCTTGTGAACCGCAACCTCTCAACAAATATTTATGAGGCGGTCGTTGACGGAAGAAATGTATATGTTATCGATAAGAACATTACTTTTATCAAAGAAAATTATCTTAACCAATATTACGGCAAAAAGGATTCCGTCATTGTTTACAAGGATGAAAAGGAATTCAACGGATTTACAATTTACAGCGTAAACAGAGTTAAATAACATATAAAAAGGTATATCACGATTTTTTTGAGACGGTGAAGTTGTTTTTCTTAGGTATTTCGTTTATTCCTTTTCTGTCATTTTCCGGGCAAACTAAAACAAAAAGCAGAGCTTTTGGGCTCTGCTTAGTTTCTCGAAAATATACTTTTGCTATGGGAGTGATTTGCTCGGAATAAAACAATTATCCTTGTCAATCGGTATCGGCTCCTCACACATACATATGATGCCGCCGTTTCCGCGGTTCAAAGAAGCCTTGTCAATTACGCTGTACTTTTTGACCTCACGACGATCAGGAGAAGCACTCTTTTTGATTTCCAACGGATGAATGACATTGTTTTCCTCGATGAAAACATCAATCTCTTTTGCGTTAGAATCACGAAAATAGGTAATATTTACTTTAGATTTAGCGTAAGCGTAGTTTTTCACAAGCTCCATTACCACATAATTTTCGTAGTAATGACCGCTTGCAGCACCGTTACGGAGAGTGTCTGCCGTCAGCCACATCGAAAAGGTAAGCACAAAGACCAGTGTCACAGAAATACAGTTTCGGTGTTTTGCTGAGCCGTTTCAGTTCATTGTTTGAATATGGGGCAAGCAGATAAACAATGTGAAGTCCCACAAGTACTTTCAGCCATTCCTTTGCGGTACTTGGTGCAATGTCAGCGGATTCCGCAAGAGTAGAATAATTTACCTGCTCTGAAACAAGAGCAGCACAGCCGATCAGAAACTTACGAAAACGAACTGTGTCGGTGATACCGCCGTGTTAGCTTAGTAATATTTTTTTGAAAGGTGATAAAATTATGAGTACCAATAAGATTACTTGTTCATTTACCGTTGACCGTGATATTTACAACGCTTATAAAAGTATTGTTGTAAAAGGTGGCGAAAATGTAAAGGGCAACCTTATCAGTTATATGCTCAATGTCATTAACTATGAAACGCCAAATGCAGATACAATTTCTGCCATTAAAGAAGTTGAAGAACTGAAAAAAAATCCAAACAAAAAAACCTATGCTTCATTTAGAGAGCTTTTAGAGGATATTACCAATGAGTAAATTAAGAATTGTGCCATCACAGAAATTCAACAGAGAAATTAAGCGTGGATACAATATTCAATTACTTGATGATGTTGTTGAAATGATAGCTGAACAACAACTACTGCCACCGGAATATAAAGATCACAAACTAATCAGAAATTATTCCGGTTGTAGGGAATGTCACATTACCCCCGACCGGCTCTTGATTTACGAAATTAGTAATGAAGAACTTATTTTGTATCTGACAAGAACCGGAACACACAGCAATTTATTTTAAGCTCCTAAAGGCATTTTTGCCTTAATAGAATATACTAACAAATAAAAGAAAGAACCTTCCCTAATGATAAATTCATCAGAGAAGGTTCTTGTTATTTCTTTACCATAACTACAGCCTGTTTGCCGAGTTCGTTATATCTTGTATTTACAAGGCTTTTTGAGTAACGGGTTCGAGCATTCGTCCACGGATCGTTGAAATAGTAATAATCTTTGTCATAGCCCGTGAGTAACAGACAATGTTCGCCGGCAGTCCAAGTGTAGTAACTGCCGAGTTTATATTTTGCGTTTTCATCGGTGTAGTTTACTCTCCAAGTGGTTGTCTTAAATGACGGTGACATATTAATTGTTGCCCACACCATAATCGGCTGACCTTGTGCAACATACTTACCCGAAAGATATTCAAGACTTTTCCCGCTGATTTCTACAGCCTTGTATGATTTGTCGGAAAGGTATTTGTTCATACATTTTGCCATAATCGGAGCGTATGCACCGTAGCTGTTGGAGCTGTAGGGTGTTCCGACAAAAGCACAATTCGGATCAGGTCCTGTGTATGAACCGTTTGAATAACCGAAAGGTTTTTTTACCAAATACTTATCTGCAAATGTCGTTTCAGAAATTTTATATCCGTAGAAATTCAACAGCATTGTTGCACTACAGGTTTCACAGCCTGTCGGGAGCTTACTTTGACCGATTAACGGAACATTTGAAATCTTCTTGCTCTGTGGCATTATGTATACATTGCAAATGGCTTTTTTTCCGTTATTCAAAGTGCAAGTTACAGTTGCTTTTCCTGTCGCTACTCCTTTGACGACACCTCCGCCTCTTGTTACAGCAGCTATTTTTGAATTGCTTGATGAATAAAGTCTGTAATATGCCGCTGTACCTTTTTGAACACTGCTGTTAATGTCAAAACTCTGACCTATGTACAGTACAATTTCACTTGCGTTAAGTTTAAGAGATGTTGCAAGCGGCTTGACCGTTACATTACAGGTTGCTTGTGTACCGTTTGGCATTTTGCATCTCACAGTTGTGGTTCCTGCCTTTTTTGCGGTCATCAAACCTCCGGCTTTTTGAACAAAAGCAATATTCGGATCATCTGAATAATAAGAACGATAATAAGTTGCTGTTCCGCTCGGCACATAGCTTGAAAAATCATACTGTTCACCGACTCCAAGTATAATACTTGTCTTATCAAGCTTTATGCTATTAGCAAGCTTTTTAACAGTAACCTTACATTTGGCTGTAAGTCCGTTATAAGTTTTTGCTGTAATTGTAGAGACACCAATGCCCACAGCAGTCATTTTGCCTTTATCGTCTACAGTAATTACCCCACTATTATCTGTAGTAAACTCTACTTGCGAAATATCTCCATTTTCAATAGTAGTAATAAGAGTATATGACTCCCCTACCCCAAGTGTTATTCCATTCTTATTGAATTTCACACTTTTAGGCGGAACAGTTGGTTTTGGCTCTGTAGTAGGCTGTTCAGTAATCTGCTCAGTATACTCTTCTGTTGAAGGTTCAGTAACTTCTTCCGTAGTTGTTTCAGTCGATTCTGTCGATGGTTCATCAACAATTGTTGTTTCCTCAACACATTCTGTGGTAGTTTCAGTGTATTCAGTTGTTACTTCAGTACAAGCAGAGGAGAAATCCGATATCGTTGTTTCTGTGGATGCTTCAGTTCCGTAAACTGAAGTAGTTTCTGTCAAAGATGACGGTTCTGATGTATCGAATTGAGATCCAACAATAATTTTCTGAATATTAGTGGCATCAATAACGGTCAACACATTGTCGCCATTAGTATCGTAAAGAAATTTCTCATCATCAGTTAAGTCAATCATACCTACAACATACTTTTGGACCTTGGTTGCATCCATAACTGTAAATTCGTAATTACCACCATTAACGATAGTCGCTGCATATGGTATTATACATATCGCAGATAACAGCGTTATGATTAATAATATTGATATTGGTTGTATTATTTTTTTCATGTTTTTTGCTCCCTTATCTGTGCCTGTTGTAATAGTCTTTGTCTGACCGTTTACAGATGTCTTTTCAACTGTATTGCCGTTTGAATCGGTTATGATGTAGTGAGTAAGACTGCCGTCAGATGATGTACGATATTCACTTTCAAGCGAACCGTCAAATGTGTAGTAGTAATATGAGGTTTCACCGCTTGAATAATCAACTGCCTTTGTAACAAGACCTTGCTTGTTGTAAATCATCTCGGCAATTTTGCCTGTTTCGCCTGTGATTAAAGAAATATTACCGTAATCATCATAGGTGTATTCAAAATAATCACCGTTTGCGTAGGTTGTTTTTGCGAGATTGCCGTTACTGTCATAGGTATTACTTGTAATTGCAACATTGCCTATTTTAGTTGAAACAAGGTTATAGAAAACATCGTAATTAAACGAATAGCTAAAACCGTTATGAGTGATTTTCGATACAGAGCCTGAGCCTGTATAGGAATAATTATTTCCGGAAGTACCGTTCTTTATTGACAATACATTTCCGTTCGTATCATAGGTATAATTAGTTACATTGCCGTTTCCGTCTGTAACAGCAGTTTTGTTGCCGTTTGCATCATAAGCATACTTTGTTGTACTTCCCTGCTCATTTGTTTCAGAAGTTACATAGTTGCCTGTGCTGTCATATTCAGAGCTTGTCTGCATATAAGGCTTTGACTTATCAATACTTTCAGATAAGACTTCTTCGTCAACAGCCTCTTTTTCAGATGATTCATTCTTAGAATCTTTGGAGCTTTGAATTAACGGTGAAATGTTTACTTCCGCATTATCAACCGTCATTTCGTTTTCATTATAACCGTAAACGAAAGCAAATGCAATATAATTTACAATTTCATTTGTTTTTTCAGGAGTTACAGAAAGTGATACCTGCTGGTAACCGTCCGTGTTTGCACTAAAGTTCTGATAATGGAACTCAGGTGTACTGCTGTTATTGTAATAAATATTAAGTGCAATGCCAAATGTTCTGTTTTCGTTTGAAAGCGGAACTGAATTTGACTTTGCTGTACCGTTAATTTTGAACGATACTCCCGCTCTGCCTACTTTTACATTCTGATAGATATATTTGTTACCTAATGAGTTATCATCAGAAGAAGTGTCTGAATCGTCATTATCGCCTGAATTATCAGTATCACTCGGACTTGTAACTTCTTCCGTTGTTTCACTTTCTTCAACCTCATAGGTTTTCTTTACAGTTCTTGTAACATATCCCTGTTCGGTTTTAACTGCATTGCCGTAATCATCATATGTTGTAATACTGTCATTAGGTTCTGTTTCCGTAACGGTTTTAGTGTATGTTGACGGCTGTGTTTCATCTGTCGAGTCATCGCTTGATGAATCGGCATTTTCATCATCAAATGCACCTGCTGTACCGCCTATTGTTACAGTTCCTTTGTTGGCTGAAATGCTCTTGTTTTCTTCTGTGAGCCAGTTGTCATTTGAGCTGAAATCGCTGTTTTGAAGAGCGTTGAAGTTGTTGGCACAATTACCCTCTTCAAACTGGATGCAGTCAAACCACGCTGTACCCGATGCGTATCTAATCAAGCCATACACACGGATTGACGCTGTTGTACTCGGCACATTTGCTGTTACGCTGATTCTCTGCCAATCAAGTGTGCCTGTAAGTCCGATACTGTTGATTTCTTTTACAGTCTTGCCTGATGAATCAAGGCACTTAACTTTGAGGATTGCTCCGACTGAACCGCCACTGTAAATTTGCTTTACATTCTTTGTCTTTACATATGCGGAGAAAGTTACATCTTTGCCGTTGAAAGTTGTTTCTTTGAACTGATGAGCAAAGCCTGTAAAGAATGCGGAGTTATTCTCACTTGTCGGATTTTCAACCTTGAGTGAAGTTGTTCCGAGATACTGATAGTAACCGTCCTCTTCTGTTGCAGGTGAATTATCGACTGTTACTTTACCGCCTTTACTTGCGGTACTGCCCTTTGTGCCATTTGACACGAAGTAATATTTGCCTCCGCCAACTTCTGTCTGCTGTGAGGACTCTGTGATGTGGTTTTTAGTGTATGCGTTTGCACTGTTGTTAATTACAAGTCCTGTGTTTTCGGACGAAGTTGCATAGCCGTTTGAATTAAGAACAGAAACAGTTGAACCGCTGTTATCGAAAATATGAGTTTCGCTGTGTCCCTGCTTATCTGTAAACACGGTTGTATTGTCGGCTTTGTAGCTTATGTTAAGGTGATTGCCCTCTGTGCCGTCAGTACCGTATTCTGTGATGTTTGTTACTTTGCCGTTTGTGTAAGTGAACTTATATGTCGGCAAAGACTTCATATAGTTGTCCGATACACCCGAAACAGAAATGAGGTTATAGTTGCTGTCATATTCAAATTGTGAAGTGTGACCGTCATTGAATGAAATTGAAGTAACCTTATCCTTTGCGGTTGTATAAGCAATATCAATCCCAGTGCCATCAGGCTTTGTAATTCTTGATACAACTTTCTTGCCGTTAGTACTGCTCTTGTATTTTAACTGAACTTCTCTGCCTGAACCGTCTGTGATTTTAGTTAAGTCACCGTCGGTATAGGTATATGTAATAGTATTCTTGTGTTTGTCTTTTTCAAAGAGAAGTTTACCGCCGTTTGCGGTTGAATCGTAAGTTTGTGTTGTTGAACCGTTGTCAATGAAGATGTTATTTTCGTCTTTGGTAAGCGTAATGCCTAAGCCGTCCTCATCTTCCCATTTTGCGGTTTCTCCCTGAGCAAGTTTAAGGTAATGGTCTGTACCGTCAGCATCGGTATAGATATAGTTGTAGCCTGCTTTGGTAAGGTTTTTGTCAGTCACTTCTCTTACATACTGATTAAATGAGAACTGCCAGCCATAACCGCTTGCAGGACCGTTTTCAAAGGCTGTGTCCTTGTTAATGCTGTTATATGTTGCCGTAATGCTCAACGGCATTCTTGAGCCTGTTCCCTCATACAAAGTTTGGTTAATCACAAGGTTGCCGAGGTAATCCGATACAGCCGCCTGTGCGTTAGTGCCGACATTGATTGTGTGGTATGAGAGATTGCTCTCTGTGCCTGTAAAGTCTTTGTAAATGAGAGTTAAGGCAGGTTTGGTAGATGTTTTTGTATAAGACTTAAATACGACTTTTTTTGAACCGACTGTATCAAGAGCCTCCATGACAAAACCTTTGGTATTGGTATCGCTATACCAGCCTTTGAAGGTGCTTGTAAGGTCAAATGTCAAATACCGATTATCTTCATATGTAAGAGAATCATAATCAAGCACTTTTGAATCGTATTTTACATTCCCATTTGAAGCAGATGTAAGCTTTCGTTTGGGCAATAACTCTCAGAAAAATCAATATGCTTAAATACAGTATATTCAGCATTTCTGTTTATCATAGAAATTTTATTGCTTTTCTTTGTGTAAAGTGCAGGAGAAACTATATTAGTTTTTTCATCAACCATAAGAACAAACATACTGTTTGACAGATTAACAATCGTATCATACACAAAATGTTTAACTCTGTTATACCTCTTATTTGTGAAAGAAGTTTCAGAAATGACAGACTTAAAATACATATTGTCAAATATACATGAAACAATAATACAGATAAGTTGAATTATTAAAAATACAGCTAAAAGCAGAGGACTATGTCTGTAAACGCCCAGACTTTTAACTAAGCCTCCAAAAATATTAAAAATCATTACCTCATAAACTCCACATTACACAATAACTTCAATAATAAGTAGGATATTTACATTGCCAAGCATATTTCTTGCCTATTGGTCTGCCACAAGATCTACATTGTGTTTGTTTTTTAGGAAGGTTAGCCACCGGTTGCTTTTTTGGGGGTCAAAGGAGGCTCTTTCGAGCCTCCTTTCAGCAAATATTCTACCCTATCTTGTTATAGAAAGTATCTTAGTAAGTTAATTGATGTTATATATTTTTGCATAATATGCCTTAACTAAAGCGTCTATTATATTAATGATTAAGCAGACAGCACCAATATATTCAGTTAGTGCAATCAAATCATTAAATATCACAGAACTTATAACACCATTTTGACCTAAGAGGCTAATAACAGGTTTTATAGCAATGGTAAGCGCAACTGCTATCATTCCTGCAGGAAACGATCTTCCATTGTGAACTATCTCCTCAATTTT
>OODO01000724.1_pt1 | contig 27821 bp, 24 predicted proteins | sample 1671261 | NCBI WGS metagenome assembly OODO01 (sample SAMN06348138, study PRJEB24527) | human gut metagenome | biome: human gut; feature: ankylosing spondylitis patient; material: feces | host: Homo sapiens | place: China | collected 2015-10 | reverse complement strand
TACGTCCTGAACGAATGTGATATAGCTGTCAAACAGCGTGGCTGTTGCATGGTTGCAGTCGCGAAGAACCAGTAAAATTTCTGCCTCGTCAGACGCGGCGAGTTCCGGTTCTGGGAAAAAGTGCTGATGATAGAATGTGGCATGTCCGTCCTCATCTGTCACGGAAAACCCAACCTCATCTGCATAATCGCTGCTGTAGTAATCCACGTCCGGCTCCAGCCCAATATTGCTGTCCCAAAGTGAAAACCGATTCAGACAATCCATGAGCTGCGGCGCATCAAAGCTATGGTCATCCCGATACAGCGGAATCCGTTTCGCAAGCCGCCCAATTTTGAAAAGCAGGTTCTGTGCCTGCTGCACATAACGGTCATAGTTCTCGTTGAACTCGATATCCAGCTCCTCTGGAAGCTGAATTTTCTGACGCAGGAATTTTAGCTCTTCTAAAATCGCACGAAGATCTCCTGTGCGTAGATTCAGACAGGCGGTCAAGATCTCGTTGCTCTGGAAATAGTGTTTGCCGGTCAAAACCTCTGTGCCGTAAAAACACACGCTGCAAGCGAACATAAATGATCAAAACCTTTCGGAAATCGAAGTTGCAAATCGCAAAATAGAGAATATCAATATTTTTATAACACATCTATTTACAAAATGCAAGCGGATCTGCTAAAGTTCAAAATAGAGGATAGAAAAACGATGAAGCAACATCGAATACGAAAGGAAGAAATACAGATGAAAGAATCAACCTACAAGAGCTACGACGAACTACCGCTGTTCCTGAACGCAGCGACCGTGGCAAAGGTGCTGGGCATCGCGCCGTCCAGCAGCTACGAGTTGATGCACGAGAAAGATTTCCCCGCGCTGCGGATCGGGAATCGGATCGTCGTTCCGAAAGAAGCGTTCATCCGCTGGGTAGAGCAGCACACGGGAGGGGCAGAGTGAAGCGCAGTCTCTGGCCGACACGCGATCCGGTCAAGGACTACTTCCCACTACCGAAGGAGATTTTCTCGCTGGGTCTGAGCGCGGCAGAAATCGCAATCTACGCCTTCCTTCTGTTCTGCGAAGATCGGCAGACCTTCCAATGCTGGCCAAGCTACCGAAAAATCGGTGAAGCGGTTGGGCTGAGTCCGAACACGATCCGCAAACACATTCGGTCGCTCGAAGAACACGAGTTGCTCATCACGGAGCCGACGATGGTTACGACAAAGGATGGAAAAACGCGCAACGGCAATCTGCTCTTCACCATCCGACCGATTCATGCGGCGCTTCAGCAGGACTATGACCGGCAGATGCAGAAGCTTACCGAGGACGCAGCAAGGAGAAGATATGCCGATTTTATTGAAAACACAGGTTGATCGCACAGCCAAAACGCCAATCCCAGCCTGTCACGCCCGTGTCGGCAGTTTGTGCCGCTTTCGCCGCCCAGCCGAGCGTGTACCCGCCGGAAGCCCGAAGACCGGACGTTGCGCCGACGTGCGGGAAAACAGGAAATTCGACCAGAACCCAGCACAGCGGGTTCGGTCGAAAGAGGAAATGCGGCGGAATGGACGAGACCTGCCGCTTGCAGCAAATGCGGGAACACGCCGAAACGGGCAAAATCGGGGGGTTTTGGGCGCCGCGGCGAGAAAGCGGCGAGAAAGCGGCGAGAAAGCAGCCGGCTATGGATTTGTCAAGGGATAAAAATGCAGAAGAAATGAAATGGTCACCGCTGGAAATGGGCGCGGCAATGCAGGCTCACGGAGCGTGAGCAGGCGGATATGGGTGCGAAGCTTCTATGCGGCGGTCGGCAGAACAGGTTCATAGACCTTATGGTCACGCAGAATGGCAAAGATCACGGCAGTCATTTTCCTCGTCACATGACCGATGATCGTCATGTATTTGAGCCCTTCTGCGGTTTTCTTCTCGTAATATGCGCGGAACATGGGATCGCGCTGTACAGCGACCTGAGACGCCATCCAGATGCACCTGCGCAGATATGGAGAGCCACGTTTGGACATATGCGCGTGCGCAGCCTGGAACTCGCCGGACTGGTTGACAGACGGATCGACGCCAATATAGGCTGCGAGCTTGTCCGCGGAAGAAAAACGGGAGATATCTCCGACTTCGCTGAGAATGACGGCTCCAATGATCGGGCCAACGCCGGGAATCGTCGTGACCGTCGTATCAAAGCTCTGAAACAGTCTGGATATTTCTTTTTCCAGAGCGTCAGCCTTTCCGGAGAGCGACTGGATCTGGTCGAGCATCAGGAGAATCAGCGTGGAATACGCGCCGTCACAGTCTTCAACGCCGAAGCTGTTTCGTGCAAGCTCCCTGAGTTCACGCGCCTTCCACTCGCCGAAGTGACCGTTGCTGCTGTTCCAGAGCAGTTCCGTCAGCTTATCCAGATGTGCGTTGGAAAGCTTCTGCGGCGTCGGATACTTTTTTAGGAGCGCCACGGACGACTTACAGAAAATCGTATCGAACTGCGCCTCGTATTCCGGAAAGACACGGTCGATCAGCGCGATCAGCTTTCGCTTGAGGTCGCCGGCCATGTCGACCAGATAGAAGCGGTTCCGGCACAGCTCCTTCAGCGCCAGCAGACGATCCTGTGCAACATTGCTTTCGGCATAGCGCCCGAAGCGGATCAGCTCGGCGATGATGAAGGAATCTTTTGCATCTGTTTTGATCTTGCGGATGAACATATCCCGCATGGCGCTGGTCTGGATCGGGTTGAGCAGAATGACGTGGTAGCCGTCCTTGCGCAGCCGTGTAAAGAGCGCCAGTCAGTAATGCGCGGTGGACTCCATCGCAAATACAATCTGGCTTTTGATGTTCGTGTGTTTTCTGATTTTCTCCAGCATGAGATTGTACCCGGTGCAGTTGTTGCGGATAGAGAATGGGCGCTGGACGGTCTGGCCGTCCGATGTGATCATACAGACCTCGTGGCTGCGCTTGGCGACATCGATACCGACAATGAACATAACACACACCTCAACATAGATTTACAGACAGTCCTCATGGTCTTATGAGTCATACCCTGCTTCGATATCAGCGGAGGATCCCGCATCCGGCTCATAAATGAAAGCTCATAAGAGAGAGGTCCCACGCTGCCTAGAGCGGACGAGCGCCGCAAGGAGAAAAGAAGAGAACCTCTGTCTGCATGAGGATATTATATCATCGCGCATCTGCGCGCTGATAACGGCAAAGAAAAGAAGGGAAGAAAAGTCGTCTCATACGGCGGAGCCGAATGCTGCTTAAAGCGAATAAGTACCGCAAGGATAAAAAAGCGGACTGCCGCCAGAACGAGCTTGGAAGCCGCATTTTCGTGGGAATGGTTTTCGTCGATTATGCGAAATGTCTGCATTTTTATCCGAGTTTTCCTATGGACGAATTATAGCAGGTGAAAGGACTGGCGCTTTTCTGCGCCAGCCCATCCACTTCTGCCCGCAGTGCGGGCAGGTTTGGGCGGTAAAAACGGCGCTTTTCTGCGAGGACAAAAAGTGGATTGGCGCTGATTTTCGGAAAAAGCCAAGATTGTGCCGCTGCTGCAGGCACTATTTTGGCGCTTTTCATTTTTGGAGGAGGTGAACGCCATAAAAACAGAGGAAAAACGCCGTCATTCCGTCTGGCTGGACGATGCAACATGGAGCAAGGTGCAGTACCACTACAAGCTGGACGGCTGCACAACGCAAAATGACTTCATTGACAAAGCAATTCAGTTCTATTGCGGCTATCTGCAAAGTGAGTATGCCGGAGACTTTCTGCCGAAAATCCTTGGAGAAACGCTCGAAGCCATCCTCAGTATGTTTGGGGATCGCATTGGCAAGCTGCTTCTGAAGCAAGCCGTCGAGCAAAACGTCTGCAACCATATCCTTGCCTCGGACACGGATATTGACGCGCAGACATATCAGCAGATGCGTGGAAAAAGCTATCAGGAAGTGCTTCGGACGAATGGTCAGATCTCGTTCCCGGAGGTGCTTCGGCAGAAAAGCCGGTGGTAACGAATGGCGCGGCTGATCCAAAAAACCGGCTTCATCAGCCGCAAAAGCGCGGACGGCTACATGAAGTATATCGCCACACGCGAGGGTGTCGAGGTGCTGACCGGTAAAGGCCCCGCGACGGAAAAGCAGACAGAGATGGTCACAAAGCTGCTCAAGGACTTTCCAGATATGCGAGATTCCTTCGAGTATGAGGACTATAAACAGGCGCCGACGCTGCACACTGCGTCGGCGTTCATTTCTGCTGCGTTAGACACGCATATGCAGAATCTTCAATCCGAAAACGGATATCTCAAGTACATTGCTACGCGCCCCGGCGCGGAAAAGCATGGCGCGCACGGCCTGTTCGGTCGAGAGGATAATGCAAACCTGAGCGCGGCGATGCACGACTTGACCGCGCACGACGGAAACGTTTGGACGATCATATACTCTCTGCATCGTGAGGACGCGGAGCGGCTTGGTTATAACAATGCAGTGGCATGGCGGAAGCTGCTGGTCAGCCAGCAGAACAAATTTGCCGAAGCCTTTCATGTCCCAGCGTCGGCGCTGCACTGGTATGCGGCTTACCACGACGCGGATACGCACCCACACATTCACATGATGCTCTGGACAGATCAGGAGACAATTTTGAAACGGGATTCTGTTGTGAAATTGCGCTCTGTGATGACAAACAGCATCTTTCAGGCAGAATTAGAAAATCTCTATATTCGCAAGGATGCCGCGTATAAAGACGTGACCGAAGCGGCGCGGGCAGTCATGCACGATTTGGTTGACTGCATGGAATCCGTCTCCGAACCGCCCGCATCTATCCAAGGAAAGCTGTTGGAGCTTGCGCTGGAGCTGCGCACAGTCAGCGGCAAAAAGCAGTACGCCTATCTCAAAAAGCCGCTCAAGGATATGGTAGATTCCATCGTGGATGAACTGGAGAAGCTGCCGGAGGTGGCAGCGTATTATTCCGTCTGGAATGGCTTGCGTGACACGCTGGAGGGTTACTACAAAAACCGGCCCCGGCAGCACAATCCGCTCTCCCAACAGAAAGAGTTTCGCGCGATCAAGAACGCGATCATTCAAGAAGCGGAGCGTTTGAGGGAACAGATGGAGCAGACGCAGACAGCGGCTGAACAGAAATCTTCGCAAGATGAGGAAACGTCTGCGGAGAAAACTTCATCGGACACTTCTACAAATCCGACACTTGTAAGTGAAAATACTTCGTCCGAGACTTCACATTCTGCGCGGCTTTCGTCCGAATATCTTCTGAATTCTACGGTTCGATTGTTCCACCAGATGGGACAAATCTTCCGCGACAACGCCGCGCCGCCCAGCAATCCAATGGGCATCCGCGTCGATTCCAAACGCCGCAAAAAGCTCATGCAGAAGCGGCTGGCGATGGGTCATAAACAGGATGACCATGAGCAAGAGCAAAGCTATGGACAGGTCATACGATAAAACAGGCGGCACTGGTTTTACAGCGCCGCCTGCCTAAATATTCGCTTAAAAGTCTTCGGTCAATGCGCGTTCACAATACGCCTTGAGCGCTGGAACGTCTTCTGTTGCCGTCTGCCAGATACGATCTTTGTCCATCGAGCCATAATCGTGCGCAAACATATTTCGCATATTCTTGATCGCACGCCAATCCATCTGGGGTTTCGTTTTCTGCACATACGCATCGGAAAACTTACCGGCAAGTTCGCCGATTTGAAGCAGGTTCATGCTGACAGAGTCCATGTAGTCCTGATCTTCCAGAAAGACATCAAACTCCCGACCGAAGCGGGAAAGCGTTTTTTCAATCCGATTGCAGTACTCCAGAATGTGCGCCAGGATCTGCCCGTCGCGGTTAGGAAAGCTCATACAGCAGCACCCGATCCTTTCGCAGATTTTCGAGGAAGGCTTCGTCTTTGTTGTACTTGAGCGAGCCGGTTGTTACAACGTCGATGCTCTTTTTGAGCGCGTCTTCCAGGTCAGCATACAGACCACCGAGGGCAAACAGACCGCGCAGCTTGGGCGCGTCCACGCACAGATCCACATCGCTGGCGGGTGTTGCGTCGCCTCTTGCGTAGGAGCCGAACAGAAACACTTTGTCTACGCCGTGCTGCTTTGCAATCGGCGCGACGATCTCACGGATCTCATCGATCGAATATACTTGCGTCTGCATTCCGTGCGCCCCCTTCCTGTAACCAGTATACCCTAAAACAAAACTCTTTGCAACAGCAGAAAGTGGTGAGAAAAATCAGCAAATTTATCGAATTTACGCCAGAACAGAAAGAACGCGCCGCGGCCGTCGACCTTGAAGAATTTCTCCTCCGGCAAGGAGAAAAGCTCATCAAGTCTGGGCGGGAAAAGCGGCTTGCCAGCGACCACAGCATTACGGTGCGCGGCTGCGAGTGGTTCGATCATGCGTCAAATGAGGGCGGCCGCGCTGTCAGCTTTATACAAAAATATTACGGCAAGAGCTACGTCGAAGCCATGTCCATGCTGTTGGGCGAGAGCATGGAGCCGGTTTATCCGCAGGCGAAAAGGCAGGAGCCGACTGAGCAAAAGCCCTTCGCACCGCCCGTTCCGAACGCGAATATGCACCGCGTGTTTGCGTATCTTCTCAAAACGCGCGGCTTGGATGCAGACGTGGTTTCCAGCTTCGCGCGCCGAAAACTTCTCTATGAGGACGCAGCGCATCACAACGCTGTGTTCATTGGCACGGATGATGGAAACTGCCCGCGCCACGCCCATCTGCGCAGCACGAACAGCTTCGGAAAAGCCTTTCGTCTGAACGTCGAGTCCAGCGACCCACGTTACAGCTTTCATCATACCGGGAACCGACCCGCATCAAAGCGAATACTATGCCAGCCATTGGGCGGCACGAACTTGGATTTCCGGATTCGACGGATCGGCTGGAACTGCGGTCGTCACAACCAATCAAGCCGGATTATGGACCGACTCGCGGTACTTTCTCCAAGCTGCTCAACAACTGGAAGATTCCGGGTTCGAACTTTTTAAAGAAGGACTGCCCGACACTCCCACCATCGAGCAATGGCTGCTGACCACTCTACCGCAAGGTGCGACCATCGCCATCGACGGCACATTGTTCGGGGCATCGAAAGCCGCTGCGATGAAACAAAACTTCGAGAGCCACGGCTTCCGATTCGTATCCGATTTCACTCCGTTCGACTCCATTTGGGAAAAACGCCCATCGATCCCCAAAAACGAAGCCTTTATTCACGATGAAAAGTACAGCGGAGAATCTATCTCGGATAAAATGGCCCGAATTATGGAGCAAGTACGCCAAGCAGGAGCCGCTGCTCTGTTATTGGCAGCATTGGACGAAATTGCTTGGGCATTTAACATACGGGGAACCGACGTAGAATGCAACCCGGTCGTCATTTGCTATGCATACATAGACGACTCCCGGCGTATTCTTTTTATCGACAAAGCCAAAATCAACGATACGGTCTGCCAATACCTGCAAAAAAATAGCGTAGAAATAATGCCCTATGAAAACATTTTCGACTTCGTAGCAGCTCTACCGGCAGAGAAAAAAGTATTCGTAGACACCAACAAAATCAATTACACCTTATTAAATAAGCTGCATGCCATACCCGTATCGGGCCAATCGCCTATCGCTCTACTGAAAAGCATCAAAAACGAGACTCAGCTCGCCGGGACACGCGAGGCAATGATACGCGATGGTGTAGCATTGGTTAGATTCTTCCGTTGGTTAGAAAAAAATATCGACAGCGGCAAAGTAACCGAAATAACAGTTGCCGAGAAACTGCGAGAGTTCCGCTCGCAACAAAGTCTTTATGTAGGAGAAAGTTTCGCCACTATCGCCGGATTCAACGAGCATGGGGCCATTGTCCATTACTCGGCTACACCCGAAAGCAATGCGATCATTTCTCGCAAGGGATTTCTGCTCATCGACTCAGGGGCGCAATATCTCGACGGAACTACCGACATCACTCGCACCGTATCGTTAGGCAATCTGTCTCCTCGCCAAAAACGAGACTTCACACTGGTAATGAAAGGGCACATCGCTCTCGCCACCTGCCATTATCCACAAGGTACGCGCGGAGCCCAACTCGATGCCCTCGCCCGCCATTTCCTATGGGACGATCACCTCAACTACTTGCACGGGACTGGTCACGGAGTCGGGCATTTCCTCAATGTCCACGAGGGACCGCAAAACATACGCCTCGAAGAAAATCCCACGCCTCTCATGCCGGGCATGATTACCTCTAACGAACCGGGATTATACCGTACCGGCGAATATGGCATACGTTGTGAAAATTTAGTCTTGACAGTGCCCGATTACGAAAATGAATTCGGCATGTTTTACCGGTTCGAGACTCTTACCCTTTTCCCCTTCGATACCGAGGCTCTCGATATTTCTATCATGACCGAGAAAGAAATCGAGTGGCTCAACAGCTATCACGAAATGGTCTATGACCGATTAAGTCCGATGCTCGACGAGGAAGAACAACAATGGTTACACCGCAAAACAACAGCAATTTAATTCAAGATAAAATTATAAACTAATCATGGCACTTATAAAATCAGTACGGGGATTTACCCCGAAAGTCGGTAAAGACTGTTTCCTCGCCGATAATGCAACACTCATCGGCGATACCGTTATCGGCGACGAATGTAGTATCTGGTTCGGAGCCATCTTGCGAGGCGATGTCAATTCTATTCGTATCGGCAACCGGGTTAACATTCAAGACGGATCGGTATTACATACCCTATACGAAAAATCCACCATCGAAATCGGCGACGACGTATCCATCGGACACAACGTTACCATACACGGAGCGACCATACACGACGGAGCCCTCGTAGGCATGGGCTCGGTAATTCTCGACCATGCCGTCGTAGGCGAAGGAGCCATCGTCGCCGCCGGATCGGTCGTGTTGAGCAAGACAGTCATCAAACCGGGTGAGCTTTGGGGTGGAACACCGGCCAAATTCATCAAAATGGTAGACCCCGAACAATCGAAAGAGATCAATCAAAAAATCGCCAAAAACTACCTGATGTATTCCAAGTGGTACGAGGAAGAATAAATTTACAAGGATTATTAGTTAGTGTGCTTATTAGCAAAAGCTAATACAATAGAGGCTTCGTTACGACTTATAGGTGAGAGGTATTACAGGAAAGAATCTTTCGTTTATGTAATTAACATTGGGCTTTCGGCCGAGTTCAGCACGAGTTTAACATTTGGAGAGATCAAAACAAAATTAGTTCAAATATATAACGCAACCTAAAAAGCAAATTATATTAAACCCGAACAACAAATATAGTTATGTCTGAGACCAGAAATCTTGTAAGAATATTCATTGCATCACCATCAGATGTGCAAAAAGAACGAGGTATAGCAGATACAGTCGTTAATGAATTAAACACCACGATAGGCGACACATACAATATACGATTAGAGACAAAAAAATGGGAAAATAACACATATCCCGCCATAGGAGAATATCCTCAAGACGTTATTAATGAGCAGATTGGTGATTACGACATCTTTGTAGGTATAATGAAACATAAATTTGGATCACCTACGCTGCATGCCGACTCTGGGACAGAAGAAGAATTTAATCGGGCTTACGATAACTACAAAAATGACGGCACATGTAAGAATCTCATGTTATTCTTTAACAAAGAGTCTCTTCCTCAAGATACAGATTTCGAGCAATTCAAGAAAGTTCTAAATTTTAAACAAAAGCTGTCATCAAAAGGGATTCTATATAAAGAGTACGAGAATGATGACAAATTTGAAAAAGAATTTAGGATTACCCTGTGTGCATGTATCAAAAATATATACGGAAGAAGTGCAAATATCATACGGAACGATAGCGGTTTTGTTTCAACTTATTTGTCAGACGAGTTTAGTCAATATTTAAATTCCTCTGGTAATCTATTTACACATTCATCAGGATTAGACATATCCCTAGAAGATATTTATGTTCCTCTTAATTTAAAGATACTTGATAACGAAACTAAAACAGAAAAAAGAACAAATATCGAAGACCTTACTAGCGCACTTGATATTGACGGTATTTTATATAATATTGTAGGTGGTGAGTCTTCCGGTAAAACCGCATTATGCAAATACCTTTTCAAAAGATATTTTAATCAAGATTTGTTCCCAGTTTTGTTGAGTGGGTCAGATATAAATTCTAACATACGACTTGATAACATAATTCGAGTTGTCAATGATAAAATTGGCAAACAGTATTCTAGTATCTCTATTTCTGCAACGCTTGAAAAATCAAACAACAACCGATTTATATTGATAATTGATGATTTCCAAAAATCAGCAAAAGGCAACGACAAGTATTGGAAGTTGCTGGTTTCAAATATTGAATCATTATTTAGCAATATTATAATTGTTGGGGATGTTTCATTACCAAATGATGAATTATCTGCATATCCTCCTTTTGAGAACTTCGAAAAATTTCATATTCTTGAGTTTGGGGCAGATCTAAGAAATAAACTCGTAGAAAAATGGTATGCAATCGGTATAGATACCTCCATCGAATCTCGAAATGAGATGCGAAAGAAGATAGATTATGCGACTCGATATATTAAAACAATCTTAGGGAAAAATTTTATACCGGCTGTCCCCATATATATTTTAGGCATATTACAATCATTAGAAAGCGTTAAACAAAGTAGCGAAAATTATTCTTTACACGGGTTTTACTATGAGCATCTAATAAATGATGCCTTGTTTCATGCTGTAGATAATCAAAAAAATATAGGATTCTATCGCAAGTTCCTAACGAAGCTATGTTATGGTTTTTTCTATGAAAATAGAAAGAGTGTATCTATCGATGAATTTGATGAGTTCCACACTAAATATTGTGAAGAACATGATGTTTATAATATAGGAAAAACGGAAGTGAAATCAACATTGAAAAAGTCCAAGTTATTACTTTTTGATCCTGAAGTAACATTTGGGCATAAATATGTATACTATTTCTTTGTTGCTAAATATATCGCCGACAATCTAGATAAAGAAGACATACAAGAGATCGTTAAAAAGCTATGTAAGAGAATCTTCAAGAATGAGTTTGCAAATATTATTATGTTCATAACTCATCTGTCGAAAAGTCCAATGATAATCAATGAACTTATCAATAACGCGAATGATATATTCAGAGAATATGAGCCAAATAAACTTGAAGATGAAATCGAGGATATTAACAAACTAATTCAGGATATACCCCAAAAAATTATCACCGATATTGATGTTGATAAAGAACGAGATGATCAGCTAAAATTGGAAGCTGAATTAGAAGAGAAACAAAAAGAGTTTGACGAGGATAATACTAATTATACGTATTTTTCATTAGATGATGATGTTGCAGGTATTGATTTACTTGCAAAAATGAATTTAGCATTAAAATCAATAGATCTTCTGGGCCAATTAGGAATAAAATATTGGGGAGAGTTAGAGTCCGGAGATAAGTTTGAAATTGTTAGCGCAGCATATAAATTAGGTCTTCGGACACTAAGTTTTAATCTCGGATTTTTATTAGAAAATAAGGATGAGATAATAGAGCACATAAAAAAAATAATTATCGACAAATACATAAAAGATAAGAGTGAAGAATGGGATCCTGCTCTAAATAAAGATAAAGTAGCTATATCTACAAGTAATTTTATAATAAGTTGGTCATATTTATTGTCTATAGCCATTATTAGGCGAATTTCTTTTTCTGTTGGTGATGAAAATTTAAAACCAACATTCGATAAAATACTTGATGCAAATCCATATAACTCGTATAAATTAATAAACGCATCTATTGAATTAAACTATCCCAATATACCATATGATATATTGAAACAATATAGTACAGAGATGAAAGATAATAGGATGTGTCACATGATTTTAAGGGATCTTGTTATATACCATATGTATAGATTTGATGTAGATTATACTACAAGAGCAAAAATTAATAGTTTAAATTTGGGATTGACAATGGATAAGCAAAGATATATCCAAGGCTCCTCACAAATTAAACGATGAGAATATACATCACTACATAAAGCGAACCTCTTCATAATATATTCGATGCACAAATAATCGTTTGGCTATTGATGCAATTAACAACCAAACGATTATTTATATGTTAGCCAATCACATATGAAATGAAGCTGCTATAGTTGTTCGTCTATATATCTTGATAAATGGGGAAATATGCTATCAGTCCTCATTACGTTATTCCACCTCCAAATATTCTTTCAGTTGTCTGCCTAATTAGAGCAAACACAATAATGTGAAAGTATGTTGTAAAATCGAATATATCTTACTAACTTATAAAATAGACGGATAATCATTATGCCATTTTATGGCAATATTTACGTTAGATACTCAAAAACGATTACGGATCCAACGAAGATTAATGGGTACTCAATCGGTAGTGCTCATCAAGAAGAGCTTCGGTGAAATGGGGGGCTCTCCCTAAGCTGTCTGTCAATGACTCGCTGGAACTTTATATTATAGAAATGGATACCACTATTACGGCTCGCAGAAAAAGGAAAGACTGACTCATTGAATGTCTTAAAGTGGCGATAACACTTATTTCTTCGCAGATGAATAGTGAAAACACCTACAACCCTATCTTGTGCTAAAATGGAGGCTATGTATTACCTCTGTTTCATGCTCTAAAATTACAAATAGGCTAAACACTGACTTATTCTAGTAGAAAGTTTTGCAGCCAAAAGAGAAAACATTCAATAGAATCTTCTTTTCAGTTCACAGCAGTTCGAGAAATGGAGTATGTATAAAACAAAATGAAAAATTCAGTTTAGTTTAGTCTATTAGCCTATATATATGCTAAACCAAAGTAAACTAAATTTAGGTAGGCATATTTGCCTTTCCATATGCCTGTGGTTTTATAGAAATAGTTATCTTAGCAGAGACATAAGTTTCAATGAAGATATGAGACAAAACACACAAACCTGTCCTTTTCTCTTTTGGCTGTAATAATTCAAGGAGATCCACCGAACGATATTCTTAGGATGAGAGGTCGATAGTCGGAAAACTACTTTAAGAAGCACTTTGAATGCGACCAAGTGCAAGTGATGAAACTAAGTGAAATGTGAAAAGCGGAGAATCGCTTAAATTATTGATTTTGTTTCTATGTTGTTTCTTTGCTAAGATATGGAAAATATTATTATATTGATATACAGAATATAAACTTTGTTTATTGTAACATTTTCCAGATTTTACTGCGAGAATCAAGCTAAACACTTTCATGTTCACTAATATGTTTGCCTTTCTTGGTAAAGGCATCGCAAATATAGTGAAACTCACAGCCCTAACCAAGTGTTTTTCCTTCTTTTTCGAGCTGTTGCCTCACACAAAGGTAACTGAAAGGATTCAAAAAATATCACTTCTCTACAAAAAAGCAGTATTTGGAATAGAAGATTTTGTGCATAACCTACGGTTATAACCGATAACCACAAAGAAATCCCATATTCGAAATGAAATCTCTACCTTTGCGTCCGAAAAGGGAAACGACACCCGGAATGAACATATATCGCATTCCGCATTAACTGTGTCAAACGGCAAATTTTCCCCGACCCGATTATAAAAAACAATTTAATTCATTTTGATATGTTCAGCGAAAAACAAGGAAATGTCCTCCACGGTATTCTGTTGATTGTACTTTTTTCATTCTCCGCCTTTTACATTGCAGAATTCCAATTTATAAAAAATCTATCACTCAGCCCCCTCATCGTAGGTATCATACTGGGTATGCTCTACGCCAACAGCCTGCGTAACCGATTGCCCGAGACATGGGTTCCGGGCATAAAATTCTGCTCGAAACAAGTACTTCGTGCCGGTATCGTCCTCTACGGATTCCGGTTGACCTTCCAAAGCGTTATCGCCATAGGAGCCTCGGCCATACTCATCGACGTGATTATCGTCACCTGCACCATTCTATTGGGTATCTTGGTGGGGAAACTGTTGAAGATGGACAATGACCTCGCCCTGCTCACCGCCACAGGTAGCGCCATCTGTGGAGCCGCTGCTGTTTTGGGTGCAGAACCGGTAGTAAAAAGCGAACCCCATAAAACAGCAGTTGCTGTCTCGACGGTTGTCATTTTCGGCACGCTCTCGATGTTCATTTATCCCATTCTTTACCGAGCCGGAGTATTCGACCTCACACCCGAGCAAATGGGACTCTACACAGGCTCTACCTTACACGAAGTAGCCCACGTGGTAGGGGCGGGTAACGCGATGGGGAAAGAGATTTCCGACTCGGCAATCATCGTAAAAATGATTCGAGTCATGCTCCTTGCCCCGGTTTTACTCATCATGAGTTTTGCCTTAGCCCGCCGAGCCTTAAAAGCAGTCAAAGGAGACAAAAATACAAACACCACTCAACGAGGAAAAATCACCATTCCCTGGTTCGCATTCGGTTTCCTTGCCGTTATCGGATTCAATTCGTTCGATTGGCTTCCCGTTCCAGTAGTAGACGGAATCAATAGCCTCGACACCTTTATGCTCACAATGGCCATGACAGCTTTGGGAGCCGAAACCAATTTCGAAAAATTCAAACAAGCAGGAGCCAAACCATTTCTTTTAGCGGCCATATTGTATATATGGCTGTTGGGAGGAGGTTATCTGCTCGTCAAATGGTTAGCATAAATCATAATCACATCAAACGACAACGGACTGAATCGTAAATTTACCACCTCTCCCTACGAGCATTCCCCGGATCTCATCTATGATGAGCAAAAAGAGAGGAGCCCTGACTCTGTCATCTCCACTGCCGGTATTTTTTAACCCCTCCGTCACTACGTGCCACCTCCCCTATATTTTGCGTTGCAAAACACAGAGGAGGAGGTTAACACCGATAGTGTCATACTAAACCCAATTCAATAGAAAATTCGAGGGAGTAGATTTGAATTTTAACGATGAATCTTTTATCGAATACTTCGTTCCTGTTCTCTTTGGAGAGAGGTTAAAAAAGATTTCATAAGATTTTCGATTGAGGGTTTAACCCCTTTGCCCGGCGGGCATTCCCCTATTCACTTCGCAGCACAAGGGAGAAGGAGAATACCCTCAAAGTTCCAAAGAGATAAAAGGCTGTTCAAAGCGACACTTTCAATCCCCCTACTCTCACAACATCATAGGACATTTCACATTCCATCTTTATTTTTTAAAAAGTGAGAATATCGATATTTAGAACAACGAATGATTACATATCGCTTTGGAGTGGGAATCTGAAACACCTCCCCTGTGTTTTGCAACGCAAAATATAGGGGAGGTGTCCGCAGGACGGAGGGGCTGAAAACGACATCTCATCAGCCGGTTTATATCGGACATATCCCTGCACCCACCGTATTCCACAGCATTACAGGGTGCTGTGTAAGCAGCGGTATAAGTGAGAGACCAAAGGAAAAGAAGTTTCGAGGAAAGAGGTCAAAAAAGATACATCTACGATTCAGCCCATTGTCGTTTAATATCTCCCCCCAAAAAACACTCTCAACTACTTAATTTTCTTTTTCACATTACCAGAAGAGGATTTTCCCGGAACCAACTTGGTTCGGGTTCTATTCTTACTCTTTTCCTCGCCTTCCTTCACGACTTTTTTCGGAGCATAAGTCTTCGACTTTCTTCCTTGATGCGGAGCCTCATCGGATTTCTTCACCATCGAATTTTTGGAACGACGATTCGGACGAAGTTCCTCCTGTCCACTGGCAAATCTCTCTCGGCCCCCTCGTTGCTTCTTTTCAACCTCGGGATTTTCAGCTCCCGATAGTTTCTCTTTACGAGAAGAACCGTAACGGCGCAATTTATACTCTCGCTGTTCCATAGGGATAAAATGCAACGGTTCCCCGTCTATTTTCACTTTATCGCCTTCGGCCACCCGACTACCCAACGTAGCCAACTCGCCGTTGATAGTCACCCGCTCGTCGGCAATCATTTTATCGGCTTCCCTACGGGAACAAAATCCCGAATCACTAATGTACTTATTGACCCGAATATCCGATCGTATCACTTTCTTTGCCATAATCAAAACTCTATATTTTATCCCAACACTATATGCTCAGCCTCTACCGGCTCATTCAAAAACAGGGTCGCTGCCTCGGAAAACTTTCGAGGCGATTCCGTCGTCAGATAGCGGCAAACTCCCCCTTTCGAGCAACGACTCTCTATCTCGGGATGCCGTTTCAAGTAATCGTCCAACCTGTCGGTCACCAAAGGACCTTGCAAGACTACCGAAATAGACGGAGGAAGATAGGCCCTAATTTTGTCGAGTAACAACGGATAATGGGTACACCCCAATACTATCGTATCAATTTCATCGGACTGCGACAAAAGTTCGTCAATATATTTCTTAACAAAATAATCGGCTCCCCTCCCTTGTGCTTCGTTGTTCTCCACCAACGGAACCCACATGGGACATGACTGTCCGTATACCACAAATTCGGGATACATCTTCTTTATCTCCAACTCATAGGAACCCGACTGTATCGTACCCGGTGTAGCCAAAATTCCGATATGCCCCGTACGCGACAGTTCGGAAAGCGACTCGACCGTCGGACGAATAACCCCCAAAACCCGTTTATCGGGAGCGAGACGAGGCAAATCTTTTTGCTGGATACTACGAAGCGCCTTTGCCGAAGCCGTATTGCAAGCCAAAATAACCAAAGAGCACCCCTCGTCGAAAAGATGGAACACAGCCTGCTTAGTAAATCCATATACGATCTCGAACGACCTCGTACCATAAGGAGCCCGCGCATTATCCCCCAAATAGAGATAATCATATCGAGGCAGGCCTTTGCGTACCTGTTCGAGAATAGTAAGACCTCCGTATCCCGAATCGAAAATTCCGATGGGACCTACATTCGTAGGTATTTTTGTCGCATCCATTATTAGAAGTATAAATATGGAAAAAGGATGATAACGTTCTTATCATCCTTTTCGCAACCCCTCGACGAGGGAATAATTATTTCAATCCCAATTTCGCTTTCACCAACGGAGTCACATCTTCACTAGGTGCTCCCTGATAAATAACGATAGGATAAGCCAAATCAAAAATATAAGTAAATTTACCCTCTGCCCCTACCGACTTAATGGCATCCATCAACTTCTGTTGAATAGGAGCAAAAAGAGCTTCTTGTTGTTTTTGAATATCCTGAGATGCCATTTCCCGGAAACTCTCGATACGAGATTGGGAATCTTGAACCTCCTGCATACGACGAGCACGTATCGTCTCGGGAATCGTATCGCCCAATGCCATATACTCTTTATACTTCTTCGTAAACTCTTCTTGAATTTTTACAAACTCATCTTCATATTTCTTATTAATATCTTGAAGAGTTTGCTCGGCGGTTGCCTTCTCTGGCATCAACATAAAAATCTCCTGAGAGTTAACGGTTCCGAATTTAAGGGCTTGTTGCGCTTGTGATACAAAACTCAAAGAGCAAATGCACACTGCGGCGAAAAGAAATTTCTTAATCATACTATAATTTTTTTGTTTCTATACTGTAAGTTATGAATAATGGCACAAAAGTAAGCATTTATTTTGAATATCCTAACTTTGTGAGCACTTCATTACTAATATCTATCTTCGGCGACGCAAAAATAATATTCGGAGAAGAAGCTCTATCGATAACCATCATGTAGCCTTTGTCTTCCGAAATCTTCTTAATGGCATTATAAATATCGTCTTGAATAGGCTTCATAAGACTTTCGCGCTTTTTGAACAACTCGCCCTCAGGGCCGAAATACTTACGGCGCAATTCAACGACCTCCGTCTCCTTATCACGGATTTCCTCTTCTCGTTTTACCTTCATTTCCTCGGTAAGAAATACCAAATCCGATTGATAGTTTTTATACATTGTTTTAGCTTCGGCCGCCTTGTCGTCACACTCTTTTTGCCAACGTTGAGACACTTGGTTCAACTGTTCGTTGGCCATTTCGTACGAAGGAATATTTTTGAGTATATATTCCATATCGACCAAAGCATACTTCTGAGCTACCGACAACGCAGTAAAACCTAATACCGCCATCGCAAAAAGAACTATTCTTTTCATATCGTTATTCTATTTAATTAAACATTCCCGTTTCAATAAACCATATAACATAAAACACTTTCTAAAAAATAAAGATAGCGCGATTCTGCCAAATCGCGCTATCCTTTTAGAGCATTTAACACAAACGTATCTGTTTTTTCACAAATTAAAATTCCTGACCTAAGATAAAGTGGAAATGGCCACCCCCTTTCTCTCCTTGTACTTTATCGAAACCATAAGCCCAGTCGATACCCATCAATCCGATCATCGGCAAGAAGATACGAACGCCCACTCCGGCCGAACGTTTCAACGAGAAAGGATTGAAGTTTTCGAGCGATGTCCACGCATTACCGCCCTCGACAAAAGCCAAACCATATATCGTAGACGAAGGCTGCAACAAGAACGGGAAGTGCAACTCCATCGAGAACCGGGTATAAGCCCGACCGTCGGAATAGGGCGTAAGAGCACCGTTATCATAGCCCCTCAACCCGATTGTTTCCGTAGCATATGTATAAGACCCGGTCATACCGTCGCCACCCACATGGAATGTTTCGAAAGGCGTTTGCTTATACTTGTTATACGACCCCAACAATCCGAAATCGGCACGTCCCATAAGCACGAGTGTATATTTTTCGGAGTTATTCAACGGGGTATATACACGGCTCTTGAATTTTATTTTATAATATTCTATCCAGCGATATAACTCTTCTCGGTCGGCTCTCGACGAACTCTCATAGAGGCTCTTGTAATCTTTCTTAGAGAATAATGAATAAGGAGGAGTAAATTGAGCCGATAACGTAAATTGAGAACCTCGACGTGTATAAATGGGATTATCTATCGAACTTCTACCCAGCGTCAATCCCAACGTAAAACTGTGGGAAGTACCGTTCTGCATATAGTACAGATACTCCCAATTTTTAAGAATATATGCCTGATAGCCCAATTCTGCCATAAAAGTAAAATAGTCATCGGGCCACTCCAAACGTTTCCCGAATCCGAAGGAAACCCCGATCATCTGCAAAGACTTGTTCGGGTCTAAGGCATTTTCATAAGCATTTTGATAATAATCGTCATAATAGGAGTTACCCAAGTAGCTGTTTCCCCAGTAACCTCCATACAAAGAATTATTGTATAAACTGTTGTAGCTTCGGCTCAAAAAAGAACTTTCGATACCGGTCTGACGGCTATAATAAGCCGAGAACTGGAACGAGTTCGGACGTTTCCCTCCGAACCACGGATCATAAAACGAAATACTATACTGCTGATAATAACGTGCATTCGTTTGCGCACTGATCGTAAACGTTTGCCCGTCGCCCTGCGGAATGATACCTTTAAACGATTTAGGGTTGAGCAAATTCTTGATGGAGAAATTCGTAAACTTCAAACTAAGTTTTCCGATAACACCCGTCTGCCCCCAACCGGCCGAAAATTCGATTTGGTCGTTGGCTTTCGATTCGAGATTATAAACCAAATCGACAGTACCATTTTCTTCGTTCGGTTCCGGTTTTATATCCATTGTCTCAGGATCGAAATGTCCGGTTTGAGCTATTTCACGAGCAGAACGCATCAAGTCCGATTTACTGAACAGCTCTCCCGGTTTCGTACGTAATTCCCGACGGATAACATGCTCATACAAACGGTCGTTACCATTGATGACGACCTTATTGATACGGGCCTGCGGACCTTCGAACAAACGTATCTCCAAATCGATGGAGTCGTTCAGCACATTGCCCTCGATAGGAACCAACTGGAAGAAAAGGTATCCTCTGTCCATATATAAATTGGCAACCGCATCTTCATCTTCCATCGTTCGCTTGTTCAGCATTTTCTGATTATAAACATCGCCCGGCTTCATACCCAATACAGCCGAAAGATAATCCGACGGATAAATCGTATTGCCTACCCAGTCTATATTTCGAATATAATATTTCTTTCCTTCATCGATTGTCAGGTAAACATCTACCGTTTTATCGTTATACCGCACCACACTGTCGTTTACGATAGCGGCATCCCGGTATCCCAACTCGTTATATTTCTCGATAATCAGATTTTTATCGTTCTTATAATTCTCTTCGACAAACTTTTTCGTTCGGAACAAATGAAGCAAATTACCCTTTTCATTGGTTTTTTTCATAGCCCATTTTATTTTCCTATCCGACAAAACCTCGTTCCCGTCTATATATATCTTATGGACCTTAACTTTCTCTTTCTTATCCACATAAATATCGACGATCACCTCGTTCTCATGGGTCAGGTCATCGGTCTGCTTTATGTTCACCTCTGCATTCTTAAAACCCTTTTCCTCGAAATGTTTTTTGATAATCGTCGTGGCACGATCCACTATATTGGGAGTTATCTGGTTTCCCTTGACCAACCCCAAGCGCATTTCCAAATCTTCCCGCTCACTTTTCTTAATCCCGTGGTAATTTATTTCCGAAATACGCGGTTGTTGTTTCAATTGTATTTCGAGCCATGCCTTATTGCCATAGGCCTTCGTCCACTTAATCACGACATCGGAAAACAAACCTTGCCTCCAAAATTTTTTGGCTGCCTCGGTAATGGCATTACCGGGTATTTCGATAACCTGCCCTACTTCCAACCCAGAGTAACCTATCAATACATAATCCTCATAATTGGGAGCCCCGGTAACCGTGATACCGGCAATCTCATATTTCTGCGGAATGGCCGAATAAACGACCTTCGGATTATATATCGTATCGAGTTTCTCTTCATTCTGTGCGGTCACAGCCTGCACACAAAAAGACAAAAACAAAAAAACAGCCAAACTTTTCAAAGGCATATAATATCGCATTTTCAATCTCTTTTTCTTCATTTATAGTTGTTCGCTCGTTTTTCCGAAACGACGTTCTCTGGCTTGATATTCGACAATGGCTCTATAAAGGCTTTCGCCGGTAAAATCGGGCCAGTATTCTTCTGTAAAATAAAATTCGGCATACGAGAGTTGCCACAACAAAAAGTTACTGAGTCGTATTTCTCCTCCCGTCCTAATTAACAAATCGGGATTAGGCATATTCACAGTTGTCATGAACTCATCGACAGTCGTTTCCGTAATGTCGTCCACCGACAATCTACCCTTTTGAACCTCCTGTGCGATACACCGGGCCGCGCGAGCGATTTCCCATCGGGAAGAATAGCTCAACGCCAAGTTCAAAACAATACGCTCACCTCCCGACGTATCACGAATACATTTCAATAACCGTGCTTTCACATCAGATGGCAAGCGGTCCAAATCGCCGATGACCGACAAACGGACTCCCTTCTCTACCATTCCGGGAGTTTCCCGCTCTATGCCAAAAACGACCAAAGCCATAAGAGCATCGACTTCCGCTTGCGGACGATTCCAATTTTCCGTCGAAAAAGCATATAAAGTAAGGTATTGCACCCCTACTTCGGCAGCTGCATCCGTTATCTCATGAACGACATCAAGACCTTTGCGATGCCCCTCCGAACGTTCCAGCCCTCGCTCCTTAGCCCAACGCCCATTGCCGTCCATAATAATGGCAATGTGTTTGGGCACACGAGTTAGATTTATCTGCTCTACGTAAGTCATTCCTCTTTCAACGATTATCGTTGTTACAAATTTCTTTTTTACGGCCGAATTCATACGTGATTGAAAACAAAGTCGTCGAAAACCAATCCGTATTTTTCAGCACACTGCTTTCTATATGGTAAGGATCTGCGAGTGCCTTTCCGTCGAAACTGTCTCCCAACGTTTTGTGCATGGCAAACTCCAAACTTATATTCCATCTCGGAGCTATTTTATATTTAACCCCGGCTCCCAAAGAAGCATCGAAACTCACATAACCGCCTCCGACAGTCGAATATCCTACTCCCACCCCCGCCAACAAATATGGAGAAAGCCGTTTCGTTCCCAGATAAGAATATCCCATTCCATAATTAAAGAAATTGAATTCTATCTGTCCTCCCAACCGATATTGCCAACTCTCAAACGAGTAATCACTTCCGTTGGGGAAACGATTGTCAAAATCACGGGTATCGCCTGAAAACTGCATGGCTGAAATATCGGTCTTTACAGCCCACCGATAATTCAACAAAAAACGGAACACTCCGCTTATCGCAGCACCCGGCCGATGCCACGGCGAAACCTGATTGGCATCGCCCATATAACAACTTATTCCACCCGCTATCCCCGCATCATAACGGAAATCCTGTGCAGATAAAACAGCTGTACTACTCATTATTATCACTATAATCGGAATTATTTTTTTCATGCGTGTGCCATTTTTACGAGCCTACATACATAAAACGAAATAAACCGATGAAAAGTATCTTTTTTCTTCAAAACACTCATTATGGTATCGGCGGATATCTCAACCTACCGATTGCTCCTCGCCATATTTCATTATAAATTTTACCGGAGTTATTTTCCCCTCCGAATATATAAATATAAGGAATCTGGTAATCGCTCGTACGAGTAACCGACATAGCCGGGATCCTCCGAATAGGCATAAACTTCCACAACGAAGCCGCGCTCCGAGGGGTAAAGTCCGCATCGACAACCATCACCGAAGCAAAAGCCCGCGGATTGATATAGGTAGGCATAGCCAACGACTGAGGAGCCTTGCTCCATGTATTGCCGTTATTTACCGAAACATATACCGAATCGGCTACCCCGGCAGCCTCGCGCCCCCCGATCACAATCCACGATGTGTGTTGCGTCGTTATCCAGTACTCACTGGTCGTAAAAGTAAAATACGGGAACAGAATGGCTCCCTCGCACGGTTTTATCGAGCCTTGTAATTGAGCCCAAGCCTCACCGTCATATCCCCATGTCGCACCGGTCAGATTATCATCGGCCATTCGTCCGCCCACCATAATGGACTGGGGAGAATCCAAATCATACTCCGACACGAATGTCACCATAGGGCTACTGCCCGTAATGGGGAAATTAGCGGCTGTCGGATAAGGCACAAATCCGGCAGGACGAGGATAGCAATCGTGTTTATAAACACCGTTCTCCGACACGACACCCAACAGCCTCGACTTCCACGTTCCTACCAACGAATAAAACGTTTGCCCGGTAGAAGTCCACTCGATGCCATTTTCCGACCAATATAGCTCGCCGGTTTGCGAAAGCATATACAAAGCCTCATCGGTAGCTTGTAAAGATTTCAAATCAGGTGCAAACGATAACGACAAAGGCTGCGGTGTCCAGTCGTCGGCATAAGGATCTTCCGCCGTATATAATGTACAAGTCGAATTAGAGACTATGAAAGATTGAACTTTCCCTTTATAATAAACGGCTTTTTGCGCATCGACCGTTGCCTGACTGCCACACGGTAAAGGCCGAACGCCGAACATGGTATTCCAATACAATGAGTCGGGGTCGATTTGATGGACATTTACCTTAACGGAATACCACTTCACGGTCGTACCGTTTTGAGCCGTCACCTCCAACGAAACTTTCGACGTAAAATCAATAGAATCGGTAGGATTGGCAATGTAGTCTATCGTATCGTTCTTGGCAGGATCGCCTTTGTCCATATAAATCTTAGCCTGTGCGACGTTATCGAACGAGATATTCGCAATCAATGCGGAAACATCGGTTCCGACAGGTAAAGAATCGGCATTATAAATCTGGCCTTTATTCAGGTCTATCGTAAAGAATATCGTATCTAAATGAGCTAACACCGAGTCATTGGCCGCCAAAGAAAAACCGGAAACCCGTACGCTCTCCGATACAGTATATGATATAACATCATCTTCGGTCGAATTACACGAAATGCCGGATAAAAATAAAGCCGCTATACACAGAAAAAAATATATTTTTTGCTTCTTCATTAACTGATATGAGTTACAGGTTTGCAGTTACAATCGGCAAATTTAGCAACATTTTTTTCTTTGTACACTACAAACACCGATAATTATAATTATTTATGGATAAACCGATTCATATACATCGATTTCCCAGTTCAAAAATAAATAAAAAAAGAGAGATAGCCATTTCATTTTAGACGAACCGAATAATTGACACGGCAAATAATCTGTTTTTACCTATTTTCATACCAGTCTATTTTTGCTTTGCCACAATATTCAGAGCACACAAGCATACCCTTTACGACTGGTGCGGCAACTCCATTCCCCAGAAACATCGGCCCGGTTTCTACTCTCGTTTCGTCCCAATATTCCGAATCTAAAAACGACTGTAACAATACAGCTCCCCCCTCTACCAAAAGATGTTGTATGCGTCGACGGTATAGTTCGTTCAACAAACCGGGTATTAAATCTTTCCCGAAAGGGAGGCGAATAACTTCGACAGAATCGGGTAAAACCGGATAAACAGTATCCTTCGCCGTAATGACGAGCGAAGGCAATCCATCTGTAAACACGTGCGAACCAGACGGAACGTGGGCATGTTCGTCGAGAACGATTCGCAAAGGTGAACGCCCGTACCACAAACGGGTAGTCAGCGACGGATTATCGGCAACTGCCGTGTTCGTCCCCACCAATATGGCATCTGCTTCGGCACGCAAACGATGCACCCATACAGACGAAACATCGTCCGAAATCCGAATGGCAGGTTCTCCCGGTTTCCGAATCCGGTCGATATAACCGTCCCGACTCTGCGCCCACTTCAAAGTAACGAAAGGACGCTCATCGATTTGGCAGGTCATAAAAGTTCGGTTCAAAGCCTTACATTCTTCTTCCAATACCCCAGTGACAACTTCTATACCGGCCTCCCGCAACCGGGCAACACCCTGCCCCGACACCTTCGGGAAGGGATCGAAGCAGCCGACAACGACCCTCGGTATCTTCTTTTGGACAATCAAGTCGGCACAAGGAGGAGTTTTCCCGTAATGAGAACAAGGCTCCAAAGAAACATACAATGTACATTCCGGCAACAGTCCTGCATCCCGCACCGAATTTATGGCATTCACCTCGGCATGCGGTTGACCGTAACACCGATGATATCCCTCTCCTATAATTCGCCCACGATGTACGACGACCGCACCCACCATCGGATTGGGAGACACGTGTCCTCGACCCAGAGAAGCCAACTGCAAACAACGTCGCATGAAAACGGCATCCATATCTATTTTATCCATATTCCGATTTTTTTAATTAAAGCCCGATTTGATCGGTGTAGTTTTTCTGCACGAAATATCTATTCCCAAAAATCAAAACAGTTTCTTAACTTTGCATGGATTTACAAATATCGACCTACCCATGCAACAAAGTATCGATTTGTTACGGCGCAAACTGGGAGCAATCTACCCTCCCGGAGAAATCATCGGATTCACCCGAATGATTTTCGAATCCCTGTGCGGCTATACCCCCACCGATATTCTGCTGCACAAAGATACGATTTTATCCGAGGATATACACCGTAAAATCGAACGTATAACCGACAGGCTCTCGCAGCAAGAACCCATTCAATACATTTTGGGATATACCGATTTTTGCGGGCGGCGTTTCGATATTGCCCCCGGAGCCCTCATTCCCCGCCCCGAAACAGAAGAATTGACAAGACTCGTTATAACGGAAAACTCCGGTCAACCTTCGCGCATAGCCGATTTGGGAACCGGAAGCGGTTGCATTGCCGTTACTCTTGCGCTCTCGTTGTCCGACAGCAAGGTCGAGGCATGGGATATCTCGACAGAGGCCTTGGAAATTGCTCAACGTAACGCCCGAAAACACAATGCCCATGTAAACTTCTCTCAACGGGATATTCTCCGTTACGATGTATCAGAACTACCAGAGGAATCATTAGACATCATCGTCAGCAACCCGCCCTATATCCGCCGATGCGAGAGCCGATCCATGAGTGCCAATGTGCTGGAATACGAACCTCATATAGCCCTGTTCGTCCCGAACGAAAGTCCTCTTCTGTTCTATGAAAAAATAGCTATGGACAGTGTTCGGCTTTTATCCCCCGGAGGCAAGCTCTACTTCGAAATCAACGAGGCACAAGGCGAAGCATGCGCCCGTATGTTGGAAGCAGCGGGATATAAGCACATCAGAATCATCAAAGACCTGTATGAGAAAAATCGATTCGTTTCTGCTATAAAACCCATACGACATGGCTAAAACACTAACTCCGCCCGAAGCCCTCCACCGAGCAGCCGCCCTCTGCTCTTCATCGGAACACTGTATAACCGACATACGGGAAAAGCTCTCCCGATGGGGTATCGGAGAACTGGATGCCCGAACAATCGTCGAACGACTCGTTCAAGAAAGATTCATCGATGAAGAAAGATACGCCATTGCTTTCGCCAAAGACAAATTCCGTTTTTCCGGGTGGGGACGAATAAAAATCCGCTATGCCCTGCAACAAAAACGAATCGGGAATAATGACATCGTCAATGCCCTATCCCTCATCGACGAGGAAGCATACACAACCCTCCTCGCCGACCTGCTCGAAAAGAAATCTCGTTCGATTAACGACGAAGATGTCGAGGTTCGACGCTCCAAATTACTTCGTTTCGCCGCGTCCCGAGGGTTCGAAACCGAATTAGTTTTTCGCATCCTTAAAGAAATCGAATCATGAAAACGCCCCCGTTCCTTAAAGATTTCATCGATTTGTTCTTTCCCCGGCTCTGCCCGGTCTGTCAACGGGCGTTGAACAGGAATGAAGAAAACATTTGCACCACCTGTTTGCATCGATTACCGCGCACCGGTTATCACCTCGACCCGCTCAGCCCGATGGCACAACTTTTTCTCGGAAAAGTTCCCATTGAAAAATGTGCGGCATTTTTCTTTTTCTCCACGCCGAGCGACGCCCGGCAACTCATACACCACATCAAATACCACGGAGGAAAACAATGTGGTTTCACCTTAGGGAAAATTTACGCGAACGAACTGCTGCACAGCGGATTTTTCGACGACATAAACGCGTTGGTTCCCGTCCCCTTGCATCCGGCGAAATTACGCCGCAGAGGATACAATCAAAGCGAATGGATTGCTCGGGGAATCGAACAAGTCACCGGAATCGAAGTCTGTACAGAATGGTTATACCACCCCCAAAACACTAAATCGCAAACCGGAAAAAATATCTACGAACGCTGGCTGGACACCCGCACCGCTTACGAAACGGACTCAGAGCTCGATTTATCCGACAAGCATATCCTGTTAGTCGACGACGTTGTAACCACAGGCGCGACTCTTCTGGCTTGCGCACAGGCGCTCTATCTTCACGGGAAGCCCCGAATCAGCTGTCTCACACTCGCTGCGGTACTATAAGAAGCTGTTTTAAAATTATTCCGAGACAGATTGAGACCTATGTTGAAGCAGATTGGAGTCCGAGATAGGCAGTCAATAGCGGGTTATTGACAAAAATCAAGGAATTCAAGATGCGAGACAGGGGCTCAATAGGGCCGGAACATACCTGCTTGAAATGACAACATTATTTCTCAACAAATTTAAAACAACTTCTTAGTAGGAATAGCCTTTTAACTCTTGTCGCAGGTAAGGAGGAAAAAGAACATTCGCAGTGACATTTTTATTCTCTCCCCCTGCCGTTTCCCGTAGCATGACAGGGAGTCGCTCATAAAATCGAAGCAGGAGCAAAAAGCAAAGACTATTCATTAGAATGTAACTAACCTCCTCCTCTGCGCACGCATGTGCGATAGGGGAGGTGTCCGCAAGGACGGAGGGGTTAAAAAAGTACAGGAAACGGTAGTGACAGGATTAAACTCTCTCCCCTGCCGTGCCCCGTAGCATTGCGGGGTGTGGCGCAACCATACGAACAGGGGAGAAGTGCACAATGCTATCCTTATACCGAAACTGAAACACCACTTCCAATCCTCTCCCCCTGCCGTGTCCCGTGGCATTACGGGG
>OODO01000700.1_pt1 | contig 28835 bp, 25 predicted proteins | sample 1671261 | NCBI WGS metagenome assembly OODO01 (sample SAMN06348138, study PRJEB24527) | human gut metagenome | biome: human gut; feature: ankylosing spondylitis patient; material: feces | host: Homo sapiens | place: China | collected 2015-10 | reverse complement strand
TCCATCCCGGAGGGCATGGATCGTAAATGGATTTATGGCTGGTGCGGCTGATATTATTTTTCCCGGTCGTGACGTTGCCCCAGAGGTTCGGGTGGTGGTCGCAGAGCCAGTCCAGCGAAGAAGCCCACTCTTCCCAGTCCTCGAAGGAAACGCCGTCCATATAGGTCGTAGGATGCGCTGTGGCCCATTCGAGGGTCATCACGTCGTAGGGCGACTCGGTTCCGGAAGTCCGCGGATCGCTCTCGGCATATTCGAATCCCGCGGCATAGATGGTCGGAGCCTGTATATAAGCGTCCGTCGCCGTGGCCGGATACGGGAACGGGTCTTTGCGACCCCACTGGTAGTAAAGGCCGCGCGAGGCGGGCAGTGTATAATCCGTTTCCAGCGCTCCGAGGTTACGATCCATAAAGACAGCTCCCGAAGCATAGGTCTGTGCCGTGGCCGCCGGATCGTAGTCCGTCGCCCAGATATGCCACGACCAGAGGCATTCCCCACGGCTGTCGAAAAGCCCGATCACGGCGTTGCCGTGCGTCGTACCGGTCGTAAAGGTGATTCGTCCGTCCTGATATCGCACATCCTTAACGATCGCCTCGCTCAGCGTTCCCGTTTCCCACAGTATGCGGGCAGAGACGCCCGACAGACGCTTGGGAGTGACGTTGAGCGTCGTGCAGCCGTTGCCCATCGTCGTGGCGTCGAACGAATAGGAGGTGTTCAGCGCGGGAGCGATATAGCAGTTGGCCGTGCCCTCGTCGTCGAGCGGCTGGGTGTTGGCCGTGAATTTCGGGAAGATCGACGCATCGTTCGATGCGGGGGTGTAGAGATAGGTCGTCGATGACGACAGCCGCTGCGTATAGCCGTCCGTCGTGTACCATCCCTCGAAGCGGTAGCCCGCGGCAGGAAGCGCCACCAGCGTACAGCCCATCTCGTGACACATGACCACATGGTTGCGCGTTCCGGAGATTTCAGCGTCATAGAGCGCTTGGGAGACGTTCACCCAACCTTTGCCGTTGTCGGCAGTCTCGACGACGACCTGAAGGCGGTTTGCAAAGCGGCGGCGGAAGTCGAACGACTGCGCAAGGCCCGCATCGTCTTCGACCGTTACGGTATAGACTACTTGGGAGTTCGCCGTAGTATAGACCGGAAGGTCGTAGTAAAGGAAATATTCATTCAGCCCCGGTTGGTTCGCAAGCTCCAGATCGCGGCCCGTGCCGATGGAAGCATCGTCCACGAGCAGGCGATCCCTGTCGCCCTGCGAGGCCGTGATGTGTCCCCGCAGCGTCAGGGGCGCCGGATCGCCCTCCACCTCGACGAACAGTTCGCCCATCACGTCGTATGTGCAGTAGCCGCCGATCGCATTTTCCGCGTAAGAGTCATAGACGTTGAGCGTATAGCTGCTGACACGGGTGTCGACCTCGCTGTCGCCAAGGATCGAAATCGCGAGCCGGTAATGTACGTTGGCCCGGACATTGAAATCCGTGGTGTTGTTATCGCCCAGGTAAATGTAATAGGCCAATACCTTAGCTCCCCGTACAGCCCGGATCAGAAGATACGACGCATTCGCGGGGGCATTGTCCGGATTCTTATCGCGCTGGTCGGTAATGGACGGAACCGTGCCCTGCATATTCGGAAGCAGATAGCAGTTCCCCGAAATATGCTGTCCCGAAATCCCGCTTTCCGGGCAGTCCGTGTAGTCGTCGGGGGCGTCCGACGGCCGGGCCGCCACGTCGAAGACCGACACCGCACGCGGCACGGAACAAAGCTGCACGGAGCGAAGCTCGATGTCTGCGGGTTTGACGGCGATATCGTAGGATACCTTCGTCACGACACGCTGCACCTCCACGACCGGAAGTGTCAGAATACCGCCGGACGAGGACGTGATCGTAACGTCGCCCTCATAGGACATCGGCAGCGTATCGTACTCGTCGGCGTGCGTAACGGTGAAGTCTTCCGATGCGGGATTCTCACCAAGGTCACGGCCCATATTGGCGGCGATACGCATCCGGTAGTTGCCGGGCAAGGACGTGAAGCGCAGCGTCGAAGAGCTCTGGTAGCGGTGCAGGACGATCTCGCCGTCATCGTCATAGAGATAGAGGTTCAGGTCGCGGAGCGCCTCTTCGTCCGTAGTGCGGGTTACGGCCGTCATCGGGTCGGGACATACTGTCAGCCGAACCGAAACGCCGCGGGGATGAGGGCATGCCGACCTGTCTTCGGCGATGCAGCCCATAAGGGTCGCGGCAAGACTTATCGACAGGATATATAATAATCTTTTCATAGCTTTGAAAGAAAAAGGGCTCCGCCCGAAACACAGGACGGAACCCGGTACGACATGCGGACTATGCTCCCAGTTCGACGGACTGCGTGACGGGTGTCTCCCAGTCGGCGACGGTCACCGTCACGGCGCAATCCTGACCTACGAGACCTGTGATATTGGCCGAGACACGGTAGTAGCCGTTGCGCAGGATCTCGCCCGCGGCCTTGCCCGTCAGCTCCACCGAGTAGGTCACCTCCGAGCGGTCGTCCGTGGTCGAGCCGTTGCCGTCCAGATCGTATGTAGCGTTGATTTCCAGCAGCACACGGTTTCCTGCCGTTAAAGAGCCGTTCTCGAAGCAGTAGAACAGGGCGTTGTATTTACCCGATGCCGCGGCGAGGGTTTGGGTATGCGTGTAGCTCATGGCCCCGGGCGTCGGCGTGCCGGCTACGACCGAAGACTGAGAGGCTGCCTTGGAGAGTTTTACGGAGTTGATCGTGAGCTCTCCGGCGTACTTGTCGGCGAACGACGGGTCTATGGTCGTCTGGAGGGCCACTTTGGCTACGGTACGTTTGAGCGTGATGCCTACCGACGTCGTGGAATTCACGGCGCCGATGGTTTTCGATGTCGAGCCCGACATCACGAAGCCGCCCGAACGTTTGGCCGCGGCGGACACTTCGGCCGTAAGGGCTGCGCGGGTCTTGGCCGACGAGGCGTCGTAGTTCGCTACGGCGTAGAATGAGCACTCGGTGCCGGCCGCAGATTTGGGAAGCGCGAAGGTCGCCGATTTGGAAGCGAGCTCCGACGAAGTGAAGTCACGGCGGATGATAAGTGCTCCGCTATTGTCGAAGGCGAAGACCGAGAGCGACGAGAGCGAGGATTCCCACGCCTCGGCCTTGGCCGAAGTGTCGAAGAATGCGCGGGTGTCGGCCTCGTCCGCTCCGGTGAGCGTGATGGCGATCCGTGCAGTGTCGGATGTTTCAGGCATCGCGGGGTCGAGCGTGTCGTCGGTTTTGTCGCACGAGGCGAACAGGGCGGCGGCTATGGCGGCCGCAGCAAAAAGAATCTTTTTCATCGTGTAATAAGAAATTAAGTGAATGAACTATTTACGCTTGTTGCGTTTTGGATATCGGGGTTGTTCGGAGTATGGGACAGGCGGCTTTTCCTTGCGCGCCGGGCTGCGGTAGCCGGGAACGCCGTTCTCGTCGATCCATGTGCGGATGCCAGTGCGGAGTTCTTCCTTGAGCTGCCGGAATTCCGGACGTTCCGAAAAGTCGTCTTTCAGATCGTAGGCCCGAAAGATTGGAGCGCAGATACGCACCAGTCGCAGGGCGATCTCCTGTCGTTGGTTTTCCGGAATGATCGGGAAGTCCGTGGCGAGGATCAGGTGGACGGTGTCGTATTTCGAAAAGAGCAGACCCCGGAACAGGACTTTGTCGGCGGCACGGACGGCCGAAGCGGCAGGCACTCCCAGTTCAACGCTTTGTGCGTAGCTTTCGAAGGCCAGACGGCTGCGCCGTTCGATCATCACATGGTGGAACTGACGCGGAGGATGGCGTATTTCGAGGAAATGCCGCAGGCGCTCCCGGAACCATTTTTCATCGGGGGTTTCCATCGCAGGAGCGGATTAGCGTTTGCGACCGCGGCCCTGACCCTGATCCGGAGCCTGCTCCTGCGCTTTCTCGGCCTTCTGCTCCTGCTTTTCCTGTTGCTCCTGACGGCGCTGCTGCGAGAAATCGTAGACCACGCCGTTCGAGCGGGGGTCGATACGCAGGATACAATTCAGCGCCTTGCCGTTCTTGCCCAGAATGGGATGTTCCTTCTCTTTCGAACAATCCAGACCTTCGGGGCTCAGCAGGGCCGTGCGCTGACGGTCGTCGAGCTGTTTGTCGAGTTGCGGAGAGATATAGGGGCGGCTGAACTGGTAGTCGGTCATCTTGTATTCGTTCGAGAGGACATCGAAGCCCACTTTGCCTGAATAGGTGATGTCGCTGCCGCGCATGGAGCAGCCTTCGACGAAGACGCGGCCGCCCAGAGCCAGTTCGTTCTGCTGCGTATCATCCAGACGCACGCCGTTGAAATAACGCAGATCGGGAACTTCGTTTTTCGGAATGGTGACAAGGCGGTTCGTCGCGGGATTCAGCGTGGCGAAGCACCACTCCTTCTCTCCCGTGTGCGGATTGGGAAGTTCGTACAGCCGGTCGGGGGTCTTTCCGGCCAACAGCTGCTCCTTCTCACTCGTGGAGAACATCATCCGGTACTCTTCGCGCTCGAACTCCGGACGCGGAAGGGCACTCGTCAGACCGACCTGCACATCACCGTTCATGTCCTTATAGGGATGCAGGGCGAACTGACCTGCGACGGGAATATTGCCGATCTTGAGGGTCACGTCATGCAGGTCCGTCGTCGGAAGGCCGTGCTTCATCGCCTCCAGTTCTTTGGGAGTAACGATGATACCCATCTCTTTCAGCTCCTGCAACTTCAGATCCGGAGTGTCGAACTTGACCTTTTCGAGTTGGTACGAGGTGACGCGATGATCGTAAAGGGCTTTGAGGCCCTCAGGGTCTTTGGGATTGTCGGCAAGGCGCAGCAGCGATTGTGTGACTTCGCTGGCCTTGTCGGCGGCGACTTTCAGAAAATGAAACGGCTTGGCGTTCTCCTGCGACATGAAGCCCTTGATGAAGGCCGCGACTGCGGAGCTGTTGCGAAGTTCGTAGAACGCCGGTTTGTTGGCCGTGAGCGGTTGCGTCGTCGTAACCTTGTATTGGTTACCGCTTTGTTTGAGGTCGGAGACGGCCTCCACGGCGCCGTTCTGCTCGTTGTAGAGCAGGAGCGTTTCCTTGTACTTCGGATCGGCCTGTTCGGGGGTCTGAATCGGTTTTTGATTCTGATTTTCTTCGGGCATAACACAAAATGTTTTAAGTGAAACAAAAGGTTCATGCCGCGAATATAGAAGCATGTTTTCCGAAACGATGCCCATGTCCGCTCCAGTCCGCTCCAGTCCGCACCGAGGCAAAAATTACGGTTTTTTCTTGGGTAAAAGTTTCGCGAGATCCGGATCGGCTTCGATACGTGCGATCTCCCGGCGGACAAGCTCCGCAACGTCGGCTTTGACACGGTAATAATTCTCTTTGACGATCTCCTCCATGTGATCCTTGCCGTCCTCACCGACAAAAGAGGATATTTCGGGAATGGGGACATAGGCTGCTGTTTCCGCCTTGACCTTATCGTTGTCGATGACGATCTCGGCATGGAAGATCTTCTGCTCGATACGCTCGTCGAAGTTGTCGGCGACCGAGCCGACGAACATGCCCTGCGTGAGGTTGGAGATTTTCGAGGCAGGGATCAGTGTTTCCAACTGCGTATTGGTCGAGGTGGTGACGTTCTCGTTCGATACCGAGTGCGACTCGCGCAGTTGCACGATCTTGCCGAAACGCTCCGACAAGGTGCGGGCCGTGTCGCCCACGACCTGTCCCGAGAAGATATTGCCCACAGTATTAGTGATGACCTTGGCCTCTTTCTCCCCGTAGTCGCGCTCCAACTGCGAAAAGTCCTGAAATCCCAGACAGACGGAGACCTTGTTCGAGCGGGCCGTGGCTATGAGGTTATCCAGCCCCCGGATATAAATCGTCGGTAGTTCGTCGATGATAAGCGACGATTTCAATTTCCCCTTTTTATTGATAAGCCGGATAAGGCGCGAATTATAGAGTCCCAGCGCCGCGCCGTAGATGCTCTGACGGTCGGGATTGTTGCCCATGCAGAGGATTTTCGGCTCCTCAGGGTTATTGATGTCCAGCGTAAAGTCATTGCCCGTAAGCACCCAATAGAGCTGCGGAGAGATCATACGCGAGAGCGGGATTTTCACCGATGCCACCTGTCCCTGCAACTGATCCTGCGCATTGCTTTTCCACGCATCCATAAAGGGTGAGAGGTAGTTTTCCAGTTCGGGATAAGATGAAAGGATCGGGAAAATCTTATCGAGGGGCTGGCACAAAAATTCGATGGCATGCGGAAAAGTGCAATAGCGGCCTCGGTCGTAGATTTTCAGGTACCAGATAATCGCCGCGAGCAGGATGACGGCCGAATCGGTGAAGAAGTCGCCCTGCTTATCAACCCATGTTTTATTGAGGTTCAGAAGCGTGACGTAGGCGCTTTCGTAGGCATCCGAGATATCGTCCATGAAGCGGGCGTCGATGGGATTGCAGCGGTTCGAGCGGCGGGGATCGTCGAAGTTGATGATGCAGAATCTCGGTTTGACGGTGTATTTGTCCAGATGCCGGAGCAGGTGGTTGTAGGCAATGCGTGTAAGGTCGTCGAATTTATAGTCGTAGACGAGCATCGAGAAACCCTTCTCGATATGCTGTTTGATATAGTTGTTCAGTACGGCGTAGCTTTTTCCGGAGCCGGGCAGGCCGAGGACCGCCGTCGATCTGTAAACGTTTACAACCGATATCCACCCGTTCCGCCATTGTCCTTTATAGCGGTAACGCGTAGGTAAGTTCACCGAGCAATCGTTGTCAATACAACGTTCCTCCTGAAGAAAACTTTCGTTATTGTCATTGAAAGGATCGTCCATAAGCGGCTGTTTCATCAATCGCCGCAGCCACACGCCGGCGGCCAGCAGGCAGAGGTAGCCCGCACCGAGGGTCAGCGTGTAGCTCCAGCCCCGGAAGCCGATCCCAGCGGGCAGCGACAGCAGAAAGCCGTTCAGAAAGAACAGCGGGAAGCCGAGGCAGGCGGCAGCGACGATATGCCGCCTGTCGACCCTGCCGTTGCGGACGCTCTTCGTGCCGTAGCAGCCAAGCGCGAGGAACAGAAAGGCGCAGAGTTTCGTAATGACGGGAGAGGAGAAAAGAAGAGTTGTCCGCTGGATATCGAGCAGGAGACGGTCGGCATAACCGTAGGTCAGGCCGCATGACGAGAGCCATTCGTAGCAATACCAATACACGTGCAGCACCAAAAAAAACACGCCCAGCCCGCGGGCGAACTGCACGATATTTTCAAGGGCTTTCAAATCATCTTCCTGTTGCATGGCAGAGAATATTAAAAGTCCCGAAGATACATCTCCGGCAGAAAAACAGGTACCCATGTCCGCTCCAGTCCGTCACTGTCCGCACCGCATAAAGAACGCTCCGAGAGATGAATCCCCGGAGCGTGATGCTGAATAAAAACAGACTGCCTATCGCTGGCTGTAGGCAATCAGATTGTTGCGCAGGATGTCGAGAAAATGCGTCAGACGCAACTTTCGGTTGATGAGCGTATGGCGACACTGCTCCGGGTTGTTGATACGAACGTTGAAAGTTCCGGAAAGCACATCGACAAGTGTCGCCAGATCGATCCGTGTGCCGTCGATGCGGCGTATGGCTCCGGAGAGTTGCAGGGCCGTAGCAAGCTCCATGATATCCGTAGGTGTGAATTGCTCGGAGAGGAACAGCGGCGACTTGGGGACTTCGACCGACACCGGGGCGGCGATGGACGGATAACGAACCCGGGTAAAGACTAAACGGATCTCGAAATTCGTCAACAGAAGCGCCGATTTGAGCAGCGACGCTTGCGGAGATTCCTTCTCGATAATCCGCTCCTGTAGCCGCATCAGGGAGGATTGGAGGCGGGCAAGTTCGTGCAACAGGTCGAGGGGCGATCTACAGGATTGAGCCGTAAGACTGTGCAGCAGGTCGATAAACTCTTCATAAGACGCATGAAAGGCTGTACACTCCGCATCCGACAATCGACGGTTAAGCAGGGTGTCAAGCATTCTGATAAACGGAACTTTTTCTAGTTTTTTCATCGTTCGGATCTATAGGTTGTTGGGTTGGTTTTCACATGCAAAGATGGGAGTTTCCTAACACTGAATCGCATGGATGGATATACATATGTATAAAAAATGAGAGTAAATTTACTCATTGTCTTCTTCGTTCAGCGTATGGAGCATTATCTCCACGAATTTTGAACGATCCCTTTTTCGATCAAGAACACGACGCTTGATATCGCTTGGTTCTCCAAGTTTTACATGCAAGAATTGTTCAAATTCCCGGATGACCGTATTGAACGGAGCTGCTCGTCCATTTACAAGGACAAGCGGATTCGGATTCATAAGGTCAAAGGTGCACAGTATTTCGGATAGATCAATTGCATGATATTGTTTTGACCAATAGAGTGACGATTTAGGGACTGGGTCGGATATGAAAAGTCGCGGATGTTCGAGGCGGTAATATAATAATTCTTTTTCCAGCCGGATAAACTCAAGAGCTTTGAGGATAAATCGGGATACATATGGCGGAGGTGGCACGGAAAGTTCAGGAAGTCGGAATAGTAAGTATTGGAACTGAATTTGGGTATAATTTAATGTATGCAATACTGATAAATATTCCGTATTGTTGCAAATAATTGTAATTTCGTTGGCAAATTCAAAAAAGTAGGTTTGCAACCTTTTTTCAGAAGTAGCTTTGCGATTTAGTGATTTTAAGATGGCTCGGTACAACGATGTATGTAACAATTTATCCATCTGTATTTGTTTTTATTGCGATGAATTGTAATGAAATAGCATGTGCTTTTTTGCTAGGTGAAGAATTTTCAATCATTATTTATTGGCTATTTGTAGAGAACGGGAACAATTACAGAGAAGTGAACATAAGAATTTACAGTATATAATCTTGTGCCTATAATGGAGCAAGTGCTAATCCTAACGAGTGAGGCCTTATATTTGTACTTACAGATTTCTCATGACCTATTTTGCATCATCCATTATCCCGCCATTATTTTTTTCGGATAATACATTTGTATTAAAAAATTGCATTAGAATATCTATAAATGATATGTTTTTAACAGAATTAGGGTGCTTTATAATTAAACAAACATAGTTCTTGTGCATATCCAAGGGTTTATATGGAATCTGTGATATCCTGTTATTCATGTTAATATGGCTGGTTGTGTGGATCAGTTAAAGCAAAAGGGAAAAATGCTAGAGATTCACACTTTTTTAGATTAATAAAAACCTTCCTCAGACATATAAAGTTCCGACATTATTGAGAGCAAAATTGAGTCCTCAATAAATTGAGTTTTGAGAACTTAGTGCAATTTAATAGAGCTTTTTACGTAAATGCTATTCGGACTTGGTTGAATAAATTCTCTAGTCAACTTCCGGTTTGTTCTTAACCAATACTTATGATAGAATTGTCAAACTTATATGTTGTTCTATACTATAGTTATACCAACACAGCTTCTTCTTTATTAGCATATCTTTTATCATAATGGCAAAACGCAACTATAATTTACCAATAGTTGCGTTTATTCGAATGTTTATATTTCTACCGAAATCATTAAATTTGAACTTGCAAATCCTCCTATTAATTTCAAAAAAGTATTGGCTTATCAAGGAGATTCGGCTCTATTTTTCTTACTCCGTTTCACCCGCAACATAGATTTTTTGTTATTTATTTGAATCAGTAGTTGAAAATAAGGTATAAAAATGCGATGGCTACCTTTCCCATCGTATGAATTAGCAGTCCGCAAGTAGAGGGGCACTTTGAAGCTCTTTGAATATTTGTTTTTTCGTTCAGCCAACTGAATAGCGCTTCAATGGGTTCCCTGACAGATGAAACGGCTTGAGAATAAATGTCATCAGCGGCCTTGCTTCTCTGCTTCTCTTCTTCATGAGCCCCTTTGATTGACTTGACGGGAGCGTAGAACTCATTGGCCTTATCGCGTCTTTCCTGCTCCCAGTAGTCAATATCTTGTCAGCGAAGATCTTCTTGTTGAAAAGATCCGGCATGCATTCGCTCTGGAAGACCTTCAGGTCATTCTCGGAGGCAGGAGAGAGCGCTATCTGGCACGGATGAGGAAGATGGCCTTTCCTGCGATATCCTACCATGTGAAGCTTTAGTCCATGATAGTACAGGTTCTTGGTGGAACAGTATCCTTTGTCAGCGATATCTCTGGCGACCTTGCCTGTACGGTTTCTTCCGCAGCATGTGATTATCGGCATCGAGTCAACAATCACGGTATCATCCTGACAGTCAGAAGGCCTGAACATCCTTAATAACTGCGAGGACAGTTCCCTAACAGCACCGGCCATCCTGTTGAGACGGTAATTGAATGTCTGATAGGACACCAGGTTCGGGAACCAGTCGCGCAAGTACTCTTTAGCGAAGTTGTGAATATCCTTGATGAGGGTGTACTTCTGCTCATGACCGACAAAGAAATAAATCGTGAGGATTTCCTCGTCGGAGAACAACGGTTTCGAATTATTGCTGTATCTTTGGCAATGGTATTTGAGGCTTTGTTCGTACATATCGCAGATATACATATAGATTTTTATTAGTCTATACTCTTTGTCCTTGGGAATCATAACAAGCAAAAAATAGGGGTATTTTTTACTTTAAATTGCTGATTTTCAATGATTTTGCAAGTATTTTCATCCCTTGATTTTCAAATATTTACAACTAATTCCGAGGCTTAAATGACCTCGGTTAAACTTATAAATCACAGCAGTTCAACTGCTGATTGGAATTATTTAAAGTAAAACCCCATTGACGGAAATTTTCTTCGACGCGGAATCGTGGATCTCGGGAGCCACCGCTGCGAGGATCAGCAGTTGGTTGATTGTTTGTGAGCCTTTGAAATGCCCCTTAATATTGAGATCGTGCCTTCGTTCCAGGCGATTTCTTTGAGCATCCACGCCGGGTTGCTGTAATAGGAGAACGAGTTGCCGAGGCAGAGCACCTTTTTCGTGTCGCCCGGGACCGCCGTGCCGAGGTTCTGGACATAAGAGCCCGAGAACCCGAATTGGGGTAATTGACTTGCTGAGTCGTCAGCCGAAATGTCTTGTGTACCACCCGTGCAGGTGTAAGGACCCACAGCGCGGCAGCGGATCTGCACCGCACCCTCGACGGGATCGGTGAAACGGATGGTTTGCATGATACTGGCGTGCTGATAGTTGGCGCCTGTGGCCATGTCCGAGCACTTGTAGGAATAACGGAGCGAGGGGGCCGCGGGTGCGGTGAGCAGGTCCTCTTCGATGCTCTTCCAGACACCTCTGTCGAGATACTCCACGATGAAGTATTTGGGCGAATTGGTTTCGCCGGCCATCGTGGCGTCGAACTCCACGGCCGTGCCGGCTTCGAGCCGCTTTACGGGCAGCGTATAGAGCCAGTAGTCTCCCTCGACCATCGTCGAGACGGTGGGTTTGTAGGAGCTGACCGTGCGGGTGAACTCCCGTCCGGCATTGGCGTCGTCACGCACGACGGAGATGTAACCCGAGCTGCCCAAAGTCGACGGAAGCATGTTCGAAGCGCTCCACGAGGAGTTGTACTGTCCGACGGTCGAGGCCGAGAAGATCCACTGGCAGGGGAAGGCCGGGCCCGCCGCTTCCTGCGTGACCGAAACGGTCGCCGTCTGCGTCTGATCCGTGGAGGAGAAGGTGACCGTCGCGGGACGTAGCTCGGTTTGGGGGTTCACGTCGGCCGTGATGCGGATTTGCTGGACGTAAGGGCTTTTCGTGCCCGCTGTGAGCGGCATGTCGTTCAAGTCGGTGACTTTTACCCACTCGCTACCGTCCGTGCTTACGGTCCAATCGTAGTCGGCGGCCGAGAGACTCATAATGGTAGAACCTATACGGATCATAAATTCAGGGGCTGCAAAGGAGTTTGTAACTCTGTTGAGCCAATCCTTGCATTGATAGATGACCAGTATTTTTCCTGAAGAAGGATTGTAAATTTTCGAGATGACCAATTCGGGCCGGTTTTTAGGAATAAGAACGGAACGAGAATAAGATATTTGTAACAACAGCAATCCTAAAAGAAGAATAAGTAGTTTTTTCATGAATCGTTCGGTTGATGTCAAAATATGAGAAATATGAGAAAAATCGTGTATTCGCATGGATATACACGATTTTCTGCTGGAATCAGCTCTGTATTTATCAGTTTATAGATCTCCAGTGAGATGTTTAATTGTCTGTGTTTCCGTCAAAACGTTCTTGCCTGTGGAGTAGCAGATGATCTGCGTCGATCTCGTTTGCGATACCTCAGTTTTTGTCTGTTTCGTCATTGTAATTGATCAACTCGATCGTGATTGATGCAACAAATAAGCTCCCCCCCCGTTTACCATTTTAGTGGTGAGAATCTTGTTTTCCATTGCTCCCACACTTCGATACTCGCCCCCTCATCCCATAAGCGTATCAACGTACTGCGGTATGCTTATATTGATATGTCCTTGTTCGTTCTCGCTGATTCCACAGTTAGTTGTGCAGGCCTTTGCAGAATAAACTCTCCAGCAACCCCTTCTCTTGAAAATCAATGCCGTCTGTGGATTCGCAGTACATGATGTAACTGTTTTCGGTCATTCTGTCAGCAGTGTGTACGGCGTAGAATTTCCCAATGTCAAGACGATATTTGACATTGCAGTGATCCGCACCAGATATCTAGCCTTTATAGATAACAGTGCCTCGTTGATTTAGGTGTGCTGGCCAATGGGGATCGTCAGTCAATACAGTAGCTAAACGAGTACTGACCTCTTTATCGTTCCATGAATAGTTGATATAAACCGTATTGTCAAGGACAACCATACTTGGTTCGCCGACACCAAATTTTTTGGGGGTTCCAGTGTATGTTACGATTGGCATTGGGTTATTACCGCCCCAACTGCTACCGTTCCATTTTTCCCATGGGCCATTGGGATTTTTGCTGCGCATCATGTAAAGATGATTGTTTACGAGGTATCTTTTGTCGAGGTATAGCCTAAATAATAATAGTTACCCCATTGAGCTACTCCCGGATCATAACAGGAGAGTGCGTCACGGCTGTAGTCTGTCGGTTTAAGCATTATTTCTTCTGCGGACCAAGTCTTTTCGCCGTCTCCTAAACGCTGATAAGTAATTTGGTACCGGTATGGAGCACCTGATGCCTGTGTGTAATAGATTCGGGAACAAAACAGTCCCTCTATCTCATTTCCGTCAACATAGGAAACGGCTGAGTTGGACGATTCGGAACTTGTTGCCTTCCAGATTCCGGCGTTCGTAGTTCTTTCCGTCAAGGTCCACATGTATTTTCCCCCGCAGGTATTTTCGTCGAGCCATCAGCTGCTTTGTCTGCGAAGATCTGGAGCCTTGAATTGTCGCCGTAGCTGGTAAAGTGGCGGGAATTTACAGGCGTGGATGCCAAAGTTGTTGTGTAATCCGTATCCCATTTGTAGAGAGTCAGTGTCATGCTTTTGGTGGAACTAGACCAATTGGGACAGTAGATGCCGATGGATACGCACTCTTGCTGGAGTTCGAAAGATTTTGCGAAAACACTACTCCCCAGTTGGTACATAGTATTCCCGGAAGCTTTGTACATCATATCCCCCTCTCCGTTGTGGAAATCTCCCGGTGCCGCGAACCATGCGTTGATCGAACTATTTGCATTGATGATGATCGAGGAACCGTAGCGGTAACCCTCTCCGGTGAATATATCCCATCCTTCCTTGGCAGAGGGACCACCTGCGGACCAGACAGTGTTCTTCTCGTCATCAGTACATGCTCCTAGAACGAGGCTCATTAAAGAAAACGAAAAAATCTGGTTTTTCATGGCTTGATTTTTTATTCGTTGTGATATTGTTTTTCAAGGGGCAGCTATTTCGTACTACATATGGAAAACTGGAAACTGTTCTATCTGTCGTTCATGGTCGCTGGGGTTGGGTATATCCGTGCAGCCCAGCCTCCTCCCGGGGCGAGGGAGATTTTTAACCGACGATTGGTGGGTAGTGGAATCACCCTGCGTTTGTAATCTTGTGCCGCTCGATCGGCATTTATGCCGTCTTGAAACAGTTCAATTTCGTAGTTGTTCGTATCAGCGATCGGAATTTCGAGTGATAATTCTCGGGAAGACCAATTGGTCATGGCGCCGATGAACCACTCTTCTCCTGAACGTCGGGCGACAGCGATATATTCACCAATCTGTCCGTCGAGCACTTTTGTATCATTCCAAACAGTAGGCACAGAAGCAATGAACCGAATGCACTCTACCTCACGCATGTAGTTCGATGGAGAGTCGCAAAGCATAGTAAGCGGGGAATCGAATATGACATATTCGGCTAGTTGGCGGCATCGTGTACCTTGGCTCATGGGGTGTTTGTAGTCAGCATGAAATGCTCCTTTTATACTGTTCCGCATTGCACCCTGCGTGTAATCCATCGGTCCGGCAACCATACGGATGAATGGCAGTGTTACATCGTAAGTCACCATGTCGGTTTTTGAAGAGGTCCATTTCATTTGCTCGAGACCGAATACTGCTTCATAGTTGAGCACATTGGGATAGGTTCGTTGCAGGCCGGAGGGCTTGCAGCACCCGTGGTAGTCAAGAAGCATGTGGTGCTGGGCGCAGATGTCAGCAAGGCGGTACATGAAATCGATCATCTTTTGGTCGTCACGATCGAGAAAATCTACCTTGAAACCCTTGACACCCATTGCGGCATAGTGTTTGACAACGTGTTCCATGTCACGTTCGATGGCATGGTATCCAGCCCATAGAATGATGCCTACATTCCGTCCTTTGGCGTAGCGAAGTAACTCGGGCAGGTCGATTTCTGGAATGACCTTGAGCAGATCACCAGCATATTTCACCGACCATCCTTCATCGAGGATCACATATTCGATATTATTCTTTGAGGCAAAGTCGATGTAGTACTTGTAGGTCTCGGTATTGATGCCGGCTCGGAAATCGACGTTGTAGAGTCCCCAATAGTTCCACCATTCCCAAGCGACTTTTCCGGGTTTGATCCAGTCGATATTTTTGACCCGGGACGGTGAGGCCAGACGGTAAACCATGTCGCTTTCGGAGAGTTCTCCGTCTTTGCGTGTCACAATGAATGTGCGCCATGGGAAGCTGCGTGGACCGATGACGCGAGCGATGTACGATTCGCGGCTCTTTACAAGCATTTGTAACTGGTTGTGGCCGCCGCGCTCCTCTTTGCGGGGATATGCGGCGAACATGCCGTGCAGTACCGGGCGATCGGAACTGCTGACCAGATACATGCCGGGATAACTTTCCGTATCGGCTTCTGCGATACAAAGTTTCATGCCGTCGTCCAGTTTGGCGATGACGGGTGTGAACATCATTCGGTCGGGATTGAGCTGCATGGCTTTGCCGTATGAGTAGAGATTTTGCATCGAGTTGAAGAACTGTTGTTCGAACGTCGGATTCTTGGCTTTCTTGGCTTTTCCGCTGGGGAGAACGTAAGGGACGATCATGTCCCGGTCCTCGGAAAGACAGTATTCCGCGGTTTCGCTCTCAATGATGATTTCTCCTTTGCGGTCGGTGGCGAAACGGTAGGCCAGTCCGTCGTCGTACATGCGGAAGATAAGCGAGTAACCGCCCTTGAACGAGAGGATTAATTCATTGTACCGATTTTGTACCTTTTCACGTTTGTAAAAAGGAGAATGAATCGTTTCATCGATACGATTCCTGCGGGCATGTTGCAATTGGGGAGTTGTTCCCCACGTTTCTCCATTTTGCAACCTTATGGCCATGAAAGACGGAGCGAGTATTGTCTGTTGCTCATCGGAAAGGGTGAAAGATATTCGCTCGTTGATTGCGATTTCGCTTTTCAATCGGGTATCGGGCGAAATCAGCAGAAAAGTTTTTGATGAGGTCTTTGCTGTGGTCGTATTCCCTGTGAATAGCAACAGGCTCAGGAACAGCGTTGAAAGAATGTGTTTCATATGTTTTGTAAGTCAGATGTAAGTTTATCGGTTGTCATGCTCTTTGCCTTGTTGTTTTCGGGATACGAATAATACAAGCAGGAACGAGAGTGTAGATGCCGCAATCCAGAAAAGGGTGGCCGGGGTGAAATTATAGTGGGTTTCGCTGCCGATCATCACCTTGTGTGCATCGAGCAGACGGCCGCTGATGATATCCTGCATGCCTGCACCTATATAGCTGGTAAGGCCAACGATGCCGATAGTTGCGCCGGTGGCTTCTCGAGGCACGATGTCGATGGCCATCAGGCCGCCGAGGAAACAGATCAGTATGCCGATGGTCGTCCCGAATAACACCATGCTCAATATGTTGATGGACATTCCGCTTCCGGAAAAGAAGAACAGGCACAGGGCCGCAGTATTGATGAGGCCGACGATGAATGCCAGAACGTTGCGCCGCCCATGCAAAAATCTGTCGGTGAGCCAGCCGCAACAAACGGCACCGAAAATACCCAACAGGGCATTCACCGAAACAATTTGCGACGCTTCTACCAAGGTGAATCCTTTCACCTCCTGCAGGAATAGTACACCCCATCCGTTGACGGCATACCGGGCGACGTACATACAGGCACTCGATAGGGCGAGCATCCATACGAGCGGGTTTCGGACGGCTGTACGCTGCATTTTCCGGGTCGAGCGAGCTTTATGCTCTTCACTTTTCTCCTCGCCGGTCAGAACCTCAATAGGCGGGAGGCCTTTGGATTCAGGGGAGTCGTGCAACAAGGCTATGATAATGGCTATTCCTATGGCTCCGGCTACTGCTGAACCTGCGAACCCCCAATGCCAGCCGCATAGTCCGACAATTGCCCCTACGAACAGGAACGAGAAAAATTCGCCGAGGTTGTGACTGGCACTGAAAAATCCGTAATAGGTGCCGCGGGTGCTGAGCGGATACCAGCGTGAAAGGGAAACGATGCCCGGAGGGCCACCCATGGATTGAGCCCAGCCGTTGATACCCCATAGAATGATGAATGTGAGGAAAAAGATTGCATTCCCAATGTATCCATCTCCATTGAGAAATCCTGCAATGCCGATAATGAGATTGGCGGCCGCCGAAAGGATCAGTCCGGCAGCCATGAAACGTTTGATATTGCTGTAATCGGCAAGGAATCCATTGACGAATTTTCCTACGGCGTAAACGAACAGCATTGCCGAGCCGATCATACCCAGTTGGGTGGCGTTGAGTGCACCGTTGTCGAGAATGGGTTCTTTGACCACATTGAGCGTGGTCCGGCAGACATAGTAAAGACTGTGACTCAACAATGCCGCGATGAGCACTTGTAGCCGCAACTTTTTGTAGTAGCGCTGTTGAGCGTCTTCATTGCCCGGGTATGGTGTTGCTACCGGAACGCTTTTTCGGAAATAGTTAATGAATCTCATGAAACAGGGTCAGAATATGAAGGTACAAGCAATCGGATAATGATCCGAGATATGGGACACTCCGTAATCTTTTCCGTCAAGAGTCGCGTATTTTACGGCTTTGGCATGACGGTAGAAAATGTGATCGAGCCAACGAGGCTGTGATTTTCCGAAACCATCGAATGTGGCTCGTTGATCGCTCTCAACAGCTCTTTCCCGAGCTGATTTCATCCAGTTGTCGTATGGTTGAAGGTAGGCTTCGGTTGTAGTTCCGCGCTGAGAATTCATATCCCCTGAATGGAAAATCACAGCATGCTTGCCAGCGATGCGCTGCATCATTTTAACATTCATTTCGGCTCCTTTTTGTCGTGCTTCGTTGCCACGATGGTCGAGATGGGTATTGAAATAATAAAATGTACGCTCAGACTTTTTATCACGCAATTTGACCCATACTGTTACACGGCGGCAGCGACCATCCCAACCAAACGATGCTTCATCGGGGGTGGGACTCAGCCAGAAACGCCCCGAGTCGCAAAGTTCGTATTTGTTTTTCAACCACATGATCATTAAATATTGACCATTAGGACGCAATCCGTCCTCACGATCTTGTTTGAAATGCACATATTCAGGTAGGCATTTTATGAGGTATTCGATCTGTGGCAGTTCGGGCTCCTGAAAACCTATCACATCAGGATGCTCACGGCGAATCATGTTGACTGAGGCCTCCTTGCGGGCTTCCCATGCATGCATACCGCAGTCTTTTGCGTGCAGAAAACGAATGTTGTAGGAAATTAGTTTAAGTTTTACTTTCGGACTTGCTATGACTATATTAATCCCGACACACGATATGATGACGGTTAAAAGTAAGTTTTTCATGAATTACAAATAGATTAGAGCCAAAAATTAGAACTCAACGGTCAGTGTAATCGGATAATGGTCAGAAATATAAGTAACGCCATAGCCAGAATTCGTGATAGTCTGAAATTTTAAGGGCTTTGCCCTGCGAAAAAAGATATGGTCGATGCGCCATGTATCTTTACATGGACTTTTCCCAAATCCGTTATAACTGCACTCTGTATCGGTTTGAGGAGCTTCCTCTCGGCCTGATTGCATCCATTGGTAAAATGGGATGAGACTCGGGTAGGTAAGAGTGTTTTTATTGTCAGAACAATTCATGTCTCCGACAAGAAATACCGTAGCGCGTTTCCCTGCGATTTGTTGAATTTGGGAAACGATCAATTTGGCACATTTTGTGCGCTGTTCAATATTGCGAATACGCTTACCATCAGCATCGAAACAGTCTGGTCGGTTCCCGGGATCGTACGGCAGATGGGTCGAAAAGAAATAAACCTCTTTCCCGGATATGTTATCTAAAAGTTTTACCCAGATAGCCATGCGGTAATGGTATTTATCCGTGGCATCCCACGGTAGGCATGGCTCGTTAGGGGTAGGCCCCAGCCAAAAATAGCCGGAATCTAGGCATTGGAAACGCTCTTTTAACCAAAGAATCATGCCACTGGCCGCTTGTTTGCGCGTAATTTGGTTATTAGGTAATAGGCGAAACCGGTCATATTCTGGTAGCAAACGCTCCAAGTCTGCATATTGTGCATCGCGGGGCTCCTGCATTCCTATTACATCGGGCTTGGTGTCTCGGATCATGTTAACATAAGGCTGTTTGCGGGCATCCCACGAAGTATCGCCAAGGTCTTGCTCACTGTTGAATCGGATATTTGACGACATTACTCGAAGCGGAGTTTTAGCGACAGCTACTGTTCCGTTGCCAATAATTTCAAAAAGCGTTGTCAGTATTGAGCAAAATAATAATAAGTGTTTCATCGTCTATTAGTATGAATTTTATTGAATTCCATATTTACGAAAAATCTTTTTCAACGGCGGGGTCATGCCTTCGAGCATACGGGAGAATCCCACGTCTGTCGGATGAGTCCCGTCAGCCGTTGCAATACCATCATCACCCAGAAAGCTATCAGAGAGTATAAAGTAAATATGTTTATCTCGTTTCATCCGAGCGCGTACTACTTCTTCGGCAGTCTGTTGTTTGTGAGCTTCATAGATGTCGGTTTTAAGATTGAAGTTCCGCTTTTCCCGCCGGATTGTCTGCAAGAATATCAACGGTGTATTCGGATGAGAACCTCGGATGATATCAACGAAAGCATCGAACCGTTCGCGAATTTGTTTAGAATCCGGGTTGGAAAAAGTATCGAAGATGAACGCGTCGGTGTCACAATCGGCCAAATAACGAGCGAATTCTTCCTGCATACGCCCCTGGCCACTGAATCCTAAATTCATACAGTAAAGTCCGTTGTCGCGGCCGAAACGGGCTACGTAGCTCATTCCTGCTCGGCTGGCAGCTGAACCGTGAGTAATACTTGATCCGTAGAAAATGATACGATGTCGGAACGGATTCTCCAAAGGTTTGATCGCACTCCCTTTGTCCACGCCGATCTCTAGTTGGTCGACCTGATCGAAAAGTGGTAGGTAGAGTAAACATTCCTTTACATCTTCGTCCATTGAAGCAACTAATATTGCCTCATGATCAGCACAGTTACCTTTCATATTAGGAGCTCCAACACCTGCAAAAAGCCATTTCCCCTTTTTGCGGATATAGAGATCAAGACCTTTCTGACAATTGGCGCCGGTATTAGTTCCGACAACACGCAAATTGGATGTGTGCCATTTAGCGCGTATCGTACGGCTGTTCGTCGTGAATAGCACGGCTATCCCGGTCGATTGTGCGGCCTTTGCTGCAAGTGAACCTTTGAGGCCGTAAGCCCTACCATCCATTCGGGAGAAAGGTTTCTGAAGATAGGGGAGGGGCTGTCCGACGACAGTGAGTCGGCGTGCATCGATATAGTACACATTTGTTGGTTTTTGGGCTGAAACCTGCGGACATAACCAGAAAAATGTTAGGAGCAGAAATATGCTCTGCATACGGATTTTATTCATTGAGTTGTTGAACTTGTGAGCGGATTTCATACATATCGTAGCCAATTTCTCGGATTTTTTCGATCGTTTCATAATAAGGTTTGTCACAAATGTCTGTGAAGCCCACTTGGAAATTCTCTCCGTCGAAACGCCCTGTTGCAGCTTGATCTGAGAATTGATGCCAGTGGGTGCCGATAACGGACGGGTGCTCTAGTGCGGAGCGTACGTAGTTGTAGTACATTTGGGCGCGGACTTTTTGGTTCTCTGTGTAAACCTGCCCAGGGTGGAAGAGACCACGATCCATGGCTCCGAAGTGGAATTCTCCAATCATAACAGGCTTGTCAATTCCAGCAGGTAACTCGAACCACTGAAGATCATTCCGGTAAATATTGTAGCTGATGACATCACAATAACGGGCGGCGATGGCGAGAACATCGGCATTAGAACCCGCAAAACGACATCCAAGATAGAGCTTTTGAGGGGCGATCTCTTTGAAAATGCGTTGTACGGTGCTGAAATAGGCTTCAATGATCTTTTTGTTGAACTCCGTTAAATCCCCATTAGCCGCGGTTGGAACTTTTTTACGGATGGCTCTCAATTCTTTCCAAGAACCAAACGTAGTTCCCCAGTGGTTGTTCAAAGTTGTTATAGTTTTGTATTTTTTTTGAAGCCAGTTGATCATTGCAATTTTAGCCCGTTGAGTCGTCGGGGCTTTGATAGTAAAAGAGGCCAGAGATTTCGTGTCGCCCCATTTAATTTCGTTGTCTACAAAAAATCCTAGACACCAAGGATCATCGAGTTGATCTTTTTGTGCGAGTAGACGCATACGCATCGTTTCAGCGAACGATGGATCAAACGGATCCATGAAAGGCCACCAGCCTGTAGTGCCTTCGATAGGTACGGAATGAATTTCAATCCGGTCTGTATAGGCTGTACGATCCATCATACAGATTGCTTTATCCGAAGAGTTGGCGATGGTGTTCAAGCCCCAACTTCGTAGCCTTCGGTGCGCTAAATCGGCATAAAGCGCTTTATAGTCGCTCCCGTACTTTCGGTAGGCGTTTGCCGATGAATAGTCGTAGGTAGAATCGATTCCCCGAGCTGTATAGTAGGGTTTCAGCAGAGCGTCGTGTGTAAAGTAAAATTGTCCCAATTCATCGTCGACCGCCGGGAGATCTTCGAAATAGTAGTTCCTGCCATCTAAAGGAGTAATGCCGGAGGAGGTGGTAACGCGCACAACGCCATGGGACCAGAAAAGATAGCCTTCCGGATCGATCATCCACCATTTGCCGTCAATCTTTGCTACGCGAAAATGTCCCGTGCCCTTTTGTGGATGAGTGTTTTTTTATAATTGGAATAGACAAAATGTAAATAGCGGAAAATCAATATATTAAAATTCTGTTATTTACACGGATTTCGGATGCAAAGGCTATTAAAAGTAGAATTCGACGGGAGTTTCGTTACCAAATCGTAACCCCGTCGAATTGCTTTATAATAGCATATATGCTACTGAATTACAATTTCTTGCGCAAATATACGTAATTCTTGAGAACTCAACAACCGATACCTTTGTCACATTAAAAATTGTTGAGTTATGAAAAGTACGTTCAAAGTTCTGTTTTATCTGAAAAAGGATAAAATCTCGAAAGACGGGAAAGTTCCGGTCATGGGGCGCATCACGGTCAATGGCACGCAAGCCGGTTTCAGTTGCAAGTTGAATATCGCCCCGGCGCTATGGGATGAGAAAACCAATTATCTGAAATCGCAACGAAATACGCTTTCGCGCGAAATTCACCAGATGCTTGAAAACATCAAAGCTCAAATCGCCAAACACTATCAGTCGATCAGTGACCGTGATGCGTATGTCACGGCCAATAAGGTCAAGAATGCTTACCACGGTTTCGGCGACCGATATAAAACGCTTATTGCAGCTTTCGATTACCACTTGGACACCATCAAAGCACGAATCGGTCACGACAGAACGCAGCGTACTTACGATAAACTGAAGGGAGAACGCCGTTGCCTGATGCGGTATCTGGTTCTGAAAAAACTGGAGGATGTGACCTTAAAGGAGTTGGATGTCACGTTCATCGAAAGATATTACGCATGGATGCTCTCAGACGGACATTGCGGCAAGACAACGGCTTTCGATCGTACCCAGACATTGAAATGTGTTTTATATGTATCCGTTGAGCAAGGTTGGATTGACCGTCATCCCTTTCTGGCGTTCAAATGTGCACCGGATTATAAGCCCCGCATGTTCCTGTCCGACGAAGAAATACAACGGCTTATGGATATAGAATTGCGTTATCATCGGCAGCGGGCCGTGCGGGATATGTTTATTTTCTGTTGTTTCACCGGACTGGCTTATATAGATCTGAAGAATCTGACTTACGATCATATCGTAACAACTCCGACGGGAGAACAATATATCTACAATCGCCGTCAGAAGACCGGTACGCCTTATCACATCATGTTGCTGCCCATTGCGCAAGAGCTTATCGAACGATATAGGGGGTATCCGGGTAAAATCGACGAAACGCGGGTCTTTCCCGTGAAAGATCGGAAAAGTATGTGTACAACGATAAAACGTATTGCCCAAAAATGCGGCATTACCAAAAACCTATCGACGCACATCGGTCGGCATACGTTCGGAACGACGGTCACGCTGGAGAAAGGCGTTCCCATTGAGACTGTCTCGGAGATGCTCGGACATAAGCAGATTACGACGACTCAGATCTATGCCAAATTAACCGCCAACAAGATGAAGGAAGACGTACGTCTTCTTACGCAGCGCATCGGCAATCTGTATGAACTCACACAGCCTACGACCCGGCTGCTTTCCAAAGAGGCTTAACCCTAAACGGACGGCGACCAGATCAGTCTGGTCGCCGTTCGTTTACTTATTCCAGGGCCGGAAGTCGCGGTAGTTTTTCTTCAGCACCTCGAAGATACCGGATTCGGGATAGAGGATTTTCCCGCCGAGCGTCGTATAGGGAATCGCTTTCGTATCCCGCAAGGTCTGCAACGTCCGTTTGCACACATGGAAGCGTCTGCAAATCTCATCTCCGGTCAGATAATGCTCCTGACCGATCGTCGGCCGCAAATGTTTCATGGCCGTTTCGATCTCGCGCGTGGTTTGCACCATCCAATCCGTCAGTTCCTTGAACTCTTCGGATCGCTTCGTAATAATGTCCGACATACTATCTGCGGATCAGAGCTTCGCGGATGACGCGTTCGACGTCGGTCTCCCGGTAATAGAATTTGGAACCTATCGTGGAATATGGGATGATTCCCCGATCGCGGTAATTCTGCAAAGCCCGCTGCGAGATATGCAGCGCCTCGCATACTTCCTGCGTGCTGAGCCATTTCTCCCGTGTGGGCGGAGCTACCTTACGATACAATTCCGTTACGGCGACCGACAGGCCGCACAGACGCCTTCTCAGTTCCAGATAGGCATCGTGTTCCATCATGGTTACTTCCATAAGTCGAATGTTTTATGAATTAGTATTTAGTATAATTTAAGCACCGGCATCGGATGCCGTCGTGTTTCATTTCGTCGTTTCAAATCCGGTGCACACAGCCGGATTTGCCGTCGTGCCGAAAAGTAATCCTCCGTCAGCATCAGCTTTTCTGCTTCCGGTGTAAAGAGCATTACGCCTTTCATCACCGCATAATACGCCTCGTCATTCGCCACGACATGACGGGGCTGTAACTTCAGACGAGTCAATTCCGGCAATAATTTCCGCATGTATAGTTCATCGGGCCGCTTCGCTTCTTCCGTCGTCGCATGGAAGGATGCTTCCGGAGGCAGATCGTATTGCAGATAGAACAGGTTTTCGAGCGCCCGTCCGGGTGTCGTCTTTTTCAACTCTTCGGAGATGTGATGCCTGAAACCCTCTTCGCCGTTCGTTCCGACAGCGAAACGTACGGCATGCAGCGTTCAGTCGAGCGTCAGGTAAATACTTCGTATCCGGTCTTCCCGCATATTCGTTACATTTTTATTGCGGCACGTTTGCCGCTGACAGGACGGGAATGCCGCAGCCTGCGTTCCGTTTCCCGCCTTTTGGTTACGGTGCCCGTTCCGGGCAGGGAAACATGCTGTTTCGCATCCGGCAATGACTCTTTGTATTCCGTCAGGAATCTCCCGTTCTGAATGTTGTATTCCGTGCGAAGAATACCCGCTGCGATTTCACGGGCCTGCTGCTGCAAGGCACCGTACCCGAAGTCGTGCGTCGATTGCCGGTTTCCCATACGCGCCCGGTCGCAATCCCGGAGTTTCGACGCCACCTCGGAGAAGAACTCCCGATGTCTGAAACGATGCAACCCGTCGTCGGCTACAGATGCGGCGTACCCGTTTTCCGCGATATACAACAGCGTTGCGAGATCGTGATTGCCTGACGATACCTGTGTCCGGTTCCCGGCAACGAACCTCTTGAAGTCCTCGTAGCACGGCGATATGGAATATGCTGCCGAACATACGCCTTCCGAAAGTACCGATGTCGGAATCCACTTCTCCTCGGTAAAACTGTATCGGGATCTCTCCAGTCCCGGATACTCGCTTTTCAGGTCGCTTTTCACGAATTTGTCGATACACTTGTCCGCCATCGCGGCGATTCGGGGCGGCAAATGTTTCAATTCATAGATTTTCAGCGTATCTGCATCAGTCCGCATTCCGAAGAAACGATCCGTCATGTATTGCATATAGCAGTACATGGCCCGCCGGCCCTTGGGCGTATCGCTGAAGAGATAAGTTCCCTGCGAAGAGGTTACAGCCCGATAGAGCGGTGCATCGTCGGGCGTCGTACGGGCACAATGCATCGTAAATCTCCGGTATTCGGGATCGCGCATCAGCTGTTCCCGCCGCCCTGCCGGAGAGAGGGGCGAAAGACCTTTCGAGAGTGCGAAAGCCGCATCCCGGAGCGAAACGGCCGGCTCGGGGTGTATATCCTGCCGGATAAAAGCCGGAGCCAGCTTCCCGTAAAAATATTCGTTCGTCGTACTTCGGCGCGACGGAATCGCTTTGCTGTCGGGAAAGGTCAGATGCAGCAGCGTGTGGTCAGGAACGACCGATGAACGGGAGCAGGCGGCAACCTGTTCGCGTATATAATCTTCGAAAGACTGACGTCCGTTTTCTCGGACGGCGATACGCACGGCCTGCATCTGCGGATTCATCGTAACGAAAACACTCGCCGGAACCTTGCGCCTCATGAGGCGGTCTAAAAAATCTGCGATTCGGGACATGAACGGTAAATTTCAGAGGATTTTACAAGACAGAATCGGAAATAATATCTATTCCCTGACACAACGCACCAGCCCTTTGCCTTTTCCGCCTTCGAAGTTCGTCCACCCGCTGTTGATCTCGAATTTGAAATAGACGGTCGGATACGGCGTAGCGGATGTCGGTTCGGACGCCGCTCCGGTCAGCATGACGGCAACGCCGTCACGATCCAGCCAAAAATCGTCGTTCCCGACCGGTACGGGATAAAACGTCCCCTTCGTATCTCCCCTGAAGCGCTGGAACCAATAGCCGTTGTCGAACGCTCCGACCACATATGGTTCTCCGGGAAAAACGTAATTCTCGAAAGCCGTCCATGTATAACGGCTCGGCAGCCGGTACCCTTCGGGACAGGGGGCATGCACGCTTTTCGCACTCGCCCAACCGTAAGTGTCCACAGGCGCGGGATCGCCCCAAAGGGCATTGTCGTAATAGGTATAAAGTTTGGCGTACCACCCCGTATAGACATACGTCGTCGGGTGCCGGGTCATATAGGTCAGATCGTATGTTTTGGCTTCGGATTCGTTCGTGGTGTAGATTGTCGGCCAATGGTTTATGAACCGATCCTTACGTCCTGCGGCGTTGTAGACCTCGTTCGACGTAAAGGGATCTTTGCGCCCCCATGTGTAGACCAGTCCGTAGCGGGTTTTCAAATCCGTACCGATGGCTCCCAGATTCCGATCCATGACAAGGAACTGTTCGCCCGCTCGGTTCGTATACCGGTCGTCCTGCGGCCGATCGCCGGGCAGGCACCATATATGCCAGCTCCAGAGAATCGTCCCGCCGGCATCGTACACCGCGACGAGCGCATTGCCCCGCTGACCGTTCGTGTGCACCGTAAGACGGTTGTCCGCAAGCGTGAATCCTGTAATGATCTTGTTGTCCTGCCACAGCAGCCCGGCGGATGCCGGAGCGTATTCATCGCCCGCCTCGATTCCCAGATAGGCGTAATTGCGGCTGCGGGACGTGCGATACGGGGTAACATCGAACGTAACCTGATCGCCGGTGCAGATATGGCAGTTCGCCGTTCCGTAATACAGGCCGTCGTAGACGAGAACCCGGTTGTCGATCTCATCTTCGCCCCTGATAACAAGCTCCAGATTATGCCACGTGTTTCGGCGGACATTGAAATCCGACGTGTTATTTTCACCCGGATAAACGATGTATTCGACAAGGGCTTTGTCCGCGCTCCGTTCCGCGAGAATCCGCAGGTAGGTGGCACAGGACGGAGCATTTTCAGGGCACTTGTCCTTCTGGTCGGTGATCGTGTCTACCGAGCCCTGCAAGTTCTCGAAAAGATACGCTGTACCCGCGGTTCTCCGTTCATTGCCGACAGGCATCGCCTCGCCGTCATAGTAGTTCGCCTCGACCGTCGAGGAAATACTGCCCGAATCGAAGGGACGTATCGTCCGCGGCAGATTGCAGAACTGCACAGAGCGAAGACGGAGCGACGGTGCGACGGCGTCGGCGACCTCGATGGTATAGGCGATCTTCGCCGCACTGCGCGTTACGCGAAGCGATGAGGGGGTACACCGGCCAGCGCCATCGACCGCCAATGTTCCCCGATCCGTCATCGGGATAGCGTCCGAAGAGACCATCACGTCTACCGCTGTTTCGTAAAACTGGATCTTGAACGCATTTTTATCTCCCAGATCCTGTCCGGCGTTCGCAATCGCATAACTCCGATAATTGCCGGGAAGGACGTTGAACACCAGCGGCGAGGAAACGGAGGGGAAATAAAAATGATATTCTGTATCTCCGTATAGATACAAATTCACATCCCGAATGCAATTTTCATCCATTGCGCGGGTGGCGGCCTGCTGCTCGGTCGTCAGATGCAGTTCGACCCTGACGGGCGATTGTTTTTCGGGCGCCCGAGCCGGTATCTCTACCGCTTCGGTGCAGGCTGCGAGCATCGAAAGCATGCCCGGGAGCCAAATCAACAGTTTTTTCATCGTGACAGCGGTTAAAATTCGGGGGTTGCGATTTCCTTATCCCAGCCGGGAATGTCGATCGTGTCGGCTTCGATCACCGGACAGCGGATAATTTCCACCTCTTCGTGTTCGTAGACATGGCAGCCCGCAAATAGCGATGCGATAAGCGCGACCGCCGTTGCTGCAAGAAAGCCGTACGCGACGGCATATTTGATTTTCAGTCTGTTCATAAGTTCGATTGTTAAGTTCGGTTTTTTCGGTATTCCTCATAATCCACGGAGTAGAACAGCGGCTTGCGGTTGCACCAGTAGGCCAGCCGCCATTGCTCCCGCGAGGGTTTCCCCTCGTGTTCGAAATCCCGGTACGGCTGCGCGAAAGGCTGGCATCCCAACGCTTTCAGCTCTCGGATACGCCCGAGTGCATCTTCGGTGTCATCCCTTATCAGCACATAGAGGAAGAGCTTCCGGGCCGGAACGCCGTGCTTACGGAGGAGTTCTATGGCTTTATGAACGTCGTCCTGCATGGCACGGCTGTCGTAGGCCATGCGCAGAAAACGTATCCATTTGACCCGTGCGAGCAGCGCAGCGATCTCCGGCGTGCGGGCGATACGCCGGGCATCGAGTCCCTGGTTGAAATCTACCCGGATGCCCATGCGGACGATCTTCTCGATCTGCATAAGTCCCCACTCCGAAGCCAAGACATTGTTGTCGAGTAGCACGGCACGCTTACGCCCGTCGAGAAATTCCTCGATGTCGGCATGTGCCCGGACTTCACCTTCCTTATGGGGCACGACGCACCACGGGCAGCGGTTCACGCATCCGCGCGTGAGAAACCCATAGGCTTCTTTGACTCCATAAAGCGAGTAATCCGGACATATATGCTCGATCTCTTCGGGAAGCATTGTCGCATAGTCCCTGTAACCCGTCCCGGCACGCACGACCTCACAGTCGTAATGAGCCGTGCAGTCCCGAGAAAAGGTAAAGACCTTCGACATATAGACCTTGTCATAACGCCTCGCCGCGGGATCGGCGAACTCCACCGTATCGCCCCGGCGCTTGTGCCATGCCGAGAGTTTCATCAGCGCTATGTTCGGGAAGTTATGCCCGTCCACATCCACCAGTCCGATCCGCATGACTATTGTTTTAAGAGTTCAGCAATCTCCGGATCGAGATTGCCCCGATACTCCATACGCCCGTCCAAGCGGCATGCTTCGAGGAAATGCTCCCGACCTTCCGCCTTGCGTCCCAATCGCGAGCAGGCGATGGCCCGCAGATACTCCGTCACGGCATCCTTGGGCATCGTTGCCAACAGCTCCATCGCCCGCTCGTTGTGATCCAGCGACAG
>OODO01000694.1_pt1 | contig 28969 bp, 24 predicted proteins | sample 1671261 | NCBI WGS metagenome assembly OODO01 (sample SAMN06348138, study PRJEB24527) | human gut metagenome | biome: human gut; feature: ankylosing spondylitis patient; material: feces | host: Homo sapiens | place: China | collected 2015-10 | reverse complement strand
TTGATGGTCCGCCAACCTTAGAGCGTAGCGGTTCCGAGCACCGAGTAGGGCGGTTACATCCCCGCTTCCTGAGGAAGAGGGGCTTGGGGAGAAAGTGGAGCCCTCTTTGGAAAGAGGGACGGGGTGATTCGAAAAAAACTCTTTGAATAGTTTCTCGAATCTGAGAAACCAACTCCCTTCTATGGGCAACAATCCAAACATTGCAATTAGAATGTCCCCTCAAAAACGATTCTACGACCGAAGCGAGTAGAACCGTTTTTCCCGTACCCGTTGGCATTTGTGCCATCACGGACCGATGAAGGCGCAACGCCTTCTCAATCCGTTCCTTCATATCCTCTTGATAATCATAAAGTTTGATTTTCATCACCCAATAGAATTATTTAAGCGTTTCATTCATTTTGCTCCAGTCTCTGTTCATCAGTTCCTCTATCATGCCATAAATCTTTTTAGCATATCTCGTCCTGGCATGATTGTCATAGAGCGTACCACTCAGGATACTTTCATAAAATAGGATGACAAGGCTTTCAGCCTGACACCTGAATCTCCTATATTGCCTTTCATCATACTCCTTGTTGTGCCAGTAGTAGGCACCCGCCCAATTACGCTGATGATCATTCAGAATCTCTGAAGTAAGAAAAACATACTTTATCAAAGTAGCCTTCCTACCCTTCATCAATTCGTTTATCTTGCTGTGGAATACCAAAAAGGCATTGAATGACATGCCCTCCATAACGGTTTTCAATTCAGCACTCTTTTTCTTGACAAGAACCTGATCTGCCTCCACCTTCGCAGCAATCTCATTCTCCTGCTTAATCTGTTCTTCCAGATAGGTCGTGTCCCATTTCCTCCAGATGAGCTTCCTGATATAGACGTCCAGTTCCAAGGCCAACTTACCTTCCAGAGTCTCCTTCACCTGAAATTTCTCATCCAATAATAAGTCGCGCATCTTCGATAACAACTGATAAACTGTTGAAGAAATCAACTCCCGCTCAGCAGCAGCATCTTCTCCAGCAATTACCTTGTCACCCAAGCAAGCAATATTCTTCTCCAATTCCCCCAACTCATCGGAAGAAAAGAACCCAAATTGCTCCAACTTGCTCATCATACCATGAATTTCAAAATACAAGGCATTGCAAAATGTGACAAAATCCATGTCTTTCAGCGACTTCATGAAGATAGGAAGATAGCAGATGACAGGATAAACCTCCATACTCTGAGGCATCTCTATTTCCTTCGGCAAGTCCACCCCCGAAGCCTTGCCATCCTCTCTTGCTGTCGATATGATCTCGCCCGTCTCAGGATTTCGGGCATCGAGATAATTGCCAAAGTCAAACCCCTTGTCAATTGAGTCCATACCTGTCAACTCCATCAACAAGATCTTCGGCTGCTTGGCATCGCTCTTCATGATTTCCTTGAACACGTCCACGCTCGCCATGCACAGATTACCCACGGCAGAGGCAAACGCCACGTTCATCAGCAGATTGCCGTGCAGCAGGTCATCGAACTTTTCGCCATAGATGCGCATGGAGATATACCATTCCTTGGGATTCCCCTCAAAGCCGATGGTAGATATGTGAATGTCCTCAGCCGTATCAGTATGCTGTCCATACAAACTGCTGATAACTGGATATTTCTTCCGGAAATGTTTCTTGATGATGCGCTCAAAACGGTCATAACCATTCTCAGCAAAATCAAGAACATGCGCCCATCGGCAACATGCCATGATGTAACCGTCATGGTTCAGGAAGTTCATGTTGAAGTACTGGTGCTCGTTGATCCTCACCGTCACTTCCAACTGCTTGCTGGTCTTTTTATTGAACGCAAACGTGCCTTCAGACGGAAAATCCAAAGGCACACTCGTTGTAAACACAGGTAAAATTACAGGTGCATTTCTCATCATGTCCTATATAAATGTCAGTATGTAAAGTCAAAGTAAGCGGTCACTTTAGGTACGTTAAGCCATAAAATGAATGCTTTTTTATTATCTTTTAAGAAAAAATCATTTGATTTTATGCCCAAGCAGTAACAGTAGCCAGCTGCCATCTATGGGCTAGTAAGTCTACCAATTTGTCCTTTGCCGTTTTCTTGATCCTGCGGAACACATCACAAAGATACTCCACAGGATCCAAATTGTGCTTTCGGATATTGGCAAAGTGGGACATCAGGCGAGCAAAGCGCACACCTGATTCCGGACTGCCAACAAAATAACTATTATTGCGATACTTCGCTATTCTTCTAATCTGTCGCTCACATACATTGTTCGAGAGATCAAGACTTCCATCCTCTAGACAGCGCAACATACAAGGATATTCAGTAAGGGCATAGTTCACTGCCTTGAGAAGTTCGGGTTCTTCCTCCTTCTCAAGGTTCTTTGCCAATTTATCCAAATATGATTTCAAATCATTAAGCATAGGAGCTATGCGAAGAACTCGCTCTCGCCGAATGTCATCAGGATTTGAGAACCCTGCCTTTATCAGCTTGTCCTCACGGAAGATTGCATCAAACAACTTCAATATCATCATGGCATCTTCCGAAAAATCCTTCAATTTGAAGAACGGTCTTCGCATATGAACCAAACAGGCTATTCGTTGTATTAACTCTCCAACATCGTAGCACTTATAGATAGGTGCGCCATCACTATGGAGGTAAATTTTCTCCATTACGTCTTCAAAGTACTTTTTGACTGCCTCCTGGGTTCTACGACCACGCTCATGGAACACGAACTGGGTCAGACCTAACATTGGCGCATAGTAACAGAATATCCAACGCTTGAAGAAGTGAAGCTCATCCTCCACATCCTCAATCGTCTCACCCTTACCAGGCAATCTCTGGTCTTTACAACCCAATGTAGATTCATCACCATGAACGTTGCCAGAAGCGATGATTTCCTTATGGAGAGGCTCGTCCAATGGCTCCAGTATATTGGCACCGATTTCAATCCACCCCATAACTGTCGAATGAGCATAATTCAAGCCCATACCTTTCAGCCATGCCTCGATATCTCCGATTGTCATATGATAATAGAAATGCATCGTCAATATCTGAGCTATCAATGACTCCGTTGCCCATGTTCTGCCCATGCAGTTCTCATACTCTTTAGGAAGATTTACATGATAGCATTTACCCTTGGCATCCTTATATTTCTTGCGACGGATAATATAAGTACGGATAAAACCTTTCACATAAGTATATTTGCCTTCTGCTGTTCGCTGGCCTTCAGTTTTGCCTCTGGTGACATTGTTGAATCCGAGTTTGAGTTGCTTGGCATTGTGGTTGTCGGATTATCCCCATCATTTATGCCTTTCAACTGATTTATCTCATTCTGCTTAGCTGCCAAGCGAGCATTGAAATCAGAAGTAAGTTTCTCTAACTCACTAGCATATGTTTCCTTTAGCTTTTGTTCACGTGCCTCAAACTCAGCACGCACACCCGCAACTACAGCTTCACGAAGAGAGTCTGAAAGATTAATCTCTCCATTACCAGTCATGAATGCCACAAGTTTTTGCATCATGTCATTCAACTGATCTACCTTTTCACAAAGCTGCTTGTTCAGGTTAGAAACCATAGCTTCAAGCTCCACCACTCGTTTGTCACGAGCCTGGAGTTTCTTGCGGAGCAACCTGTTGTCAGCTGCCTCGCTATGCGCTTGCGCACTTATAGCCTGTATGGATTTCTCTTCTGATTTCATACTGCACAGATAATAATTAAAACCACTTGATAAACTCAGCATAGTGTTCCCTCCATTTCCTTGATCAGTGAAACCAAAGCTGACTTGGAACAGCTACCTATGTGCAAGCTAATCTTACTGCCAAAGTTCAACTCGATATCATCAAGCAACAAATCTACATCTTGCTCAACAGGTAAAACTGCTGGTTCTATCGTGACAGAATCTGCAGGTTCTACGACCAGTGGATGCAAGCCCTGCTCTTCATCTGAACTCACAGGCATAGCACTTGGCTTACGATAAGAATCATTACGCAAACAATGAAGCATCTTGGTATAGCTTACTTTTTGTTCTTTACAGAACCCATGAAGGTTCTTACTCTTGTACTCGGTTCGAAACTTACGAACCATTGAGGCATAGTACTTGCCTTCTTCGTTTATATTCATTTTGTCCCAAATTTAAAATTCGGGGCAAAGGTATATATTTTTATTAACGTACGCAAGACGGCCCTAAGTGACTGCTTACGGTTCAAAAGTCAGTCACTTACGATGCAAAAGTCAGGGACTTACGCCGCGTAATCCACTGGCTTACGAACCGAATCACAAGCCTAAAGCCCTTTAATATCAAACAAGCGAGGCATTTAGAAGTGATACCAAACAAGACATGAAAAAGGGCTTGCTAACACCAGAACAAAGAAAATCTATGAGAAAGTATGAGCAACCATGAGCAAGTATGAATTGCCCCTCACCATTTCCGTATCTTTGCAACGTGATTCAGAGATACCAGGCGCTCTCAATCCCGAATAGGTCAAAATCTGTGTAAATCCGTGCAATCTGTGGGACATGCAAAAAGTAGAAGAAGAAATCTGCGTCATCTGCGAGACCTTAAACCCAGCCCGCATAGGGCTTCAAGAAAAGACTCCGAGTGACTGCCTCCTGTGTTTAAGCCTCCAGAAGAAGTGCCAAGTTCTGAAGATTGGCTCACTTAAAGCCTCGGCAGGATAATATCGAACGAAGTGCATATTCCTCCATATTTTCAGGAAATGCTTCTTCCCCAGACTCTGATGCGTAAACCCTCCATACTTGGAAAAGTGCCTACCGAAGTTACCACCATCCAGAATCTCTGCCAGCAGTAACTTCCCTCGCTTTTCATCAATTGGCACTATCATCTTATTCTCAGACAATCCAAGCACCTCCTTCAGAACATACATCACCGCCCCTGCGAACTTCCACAATCCCAAATATTTAAGTTCTCTCTGCAAAGTATCCCTAATCACTAATAACTCATCATTATTCACTATATAATAGTAATCAATGATTTGCCTCATTCCAATCCCTTCATCAAAGAAGTGGTGATACAGATGCGTCAGCTGATAAACAACATTGAAAGACGATGTAGGAATAGCAATATCCCCTGCCCCATCGGGCAGACTCACAATATGCGAGAATTGTAGATCCGCATTTCTTCGAAACCATTTCTGCAACCTGGCATGATAGATAGGATTATTCATAAAGCAAGGAAAGAAATGAAGCTCCACAGGCACACCATCCAGAGAAGTCTCCAGATGCTGCAGACTGATATCATCCCCTAATTCAAACTTATTTCGAGCATACTCCATAATCCTCTCCCTACTGGCATTTATCCAGACATCAATATCCCCCGGATTTCTGGAATACGCATTCGGATACATCAAGGCATTCCCTTGTCCTTTCAGGACACAACACCTCATCCGATCCTCCCTCAGCATCGAGAAGAGTTTAGCCGCCACAGCATTCACCTTCATGTTCTGTCGACGAATTTGTTGTGCCGCTCCCATCCAAGTCATCAGCAAATCCCTTCCCATAGGATTTTGCTTTAGCTCTTCAGAAAATTCTTTCGTCAATCTCTCGATACCATCAAAACAAAAGCCAAGAAGAGTTTGCCTAGAAGCAAAGGTGTATAGTTGTCGCCAATCTATTTTGGCGACGACCATACTCATATCCACCTTCTTGTTAAGGCAATAATTTAAGAACAAAAAGATTGCTGATGTTTTTATCATTTCTTATTTCAGATATTTTCTGTCATTATCCTCGAACCAGTCAGCCAGCGCTTCCTCAAAACTCCATTTAAACTGATAGCCGCAGTTCTTCAACTTCTCACCACAGATATTAGTAGAAATCTGGAGCTTCTTCACTCTCGCAGGACAGATCCCCATTGGCGAGCCAAGAAGCATGGCAGCTCTTGCCATAGGCATGATAACCCAGTTAGGAATATCAGGCACAAACTGAGTCAAGCCTGTAACCTTCTTCATTGCCTCCACGATGTGTTGAATGGTATAAGCAGGTTCGAAGCAACAGTTATACAACTCAACACCATGTTCATGATGTTCCAAGCGATACAGCATGAAGCGCACCAACTCCTTTACATAGATACATGCCTTGATGGTATCCTTTCTGCCAGGGTAAGCAAACTTATGACCACGGATAGCCCAATACAATCTGGTGAAGTTACCATTCTCACCCTTTCCGAATACCACACCAGGGCGAACGATAGTGAGCTGACGATGAGCAGCATCGCCATTCTGCCACTTCTCATGAATCTTCTCAGCTACCAACTTAGAGATACCATAAGCAGTATTAGGAGTAGGCAAAGTAGTCTCCTTCTTCAACTCCTCAGCAGCTCCGTATGGTGCAATACTTGAAGTAAACACAATTTTCTTGATATTCCACTTCTCAGCAAACGCCACCACATTCTCAGCACCACGGATATTAGTCTCGAAATACTCATGATCTTCATGACCAGGAGTACGATGAACTGCAGCAAAGTTGAAGATGACATCATCCTCTGTAGGAGTAAATGGCAAGTCCTCGATAGGCTTGCGGATGTCATATTCGATGAAAGTAGACTGCAACTTCTGACCATCACGCAAAGCTGGCTTATAATCCTTTACTACCGGATTAGGAGTGCCAGGCTTAACGATGTCGAGGTTATATACTTGGGCGTTTGGATAACGCTCCATAATCAGATTTGTAAGATGGGTACCAATGAAACCAGTACCGCCAGTGATAATATAGTTCATAAAACTATGTTTTATAGATTATTGACTGCACTCGGCAAAATCAAGCAAACTTGTTTTGCTCTCGTTTGCACAATAATTCATTAGTCAATATTTATTCCGTTCTTCTTAAATTCCTCGTATTTCTCTTCAACGAACTCCTTGATTTCTCTTTTGAATCTTTCTTCGGAGAAACCTTCAGCCCATTGACGGCAATCAGCAGGAGCGAATGGTTGTGAACCCATTGCCTCAAACTTATTGACGGCTTCTACGATAGCTTCAGGAGTCTGCGCATTAAAGAACAATCCGGTCTTACCACCATTAACAGTCTCTAGCGAACCACCATGACCATACGCAATAACAGGAGTACCACAACTCTGAGCCTCAATAGGAATCATACCAAAATCCTCATCAGCAGCAAAGACAAAAGCCTTTGCATGCTGCATCTTGTCTTTCAATACATCAAATGGCTGATATCCCATCACGGTCACATTATCCTTGGCCAGTTTACGATAAGCCTCCAGATTTGGACCACCACCTATCACAACCAGTTTCTTATCAGACATCTGATTAAAAGCTTCGATGATGGTATCAATCTTCTTGTAAGCCACTAGTCTACTACTAGCTAGATAATACTCCTGTTTATCATTACATAATTCAAAATTGGAGATATCAATGTTAGGATGGATAGTCGTAGCTTTTCTTCTATATGTTTTTCTGATACGCTGCCCCACATAATCAGAATTACTGATATAATAATCAACACGGCTTCCAGCAATGGCATCAAACTGACGGATAGGATGAAGCATGAGACGAACTAACCAACTCTTGAATCCCTTATCCAAATGCGACTCTTCCAGATACTCATTATACATATCCCAACAATATCTGATAGGACTATGACAATAACAGATATGCAATTGGTCAGCCTTGGTCAGCACACCTTTCGCCACACAATGAGAAGAAGAGATTACAACATCATATCCTCTCAGATCGAATTGCTCAATAGCAAAAGGAAACAAAGGAAGATAGGCACGATGCTTCTTTGTTCCCAAAGGCATTTTCTGAATAAAGGATGTATGAACCTTTTCCCATGGAATACCAAGTTCATCACATACCTCTTTCTTTGCTACCAATGTATATATATCAGCATCAGGAAATACGTCCAGAATTGCTTTAACAACCTTGTCAGAGCCACCGACTGTGACAAGCCATTCTTGTATGATTGCGACTTTCATATATAATTAATTGAAATTATATTACTTACCAAATTCTTTAATTCTCTGCTCTTCTTTTAAAGAGCAGACAAGCAATTGTCCGTGCTTCTCAGCTACGATATAACCATCCAAGCCTTGAACTACCACCTTGCTTTCATCAGCTGCATGAACCACACAGTTCTTGCATTCATACAATCGGATGTCCTTGCCTACTTTGGCATTGCCAGCCTCATCTTGTGGAAGCAAGGTACGGAGACTGCCCCAGCTGCCTAAGTCGCTCCAACCAAACTCGGCTGGCAAGGTATAGATTTCCTTCGACTTCTCCATCACGGCATAGTCAATGCTTATCTTCTCGCAGGTTGGGAAGAGTCTGCCGACTACCTCTTTCTCCTGTTCGGTATAGAAAGAAGGTGCCATCTCGTCCATGATGCTGGCAAGCTGAGGCTGGAAGGTTCGGATTGCCTTGCTGATGGTATCAATGTTCCATACGAAGATTCCGGCATTCCAATAGTAATTGCCAGCGGCAAGGTATTGCTCGGCTGTCTCCAGGTTTGGCTTTTCCTTGAAAGCCTCAACCTTGTAGATTTCATCTACGGATGTTGGCTCTGCTGAGGCTATATAGCCATAGCCTGTTTCTGGGCGGCTTGGCTTAATACCGATAGTAACGATGGCGTTCTTATCGGAAGTATAGCTCAGTGCCTTGCAGAGTACTCGCTGATACTCCGAGGTATTAATGACCAGGGCATCGGATGGTGTCACCACAATGTTGGCATCAGGATGCTTCTTCTGGATCTTCCAGCAAGCATAAGCTATACATGGAGCAGTATTGCGAGCCTCCGGCTCTGCTAATATGTTATCTACTGGCATGTCAGGGATTTGCTCCTTGACAATGCGAATGTATTTCTCGTTTGTCACTACCCACATGTTTTCGACAGGACAGATTGGCTTCAATCTATCTACTGTCAATTGAATGAGGGAACGCCCCACACCCATCACATCAATGAACTGTTTTGGGTAATCGGGGGTTGACATAGGCCAGAAGCGGCTACCAACGCCGCCAGCCATAATGATGATTTGAATATCGTTACACATAAACTATTTCGATGCCAGTTTTTCAAACTCAACAGCTATTTGATTTGCTGTTTCTTTCCAAGAGATCCAATTAGGATAATCTTTTTTAGGCATAAGAACAACCTTATCTAAACATTCAGCAACAGAATCAGGAGAATAAGGATTCAAATAAGAAACAAGATTCTTTCCTATTTCTCTGAATACAGGAATATCAGAACAAGCTATAGGCAACTTAAATTTCATAGCCTCTACAACGGGCAAACCGAAACCTTCGTAAAATGACGGCTGTACTAATGCAGTTGCCCCTTTATACCACGAATAGAGTTCTTCATCAGATATATTACCAGTAAAGATTACCCTTTCAGTTTCTTTATTTAAGTTATCTACAATACCAAAGACCTCCTTATCCCCTGTAATAAAACCTTCTTTTTTGCCTACAATCACAAACTTGTAGGCTTTATTTTTCATTAGAGAAAAACCTAATAGAGCATTTCTTAAGTTTTTATGAGGCTTTACACTACCTACAAAAAGAATATACTTAAAGGAGACTAGAGGTTCATGCACTTGCTTTACATCTATATCACATCCATTATATACGGCTACTGTTTTATTTGCAGTATTCGCTCCACAAGTTCTTGCAATTTCACTCTTTGAAAAATTCGAAACTGTCAATATCAAATCACTCTTATGAGATGAGAAATAATAAAATGGTTTTATCATAACTCTCTTCATAAAGCTATAATACTGAGGATTAGCCAAATGAAATACATCATGAAGTGTTACCACTCTATATTTCGCCTTACAGGGTAGAAAGGGAACATTCATATATGGAGACCAAAAGATATCACATTGGGGAATGATTATAGGTAACTCAACCTGTTCAGATACCATAAACATCTTAGCAGTGCAAATAATTAGAGAAAGGTGAGCAGATAGGTTGTCAGAAGCTATTTCTATCTCTTTACGAACTTTTTCATCTGCTACAATTAGAGTAAAATCCCATTTTTCGATTTTCAATAACTCAAGAACGATTTCTTGAACATATCTACCAATACCTCCAAAATTCTTACCCCACATTCGACAATCTATTGTTATTCTCATATACTTTAGATCTTTATGTATGAATAATAGTGAACATGTAATAATTCCAACACAAACTTCATGAAACTTTTGGAACGAAATACAAAAACATCCTTTAGAGTAGTATATTTGTTTTGAGATTTATAATTCTTCCAAAAAGTATTACGTAAATAATGATAATACAGACTCTTATACGGATTTTTACATTCCTTATGCCATGGCTTTATCGGCCCTGAATAATGGATAACTATTGGTCTGAATATATCTTCCATATTATGTATATATAGTTTGGAGACATTAGGCTTTTTGAGCAAGCAAGCATCCATAACGTTATACTTTAGTGGAATAAACTTTTTACTCGCATGGAAAAATTTATTTAATACATCTTGATCATGAAACAATATATCCTTATGATGTTCTCTTATATACGTTGTAAAATCATTAAATGTACACTTCTTCCTTATGTTTTCAAGATTCAACAAAAGCACCCCTGCATTAAAATATGAGTATTGCTGGTCGTACTTTAATCTCTTACACCCAGAAAAACATAATGAAGGTTGTTCTTCCAATGCTGCCAAGCAAACTTTAGAAATATCATAGTTCCACAAATCAGATAAGTCACCATTTACAACAATGTCACAATCAAGATATATGACCTTATTAATTTCTACAGGAACTAAATCCGGAATCAAGAGGCGATAATAAGTTGCTAGAGAAACATAAGTATTTGCTGTTCCTTCACCAATAGGAAACTTTTCAAGACTATGTTTGTCCAACATTATAAACGTCACACTATTTTTATATGCATAAACAAGCTCGTTTATATGCTTAACATTTTGCTCCGAAATGTAATCAGAAATAATAAAAAAATTGATTAACCCATCATTATTTGAACATACTGAAGCAATCAAAACAGATGCATGTTGTACATAAGAATCATCAAAAGTCAATACAATATTCATAATTTATCAATATTTTTGCGATTTTTTAATGCTCCTATAATAATAGCAAAGGAACCATAAACTTGAATTAGGTAGAAAGATACTAAAGCTTGGCTTCCAACAACAAATATAGCGATACCACAACCATAAAAAAGCCGAGTCAATATATCAGTTTTCCACTTACCAATAAAAAACAAGAACGAAAGAATAGATAGCCAATATAAAATAATGCCTATATAGCCATATATAACTTTTATATTACTTGTCATATTTTCAATAGAAAATGCCCTTGAATTCATAAGTTTTTCATCCATTGTAAAATGCCCTAAGCCTATACCACATAATTTTTCCCAATCAGTATGTACAAATTTCATAGCATCTCTTTCAGCATCTTTTCTGGCCCCAATACTATTGAAATTATCAGTCTCTTCACCTTTTATAAAATTATCTATTTTTGCTTGGAAAACCAAAGTTGCATCTTCTACTTTTTGAGCGACAGATTGATTCATCGAAGTTAAGAACTTACCAACTATTGCAACTGCAATTAAAAGCGAGAAAGCAAAGACCATAACATTTTTTACCTTTCTCGTATAACATTCTCCTATAATATACACAAAAACTATAAATGGTAAGAGGATTAGTCCAGAACCTGTATTTTGCATCATTATACTTACTACAGACAATAGAATGAAACAAATTCTTTTCTTCGTTTTAAAATGCAAGGCATTAAACAAGACTATAAGAAGCATCAAAGATAAAGATATTGTATCTGATGTCGGATAACCTTTACTAAATCTTCCAAACCAAATATCATTCTTTATCCAAATTGGTAGATTAACAAAAACACTTATAATGTTCAAGAATGTATAGAACAACCCCACCCATACAACCCATGTAAATACCCTAGAATATGGTTTACCTGTTAGTTCCTCAAAATGATAAAATGCCACACATGTAAAATAAATTAATGAGAATTTAAAGCTCATCAGAATGGTATTTGCCAAGCTCAAGGAATCTCCTTGTAACAGACTAACAACAGATATCAATATATGGTATAAAAATAGGGAAAATAAAGGAATTCCTAATACATACTTCATTTGTATTTTTTTTAGCTTGAGACATTCTATAAAACATAAGACAATAGAAAGTTCTTTAAGAGGCGATATAATTTGATTTAACACAATGTTGCTCCTCATTCCATCAAAAACACAAAAAAAAGTAATGAGAAAAAACAACACTAATCTATATTTCTTTTTTGTCATAACTATCTTATACCAAAAATACATGATAACTTAAAAGGCAAGAATGCATATAACTTTACAAATGGTACCTTTTTATAAGTGAAAGAAGAAACTTCGCGCGAAATAAGATTACAATTTTGATAAAGGCACTTTAACTTTTCAAGCTTATGCTTTTGGGTATTTGGTACATCTCTAAGCAAAACAAGATTGATCAAAAATAAAAAATACAAAGGATTGCGCAATATTTTAACAAGTGTTTCTTGCTTTGGAATACTCATGTTACCTGCATTAGTTAAAAAATCTTTTATTATGCGTGAAGAAACAGCATAAAAGTCATCGAATTTCTTTACTATACTTTTGGGAGACATAGTTTGCCCATCACGTGCTGTCCAGTAATGATAGAGATTTATATCCAAGGCAATACAAGTCTGAGTTGCCTTATATGGGAAATAGCAATACTCAATGTCAGTATAACTTATACCAGTTTGTAAAGACAAACAAATTTCTCTTAATAGACTTGTGCGATATGTCATAGAATGCATTCTCAACATATCTGCATCTTTCTTTAGTGATAAAATTTCTGTTCTTTGCATTACATTATATTTCAAAACACGAGGTAGAACTGTTTTTCGCTTACTCGCAGACTTAACAATTGTATAATTTGTAAAGACTACATCAGCGGAAGGTATGTAATTAAGACTTTGAACAAACTTTTCCAATTCTACATTATCAAACCAATCATCTGCATCAAGAATTCTAAAATATTTTCCAGTTGCCTCCTTCAATCCACGGTTCACACAGGAACCATAGTTACCATTCTCCTTGTCAATTACTCTAAAAGTATCAGGATACTTATCTTGATACTCATGGGCAATGGCAGAAGAATTATCCTTGCTTCCATCATTCACTACTAGCACTTCTAAATGCTTCATTTGTTCCTCTGGTACAATCAAGGAATCAAGACATCTACGAAGATAATCTTGCATATTGTACGTAGGAATTACTATTGTTAATATCTTTTCCATATCGGTTATTGTTATTCTATGAAAAATCAGCAGGCTTCATGCCAACAGCCGAAAAGTAGCTTATAAAATAAGCTGAAGGCAATCAGCCTACTGAAAAATATAATATTAATTCACTCTATATCTTTATCATTACACTGTTATACATTCTTTTTTATAAATTCCTTCCATCTATCCAACAAAGCTAATCCTTTATCCATTTCTACTTTTGTATAAAATGCACTAAGATTGTATCGTGCATTATCGTTTTTAACGTCCGTAAGATAATATTCAAAATCACCCACGGAAAAACCTGCATTTTTCAAATCTCGCACTGAGCATTTGACAGTATCCAAATAGCGAGAATATTCTAGACTCATAGGAAGGAGATCCCAACGAAGATTATTGAGCATAGTATATCGTTCTATCATCTGTTTCATCTTTGGATGAAAGAATCCATTATAATAAAGCATTACTAACTCATAACGAGAAAGTGTAGCTCTTACAAAGGTAGCATACTTATACTGCTTATCTTCAGTCAACCAATCGTTTTCCGTAATAAACTTAAGAATAGTATAAAGATGGCGAAAATAATGATCGAACATAGTTGTTGTAAAATAATCATTAAAATGACTCTTACCAACTCTTTTTATAACCTGAAACAAACCATAGGCCCAGTTTGAATTATGATTCGCTCTGAATTCCACATCATGTTCACAGCGGCAAAAAACATAGTAAAATAGGTTCCTGCCACGATATTCATCTTGCGCCAAGACTTCCTTCGATAATCTCCCAAGATTATTAGGATCATCTTCTTCTATTTTTTCCTTATGTGAATCAGCAGCATAAAGGTCATTAACGATGCTCTGCTGAACCTCCAACATTTTGAAGAAAGTATTTTCAAAGCGTTGTACCCTGAGCGTCTCATTCTGCTCATCAAACTCTTTTGTCTGATTTTGCAATTCCAATTTTGTTTGATCTATTACTTGTTGCTGATATTCCAAATCTTGATGTTGTTGACGGATAGTTATTATAAGACCCGCAAAAGCCAAGCCCGAGAACAAAGCATTTACCACTCCAAACAAATCGCCAAATTGACCTCTGTGTTCCCAACCATTTATGCACTTAAATATCAAAAAAACTGAAAGCAACATGACAAAAAGGACAAAACCTATCGCCCAGATTATAGAACAAAGCCATTTGTCTTCCGATTTTTTCAAACCCTGTAACTCCTCATTCGTTTTCATATAAGACATCAAACGTAGTATATTTTTCTTAGAACTTCTCCATCACCTTTTCTATAATCGGAGCCATGTCGTAGTACTTATACTCAGCCAGTCTGCCACCGAAAATGACATTCTCCTCCTTATCAGCTAGTTCCTTGTACTGGGCATATAGCTCAGAGTTCTGCTTGTCATTCACTGGATAGTATGGCTCCATGCCGTCTTTCCACTCGGTACTATACTCCTTCGAGATAACGGTCTTAGGGGTATCATATACCTCAGCTCCAAACATCTCGAAGTGCTTGTGCTCAATAACACGAGTGTAAGGAACTTCACGCTCGGTATAATTCACAACCGCATTGCCTTGATAATTTGGCTTATCTATAACTTCCGTCTCAAAGCGAACAGTTCGATAATTGAGCTTTCCAAACTGATAATTATAGAATTCATCTATCTTGCCTGTGAACACTATCTTGTCAGCGATACCCTCCCAATAAGAGCGGTTTTCAAAGAAATCTACATTCGTTTTCGTCTCTACTCCTTCAAGCAAGCCATCAATGAGTTTGTTATAACCACCAACAGGGATTCCCTGGTACTTATCATTGAAGTAGTTATTATCGAAGATAAGACGAACTGGCAAGCGCTTGATAATGAATGCAGGAAGCTCACTACATTTTCTTCCCCACTGCTTCTCAGTATACCCCTTGATAAGCTTTTCGTAAATATCTTTTCCTATCAATACCTGGGCTTGCTCCTCCAGGTTACGTGGTTCTGTTACGCCATCTGCTTTCATACGAGCCACAGCCTCTGCTTTCTGCTCATCAATCTTAGCCTGCGCTTCCTCTGGCGTGGTTACTCCCCACATCTGATAGAAGGTGTTCATATTGAAAGGCAAATTATAGAGTTTGCCCTGATAGTTTGCCACAGGTGAATTGGTATAGCGGTTGAACTCCACGATAGAGTTTACAAAGTCCCACACCTTTTTGTTAGAGGTATGGAAGATATGTGCACCATACTTATGCACGTTGATTCCTTCAATATTCTCACAATAGATGTTACCACCTAAGTGAGATCGCTTGTCTATCACCAAGCACTTCTTGCCCTGCTTCGAGGCAAGATGTGCGAATGTGGCTCCGAAGAGGCCGGAGCCTACTATTAGGTAGTCGTATTTCATATTACTTTTTATCTTCTCATCAATCGTATTAATATTCTTTTTAATAGTTTAAATGGAGCTTTAATGAAAAAAGAAATATAAAGACGTATAATGAAATAATAGAAATATGGATCAGATTTATAATAATACCATAAATAATGCCAAATATGACTTGTATCAAACTTCCAATATTTTGAGAAATTGTAGATTAAGGCCTTTTGTAATTCTGGAATAAAATGAACTAAAAGATGCCGTTTGTCATATTTCACAACCTCAGTATTAATAAGACCTGATTTTATATAAGGATCCATTATTTTGTAATAATAATCAAGGTGAACTTGAAACCAATTATATCCAGATCTTACTTTCAATGGAACATTTGAAGTTTTGAAAATCACCTTGTTGCAAACAATACAATCATTCTTCATTTTCAACAATTGATACGTCCAATCGTCTTGTTGAAGGAGCATTTCTGAATACTTATCTTTCTCGACAATACGTTTCCAATCTTCTCTCCAAACTCCAAATAAATTATTAGAAGTTACATAAGTTGAAACGACTGAAATATAATCATTAATATCCGAACAATAACATATTTCCTGTCCTTTATATTTTGTGTCAATCCAATTACTTGTAAAGAAAATAGATTTTCTGTCATTTAAATGGTCTTTTAATATTTTTTTTATATATCCTAATCCTTCTTCATCGAGATACACCCAGTCATTAAGAAGTTTTAAGTACTCGCCTTCTGCCAAATCAAGAACAATCGGAAAATTTTTATTATTTAAATTTTCTTTATTCTTAAAATACCTAATATTAGGATATTTTTCTGCATAACGCATACAGATTTCTTCTGTTTTGTCATTAGAAGCATTATCGCTAATTACAATCTCAACTTCATTATCAAATTGAGGATTATTGACATAATTATTTAATACATCATTCAGAATATCCCCCCTATTATAAGTAGGAATACAAATACTTAATAGAGGTCGAAAACTATTTTCCATGCCATTTTATTTTATTTGATTTATATAAATAATATCCCCAGGGGAAGAACAATATTGACAAGATACAATAACAAATTGTGACACCATAAAGACCGAACACATTGCCAAAGACAAATGTTCCCGTGCCCATACATATTCCTGCACATATCGAGTTAACCAAGAATGGTTCTTTTTTGTGGCATCTTAGATAAGTAGCCCATGAATTAATGAATTGCTGCAAGAAAACTGGTATCATCATAAGCAGCATTGGAATATAATCAAGGAATCTATTTGCGAGCATATTGCCATTGATTGACAATTCTGTAATGTGCAAAAACCATATTACAAGGAAGAAAAGGGTCAGCAGGGAGAAGCAAACAGATACCATCTGTTTTAATGTCTTATTGAATATGGTATCGAGTTGGATATAATCTTTAAGTGCTATAAGCTTTGAATAAAGTGGTACTTTTGTGTTCAACCAACTAAAAGAGAAGGTTTGTATGGCATTTAATGCCTGCAATGTCATACCCATCTGACCGGCTACAACAGCACCTTCGGTTGCAAACAATACTGGATTAAACAATTGGAATATGAAATAACCACTTACCCAACTCAATGCTATTCGCCATTGATAAGGGAAAATCTCTTTCATATATCCTACACGTTCTGTTATCTCATTCTTCCATAAATTAATGAGTATTTTTGTCAGACCTTGACGATTGATGTATATTTGCCAATAGATAACGGACAATAAGTATCCAATACCCATTACGTATAACTTAAAACCACATGCCAAGCCTATCCATGTAAAAGCAGGCAATATTATCTGCTGATAGAACCCAGCCTTGCTCATGTCCTTGACAAATCCTAATCCCATCAATATGGAATTGAATGGAGATTGGAATAGTTTGATTGCAGTTCCAACGCATATCAATATCCATGGTGTCTGCCAATCCACATTGTCATGTGATGCGCCATACTTATTAAAATACACGTATCCGACTATCATCAGGAAGATGAATACCAATACGGATATTACAGTGTACCACTTTGCGCAAAATCTAAGTAATGAAGATAATCTGGATCTGTATTTCTCTTCTCCCTCATACTCACTATTGTCATTTAATGTCAGGTGAGATGCCTCATGAGCTACATACTGAGTTATTATTCCTGTCAGTCCAAGTTCAAAAAACACTTGCAAGGCAAGAATACTGCCAAAGGTGTAATAGAAGCCCTGCTCCACCCCAGTGAGGAAGGAAGTTATGAAGAATACAGAGGCTACACCTGTAAAACCTTGTACAATACGAGCACCAGAAGAATAGGCAATGGACTTGTCCATGCCTATATTCTTGGCGATACTTCTAATTATTGACATATTAATTTTTAAATATACATTCTGCCTGTAATTCGTCACTCACAAATGGGGCGAGCTTCTCCAAAGGTGCAGATGACATCTTTCCTGTTTTGGGATCCATAAAGCTTGCACTCTTCGGGAAAAGAGTCTGTTCTGGATGCATGTGTACTTCACAAATCATAGGTCCATCAGATGCAAGAGTGCGAGCTATGGCATCCTTTAGTGCTTCTCCATTCTCACTGATGCTTGTATATGGTATGCCGTATGCTGCGGCAATTTTACTTAAATCAGGACAAATAACTCCTGATGCAGGATTTGAACCTGTAAATTCACCCTTAAAGAAGCTTTTCTGAGTTGTCTTTATTGCAAGATAGCCTTCATTTTCAAGTACAAATATCTTAAGTGGCATCTTATATGTAATGAGTGTCTGAAGCTCCTGGATATTCATTTGAAGCGAACCGTCACCAGTTACCAATACAGTCTTTCCACTTTTAATGCCATTTTCATTAGCTTCATGCGATACTACAGCACCGATTGCTGCAGGCAAGTCGTAACCCATTGCTGCACATCCTTGATTAGCAAATACACGTGTGCCTTTGTTAACCTGCATTGCCTGATAAGTGCAAGTATAGGCAGTTCCATTACCTGTCACAACTACATCACCATCGTCCAATTGCTTGAATAGCTCATCTGCAAACTTATATGAGTTTGTGTAGCCCTCGCAATCAGGATTGTCATCAAAGAGAGTTGGGAGTTTCTTTTCCAATTCTCTCCCCCACTGCATAAATGTATTAAATGATTCTGGAGCATCAAATGATTCTGTTGCAACAATCATCTTGTCGATGAATTCTGACAAGTTGACATGTATTGGCATGTCTATACTAAGTGTTGGCTTTTGCATTTCTGCAAGATCAATGTCAACCATTACCTTATATGCTTTGGGTGCTAACAAGTCGTATGCGTATGAAACTTGGCGAATTGATAATCTAGTACCCATAACAATTAGAAGGTCTGAATTTTGAACCATTATATTACCAATACGGTCACCACAGATTCCTGGTTTACCGAAACAAAGCGGATGATTATGCCAAATAATATCAGAACCACTGATAGCTGTAACTACAGGAATGTTGAGCTTCTCTGCAAGTGTTATGAATTGTTGTTCACGCTTGGCGAGTCGAACTCCATTTCCAACATAGATTACAGGTGCCTTTGCTTCCTTTATTTTACCAATGAGCTGTTGAATCTGCTGATCTACAAGTTCATGCTTAACAGGATCAATGAGTTCTGAAGGATCGAATTCCTTCATCTTTGTTTCATCAACCATTGCACCTTGAACATCCAAAGGTATGTCAAGCCATACTGGGCCAGGTCGTCCATCAAGGGCAATGGCTATTGCCTTATCCAACTCGTATTTAATTTCGAGGGGATTATATACTGTTTTTGCATACTTGGTTATAGGAGTGACTACGCTAACAATATCAGCTTCCTGATCACCTAATTGTCGAAGAGGAAGATAAGGGTAAGTGTGTTTATATGTAGATGTCTTAATCTGACCTGAAATATACAGTCCTGGAATAGAATCGAGGTATTGTCCCAATACACCAGTGATGGCATTAGTACCGCCAGGGCCAGTGGTGACATTTGTCACACATAGTTTGCCACAAGCACGATAATATCCTTCAGCTGCTATTGCTGATGCTTGCTCGTGATGATTACATATGTAGGTTAGGCCCTTGGTGTGGCCGATAGCATCGTTAAGGTGCATAGCACCGCCACCTGTTACTAAGAAACAATGCTCGATTCCATGCTTCTCAACGAGATGCTGGAAAATGAAATTTGAAACTTTAATCATATAGCTGAATTATAAATTAGTTAAATTTTCTCTTCTAAACATTTCATCATTATTGATGTTATTAATACAATAGTAAATGAGATAAATAAATTTGAAAACATATTGTAATCGTGTCGGTTGAAAAAATACATGAATGGTGCCATGATAGTTACTTGAACTAAATAAATTTCTAGGCAATATTTACCAATCAACCGTAAAAACGAACATATATATCTACTAAATGACAAACCTAAAAGTTCACATAAAACTTTTAATAATGGAGGAGTAATCAACAGAAAAACATAATAGGTATTAATCTTTTCATTTCCTCCTAAATTATTACTCAAATAATAAGGAACCAATAAGAGTATTCCTAGCAAAAACATAATCATGAGTATACTAGACCGAAACAACCACCTTACCCCCCATACCTACACAAACGCCCATTACGAAAATAGGAATTCGTGTAACAAAGCAGGTATAAGGTGTACTTTCAGCATGTCCCATATAAATACAGGGAAGAAACATTACTATTGAGATGACCATGGAATAGAGTAATACCTTATCTCCTATTCTCTGCAGAACTCTATATAAAAAAGGAAAAAACAAGTATGCTATTAATATAAATCCGATATACCAATAATATCCAAACCAATACAAAGGATTCAGCATATGTAATCCAATATTTTTATACGAAACTACAATATTTAGTATAACTGTCAAAATTACAGATGGCATGATTCGTTCGAACCTATGTCTGTAAAATGTGGACAAATTATTTTTCTTCATAGAGAATATCAGTCCAAATCCTGAGAGGAAAAGGAAAATATCCACTCCACTATAACCTAAAGTGAAAAGATCTTGGAAAATTCCATAATCAACAAACCCCTGACCATAGAAAACAGAATGCCCTAAGAGAATCATTATAGTAGCTATCCCCATAAGTTCTGACCGAAATTTACTTATTTTGCCAATTGCATCCATTACGTTCTAAAGATTCAATAGTTCTTCTAAATCCTTCTTCCAAAGATATTTTAGGTTTCCATCCCAACTCTGCTATTTTAGAGCAATCAGGAATTGCCCTAACCAACGGACTCTTCATCTTTGATGCTTCAGAAGAGGAATTAAGATTTCTAACTACCTTCAAATTCTTTTCTGGATATAACCCAACTAGCATTTGTGCCAACTCATAAATAGAACTTTCTCCTTTAAGATTTGCAACATTATATGCCTGAGCATTATCTCCATCCAAAAGCACCTTTAAATATGCTACAATTGCATCAGTAACATAACAGAACAAGCGAACGGCTGAGCCATCACTATTCATTACGATGTCTTCTCCATTGGCAATGTTCTTACAGAAATCGCCAAAGACTCGACCATCGTTAATCGTCATGCTTGGACCAAATGTGTGGAAGATTCGAACAATCTTTGTTGGAACATCATATTGTTGATGATAAGCAACACATAGATTTTCTCCCATACGTTTGCTTTCTGCATAGCAACTTCTTACATTCAGTACATCTATATAGCCATAATCACTTTCCTTAAATGGGAACTTTTCTGGTGTAACTATACCATTGACATCACCCGATGAAAAATACAGATAGCCCTTTACTTTCTTATCACAAGCTAACTTCAACGTATTAATCGTACCCAGAACATTGGCATTTATTGTACCAACAGGATCTATCCCATAGTATTTTGGACTTGCTTGACTTGCTGCATGAATCACATAATCTATCTGATTTTCAATATGAATAGGTTCTGCTACATCTTGAACTATCAAATGTAAATGTTTATCATTCAGCAAATCTTGAAATATATTCTCTGCCCTCACTCTATTTCGAACCAAAGCATACACATTCACATTCATATCCCTCTTATTTAGTTCCAATAAAGTAAAGACCAAATAAGAAGGCAACATGCCGTTTGCTCCAGTAATCAATATGTTAGAGTTTTGGAAGCGAGACCAATCAATTATGTCACTTTCTAATATTTCTTTAATATCCTTATTAATTATCTCATTCATAGTCATTCGTTTTTAGCGAATGAGCTACAAATACTATCTCATGCTTTCTATCTCACTAAGGAGAGCTTGGTCGAAATCCGTATTTGGAAATACCCCAAAAGCCTTTTCAAACTTGTCAACCTTTCCTGACATCAACATAACTTGTCGGTCTCTATAAGGAATGGCACCAAAAAGAATATCAATATCAGAATGAGTAAGTTTCTTTATTCGAAGCAAAACATCCTTTATTGTATGTTCATTACGTGGCTGACTAACATTATAGATTCCAGACTTCCCTTTCGGTCCAAAAACATTCATAAGAGCCTTTGCAAAATCTGGTGCATAGAGAAATGAATAGACCTGTTCGCCTTTGGTGGTTTCCAAAGTCTGTTCACCTGAAAGACATTTTTTGATGGCAAAAGGAATTACTCCTACACGAAGCCCCTCACCATATATGGTAAAGATTCTTAGCCATTGCCATTCTATACCTTTCTCCTGACAATATTCTTGAAGCCAAAGACAAGTCTTAATCTTAGTTTCACCATACGAATTTTGTGGATTCAAACAATCATCCTCTGAAACACGACTTTCGTAATAACCATATTCTGCTTGACTACCCATCGAAATAATTTGCTTATATGGGTAAAGTTCAAACAAACGCTTAGAAAACACGAAATTAGCATCTTGTGCGCATTCGTCATTTCTACGTTCTGCGTTTACCCCCCCCCAAGCAAAATGGGCCAAAACATCTGGTTTATAATCACTTACGATTTCTTTCAAAGAATCATCGTCTAAAGTCCAAGTGATATGTTTCTCTTCTGTTATAGAAAAAGGACTTACGGATGTTGGTCTGCGCAAAGCCAGTATTTCATGCCCATTACGGATAGCTTCGCGACAAACTGCAGCTCCAACAAGTCCTGTTGCTCCTGTAATGAAGATTCTCATTTGCCTACATATTTATTAATCTGTTCAACACAAAGATTGTAAACATCCTCACCTTGATATCTTTTGTACCATTCAGCAACCATGGCCATGCATTGGTCGATATTCATTCTTGGTTCCCAACCAAGTTTGAAGTGAGCCTTGTTGATGTCGAGCATCAAAAGCTTTGCCTCATGGAGTGCATCTGGATCAGAAACATCCTTCAGTTCGCCCTTGCCATAATTGTTGATGAGCTTGGATGCAACATCCCAAACATTGGCAATAGATTCGGTACGTGGTCCGAAGTTCCAACCTTCACAATACTTAGTTGGTTCTTCCCACATCTTGGATGCCAAAAGCATATAGCCTCCTAATGGCTCCAATACATGTTGCCATGGGCGAATTGCCTTAGGTGAGCGTATCTCTATGGTCTTATTTGCTTCAATAGCACGGATGCAATCAGGTATGATTCTATCCAAAGCCCAGTCACCACCACCAATTACATTACCAGCTCTAACACTTGCCAAAGCTACATGATGTTTCCTGCCATAGTCAGCTGGATTGAAGAAACTTCTGCGCCAAGAACTGATGGCTATTTCAGCAGCACCTTTGGAAGAAGAATATGGATCGTAACCACCCATTGGTTCGTTTTCTCGATAACCCCAGATTTGCTCCTTGTTCTCGTAGCACTTATCGGTGGTTATCATCACACCTACTTTGACTGACTCTGTAGCACGGATAGCTTCCATCACATGAATGGTGCCCATCACGTTTGCCTCATAGGTCTCCACAGGAATCTCATAGCTCAATCGAACTAAAGGTTGGGCAGCTAAATGAAAAATTATCTCAGGCTGATACTCGGCAAAGATTTGCTTCATCTTCTCTCCATCACGAATATCCGCTCTTATATCTGCCTTTATCTTCTTACCGATATCGGACAAGACGAAATTGTCCTTATCGGAATATGGATCTAAGGCGACACCTACGACCTCTGCTCCCAACTCATGAAGCCAGATAGAAAGCCAACTGCCCTTGAATCCGGTATGACCAGTAACAAGGACACGCTTTCCCTTATAGAAATTATTAAATAAATCCAAAGCCATAATTATATCTCTTTAGGTACCTCTCGCTCCCATTTCTTCCAAGGAGCAGTGTTTGTTGCAAGCAGTTTCTCCAGCATAGCCTTCTCACGTACATTGTCCATGCACTGCCAAAAGCCTTCGTGGATATATGACATCAGTTCACCTTCATTGACCAATGTTTCCAAAGGTTCTTTCTCAAAGACTGTAGAATCACCGCCAATATAGTCGAAGACCTTTGGCTCTAATACCATATAACCAGCATTGATAGGAGCACCATCGGTGATATTCTTTTCACGGAATGACTTCACGGCATTGTCACCACCAATGTTCAGCACACCTTTCTCTTGCTTCATCTTTACGGCAGTCAATGTGGCTAGTTTACCATGTGCCTTGTGAAACTCCAAGAGTTTGTTGATATCCACATCGCAAACGCCATCACCGTAGGTCATGAAGAAAGGTTCATCGCCGACATACTTCTGGATGCGTTTGATACGTCCTCCTGTCATAGTGTTATAACCAGTATCCACAACAGTTACCTTCCATGGTTCTAGCTCGCTATGATGGATGGTTACCTCGTTCTTTCCAGCTCTCCAATCGAAACTTACATCACTGTTATGCAAAAAATAGTTGGAGAACCACTCCTTTATATATTCTTGTTTATATCCAGCACAGATGATGAACTCGTTATGGCCATAATAGGAATACTCCTTCATAATATGCCACAGGATTGGCATTCCACCAATCTCTATCATCGGCTTTGGCTTGAACTGGCTTTCCTCACTGATACGTGAGCCAAAACCACCTGCAAGTAATACGACCTTCATATTTTCAATGTTAAATGTTGAATGTTAAATGTTGAATTAGGCTTTGCGCTACCTTACTTGGTAGCGACAAAAGCCTTGATGGTATCAATCATGTACTGGAGTTTTTCCTGGGTCATGCCTGGGTAAACACCAATCCAGAAGCAATCATTCATGATGCTATCGGTAACAGGGAGACAATCCCCAACCACACGATAGTCCTTGTTCAATACATACTGGTCGAAAGCTGGATGTTTCAAGAGATTACCTGCGAAGAGGTTGCGGGTTTGAACCTTGTGATCCTCCAAGTACTTGGTAAGTTCTGTACGAGTATATCCGGCATTTGGCAATACGGTAATGAAGAAACCAAACCAACTTGGCTTGCTGTTCTTCTGAGGCTCTGGCAAGAGAAGACCTTTCACACCTTCCAATCCCTTGTGGAGATAATCAAAGTTCTCATGACGACGAGCAACAATATCATCCAACTTCTCAAGCTGCGCACATCCAATAGCAGCCTGAAGGTCTGTGGCCTTCAAGTTATAACCCATGTGGCTGTATACATACTTGTGATCATAACCTAGTGGAAGTTGACCAAACTTCTTTGTAAAACGGCAACCACAAGTGTTGTCCACACCCCCTACGCACCAACAATCACGTCCCCAATCACGGAAACTCATCACATACTTGTGAAGCTCAGGGTTATTAGTATAGACTGCGCCACCTTCGCCCATTGTCATGTGATGAGGAGGATAAAATGAGGATGTACCGATATCACCAATAGTACCAGTCTTCTTCCATTCACCATCAATGAAGTACTCGGAACCAAGAGCATCACAGTTATCTTCTACCAACCACAAGTTATGTTTGCGACAGAAGTCAACCACAGCCTGAAGGTTAAATGGGTTACCCAAAGAGTGAGCAATCATCACCGCCTTAGTCTTAGGAGAAAGCGCAGCCTCCAACTGGGTGGTATCAATATTGCTCTCCTCGATGCTCATATCCACGAATACAGGAACTGCATTATACTGAAGGATAGCAGATACTGTTGTTGGGAAACCTGCAGCCACTGTAATTACCTCATCGCCTCGCTTGATAGCACGATCACCAAGTTCAGGAGCTGTAAGTGCACTAAAGGCAAGAAGGTTCGCTGAAGAGCCAGAGTTGCAGAGTGAGCAATACTTCACTCCCAACCACTTGGCAAAGCGTGTTTCAAACTTGTGAGCCCAAGGACCAGCAGTAAGCCAGAAGTCCAAAGAGGCGTCTACCAAATTCACCATCTCCTCATCGTTGAAATAACGACCTCCATAATTCACCTTGGTCTTACCAGGAACAAACTCCTGCTTCTGGCCATGTACCTCACGATAATATTCTCGTGTCAATTCGAGAATCTGTTTCTTTAATTCTTCTTTTTTAGACATATCTTAAATTAATTTATATTCATTGTATTTTTTACTTACCAAATTCTTTTATTCTCTGCTCTTCCTTCAATGAGCAGACAAGCAGTTGTCCATTCTTCTCGGCTACGATATAGCCATCCAAGCCCTGAACTACCACCTTGCTTTCATCGGCTGCATGAACCACGCAGTTCTTGCATTCATACAAACGGATGTCCTTGCCTACCTTGGCATTGCCAGCCTCATCCTGTGGAAGCAAGGTTCGGAGACTGCCCCAGCTGCCTAAGTCGCTCCAGCCGAACTCGGCTGGCAAGGTATAGATTTCCTTCGACTTCTCCATTACGGCATAGTCAATGCTTATCTTCTCGCAGGTTGGGAAGAGTTTACCGACTACCTCTTTCTCATGTTCAGTATAGAAAGAAGGTGCCATCTTATCCATGATGCTGGCAAGGTTTGGCTGGAAGGTTCGGATTGCCTTGCTGATGGTATCAATGTTCCATACGAAGATTCCGGCATTCCAATAGTAATTGCCAGCGGCAAGGTATTGCTCGGCTGTCTCCAGGTTTGGCTTTTCCTTGAAAGCCTCAACCTTGTAGATTTCATCTACGGATGTTGGCTCTGCTGCGGCGATATAGCCATAGCCTGTTTCTGGGCGGCTTGGCTTGATACCGATGGTAACGATGGCGTTCTTATCGGAAGTATAGCTCAATGCCTTGCTGAGCACTCGCTGATACTCCGAGGTATTAATGACCAGGGCATCGGATGGTGTCACCACGATATTGGCTGCAGGATGCTGCTTCTGGATCTTCCAGCAGGCATAAGCAATACATGGAGCGGTATTGCGAGCCTCCGGCTCAGCTAATATGTTATCTACTGGCATGTCAGGAATTTGCTCCTTGACAATGCTGATATATTTCTCGTTTGTCACTACCCACATGTTCTCAACAGGACAGATAGGCTTCAATCTATCAACTGTCAATTGAATGAGGGAACGGCCGACACCCATCACATCAATAAACTGCTTTGGGTAATCGGGGGTTGACATAGGCCAGAAGCGGCTGCCTACGCCGCCGGCCATGATTATGATTTGTATGTCGTGCATAAATCTTGTTCTTTTATATTAAAGATTTTCTAAAATCATCCCGTCCTTCTTTGTTGATAAAGCGAGCTGCACTCGGCAATTTGAAAGCGAGCTTTCATTGCACTCATTGGCATCGCTTTTTCCCATTAAAAAAGGCTTTTTTCGAAAACCTACCCGTCCTTCCTTACCGTTAAGGAAGGCTCCACCTCTCTTCTCGGTCTTCTCTCCTCAGGCGAGAAGAAGGAAACCGCCCTACTCGGTGCTCGGAACCGCTTAGCTCTAAGGTTGGCGGACCATCAAAGGTCTACGCCATATTGTGCGGGATGGGACCGCCTGGGGGCTTCAAAACAAAAAAGCCTAACTTATTATCTTATATAACCCAGGATGTTCAATAATGACAGGACACCTTTTATGATTCTTATGGTATAACACAGAATACCAATCCTTGAAAAAGCTATCTACAAACAAATTAGGATTATAATGATAATCTGCATCTCTCATTTTTGCCTCTTCATCTGACAGTTTCTTTATCTGTTCATCAAACTCCTGAAGAGAACTGAACTTTTTGCAATACACATAAGGTTCATCATAATAATCTTTTATTGAAGCCAAAGTCTCCAGCATGCCACGCTTATCTTCATAATAATGAAAATTATTGGCTATATGATAGTAGTTACCAATTTCCATCCCAAGTATTGAAGAAAAGTACTCTTGCATAAAAGTGAAATTGAAAATGTTGACGGCACTTGCTCCCCAAAGCATATCGTTCGAGCGCATATAGACCGTTAAGTCTAACTTTCCAGTCATTCCATTACGCAAGAAATGGAGCAATCTTGTACACGGAATATCTTTGGTAACTTTCAAAATATCATCTACATCAAATTCATCTTTCATCGTATCATCAATATTGATAACAGCTCGACGAGTATTGATATCCTTACCGAAGCTATCAGCAACATACTTAAACTGATCAACCACATAAGCTTCTGATGATAATGATTTGGATATTTGATAATCCTGACGTTCTCCATCATAAGCTCGCAATCTTGGTCCATAACCAGCCCTCATATACTGGCCATCATCAGAAAAATCCAACATATGAGCCAGGTAATGCGTGATAAAATTCATGTCATTTCTACCAGATGCTAACCAAAGTGATTCAGCATAGGGCAAACATACATTCCATTTACGCTCAGGAATCGTAACAAGCCTAGCTGTCGGTTCGGTAATCTTGAACATAAATGGTTCTGGCAACTCATAACATTTCTTTCCACGAGTTTCACGAGCAACTCCATATTTAAGAAGAAGACGAGAAGAGTTTACCAGGAAATCATTAATTCCTTTATATTCGGCTGTGAACATAACTTATTTGTTTCCTTAACTTTCCATTTAGAAGGGAAGATATATTGTATCTTATCACATGAAGGCTTATATTTTTGCTTGATACGCTTATTTCCAATCAGAAGTTCCGGCATCTTAGCCCTTAAAAACTTATCGGTTTCACAAAAGCAATTTTGCAAATCCAAGAGTGTCGGTTCATGACCTTTCAAGGGTCTGAACTCTATATAACCATATTTCTTTTGCAATTCCGAGAAATGCTCTTTTGTATATCTAATGGCATCTTCGTAACTATGTCCATGGGATATAAAGCACTTGTCGATACCACGTATAGCTCCGATTCCTGCTACAACAAAAGTGTTTTCATCAAAATTGATATATGGAGAATAGTTGAAATCTATCGTATATTGATAAGCGAGGAAGCCTCCCAAGAAAGAACATCCCCTCAGCAGCAGATAAATCTCTTCGAGAGAATGCGCTTTCAATACTTTATCTATGATACCTTCTCCGATAAACTCTTCCTTCACCATCGTCAGCCAT
>OODO01000690.1_pt1 | contig 29027 bp, 28 predicted proteins | sample 1671261 | NCBI WGS metagenome assembly OODO01 (sample SAMN06348138, study PRJEB24527) | human gut metagenome | biome: human gut; feature: ankylosing spondylitis patient; material: feces | host: Homo sapiens | place: China | collected 2015-10 | reverse complement strand
TTTTTTTGGTATATTTCTATTATACCACATTGTCTAACAAAAGGGGAGCATTTCACAAAGTGCTACAGCTTTTAATATTTGTGATATGAAAATTAACCCAGAAGCTTTTTAAGTCTCTCGTCAACAGCCTTAAGGAAGTCCACTGTATTTACTTTCTTCTTATTTTCAAGTGTAGAAAGCAGATAAAGATCACCTGTCATAACACCGTCTTCAATAGTTTCGATAGTTGCCTTTTCAAGACAATCAGCAAAGTTCATAAGTTCAGGCAGGTTATCGAGTTCGCCTCTTTTTCTCAGAGCGCCTGTCCATGCGAACAGTGTGGCAACTGAGTTTGTAGAAGTTTCTTCGCCCTTGAGGTGCTTGTAATAGTGTCTTTGAACAGTGCCATGTGCAGCTTCGTACTCATAAATGCCGTCAGGTGAAACAAGAACAGAAGTCATCATAGCCAGTGAGCCATATGCTGTAGCTACCATGTCAGACATTACGTCACCGTCATAGTTCTTGCAGGCCCAGATATAACCGCCGTTTGAGCGAATAACTCTCGCAACAGCGTCGTCGATAAGAGTGTAGAAATACTCAATACCAGCCGCTTCAAACTTAGCCTTGTACTCGTTGTCGTATATCTCCTGGAAGATATCCTTGAATGTGTGGTCATACTTCTTTGAAATAGTATCCTTTGTAGCAAACCAAACATCCTGCTTCTTATCAAGTGCAAAATTAAAGCAAGCTCTTGCAAATGAAGCGATAGAAGTTGACTTGTTGTGCTGACCCTGAATGATTCCGTCGCACTCAAAGTTGTAAATTGTTTCTCTAGTTTCCTTGCCGTCCTTGTCAGTGCAAACAAGCTCTGCCTTTGAGCCAGCAGGGCATTTCATTTCAACGTTCTTATAAACGTCGCCGTATGCGTGACGAGCGATAGTGATAGGCTTTGTCCATGTAGGAATGTATGGAGTGATACCCTTAACAAGGATAGGAGTTCTGAAAACTGTTCCGTCAAGAATAGCTCTGATAGTGCCGTTAGGGGATTTCCACATTTCCTTGAGGTTGTATTCAGGCATTCTTGCAGCGTTAGGTGTGATAGTTGCACACTTAACAGCAACGCCGTATTTCTTTGTAGCGTTTGCAGAGTCAACAGTTACCTGATCGTCGGTCTCATTTCTGTGAACAAGACCAAGATCATAGTATTCTGTTTTAAGGTCAATATATGGAGTAAGAAGAATATCCTTTATATCCTGCCAGATAATTCTGGTCATTTCGTCGCCGTCCATTTCAACGAGCGGTGTTTTCATCTGAATTTTTGCCATTGGTAAGACCTCCTATAAAGTAATAATGGAATATCCGTTGTTTTTAGCTATCGCAGATATCTTTTTGTAAACGTCAAGACTTGCAATAATAATCTCGTAGCTGTCGCTGTCAATATCTATCATACATATGCAAGCACCTTTGAGAGTGCTGTTTAACTTATGTACAAACGCCTCAGCGTCATCATCGTCATCAGCCTCAAAGTCGTCTGTATAGCTTTCGATCAAGCTGTAGTTTTTAAGCTGTGAAAGTCCCCAGAGAATATTCTCGACCTCCTCTGAATAGTCGCAAGGGAAGAGATAGCCGTTTTCTTCAAGTTCGTCTATCATACCTATCCAGCAGATATCGTCAATATCATTTGCTTCCTTGTCAGAAACAACTACGCCTCTTTGCAAATATCTTGAAGTGTTTTTCTCAGCATAAGCCCAAGGGTCATTAGCACACTCACGAAGAGCTGAAACGACTTCGCTGTTATTATCTGTGATAAGTGCGGCGATATCAGCAATGAAAGAATATTCTTTCACCGCTGATGTGTTATCCTTTGCACCAAAGAGTTTCGAGAAAATCCCCATAGAAAACCTTCATATCAGACTTTATTATTTTGAGAGCTGTTCTCTTGTGTAGTCAAGCAGACCACCTGCAAGGATAATATCCTTTGTTCTGCCTGTAAGCTCGCAGAGAACTGGTATCTCAACACCTGTTGTCTTGTTCACAACAGTGAGCTTAGACATATCAGCCTCAACATCTGCACGAACGTCAGCAAGAACGATCTCATCGCCCTGATTTATCTTGTCATAGTCAGCTTCATTTACAAATGTGAGCGGAAGGATACCTGCGTTGATAAGATTAGCTCTGTGTATTCTTGCAAAGCTCTTAACAAGAACAGCCTTTATGCCAAGATAGAGTGGAGCAAGTGCTGCGTGTTCTCTTGATGAGCCCTGACCGTAGTTTGAGCCGCCAACGATTATTGACTTGCCCATGTTCTTTGCACGTCTTGGGAAGTCCTCATCACATACTGTAAAGCAATGCTGTGAAATAGCAGGGATATTTGAACGCAGTGGAAGTATCTTCGCACCGGCAGGCATGATATGGTCTGTTGTGATGTTGTCGCCCACCTTAAGTGATACCTGACAATCAATGCTGTCATCAAGCGGTGAAGTCTGTGGGAAAGGCTTGATATTTGGTCCTCTAAGAACCTCAACGCTGTCCATATCAGCCTCGTCAGCTGGCGGAACAACCATATTGTCGTTTATCTTGAAATGTTCAGGAAGCTTGAACTCAGGCATATCTCCAAGTGTTCTTGGGTCAGTGAGGTAGCCTGTGAGAGCTGAAACAGCAGCCATTTCAGGTGATACCAGATAGATCTGACCATCCTTTGTGCCTGAACGTCCCTCGAAGTTTCTGTTGAATGTTCTAAGTGAAACACCCTTTGAGTTAGGTGACTGACCCATACCGATACATGGGCCGCAAGCGGATTCAAGTATTCTTGCGCCTGCTGCTATCATATCAGCAAGTGCGCCATTCTCAGCGATCATGTTAAGTACCTGCTTTGAGCCTGGAGCGATCGCAAGTGAAACGCTAGGGTCAACTGTCTTGCCCTTAAGAATGTGAGCTACTTTCATCATGTCAACATAAGAAGAGTTTGTGCATGAGCCGATACAAACCTGATCTATCTTAAGCTTTCCGATCTCATTTACGCTCTTAACGTTGTCAGGAGAATGAGGACAGGCAGCCAGTGGTACGAGCTGTGAAAGATCGATATCTATCTGTTCGTCATAAACAGCGTCATCATCAGCCTTTAGCTCGCTCCATACGTCAGCTCTGTCCTGAGCCTTCAGAAATGCAAGTGTTGTTTCGTCAGAAGGGAAGATAGATGTAGTTGCACCAAGCTCAGCACCCATATTTGTGATAGTTGCTCTCTCAGGGACTGTAAGTGTCTTTACTCCCTCGCCGCAGTATTCTATAACTTTGCCTACGCCGCCCTTTACAGACATTCTTCTTAGAACTTCAAGGATAACGTCCTTAGCTGATACCCATGGAGAAAGCTTGCCTGTGAGAATTACCTTTACTATCTTAGGATATGTGATGTAATAAGCACCACCACCCATTGCAACTGCAACATCAAGTCCACCTGCACCTATAGCGATCATTCCGATACCACCGCCTGTTGGAGTGTGGCTGTCAGAGCCTATAAGGGTCTTACCTGGTATACCGAAACGCTCAAGATGTACCTGATGACAGATACCGTTTCCGGGACGTGAAAAATAAATGCCGTGCTTCTTGCAGACAGAACCGATAAATCTGTGGTCGTCGGCATTCTCAAAGCCTGACTGAAGCGTGTTGTGGTCGATATAAGCTACAGACTTTTCCGTTCTGACACGAGGAACACCCATTGCCTCATATTCAAGATAAGCCATTGTACCTGTTGCGTCCTGAGTAAGCGTCTGGTCGATACGGATACCGATCTCCTGACCCTTAACAAATTCGCCGTCAACAAGATGTGCTTTAAGTATTTTTTCTGTTAAAGTAAGTCCCATTGTAACAACAATCCTTTCAAAAATAACTGATATTAATATTTTATAACAAATTGCGATTTTTGTCAAGGTAAATATAAACATTTGCTTGATTTTATAGCGTTTTAGTGCATATTTTTGCATGGTATACGTCAATTTACTGTATAAATTTTCATTTCTTACGATATCCTTACTTGACACGGCAAAGCGTATATTATATAATAGTTGTGTTATCAGAGAAAACAAGGCGGTGAAAAGCATGAAAGCAAAAACTGTTTTGATATTATTATCGGCGGTGATACTATGTCTTACAGGCTGTACAGAGTCACAAAAGCCCATAACAGTTGTGGATAATTCCTCTGCCGTGACTACGTCATCAAGTGCTGACAGCGAAAGCGGAAATGATAAATACTATGACAGCACACCTATATCTCAGGCTTATCTCTCAGGCAATACAGCAAATCTTGATGATAAACAGCTTGAAATATACAACAAAGCCGTTTCAGCCATTGAAAAACTTATTACCCTTGACATGAGCGATTATGAAAAAGAGCTTGCCATACATGACTTTATAGTGCAGTGTGCAAGCTATGACGAAGCACATCTCAATGCATTGGGTATCGGTCTGCCGAACTCAGATAATCCATATGGCTGTCTTATAAACGGAAAGGCAATATGCTCAGGCTATTCCACAACGTTTCAGCTTTTTATGGATATGCTGGAAATACCCTGCAAGACCATATACGCCACAGATTTTGAGGGTGACGATCACTCATGGAACATAGTTCAAATAGGAGAAAGCTGGTATTATGTTGACGTCTGCTGGGACGACCCTATCCCTGACTTTACGGATAGACCAGTAAGGCACAAGTATTTTAACGTCTCAAAAGAATACATGAAATCAAAACACGTCTGGGACGATACAGAGCTTCCTGATACAGATAGTACAAAGTTCAGCTATATTACGCAGACAGTTACGCATATAAACTCAGTAAATGAGATAGAGAGCCTTATGGAAAAGGCTTTGGATAATATGCAGGACAGCGTGGCGGTAACGTCAGATATGAGCGATTTCCAATTCAGTGAAACTGACCAGATAGACACGAACTTCAATGAGAGAAATATCAAAGGGCTTAGCAAAGTTTTTGACAGCTTCTGCGAAAAGCATACAGATCATCAAGTATACTGTCAACGCGTCCAAAACGGAAATGATATAGTTTTGGTGATATACATGAGAAAATTCAGATAGGAGAGAGCAATGAAATTCAGACCTTGCATAGATATCCATAATGGTAATGTAAAACAGATAGTGGGCGGAAGCCTTTCTGACAAAAACAATTATGCTGTGGATAACTTCGTTTCAGAATATGACGGCGCTTATTATGGCAAACTTTATAAGTCATACGGACTGACAGGAGGACATATTATTATACTGAACCCTGTCGGCAGCGAATTTTACAACGCAGACCTCGAACAAGCCTACAGTGCATTATCCGCATTTGAGGGCGGATTGCAGATAGGCGGCGGAATAAATGATGAAAACGCCGCACAATTTCTTGAAAAGGGCGCAAATCATGTTATCGTGACGAGCTTTGTTTTCAAAAACGGTGTTGTTAATTTTGATAATCTGAACAGACTGGTGAAATCCGTTGGCAAAAGCAGACTTGTTCTTGACCTTTCCTGCCGCAAAAGGGACGGGAAGTATTACGTTGTGACCGACCGTTGGCAGAAGTTCACTGACATCGAAATGAACAGCCAGACCCTAGAAATGTTCTCAGAATACTGCGATGAGTTTCTTATCCATGCCGTTGACACAGAGGGCAAAGCAAAGGGCATTGAGCCGCAGATAGCAAAGATAATGGGAGAATACTGCACCATTCCATCGACCTATGCAGGAGGAATTTCCTCATTTGACGACCTCGATACGCTAAAAGAACTCGGCAGGGGAAAGATAGATTTCACCATAGGCTCAGCACTGGATATATTCGGCGGCAATATGAGCTTTGAAAAAGTCGCTGTTTACGGCAAATAGTCCTGCCTTATGCAATAAACACAATATTCAAGGCAGTTTTGCGTATATTTTGGCACAAAAAGATTTGCAATTTTAGCGGAAATATGTTATAATATTATGATACTAATTCAGAAAGGACGAATTTTTATGTCTAAGATCCGAGTTGCCGTTATTTTCGGCGGAAAATCAAACGAGCACGACGTATCTGTTGTTTCTGCAACTCACGTTATAAAGAGTATACCAAAGGACAAATATGATGTTATTTGTATCGGAATAACAAAAAAAGGTCACTGGATGAAATATATAGGAGATATTGACGATATTGCGTCAAACAAATGGGAACAGCACCCTGATAATGTTCCATGCGTTCTCAGCCCTGACCCTCTTCACAAGGGCTTTATCGCTCTTGGCGAAAACGGCGAATATCAGAATGTAAAAGTTGACGTTATTTTCCCAGTCCTTCACGGAAAGAACGGTGAAGACGGCACTATTCAGGGGCTTTTTCAGCTTGCTGAGATACCATTTGTAGGCTGTGACTGCATATCCTCTGCAAACTGCATGGATAAGGGACTTACACACACTGTTCTTGACGCAAACGGCATAAAGACAGCAAAGTGGGTAGGCATTATAACCTCAGAGCTTTCACATCTTGACAAAAAGTGCGACGAAATGGAAAGCAAGCTTGGCTATCCTATGTTCGTCAAGCCTGCAAACTGCGGTTCTTCTGTGGGTGTTTCAAAAGCTAAGGACAGAGATGAACTTAAAGCTGCCATAAAGCTTGCTTTTGCACATGACGGCAAGGTAATAGTCGAAGAAACTATCGTCGGCATGGAGTGTGAATGTGCAGTAATGGGCAATGACGAGCCTTTTGCATCAACTGTCGGTGAAGTATGCTCCGCAAATGACGAGTTTTACGATTTTGACGCAAAATATAATGACGCCGCTTCCAAAACGCTTATCCCTGCAAGAATGAGCGAGGAGAGCATTGAAGAAATAAGAAAGACGGCTGTCAAGGCATACAGAGCAATGGGCTGCAGCGGACTTTCAAGAGTAGACTTCTTCCTTATGAAAGACGGCACTGTTATTCTTAACGAGATAAATACTCTCCCAGGTCACACGCCTATAAGTATGTATCCACAGCTTATGCAGTACGAGGGAATGACCCCTGCACAGCAGGAAGATAAGCTTATCAAGCTGGCACTTGATAAGGCGGAGGTTGATTATGAATAACGCCGCCATTGGAGTTTTCGACTCAGGAGTTGGCGGGCTTACCTGTGTGAAAGAGCTTATAAAGCTTCTGCCAAATGAAAATATCGTTTATCTTGGCGACACGGCAAGAGTGCCATACGGCTCAAAAAGCAGAGAGACTATAATGAGCTATGCCAGACAGGATATAGAGTTTCTTAAACAGCATAACGTTAAAATGATACTCGTTGCTTGCGGTACAGTTTCTTCTGTATTGCCTGCAATGGATATAAAGTCAGATATCTCCATAAGCGGAGTTGTTGAGCCTGCGGTAAAGGCTGCCTGCTCTGCTACAAAAAATAACAGGATAGGCGTTATAGCCACAAGTGCGACCATAAAGAGCGGCATTTACGGCAAAGCTATAAGAAGCATTAACCCTAACATCAAGGTGGTCGGCAAGGCTTGTCCTATGTTCGTACCACTGGTAGAGAATGGCTATACTGCCCCTGATTGCGTGCCTGCAAGGTATATCGCACAGGAGTATCTTGAAATAATGAAAAAAGAAGATGTTGATACGCTTATTCTCGGATGTACTCACTATCCACACCTCACTGAACTAATTTCAGATATAATGGGCGAGGGCGTAACACTTGTTTCATCAGGTGCGGAGCTTGCGAAATATGCACTCAACTCCCTTTCATACAGCGATGATACGGCTGAAAGAGAAGAGCGTGAGAGCCTTGAGCTTTACTGTACCGACAGCGTTGAGCTGTTTTCTGAGAATGTTGAACGCTTTCTCGGAAACAATATCAATGCACAAATATCAAAATGCAGCCTAAAGCTGTAAACTGGAGGATTTTATTTGACCAGCAAGGAAGTATCAATAAAACTTGTTAGCCGTCAAAGCGACGGTAATACAAAAGAAGAAACAGAGCTTATCTCAGCAGGACTTTATGAAGCAACCGAAAAAGGATATCGAATATCGTATGAGGAGTCTGAGGCAACAGGATTTGAAGGAAGCGTTACAACGCTAGAAACCGAAGGCTGCCGCAAGGTGACTATGAACAGAACCGGAACGGTTGAAGCAAATCTTGTTGTTGATATAGGCGAAAAGCAGCACTGCGTTTATGGCACTCCATACGGTGATTTTATGATAGGTATAACCGCTAAAACCATAAGATCAGATCTTGACGAAAATGGTGGAATGCTTTTCTTTCACTATGTTTTAGATGTCAATTCAAGCTATATCGGTGATTTTGAGATAGCTATAGAAGTAAAAGCGGCAAATGTTGTCGCATAATTATATTTGGAAGGACGGAAAAATAATATGACTAATCTCATAAGCGACGCATTTACTCAGGCTAAGGAGCTTGTAATGAAGGCTATGGGCGAGCTTGTTGCAGACGGAACTTTTCCAGCAGAGCCTGTTCCTGCATTTAATACGGAGATACCTGCCGACTCAAAAAACGGTGACGTTTCCACTAATGCCGCAATGGTATGTGCAAGACCTTTCAGAAACAATCCAAGAAAAATAGCAGAAGCTATCGTATCAAAGATAGACCTTAACGGCTCATACTTTGCAAGATGTGACGTGGCAGGTCCTGGGTTCATCAACTTTTTCTATTCTACTGAATGGTATGCAACTGTAGTTGCCACTGTTTTGGAGCAGAAAGAGAAATACGGTGAAACTGACCTTGGCACAGGGAAGAGCGTTCTTGTGGAATTTGTTTCTGCAAATCCAACAGGTCCTATGCACATAGGCAACGCAAGAGGCGGAGCTATAGGCGATTGTCTTGCGTCTGTTCTTGAAAAGGCAGGCTATGAGGTAGCAAGAGAGTTCTATATCAATGACGCAGGCAATCAGATAGAGAAGTTCAAGACTTCACTTGAAGTTAGATATCTTCAGATATACAAGCCTGAAACTGAGCTTCCGGAGGACGCTTATCAGGGTCAGGACATAATCGACCATGCAAACGCATTCAATGAGATATACGGCGACAAGTATGTGAACGCTGACAGCGAGGAACGCCGTCAGGCACTTTGCGATTTTGCTCTGCCAAAGAACATTCAGAAGCTTCACGACGACCTTGGCAAATACAGAATACAGTATGACAAGTGGTTCAACGAAAGCACACTTCATAAGGACGGCTCAGTTCAGCGAGTTATCGAGCAGCTCAAAGCAAGCGGTCATACCTATGAAAAAGACGGTGCCCTTTGGTTTAAAACAACAGAGTTCGGTGACGAAAAGGATAGAGTTCTCGTTCGTGAAAACGGTGTGCCAACATATCTTGTACCTGATATAGCATATCACTACAACAAGCTTGCAGTAAGAAAGTTCGATAAGGCTGTAGATATTTTCGGTGCGGACCACCACGGATATATAGCTCGTATTAAAGCTTCTATGACAGCACTTGGCGTTGACGCTGACAGACTTGACATTGTTATCATGCAAATGGTAAACCTTGTCCGTAACGGTGAAAAGTATAAGCTTTCCAAGCGTTCAGGCAAAGCTATCACTCTGTCAACTCTTCTTGACGAAATACCGATAGACGCAGCAAGATTTTTCTTCAATCTCCGTGAGCCTAATTCTCATTTTGATTTTGACCTTGACCTTGCTGTATCTCAGACAAGCCAGAATCCAGTTTACTATGTACAGTATGCACACGCAAGAATTTGTTCTGTCCTTAAAAAGATGAACGAAGAGGGCATTGAAGTTAAGAGCCTCGACAAGGCGGCTCTCAGCGTCCTCACAGCGCCTGAGGAGCAGGAGATGATAAAACACCTTGCTACTCTGCCGAACGTTATAAACGAGGCTGCAAAGGCTTATGACCCAGCTAAGGTAACAAAGTATGTTATAGACCTTGCTACAATGTATCACAAGTTCTATAACAACTGCCGTATCATGGGAGAAGACGAGAGCGTTATGCAGGCAAGACTTTCACTTTCACTTGCAGTTAAGCAGGTAATAAAGAATATTCTTGATATGCTCAAGATAACTTGCCCAGAGTCTATGTAATAAAATATCAGACCCGACCGTGGAAAACTCTACGATCGGGTCTTTTGTTATTTCTGGGTATTTCTTATGTAGTGGAATAGATATTGTTGTGCAATGCCCTCAACACCCTTCACACAAGAGGGAAGTCCGTTCGGATACCACTGTGCAAGCACTCGCTTCACCCACACGTCTTTTGGGAAAGCGTCCGTTTTGTAAAAGCCGAAAAGCAGTGTACAATCAGCAACTTTCGGACCAACACCCTTGATCTTCATAAGCTCGTTTCGTGCATCGTCAAGGGGCATTTCTTTTATCTTTTGGTAGTCTATCTCACCGCTCAAAACCTTTTCAATGGCGTCAACAAGATATTTTGCTCTGAACCCTGAACGCAGATACGCAAGGCTGTCTATAGTTTCATCTGCCATATCTTCAGCAGAAGGGTAGCCGCTGTAATGCTCACACAGACGTCCTATAATGCCCTTTATCCTTGGGATATTGTTATTCTGACTTATTATAAAGGAAGATAACGCCTCCCAACTGTCCTGCCTGAGTATTCTTATGCCACCTGCAAAGGAACAGGCCTTTGACAGAGTTTCGTTCTCAGAGAAGCGACGTTTAAGCTCCCCGTAATCAGTATTCAGGTCAAAATAATCGATCCAAATGTTTTCAAAGTTCTGCACAGTAGTGTCATGAAGCCTAAACACGCCATTTTCGGGTTCCTCACTTATGGTAAGTTTGTTGTTAAGGAAAGCTCCGCTGTAAGTTTTTTTATCTATCTTCTCCCAGCGAAAAGCCTGTCCGCAATCAAGTGTGTCATCTAGCCCAAAATCAGGCTGTTTCAGCAAAATGTCACTGCCGCTTTGTTTATAATCCATAAAATTCAGCTCCTATTTATTATAAAATCATCGAATCTACTTGCAAAATTCTACAAAAAATATTATACTATAAATATTAGTATTTTTCAAGCGGATAAAATAAACATATCTTAGAAAGGATAGATCATATGAGAGAAAGCATTCTGACAATACCTGTCACAGATATATTTGAGCCGAAATGCGGCTGTCCAATATGCCGCCTGCGTGATACGTTGGAGCAGAGAACTGTTGAGTACATAATGGGAGCGGCTATGATGGAGCCAGACGTGCGTATGGAGACCAATAAGCTCGGTTTCTGCAAAACACATTTTGAACAGATGAGAGCCTGCAAAAATAGACTGTCACTTGCGCTTATGCTTCAATCACATTTGCAGGATATGCAAAAGCATATTTTCACACGAAAGAAAATGTTCGAGGGCAAAACAGCGAAGCAAAAGAAAGTCAGCGCAGTAAATAACGAATGTTTTGTATGCAGCAAGGTGGATTGGGGAATGTCAAGGATACTCGTTACGCTGTTTGAGATGTATGTTCAACAGCGTGATTTCAGAGATCTTTTTGCTCAGCAGGAAATGCTTTGCCTGCCTCACTATGACCTTTTAGTGTCTATGTGTACTGAAAATATGGATAAGAAATATCAGAAGCAGTTTATTGACGCTTGCGGCGAGCTGACAAGCAATTATCTTGACACTCTTGAAGCGGACGTATCACACTACTGCAAGATGTATGACTACCGTAACACAGGAGCAAATGCCGATTGGGGAAACTCAAAAGACTCCATAGAGCGTGCTATAAAATTTCTTACCACAAGATAAGAAATTTTCGTTACTTTTCGTTACAATGGTTACAGCTTAGATTTTATGCATAAGATTGTAAAAGTACAATTAAATGTACAGAAGATCAGCTTATATCATTTAATAAGTCATTGTTATTTGATCGGGTCATTTTTTTGTACTTTGGATCTAGCATTGTAAATTTATTCTCAAACAAATTCAAAAATTATGTAAAGTGCGGTCATTCCACCGCTGACAAATAACCTTCAACAGACAAGTTTGTATGTTAATATATTCGTAATATTCTCGTGTGTATTTGTTCCCAAAAGTTAGCGCTTTTTCGCTTAAATGGTCGATTTTCGTTATAATATGAAGTTTTCAACAGCCTGCAAATACCGATAAAACCATGAGTTTTCAACGTTTTCAACATGGTTTTCAACAGAAAATGCCCCTACGAATGTTGAAAACTTTTCATATTCAACATTTTTGCGTTGAAATGTTGAATATTGCACTTTTTTAATGCCAACAATCAGTAATATAATCAAGTAATTGGTATTTAGAGGAGTTGACTGTCATGCTCAAAGGAATTAATAAACAAATCATCGAAATAAAGTGTACAGAAAATGAATGTTTTGATAAGATTCTATTATTTGTAAACGCAAATAAAAATCATCTTCACCCTGATATTTTAAGAAAAAATGCTGTTGATATCGCAAGTGCGATAACGGGGGACAAAATGTTTTCGACAAACAGAAAATTCAACTTTGCGGCAGTGATATCAACTATAATGGGTGTGGCAATGCTTGTTCTGCTGCTTATCGCATTGTGTATGTGATAAGCATAAATATCATTGATAAAATTTGTGTAAATCGTCGAAAGTCTATATAAAAAGCCTGTTTACTATTGGCATTATGGTTTTTTTGTGGTATAATTACGAGTAGTATATTTTTTTGAAAAGGAAAATTCAATGAGTAATTATCAAGATAAAAAAAATAATTTAGACGAAGAAAATGAACTTCAGCTTATAATTGGCAGAAACCCTGTTATCGAGGCTTTAAAAGCAAATAAGCTGATCGACACTATCTATATTAACCCTGATGCTAAAGGCTCTATAACACTTATTTGTAGACTTGCAAAGGAAAAAGGCATAAATGTCAAGCGTGTTACCGAAACAAAACTCAACAATATGAGCAGGGGAGCTTCACATCAGGGTGTTATTGCTATGGGTGCGTGTGCGGAATATGTGTCACCGGAGGATATTCTCAGCATCGCAAATGAAAAGGGAGAGGATCCTTTCATTATCATTTGCGATGAGATAGAAGATCCACACAATCTTGGTGCAATAATCAGAACGGCTGAGGCGGCAGGTGCTCACGGTGTTATCATTCCAAAGAGAAGAAGTGCATCATTGAACGCAACTGTTTTCAAAACGTCCGCAGGTGCAGCAAGCTGGTTGCCTGTTGCAAGAGTTTCAAATCTTGCAGCAACTATTGATATGCTTAAAGAAAACGGTGTGTGGATATACGGAACTGACGGCGAGGGACAGAGCTATACTGAAGTTAAGCTAACTGGTCCTATAGGGCTGATAGTCGGCTCTGAGGGCTTTGGCATGGGACGTTTAATAAAAGATAAATGTGATTTTTTGCTTAGTTTGCCTATGGCAGGCAAAGTCAATTCTTTGAATGCTTCCGTTGCGGCGGGCATTTTTATGTATGAAGCCGTAAGACAGAGAAATCTATAAGGAACAGGGAGGTTAAAGCTTTGGCTGATAAATTCTCAATAGACGATATAATTTCAGAATACAGCGAAAAAGTTGAAAACGATTTAAAAACTGATGAGTCACAGGAAAACGATGAAATTTTAAATGAAGATACTAATGAAGATACTAATATTGATGAGAGTATTGAAAAAGATAATGATATCAGCGATATAGATAGTGACGGCTATGATCCAATAAAAGCAACAGATTTTGATGATGAATTGGCGTCAGATCATACGAACGAAAAAAAACGTAACGAGGAAAATGCTGCACTTATAAATAATCTCACCAAACATAAAAAAGGCAAGGCTGCAAAGCAGAGCATTCCGCCTGTGAACAGGGCAAGCCTTAAAGATATCAAAATGGGACTGACGGGAAAAATAATCCCGAAAACAGAGGAGTTTGACAAGGCACTTATCCCTGATGACGCCACCTATGAGGAAAAATCCTCTATATTGTCACAGCACAGAAAGAAGAAAGTTGACAGCTTTGTTCTTAAAACTAACGAGCAGGAAAGCGAGCCTGACAGTGATGATACAAACGATAAAGACAAGGCAGGGCAGACGGAGTTTAAGAAGTTTGATGACGCCGAAAAGGTCTTTGGCTCTATCCGTCATGTGAAGAGCAACCTTGTTCTAAGGCTTTGTGTACTTCTGTTTACGGGCATTTTCAGCACATTCATAACGGTTGCAAATGACCTGGAACTGCCTCTTATAAAGACATTTGACAGAACTATAACCCCTGCGGCATATCTGTTTGCAAACACTATTTTGGGTCTTATTTCTATAGCGGTGTGCTATAACGTGCTTCTTGCAGGAATAAAAAGCCTATTTAAAAAAGAGGCAGATAATGATACAATAGCAGCGATAGGTATTTTTATTACAGTCATTGCAGGAATAATAAATCTATTTGACCCTGAGTCTATTCGTGACAATGTTTACCATGTTTACATATCAGTTGCAATCGTGGGTCTGATATTCAATACTCTTGGAAAACTTATGGTGGTAAAACGTACTGAGCGTAATTTTAGGTACGTTGCAGGAGATTTTGAGAGATATGCAGTTACATCCGTTGAAGATGAGGAAATAGCAGAAAACTTCACAAGAGGTGCTGTTGCAGAGCCAAAGATAGCAGCTATGCGCAAAACCGAGTTTGTGGACGATTTTATGAAGAACAGCTACACTTCTGATATCTCAGATGAGTATTCAAAGAAAATAAGTCCTTATATCCTCATTGCAGGCGTTGTTATAGCACTTTTGTCACTTATATTTGATAAGGGTGCGTCAAACATGAAAGAACGTTTGTTTATAGCACTTGCGGCTTTCTCAGGCACTGTTACCATGTGTTCTTCGTTTGCGGTAATGCTTATAGTAAATGTACCTTTGGCAAGAGCTACAAAGAAGTATTTGCAGTATTCAGCGGTAATGCTGGGATATTCTTCTGTTGATGAATTTGCTGACACAAATTCACTTCTTGTTGACGCTGAACAGCTTTTCCCTAAAGGAAGCATTGAGCTTGCAAACCTTAAGCTTCTCTCAGCTATTTCTATTGAAGACTGCATTTTAATGGCGGCAAGCCTTAGCTGTCAATCGGGAAGTGTTCTTAAGTCTACATTCTACAAAATGCTCAGAGGCAAGACTGAGTTGCTTTATCCTGTTGAAAGCTACATTTATGAGGACGGTCTTGGACTTTCTGGCTGGATAGAAAACAAACGTGTACTTCTTGGTACAAGAGAGCTTATGGAAAACCACTCTATTGACGGTCTGCCGTCAGAAGCAAAAGAGAAGGAGTATACAAATGGGAATGTTGCTGTATATCTTTCTATTTCTGGAATAACAGCAGCAATGTTCGTTATTCAGGTATCGCCTAATCTGTCCGTTACACGTTGGCTTCAGGAGCTTGAACTTGAAGGTATCACAACAGTAATAAGAACAGTTGACGGCTTTCTTTCACAGCGTTTTCTCTCTGATCTCTTTGATATTGAAAGCGACAGCGTTAAGCTTCTCAGCTTCAGATATCACAAGGATTACGAAAGCGAAACCGAGTACGTTCCACGTCAGGCTTCATCAATGCTTTGCAGCGGACATTTTCCGTCATTTGCAATGCTTGTGATAGGCGCAAAAAGGCTCAAATTTACCGCAGAACTTGGTGCGTCAGTGATGTATGGTGCAACGATACTTGCGGCGCTCATAGCCCTTATAATGATGTTGGCAGGTTCATTTGTTCAGCTTACTCCAACGCTAGTTATCGTCTACAACTTCATTGTAATGGGAGTAGCGTTGCTTATACAGCACATCAAAAAACTATAAAAATAAAACCTCGGTCAGTAGTGATACAAACCGAGGTTATTTTTTTACTTATTGCTTATTGTCCAATCTATTGGCTGAATATTGTTGCTTACAAGGAAATCGTTAACCTTAGAAAAATGCCTGCATCCGAAAAAACCATTATACGCAGACAATGGAGATGGATGAGCTGCCTTGAATACTGCATGAATAGGGTTCGTTATAAGTGGTGCCTTAGCCTTAGCATTGCCACCCCAAAGGATAAACGCAGTAGGCACACTACGCTCATTAAGCTTTTTTATTACAGCGTCAGTAAGCTGCTCCCAGCCTTTACCCTTATGAGAATTAGGCTGACCCTGACGAACAGTAAGAACAGTGTTCATCATCAGCACGCCCTGCTTAGCCCAATCGGTAAGCTCGCCGTTATTAGGGATAGAAATACCAAGATCAGCATTAAGTTCTTTAAAAATATTCTGCATAGACGGTGGTGGATTAACACCAGCTTTAACGGAAAAACAAAGACCATGAGCCTGTCCCGGACCATGGTAAGGATCCTGTCCAATGATAACAGCCTTGACGTTTTCATAAGGCGTGTACTTCAATGAATTGAAGATATCATGCATATCAGGATAAACAGTGAAGTGTGAATATTCGTATTTCAAAAATTCACGAAGTTTCAAATAATATTCCTTTTTAAACTCATCAGCCAGAATATCGTCCCAGCTATTTCCGATATGCACCATTATACAGCACTAATGACAGTTCCGACGATCAGACCGAGTATAAGTGCGGCAACCAAAGCGAGAACGAGTATTCTCATGACCATAGGTTTCTTGTCGTTCATTAACTATCGTTCCTTTCATAAAATATGTTACTATAATTTTATCATATTTTCGCTGTAAAATCAACTGTTTGAAGGAAATTTATAAAATAATTTGTTCAAAAAATAATGAAGTGGCTCACAAAGGTTCGTAAGTAAGCCACTTCTATACACAAATAAATATCATATGAGCAAGGTTTTAACCTCGTCTTGCTTTATATGATATCATAAATTTTGTTGTCAAGGAATTACCGCAAATGTAGCATAGCTTGACAGCCCACAAAGTAGGGTGTATACTTAAAGCAGTGCACAACGGGGAGAGCCACAAACAGCCCCTCGCACAGCGTGTACAGAAAGTTTCACTAAATAAAAATTTAGTGAAACTTAGAGAAGTGATAAATAAGGAGAATAGATATAAATGAAACAAGCATATGTAGATGATTGCCCATATTATCTTGACGATTTTCTAACTAACATGAAAGTTGTCAAAGACCGTTCTGACCGCACTGAAGAAGCTTATTTTATTGATATCCGAACATTTCTGCGATATCTTAATGTCAAGCACCATGCAGTTCCAGCCGAAACGCCTTTCAATAAAATAAAAATAAAAGAAACGCCTATAGAATGGCTCGAATGCTTTTCACTAAACGATGCTTATGTTTATTTAAAGTATCTCAAAGATGAGCGCAATAATTCCACAAAAACCCGTGCAAGAAAATGTTCAGCTTTGAAACAATTCTATGTTTATCTTTGCCAAAAAGCCAAGATTATTTCATACAATCCGCTTGATGATCTTGAATTGCCACATATAAATCAAGCCTTGCCTAAATATCTGTCCCTTGAACAAAGCCTTGAGCTTCTGCGTAATATCGACTCTAAAAATCAGGTGCGTGATTATTGTATCATTACTCTGTTCCTTAACTGCGGTATGCGTCTGAGCGAGCTTGTGGGCTTGAATTTAAGCGATTACAGCCGAGATAACAGAACTCTGCGTGTCCTCGGCAAAGGCCGCAAGGAGCGCATTATTTATCTTAACGACGCTTGTGTTTCTGCACTTGATGAGTATATTGACACTACCCGCCCCCATGTGGAACAAACTGCCATTTTTTTGTCAGCTAACAAAACAAGGATAAACAAGCGACGTGTTCAACAAATAGTAGATGAACAGCTCCAGCGTGCAGGACTTAGCAATTTGGGTATTACCACCCACAAGCTCAGGCATACAGCCGCAACCCTAATGTACCAACACGGCGGTGTAGATACTCTTGTACTGAAAGATATACTCGGTCACAAAAGCATTGCGACCACTGAGATATACACCCATTTATCTGATGAAAACATCAAAAAGGCCATGGAGTCGAATCCATTGTCTGAAGAAATTGAAAAGAAAAAGAAGTAAACAAAAGCCATGTGAGGAAAATCACATGGCTTTTTTGCTATTTTTTCATACGAATTATAGAATGTTCTGGGAATGTCAGATCTGATCTTATCGACATCTTCATAGCTGCATGGTTTGCAGTATCTATGGAGTTGTCGTATTCATCAAACATTTCCTCCACGGTGAACTTCACAGGGCTACCAACAGGTGAAAGCACTTCAATCTCGTCGCCCTTGTTGAATTTGTTTTTTTGAGTACAGTATATTCTTCCACCGCTACAACCGTCAACAACAGCCACAACATCATATTCACGAATATACCCACCGTTTTCGTAATACTGGCTCTCCTTTGGGTGTCCAAAGAAAAATCCTGTGCAGTATGCTCTGTGGCTTACCTTGAAAACTTCGTCCTTAAGCCACTGTGGCAACTCAAAATGCTCCGGATCAGACTTATAGATATCCATAGCCTTTCTGTAGGCATTTGTGATAACGGACACATAATACGAAGATTTAGCCCTGCCCTCGATCTTAAAGCTGTTCACGCCTGCCTCTGCAAGCTTATCAATGTGGTTGAGCATACACATATCCTTGGCGTTGAGGATATAAGTTCCTTTTTCGTCCTCAAAAACAGGATAAAACTCATTGGTGCGCTTTTCTTCCATAAGGTGGTATCCCCAGCGGCAAGGCTGTGCGCACTCGCCACGATTTGCGTCACGGTTTACAAGGTACTGGGAAAGCAAACATCTGCCTGAAAAACTTACGCACATTGCACCATGTACAAAGCACTCAATTTCAAGATCTTTAGGGGTCTTTGCTCTTATTTCGGCGATCTCCTCGAGAGAAAGCTCTCTTGCAAGCACTACCCTCTTAGCACCCATGTTATAAAATTCATTTGCAGTAACATAATTTACTATACCAGCCTGTGTGGAAACATGAATCTCCATATCAGGTGCATATTTTTTTATCAGTGAGAAAACACCGATATCGTTGGCTATCATAGCGTCAACGCCTGCCGCAAGAGCGTCATTCACAAACTGCTCTAAATGCACTATCTCGTCATTATGAGGAAGCGTATTGCAGGTCAGATACACACGCTTACCCCTGCTGTGAGCCTCGTCACAGGCTTTTTTCAGAAGCTCAGCGTCAAAGCTTGCAGAGGCGGCTCTCATTCCGAAAGCCGTACCTCCAAGATAAACTGCATCAGCACCAAAATCCAGCGCCGCATACAGACGTTCCATATCTCCCACAGGAGCAAGAACTTCAAGCAAATTATTTTCAGTCATTAAAATTTCAATCCTTTATTACTTTTTCTTTGCAAGTCCAGCCTTAACAAGATTTTCCTCATGCTCGTCAAGTGTCTTTGCATAGAATGTTTCGCCCGTCTTAAGATTATTACAGAAGTAATAGTAATCAGTCTTCTTAGGCTCAAGAACAGCGTTTATTGCAGCCATACCAGGGTTGCATATTGGTCCTGCCGGCAAGCCCTTGCACTTATAGGTATCATAACACTCGGTATAATGCTCGATAGAAGCTGTGTTGTCAGCCTCGGTCTTTATAACATTCTTAATATAATTTGTTGTTGTATCAGACTGGAGCATAGGATAGGTGTCAGGGTCATCTAGTCTGTTCAGGAATACCGAAGCTACCTTTGGCATTTCGTCCTCAGAAGCGGCTTCAAGCTGAACGATAGAAGCAAGGGTCATAACTTCGTTAAGTGACATACCGGAATTTTTGATCTTAGCTTTGACAGATTCGTATTTCTTTTCAAACTGCTCTCTAAGCTTCTTGGTAACGTTTCCTGCGCTGTCATTCACATAAAACTCATATGTATCAGGATAGAAATAGCCTTCCATGCGATAGAACATATCGCCGTTATCATCAACATCATTTTCAAAGTCAAAGCCTTGATTTTTATTGAATTCAAACAGGAAGTCGTCAGCAGTGCAGACCTCATTATCTTCAAGCTTTTTAGCTATGTCAAGAAGATTTTCTCCCTCTGTGAATGTAATGCTTACAGTCTTGTATGACTCTCTCATTTGTGAAAGTTTTTCGATTATTTCAGAATATCCGCTTGATGGCTGAAGTGTGATATCACCAGGATATATAGCTGCAGGCTTTTCAAATTTCAAAGCAAGCATAAACAGCTTTTTGTTCTTTATAACTCCCTCATTTACAAGTATATCAGCTATCTCACTGTTTGTTGAACCTGCAGGGATATTAAATCTGATATCCTCGTCAGTTTTTCCGATACCATAATACTCCATGCCAATAGAAATGCCGCCCACTGCAAGCACTAAAGAGACTGTAAGAATTACTATAACAAGTATAATTCCGCCAAACACCGAATTATTCACCTTGCTTTTCTTTCTTTTTTTCTTTTTCTTCTTGCCGCTTTTTGACTTTTTTTCTTGCTTTTCGGGCTTCTGAGGCTCTTTATCCTCGTCTTCTTCGCTATTGTCTTCCTCTGACTTGTCCTCGTGAAAAGCTAGGATAGGTTCAGGCTTGTCATCGGTCGCTTCTGGAGTTTCCTGTGGTTTCTCGTCAGTATTATCTGCCTGTTCACAGGCTTCGGAACTGTTCTCAGTGTCAGCGATAGGCTCTGCTTCAACGCTTTCTTCGTCCGCTTCATTTTTCTCGGCAGACTTTATCTTTGCGTTGACATCATTTATTATATCGTCAACATTAAAATTCAGATCGTCCATTATTTACTTCCTTTCCTTTGTGTTTATAGTATATATATTCTTATCAGTAAATACCTTGTCTACAGAGATATCATAGCCGTCATGACAAAAGCTTTCTGACATACAGTTATCGTAACATAAACCTAGCTTTATGCCATTATAATCAGCCAAAAATCTGTCATAAAAGCCCATACCAAAGCCAAGCCTGTATCCGTCTTTATCATACGAAAGCGCAGGCACGATACACAAGGCATTGTCAAAAACGCAGTATTTCTCACAACTTTCATCAGGCTCAAAAATGCCAAACCTACCCTCTTTGAGATCATAGGTGCTGTTTATTCTGTGAAAATACATAATATTGCCATTTTTTTCACATCTCGGGCATAGCACTATCTTGCTCTTTAGTGCCTTTCTTACTATCTCCGCCGTAGACACTTCAATATCAGAGGAAACATATGCAAGCACAGTTGTGCAGCTTTTATACTCCTCGCTGTCAAGGAAAGCTTGCTGAACAGCCACATCTGCCTGTTTTCTTTCTTCCGCAGACATACTAAGGCGTATCTCTTTGAAATGCTTTCTTAAAGCTTTTTTATCTGTCATTTGCTCTGCATACCTGATTCAAGGGCCTCTGCCTTTTCTTTTGAAACAAGAAGCTCAACAAGCTTTAGTGCAAACTTCATGCTGCAGCCTGCGCCCTTTGCAGTGATGAACTTACCGTCAACAGCCACAAGTCTGGCAGAATGTATCGCACCTTTAAGATCTTTCTCATAGCCTGGAAAACAAGTTGCATATCTGCCGTCAAGAAGACCCTTATGACCGATTATGGACGGAGCGGCACATATCGCGGCAATGTATCTGTTATTATCAGCACAGTAATCAACTGCACCAAGCACATCAGGGCTTGCTTCAAGATTTAAAGTACCCGGCATACCACCTGGGAGAACTATCATTTCGAGCTCGTCATTAAGAACTATCTTATCCACTGTTGTATCGGTCTTGACAGGAATGTTGTGTGAGCTGACTATCATATCAGAGCCTACACCTACAGTAAAAACTTCAACGCCTGCTCGTCTGAGCAGATCCACAGGGGCAAGAGCCTCCATTTCCTCAAAACCATTGGCAAGAAATACATAAACCATAACAAATGACTCCTTTCGATCATCTGAAAGTAATTACATTTTTATTCAAAAGAAAAGCAGGATTATAAGAAAGCTTTGACTTTCTAAGACCCTCTATTCCTAGATCCTCTTCCCTGTTGATGAAGCTGAGACCCTTTGCATTATGCGACGCAAACTGACTACACAGCATAGGATATGCACCCTGAACGTCAGCGAGTGCTTTTTCTATATGCACCACAAAGGTATCCGAATTTATTTGTTCACCAACCGTAAAGCCTGTCATTTTATCATTTCTGTAAAGCACAGCGCCTTTAAGTCCGAGCCTATCCATATTCGTAAGAAAAAGATCAATAGCATATTGCTCAACCACCGCCGAAGGATCGTCAGCGTTGTCATTCTTATTATAAAACTCAGCCGAAAATTCAATACAGCTGTCTATTTCCTTATCAGTAAGCTCTCTGTATTCCCAAGGCTCGTCCATGAAACGCTTTATGTGGTTACGCTTACCGTGATACTTTTTGCCTTTAAGCTCGATAAGGTCGGAAGCATTGTAAATATAGTCTGAACTGTCCCTATCATACTCGCAGATGATTTTATCACCATAATATTCTTTTATCCAGCTTAGGTTATCATCTGTTACAGAAGATACGATAAGCGGCTTTCCCTGGGCGGAAACATATTCTTTAAGCTCATCAAAAAGCCTGATATATTTTTCTTTGCCCTCAACGTCTATTTTAACGCCCGCAGGAAATGTAAAATACGGCTGACCGTCCTCAAAGGAACAGCTTATATAAAAATCACCATGATGTGTTATTACAGTGTCATTAAGTCTTTGCCACGCCATATTATTTGCAAAGCAATATTCTGCTCCTCTGAAATCTGATACTGCAAGACACTTGGTTATCCATTCTTTGTCCTCAAAACTTATTTTTCTGAAATCAAACATTAAACACACATTACTTTCTATTGATTAACCCCAGAACATCTCCGAAAATCTTATCTTTTGTATAAGGCTCGCTGCCGTCGCTGCAAGGAATAATATCCCAATCCTGTTTCTCAGCGGTAAACAAAGCGGCTTCACGGCACTTTTTCAGATACTCCACATTTGCTTCATGGATATCCTTTTTGCTTTCATCTCCACCGTATCTTCCCGACATCAGCTTTTGAGATATCTCTATTGGCATATCCAAGAATATCACCTTGTCAGGTCTTGGAAGCCCAAGCTTGTCATACTCGTAATCTTCAAGCCAGCCTATAAAATCTTCCCACTGCTCTTTCGGCAGTTTTGTCATCTGATAAATGCAGTTTGACGTAACATATCTCGCTGCAAGTACAAGACTTCCCTCTTTATAGTCATGCTCCCAAAATTGTTTGTAGCAAGCGTATCTGTCAACAGCGTAAAAGCTTGAAGCTGCGTAGGCATTCACGTCAGCAGGCGTTTTGCCTATCTCACCATTAAGATACATCTTTACCAACGCAGACGACGGATTATCATAGTCAGGAAAGCTTATAGCCTTATGCTTTATGTCATTTTCACTGAAATAAGCAGAAAGCCTTTCAAACTGAGTTGATTTTCCACTTCCATCAAGTCCCTCAAGAACTATAAGTCCAGATCTATTCAACATTATTCATTTCTCCGTAAATTTTCTTTACTTCAGCCATTTTTCCACAGCTCATTGCGCCCTCTGGACACTTGCCTTTCATTACACATGACGGACCTGCGTTCTTGAAAAGCTCAGGAGCGGCCTGCTTGCAAAGTCTGAGCATTTCATCAGCCACAGCCTTTATCTCCCATTGTGCTCTGTTACAGCATCTATGCTGGAAGAAATTAAACAGTGTTCTGACGTTCATTGTCACAACTATCTTTGTTTCACAAGCGTTTGGAAGAACAAATCTTGCGTCCTCATAGGCTTTTTTCTTAGCCTTGTTAAGTGCGTCCTTTTCAGACATACCCTGCTCTAAAAATGCCTTTTCATGTGTATTTGTAAGTATGTCGGCAATCTTATTATAACACTCAAGTAGCTGATCCATTTGCTTGTCAAATTCAGCCTTTGCTTCTGGCACAGCCTCTATTGATGGTGGCGTGATAAACTCAAAGCCGCTTTCATTTACATAACGCTGGCTTTTTTGAGAGTAAGACGCAATTCTGTGTCTTACCAACTGATGAGAGCAGGCACGGGATATCCCCTCTATGCCAAAAGTAAAAGAAACGTGTTCCATAGGGCTTTCGTGACCAATAGACACGAGCCTTTCAATAAAGCTTTTTGTTTTTTCTTCCGTAAGACCCTCTCTAAGCGAGGCGATATCACTGCTTGAATAGCAAAGTTTTGCAGCAGTAGCAACCACCTTTTCAGGCTCAGGTGTATGGGTAATAAGCTCAACTCTCATCATATATGATCCTTTCCACATATTTTTTATATTATACCATTAAAAAGCCTACAAGTCAACATTTTATTTTAAATGGCTATTTCAACTTCCGTGTTGATGTTAACAAACATTTCACAATCAACTTATGTAAAATGAAATAATTTAGAACGCAATATTTGTTCAGCTATACAAAGCTCTTGTGCATATGAGAGAAATATGCAGAATATAGTGACTTTTGGTGTTATATGTGTTAAAATAATGTGTACATAGATAAAAAAGTCTATTGCAAAAAATGTGATAAGTCCAATGAAGATGTGAATATTCATTATGCACAATTATCCGTTGCAATAATTGTGTTATATGATGAAATTGAATTTATTTGCAACAAAACTTGAAGAAAATCACACCTATATTATAAAAAATATCGTTAAGAGAATCGCAGCTATGGGTGCTGCTGTTATGATGATGAGTTCTATGGCTATTGGGGCTAGTGCGGCAGATAGTAAAGCATTTAGTCTTCGCAACACGCCGGGAGCACCTTCAAGCGATAACGTGACTTCAAAAACACTTAATTTTAAAACAACACAATCTGGTAAATACACTACATATACCAAATTGACTGCAAGTAAAAATACTACAGTTACGACCAAGGGTTATGTTTGGAAAAACAACACTTGGAATTTGATCACAACATCTACGGGTACACAGAAGACTACAGGCTCGTGGTATCAGATAACAGTTGGCATGAATGCTAAAAACGTTGTTTCTATAACTAAAAATGCTTCAAAAGCAACATCTGCTTCTGGAAGTACTTCTGGTTATTAATATATGCACTTAAAATAACATATGAGCGACATATTGTCTGAAATTTATCAGCCGATAGTCGCTCATAATATTAGTAAAGGTCGTGAAATAATGAAAAAAAATTATGGCGTTGTTATATCTCTGCTTTTTCTTTTCCTTTTTGGTTGTTCATCTCAGGACAACAAATCCAATAACCACAGTACAGATGATGCAAGGCTTGAGCCTGTGGAACAGGCTTATGACGGCTGTGATAAGTTGCTTGGCAGCGATCACGGCAGTTTTAAGCTGCCAGAAAAGATAAGCAAAGTGGACTTTAATAAGGTATATTCTTTGTCCTGCAATACTTTGAAAAATGATGATATGACCAATGCTGAAAAGTTATTCAAGACTTTTTATGGCGACGATTTCGACGAAAGTGCACTTTCAACTGACAATGGCGGAATAGTTTATCAAGCTGGAATAAACACATCTGCATACTGGGGTATGGATATTGCACTTTATTCCGCTGACTATGAGTTTCAAGAAAACAGCAGCGGACAGACTTATGTTGTGGGGCTTGACGAGGGCGGCATTACTTTGGGTGGCAAAGCCATTGATGTGACTGATATCGATAGTGGCTTAAACAATTATATTGCTGATTTTTATAAGGATTTTACGATCAATACCAAAGAGTTTTCGGTGAATGACACTGTGGGCAGAATTGATTTTACGGCAAGTCTTGACTATGAAAATGTGCCTTTTCAGTATTCGCCCTCTGCATACAGTCGGGCAGACAAGGAGAATAATATGAGTTACTGGACGTTTTTGCAGGTGACAGGCTCTATTGGGGATGACGGCAAATTTGATTTTATTAATGCCAATGCACCCCTTAACATACTTGATAAGACGGAGAAAACTGAGATGATACCATTTGACGAGGCGGTGAAAATTCTTGAGACGGAGCTTGCAAAAGGGTCATATTATGAGTTTTCAAATGTTGAGCTTATGTACTGCTGTCTTGCAAATCAGCCTGCGTTGGATATGACCGAAGAGGACAATGTTGCTAAGGCTGAACAGCTGTCGGAGGAATACAACAAGACACCAAAAACCTTTGAGCCTATGTGGTGTTTCGAGATAAAGGGCGGCGAGGGTGCAAAGGAATATATCAAGGTGAATGCTCTCAGCGGCGAGGTCTTTATTGATGTTCAGTAGGTCAGAACGAAAGGTGAATAGCATGATCACAAAGCGGATTTTTTGTATTGCTGTGATAGGCGGAATGATCTGTCTTACGGCTTGCGGAAATAGTCAAAATAATAGCGAGAATAGTTCATCTGCGGCGGTGTCGGCTGCGGAAAGCAGAGCTGACAGCCTTTTGAAAAGCAGGGTGACTTTGCAGACTGAGGCCGTGAGTTATGATAACGGGCAGCTCACCTTTGTTTATGGCGGCGAGGAATACACGCTTGCAATGGACAGCGAGCTTTTTGAACATGATGAAAAATATGTGAATGGGAAAAGCTTATCCCAAGCAATAATAAACAACGATATCGGCGAGGTCATTTCTGCGGAGATAGTTACGGACGAGGGCATAACAAAAATTTATAGTTGTGATGTTGTAAGTCCTAACGGCGAGAAATACGCTTCGGGAATGTATGAGGACATCAAGGCGGACGTGCCTGCGGAGGAGTATGACTACAAGCTTTGCCACAAGAGCGGCTCTGTCTATGAGCTCAGCAATGCGAATAGGACTATCACGGCTGACTTCAACGATCTTGAGGAGTGGCAGAAAGGAAAATATCCCGAAAGTGCTGATGATGTTATGTTCGGCGGCTATCTTTTTACCGACGGCAAGTTTATTATTGAGGATATCAACTTACTTGTTGCGGTAAATGATGACGGCTCAAAGACGTATGAGCCGCTCACGACCAGTGACTACCCCAGCTTTTTCGGCACAGTACAGACCATAGGCGACAACACGGCCGAAATTAAGCTCACAGACGGCAAGACAGTTTGCACAGTGCCTACATATTATTGCGACGGGGAGCTTAGTGAGGGGCTTGAAGTCATGGTGATACTCGACAGCTCCACAGATCTTTTCGGGAGCGGAAAGTCGGAGAGTTTTGATTACGCCGTTATATGCACAGACCCTGCGGAGTATGACCCCTCAGGGCATGAGTTTGGAACGCTCGCTTACGCCAAAGCTGACAGCAATAATCTTGGTAGGTTTATCTACACCGAGATCGGAGATATAGAGAAATGGAACTAAAACTTCTAAACGCAATAAAATGTGACCTGAACAAAAGCATAATAAACATAGGCTTTGCAGGTGCGGTGCTGCTGACAACAGTGCTTGCTTTCACCTCCTCAGCCTATACAGACCTTGCCACCGATAAATCATATTCGGTGTTCGAGTCACTTTTCACTCTCGATAAAAATATCCTCCGCACCGACCCAATGCTGTCCTCAGTGCTGGTTTTCAGAAACGGACTTTCGGGATATATCACAATGTTTTTGCCTATTGTCGTGGCATTCCCTTTCATGGTGTCTTTCTGTGCAGAGCGAAATAACGGACTGATGCGTTTCACCATATCCCGCACAGGCAAGCTAAGATATTATCTTTCAAAATTCATATCCGCACTTATCTCAGGCGGACTTGCCGTTATGCTAGGTATAGCTGTTTACGGCATAGCCTGTGCAGTGCTTTTTCAACCACTTTCGGAGTTTGACGTATCAGCCGACCAGCTTCAATACATAATGCAAGACAGCACAGGTAAAACCATAATCAAAATGCTTGCAGTAGCTTTCGCATATGGTGCAGTTTCCACACTGCCTGCGTTTTTCCTAAGCTCTTTCTGCAAAAATCCGTATATCATAACCTGCCTGCCCTTTATGCTCAACTATGTCCTCACAACAATGCTCAATAGGATAATAGACGCAAATCTTTTTAACGACAACTTTGATTTTGATAGAGCAAACGCCTTTTATCCAAGCTCTGTGACGAATTTTCTGTATATACAAAGCTTTGACAGAAGTGCAAAGTGGATAACTGCGGTGAACTGTTCGGGGGCGATCGTTACCCTGCTGGGATTTATTATCGTGATGAATTTGCGCAAGGACAAGGGGGTGTAGGTCAGCTATGATGAAAAATTTCAGCCTTAAGCAAAGCTTTTTCTGTGCAAGAGCGGAGTTCATAAAGTGGGTATGCGACGCACGAATGATAATCCTAGGAGTGCTTCTTATCTTCATTTACAGCTTTGCTATCGAGCCTCTTAAATCAAACGCAGAGCTTATGGGCGAGCCGCTGAATATCCTTGAGCCTTTTATCGCCATAGCTAATTCAGGTGCGATACTTCTTATCATACCACTTGTTTTTCTCACACTTATTGCAGATTTTCCCAAGATAGACACCAACACAGTTTTCTACATAATGCGTGTGGGCAGGCTTAACTGGCTGTTCGGACAGCTTTTGAAGCTCATTTTTATGGCTTTATCTTATCTTGCAGTGATATTCTTGGGCGCAGTGCTTCCAATGCTTTCAGACGGTTTTTGGTACAACGGCTGGAGCAACGTGGCGACAAAGTTCGCTTCACGCTTTCCTGAACATTCGGGCAATTTCGGTGTGCAGCTTCTCCCTGAAAATCTCTACAATCAGCTCACAGTATTTTCAGCCGCAGTGCAAAGCTACCTGCTCGTGTTCGCATACCTTATGATAATTGGGCTTATCCTGCTGAGCTTTTCACTTGTGAAACACAAAACTGTGGGTTTTGTCCTCTGCGGAGCGGTAATATCTTTAGACACAGCGTTCTGCTCCATAAAGACTACGCTTATGTGGACAATGCCAATGGCGAACAGCATAATATGGCTGCACTACACAAAATATTTCCGTGAGCCTGTTATGCCAATGAGTTTTTCGGTCAGCTATCTTGCCATATTTATAGCGGTACTGCTGGCGTTCTGCTTTATCGCCATAAGAAAATTCAATTACGACAATGTTGCAGAGATAGCAAGTTAGGGATTAGGGGGACAAAATGGATATCATCAATGTAAATGACGTATGCCTTACGCTTGGCAAAACGGAGATACTAAAGCACATAAATGTGTCCTTTGAGGAGGGCAAGATACACGGACTTATCGGGCGAAACGGCAGCGGAAAGACAATGCTTATGAAGTGCATATGCGGCTTTATCAAGCC